>Ga0182013_10002361_pt1 | contig 24747 bp, 7 predicted proteins | sample 612S2MmetaG_FD_120487 | JGI IMG/M metagenome (GOLD analysis project Ga0182013, IMG submission 120487) | Permafrost microbial communities from Stordalen Mire, Sweden - 612S2M metaG | ecosystem: Environmental > Terrestrial > Soil > Wetlands > Permafrost | place: Sweden: Stordalen | collected...
CCTACAGCTTCCTCCAGATTCCACCTCACGATGGACACCCTTGCCGTTCAGCTAACACTTCCCCTTGCCGGGTGTGTAGGGGACTTGCACCCCCAAGTGAGTGCGCCCTGCCGGGCGCACCAACAAAAACGGTGAAGGCACATCGTGTCTTCACCGTTGCTCAGGCTATTGCATAATCCAGACACCGTATTTTGCATGACAGATACAGCTGCGCAATCTCCGGGGACTGCGCGAAGCCGCGGGGCCACTGCCGGCCATTTTGCGCCGGCAATCGCAGCGCGCGATTCGGTCTGGCGGTTCTACCTGCCAGAGTTTCTGCGCGCTCTGAAGCGGGCGCGCGCCGTGGTAATCAGAGCGCCGGCGGAGGCGACCAGCGCCAGCACGAGGGTGGGATCTTCCGGTGAATCGTCGCACCCGGTCTGCGCGCGGACTAAGGCAGGAATGCACATCACGGCGATTACCACCATCAGTGCCCAAAACTTATTCTTCATCACGTAATCCTTTCGCTGTGAGGACTCGCGATCCTCGTTCTGACCGAAAACCCTTGGGCAATTCAGTCTGTTAGCTTTCTGCCGCGCTCCAACCATTTCGAGGGTTTCGGAGCGCACCGCAAACTCAGGCTATGGATTCCGCCCGGCGGGATGCTTTCCGCCAGGCGCAATCCGGGAACAGGACTAATACGGGCGCAAGGTCGTCGTATTCCCGCTCAAATTAGGCGCCAAGGCCGCAGGGATCCAGGATTTCTGGCTCCAGGTTGGTGCGCCGGGGCCAAGCACCTGAACCAAATAGCCGGAACTTTGTTCAGGAACCCAGATGGCTCCGGAGGCATCGATCAGCGTTGAACGCGGATTATTCGTTATGACGGATTCCCCACCTGTTAGGAGTGAGCAAGTCGTCGTGCCGTACACGGCGTAGCACGGATTGATATAGACGTCCGCGCCGGTGTCACCGACGGTTGACGAGGCGACGAAGTAGCCGTCGTCTGTTGCACCGGGATAGTAAATAGCCAGATATCCCGCGCCGGTGCTGGTGGCATCAATGACGATTTTGCCGTCTCCATCCATGGCCGCATTGCGCTCCACGCCAGCCTCATAAATTGGGCCGTATTCGATGGTGAGTGAGCCGTAGTTTTGGCCGCCTCCGGCTTCGGTGCCGGTGCTCTGGATCGAAAGCAGGTCGTCCTGAGCGCTAAACCAGAGGTTTCCGGCGGGGTCAATCATGACGCCGTTGCCGGGTGTGGCGTCCCCACCAGGGTAGTTAACGGGATTGCCGCTGGTACCGGTGTTCGTAAAGGCCGGCGAGGTCAAGCTGGTGCTGCCGCCATCGTTGAGCATCAGAATCACGCCGGGGCCGCTAGTGCCGCCAGTATTATCCGATTCAACCCACAGGTTGCCCGCGCTGTCGAAGGTGGGTTGCTTGGTAGCATACGGTTCCGGCAAGCCACCCACATTGACATCGACAATTGTGGATCCGCCCTGAGGGAGTTTCTCAATGCCGCTGGCGCCGGTTTCTGACCCGATCGTTTGGACTGCCAACCAGAGATTGTTGCCCACGTCCAAACTCCCGCTCTCCAATTTGGAACCGGTAAGGGGAGCGTAGGTGGTACCCAGCACGCCCGCAGTGGTGAGCTCGGTCACACCCGAGGAGTCCACGACCCACAGATTGCCAAGGGTGTCAGTAGCCACGCTGCATCTGATGCTATAGCTGCCGCAACCGCCGGCCGTGCCGGTGGCGGTGGACCAACCCGCTGCCCCATCGGAACTGAGGGAAAAGACTGCTTTAGGAGTTCCGTTGTTATACACATAAATGTTGTCGTGAATGTCCGCTGCACTCCCCCACAGAGCGCCTGTCTCGGGGTAGGCGATGGCAATGGTAAAGTCAAGCGGCGATGCGGTGAGCGCGGGCGCATAGAAGGCGTTGCTGTTTGCAACGTTATACAGGGCCGTCGTGGCGGCCGAGGGGACCGCAGAGCCGATGGGGAACCCTGTGCCGGTTCCTGGGGCGCACGGCGCCGTCGGGCAGCCTTGCGCCATCGACGGGTACTGGGCCAGGTCCAGCAGGGCGGATAAGGTGTCGGCGGGCGGCGCCGAGATCAATGGGTTAAGGGCCATGGCCGGACTGCCCGTGTTGGTCATCAGGATGGTGCAGGGCGCGGTTGGCGTGGTCATGTCCCCGTTGGAGTTGATGCAGGCTTCAACCGAGTTGGCCAGCGTGTTGATGAGCGTCTGCGGCACAAATGCCGTGGAGTTGGCCGGCGAGTAGAAATTGGCCACTCCATACGTCGTACCGACCAGATTCGCCGCATTCAGAAAGGCGTGCGCCAGACCGGAGGCCGCGCAAGCAGTCGTTGCGTTGCTGACTACCGTGCAGGCTGCCGTGGCGGCGTTGTTGTTCGCCGGCGCGCTGATGTTGACCGTGGTCCCGCCGCTAACGGTCATGAATTGGCCAATCGCATAGGCCGCGGCAATCGTGGTCGGCTCATCGATATTGACCACGGTGGCGTTCGAAATCGAACCGCAGGGACCGAGTGCGGCCATCAGCAGCGCCGCGGGATTGGACGTAAAGGAACCGGTATGTCCACCGGCAGCGACGATATAGGCCTGCTGCCCGGCAGGGCAACTTGCGGCGTCGCCGACAAGCACAAAGTTGCCACTGCTGTCCGTGATGGTCGAGCCGAGCGCGGTTCCCGGCTGGCCATAGCCCCAACTATTGGCTAACGTGGGAGACGAGACCGTGGTGGTCGCATAGAGGGTAACGGTCGCACCGATCACCGGGTTTGGACCGCCATGCACCGTTCCACCTAGACCATGCACAGAGGTGTCTGGGCCAAGGCCCTGGGTAAAGTTGCCATTAGCGCCACAACCGGTCAGGCCCGTAACGCAAAGTGCCGACGCCAACACCCAGACTGCAGTCTGGACGCATAGCCGAAAGGTTCGAATATTCATATGCTCACCTGATTTCGCAGATTGCTGCCACGAGCGAACCTAGTTCACGTGTGGAACGAATAGAGTCGTCGGTTGCAGCGCGATCGAATAATATACACAAAAATCGATTTTGTACAGAATTATTTTTCCTCAGCCCCGAGCAACGGCCTCTGGGGTTTATCAGGGCCCTTGCAGCCGGCGGCTGGTCGGTTGCTGGGGTCACTGGGGGTCTCGCCCTGGGTTCGATGAGGCCCAGGAGGGGCCCTCCATTGAAGATCGAGGTTCACCGGTCTCCGGGGAAGATCCCTGCGATTCGCCGTAACGCGTGGATTGTTTGGGCGATAAGAGGCATTTTCCGTGGCGCCCTCACCCCCTGCAGTTTCTCGTAGTTTGGCTGCGCTTGCGACGATGCGAAGGACAGGGCGCTCTCCTGAAATCCCACAGTCATTGGAGAACCGCCATCAGGCGCCGAGGCGATGCGAAAGAACCCGGAGACGCCGCGGCCTCTCCCGAAGGAGAGGCCGCGGCAGGTCTGGACACAAATCACCGATTACGGATTCACGGTGACCTGGATCTGGATCGTCTGGGTGAGTTTGCCGCTGGTAGCGGTGACGACCACAGTGGAGGAGGTGGCCGCTGCGCTGCCGCTGCCGCCGCAGCCGGTAAGCTGCATGACTCCGATTACGCCAGCGATCAGCACCAGGGCCAGGAAAAGTGCACGCCGCTTCTTCCATCCCAGGAAACAGACAGCGATCGCAAGCGTGGCTCCCTCGGGAAGGAACGGGTTGGAACGGTGTTGGAGAGCGGCGCTGCTGCTCTCGGTTAACGTCAGAGCGGTAGAAGCGCTCTGGCCGACCGTCGGCGTAACCGTTGCCGGGTTGAAGCTGCAAGTGAGGTTCGATGGCACGGTCGAGCAGGTGAACGTAGTGGCGGTGTTAAACCCGTACTGAGACGTTACCGTAATGTCGACGATGCCGGGTGAGCCTGGCGAGACAGTTACCGTCGACGGAGCGACCGCAGCGGTGAAGTTCGCGGCCGTGGCAGAAACAGTGTAGGTTGCGGTTGCAACCGAGCTGAGCGCATACCCGGGAGCGATCGCGATGGCATTGACGGTTGCGGAGCCGGTAGCAGTCAAGGCAAAGGGCGCCGTATAGGGGGTCGATGACAAGGTCGGAGTGCTGCCGTCGGTTGTGTAGTAGATGGAGGCGCCGGCTAGCGAGTCCGTGATGGTTACGACGTTCAGGTTGCCGCTGGTGTACATCGTGGTGCCGTTCGCCGGGCCGATCACCGGGGTCGTGGCCAGGCTGATCGGAACGACGGTGAGGAAGGCCTGGACCTGGGTCGCCACCTGGTAATCGGGATCGGTAGTGGTGTCAGAGGCGGCCTGGTTGGCGTCAATCACGAGCGTACCCAGACCGGTTGCTGTCAGCACGCCGCTGGTGATCGTTCCGGTGCCGGTGCTCGACGGGTCAATGGTCAAGATGACCGGCTTGCCCGAAGCGCCGCCGGTTGCGGCCAGAGTCAACGTGGAGCCGTAGACGATGGTTGCAGGAGCGGTTGCCAACGTGCCGGAGGGCGTGGTGAAGACGATGTCTTGAGGGGCCGATTGGACCGTGATTGTCGGACTCGATGAACCTGCCGCGAAGCAGGCGCTCGCGGCCTGGGACACTCCTATACCGATCGGACCGGTGCCGGTAATCGTCAAAGACTGGGGTGGAAAACATGTATTGCTACCGGCAGGGCCTTGGCCGCTGACCGTGCCGTTACCGGCGCCGTAAGTGAAGCAAATCGGCGCGGCACTGGAGGTCATGTTGGAGCTGGCTGCGCAGAGTGGGATCGGGGTTGTTGTGTAAGTTACCGTGGTCGGGGTGCAGTTGGTGAGTTTTTGCGCCAACGCACTGACCGTGTAGGTAACCACCTTCTGCGGCGCGGGCGCGTAGTCGGAGTTGCCCGCCTGGTTCGCGTCGATGGTGCAGGAGCCGTTGTTGGTGAAGGTGACTATACCTCCGGCGACCGTGCAAACTGGGGGTGTGGTCGTGGTCGTCGGCGTCGTGAAGACGACCGGCAGCCCCGAAGTTGCGGTCGCTTCCAGGGCGACTGGCGCAACGCCACAGGTAACCTTCGGCGCAGCCGTTGAGGGCGAGGTGACGGTGATGGTCTGCGCGATCGCGGCTACGCCGGATACCGGGAACGTTCCGGTGTGGGCATCGGCGGCATTGGTCGCGGTCATGGTCGTGTTATAAGAACCCGACTCTGCAGCACTGGGCTTAAAGGTGATGGTCACCGGGAAGCTGGAGCCGCTTGCAAAGGGCAAAGTGTTGCAGCTTGAACCGGTGGTTACGGCGCCGCTGAAGCCGTAAGCGGTCGAGTTCTCCTTGATAGTCAGATTGGACAGCGCGGAGCAGGCGCCGCCGGCGTCGGGGTCGACTGCCGAAACATTGCTAACCGACCCCTTGCCTGCCGGCTCTGCCGACCACGCCTGGGCAGTGTCCACAACCGAGCCGATGGCCAGGAAGCCGGCTGTGTCATTCAGGGTTGTGGGGTTGGTGCTCACAAAGTAGAAGTTGCCATTGCCATCCGGGACCATGGTCTTCACGCCCTCTCCGGAGAGGGGGATGACGGGAGGATTGCCTGCCAATGCGGTCCCGTTGTTCGCGATTTCGAATACGCCGTCGGCTTCGGTGGCAAAGTAGACGTTGCCGGTCGCATCGGTGGCAACCGTGGTGATCGCATCGGTGCACGGAGTACCGGTCGAAGGAGTCGCACAGGCCGGCGTCAGCGTTGCGAGCAGCGTCGGAGTGGCTGCCCAGGTGTGGGTTGTGGAGTTGTAGGGCACCTGGTACAGGTGGGAAGAGGTGCTGTATCCGTCTGAGATCCCCGCATTCGAAATGAACGAGTCGGTGAAGTACACGTTGTCGTTTTGATCGACGGCGATGGCGCCGGTGTAGAGCTGGCCATCGGAACCGGCAGGCTCAACGAAGATCTGGACCGGCTTAGGCGTCGCGCCCCCCGTTGGATAGAGGCAGGCCGTGTTGCACTCGAAAACCGCGTACGGAGCGCTGGGGGTGGCGGAACCGGCATTTCCGTCGGTGGTGAAAAACAAGTTGTGCTGACCGTCGACGGCAATACTGGCCACGTTGAAGCCGTAATTCCCGTTGCCGAGGTTGATCTGACAGATCCCGTTAATGTCAGGCGCCTGGCCGATGCCGGCGCAGGCCGGTGGAGGCGTGCCAGTCGAGCCGGCGCCGCTGACCAAAAATGCGCAATGGCTGCTATCCGGACAGGACGAATTGATCGGCCCGTAGGTTCCCACCCCATAGAGCCCGTAGACCGCATTGGCGGTGGTGTTCACGGGAATCTTATAGATGACGTTGCTGGACTCGCCCGAAATGTAGAGGTTGTTGTTGTGATCGATGGCGATGCCGCCGGGGCCGATGTCGCTTTCGCCAATGACTGTCATCACCGCGTTTTGGCTTGTAAATTGCTCTAGGAAGTCTCCGTAAGAGGTACCGGCTACGAAGACGCCGTAGGTATTGACGGCTGCGGAATGGCCGCCGGGAGAGGCGGCGCCCCAGTTGCCGCCGGCCGTGGAGACCGTCGTGTTCTCGAAGGTGGCTACGCTGTTGGTCTCGTTCGCTCCCCAGAATTGCTGGCTGACGACGATGGTTTGTGCGTCTGCGATCGCAGACGCGAACAGCAGGATAGCCAGCATCGACAGCAGGGCAACGCAGGTTTTCCGCGCCGAGTACCCCTTGAGCCTGTCTAATTTCGTAAGCATCACAATTCCTCCGGGTATAAACCGTTAGTTCTTGGAACGGCCAATGCGCTCAACGCCGTATTTTGAAACCCATCCGACAACTCCGACATCTCCGGTCAAGCGATTCTGCTGCATGCATCGATGATGTGAGCGCCCCATTTACGCTCGCGCTGAGTGTGCCGCTCAAGCGTCATGTATGAACTGTCGTTTGTTGCGCGCTCCGGCCCAGCCCCCATGCGCTGGCGGGGATGGCCCAAAATGCGAGAACCAAGAAGGCAAAACGGAGTGCGGCGCCGTACGCTCCTGTACAACTCCACGTGAGCTGCCGCAACCGGTGCGGCAGCCGGTGAACCGATGCGGAGGCACGCTAAATCCCCAGCTAAAACCATCCCCGATATCGCCTTCATTGCGCCTGCCCGAAGCACATTTCGATTCCGAGTGCCCCGGACGCCGCGTGCGCATAGATACGCTGAAAAATGCAGGATCATTCTCGTTCCACCAGTTATGGTTGTCAAGAAGATTTATCGAGGGGCTTGAAATAGCGAGGAGCAGCGAGTAAATCGCTTAGGTTGACGACCCGTAACGACTGGCATCAAAGCAGCATAGACCGGCGCGGTTCTCCGCGGGCCCGCGGCGGAGGGATGAGCTCGGGTTTTTCCGGCCCCAACCCCGTTTCTCCGCCCCGGTCGCCAGGGCGCGTTGATGAGGCGCGGCCGGGGCATCGGCGAATGATCGCCCTGCTACAGATCGGCTTATCGCGGGCCGCGCAGCCAGACCGCCGCGGAAGATTTTCTGAACTGTCCCGAATTCCCGGAAGACCGCATTCCGCGATGCGGTAAGCCCGCGGGTTGGTGCAGGGCCATTTGGCTCAGAAAACGGTCCCATATTCGTAAACCAATTTATCCGTTGATTACAGCCGGTTTTTCGTTTTGAAGTTTATTTGAAAAAATCCCTTGACCTTGATCGCTCACAGGCCACATAATTTCAGACCGAATCAACTCATCGATTCTTGGTGCACTGTATCGTTCGCGACCGCGTGGTGGTGCAATCGTACGTGGACGGTGCGATCGTTCATCCGTCTTACCGCGAATCTCGCACAGCTTGGCAGCCGATGGGGGGTTGTTCCGATGACGCGTTTTCCTGAATTTAGGCCGGCGTTCGTATGTTTGGGGTTACTGATCGCGGCCCTGCTGTTATGGCAACCGCTCGCTTTGGCGCAAGAGACCACGGGCACTGTGTCCGGCCTGGTGCAGGACAAGACGGGCGCAGTGATCCCCGGCGCCGCGGTTGTGGTGACGAACTTGGACAATAACTCCGAGCGCAAGACGGTGAGTAACAGCACCGGTGAGTTTTCCGTGCCCGGGATCACGGCGGGCCTCAGGTACCAGGTGCGGGTGGAAATGCCGGGCTTTTCGACCTGGCAGTCGCAGCCGTTCCCGCTGCGGCCCGGGGACCGGATTGGCTTCACCGATATCCGCATGCAGCTGGAGACGGCCAATGCCACGGTGACCGTGGAAGCCTCCGACAACCAGACGCTCAAGCCTCTGGATACGCCGGAGCGCAGCGATGTGATTACGGCCAACGATCTGGATACGCTGGCCCTCGTGGGCCGCGACGCGACGGAGCTGATCGGAATGCTGCCGGGATTCGCCCTGGTCAGCAACCAGGTCAACAACCAGGGACCGAATACCGCGGTGGTGGGCATGAGCGGTCCCACCGGCTCCTATTCCGCCAATGGGGCCGGCCCTACCGGACTGGCGACCATTCTCGACGGCGTCTCCATCCAGGATATCGCTAACAATTCCGGCACCGTGCAAATGGTGAATCAGGAAATGATTCAGGATATCAAGGCCACCACGTCGACCTTCAGCGCCGAATATGCGAAGGGCCCTGCGGTGCTGAACGCCAACACCAAGGGGGGCGGCACCTCGTATCACGGCGACGCATACATGTATTTCCGCGACACCGCGATGAACGCCAACGACTGGTACAACAATTATCTTCAGCAGACACGCCCCCCCGGAACCTACTATTATCCCGGTGGGCAGTTGGGCGGTCCATTGTGGATTCCGAGGACCCGATTCGGACCGCACAATAAGAAGCTCTTCTTCTTCCTGGGTTACGAGTATTACAACCAGAATTACTCGCCGGAGACCCTTGGCTCGTGGGTTCCAACCATGGCCGAGCGCCAGGGCGACTTCAGCCAGCAGTCAATGAACTCCGAGTTGTGCGGCGCGCGTCCCGACGGTAGACAGAATCTGAATGCAGTCCAGCCCCTGTGCTATACGGAGAACTACCTGCCGAACGGCCCTGCCGTCGCGAACGGCAACGTAGCTCAATATGCCAATTCTTCTGGCGCGGCGCTGGTCAACTGGCTGCCGCTGCCCAATGCGGATCCTTTTATCAACCAGCAGGGTTACAACTACGTCCAGCAGGTCGTCCAGACGCAAAATGGGTCGGTGCTTCATGCCCGCGTGGACTTCGACGTGAGCGACTACACCAAGTTTTATGCCACCTACGGCCGTCAGTCGCAAATCAGCGATCAACCTGTCGCCTGGGGATATGTTCCCTACTGGGCCATGGAGTATCCAGGGGGCGTCACGTCGGGCGACCTTTCGAACATCTTTTCCCTGCACTATACGCGGATCTTCGGCGCCAGCGTCACCAACGAGGCCAGCGCTTCCATGTCCTTCATCAGCAACCCCGGCAATATGGGCAATCCCCAAGCGGTGAGCCGGTTCTACATGAATGACTACAACTGCTCGAATGCGGCCCTGCGCGCCACGGCGTCATGCAATAATCCCAAGGGCGACAACTTCAGCTACTTAGGGGAATACAAGAGCAACGGGGACTATTCGGTGCCCGCCCTGTCGGACTACGGCGACCTGGGCTATCCCAACATGCTCATGGCGGGCGGCTTCTACAACAATCAGATCAGGATGAAGAAGGCGGTGCCGACGCTCACAGACACGGTGAACTGGATCAAGGGACAGCATAGCTTCGCATTTGGCGTTTATGCCGAACGGGGCATCTTGAACGGGGATGCGGATTATGCCTCGGCATTCCCCCAGGGCGAGTACAATTTCAGCCCGGGCAATGGCTACTATGAGTTCAACGGCACTCAGGGGCAGCCATTCGCTAACGCCCAGAACATAGCCTGCGAGAGCCCCGATCCACAGGGCACCAGCCGCCTCTCGGGCGCCGCCGACTTCGGAGCCTGCATCAACCCTGTGGCCATGATGTACATGGGCTATGCGAGCAGCTTTACGCAGACCAACTTCTCGCCCATCGTCGACATGCAGTACACCTCGCTGGCCGGGTTCGCCAACGATGCATGGAAGCTGCATCGGATGACGCTGGTGATCGGCGCCCGTGTCGAGCACCTCGGACCATGGTTCGACCGCCACGGCAATGGCCTGGCCACGTTCTCTCCTTCGCTCTACAACAGCGAATGCTCAAGCGACGACTATAGCTCAGCCGGACCCCCCATTCTGCGCACCTGCCCCGGCGGCACGGCCTTGCCGGGAATCACATGGCACGCTGCGAACTCATCCGTCGCCAACTCGGTGAGCAATCCGCCCACGATGTACTTCTCGCCTCGGCTCGGCGCCTCAATCGATATCTTTGGGTCGGGCAAGACGGTGGTGCGCGGAGGGTGGGGCATTTATCGCAACCAAGAGGCGTTTGGTCCTTATGCTCTGGCGGGCGCCACCGCGCAGGGTTACAAGACGAGCAACAGCGTGGGACAGGAGAACTTTGCTCTGATTGACGACCAGTCGCCGATCAACCCTCCCGATATCGACGTGGAAACGCTCAGTCCCTCGGATAACGTGCGGCCCATCTATTACCAGTTCAACCTGTCCTTCGACCAAAAGCTGCCGTGGAATTCGCTATTGGAAGTTGCCTTCGTCGGAAGCGAAAGCAAGAACCTGCCTACTTACAATGCGGGCGGCCTAACCGAGGGCTCTGCCCCGGGGGTCACCAATGCGGGGGTCAATGGTTATAACGGCGCTTCGGATCTGAATGTGATTCCTTTAGGCACGTTTTTCGGCTCCGCGTTCTCGTGTGGCGAAATTCCCCCCGATGTCAATAAGGGAAGCACCTCGCTATGCAGCCTCGGCGGTCTGGACACCGCACAGACGGACTTCTTCCGGAAATATCCTTTTTACCAGCACCTCTATTCGCTAGGTCACAACTTTTACGCGAACTACAACAGCCTGCAGGTCTCATGGAACAAGTCGACTGGAATGGTGAGCTGGGGAGCCAATTACACTTTCTCCAAGGATCTGGCCACGGCCGCGTCTTTCAGCAATGCGCTCGCCGATCCCCTCAATCTGCGCAACGATTACAATCCGGCCACATTCGATCGATCGCAGGTCTTCAACATTCATTACCTTGTCAATTTAGGAAAGCGCTATAAGGGCGGCAATCGCCTGCTGCCCATCGCCTTCAACGGCTGGCAGGTTTCCGGTATTTCCACTGTGGAGAGCGGTCCCGACCTGCCCTCGGAGCAGGGCGAAAATTTCGGGTTTGGGTCCGGGACGCTTCAAGCCACTCAGGTCTCGCTGGAAACGCAGGGCGGGGGCGCGAATCAGGATCATAACTGCGCGAACACCTATGGCATCCCAGCCGACCCGAACGGCGCCACGCATTGCGTGTTTAACATCAACTCGGTCGTTTGGATGGGCAGTCCCGACTACGAGTTGATGCCCACCGTGACCGGCAATCCGAAGGCAGGCCTCGCCAAGCATCAGTTCATCAATCCAACCGCGTTCGGAGTTCCGCTGCCCGGAAGCCCCACGACGGGCCCGTATGCGCTCTCAAAAAACCCCACCGGGCAGGGGCAATATCGCCTCCCGTATATTCACGGTCCGGCATTCTTGAACAATAATCTGTCGCTGTTTAAGGACATCCGGGTGGGAGAAGGCAAGGTTCTGGAATTTAGGGCTTCCGCCTTCAATTTCCTCAATCATCCTCTGGTCTCTTTCAACAACGACGACCCCTCGAATCTGGAGTTGGGTAATCTGCTGGACGCAGTTCCGGGAAAATCCCTTACGACGTCGCAACTGGGATACAAGGACTTCGGGATCGCGAATATCAAGTACGGATCGCGCTTGATGGAGCTGAGTGGGAAGTTTACGTTTTGACGAATTGCCCCGCCGGTCCGGCGTGCTCAATGCCGGGTGGCCGCCGAAGGCATGGATCCGCGGCGGGAAATCTGCCGGCCAGACGGGGAAAGCGCGAGGATAGCCGGTGCGGCTAGCCTCAAAATGCGAACAGGCGATGACGCCTCTCGCGGGGGATTATGCAATGAGATTGTGGGGGAGGGTTGTCATGGCCATCGGGATTGCAGCGGATTTTCGCCGGCTGACGCGCGCCGGGGTTTGGTCACTTGCAGGAATGCTGACATTTTGCGCGGCCGCAGTGGGGCAGGCTCCGCTGGTGAGCGTGGGTTCGGTGGTTCCCATTCCTTACAACAGCAACATGAACCAGATTTACAAGATCCTTTTTTACAAGGGGAATGTCCTGGCGCTCGACGCCGGAGCCGACGTGCTCTATCAGTTGCCGCCCGGCGCAACGTCATGGAATAACATAAGCGGACCGGCACGAACTTCGTGTGGCCTCGGGGGCGGCTACAACTCCCAAAGCATGGCCATCGATGCCGTGGGTACCGTCTACATTTCCGTTACCAATCCCCCCAACTGTGCCTCGAACGCCCTCTTCTGGCGGGTTCCTTACGATCCGGTCGAGAAAACGTGGCATTATTCGACGAACACCGCTTGGGGCGGCACCATCCTCGACCCGGCCAACCCAACCAGCACTTTAGTGTCTGAGTCGGGGCAGGGCTCGGTGGACGTTCAGTTCGAAAACAGCAACTTGATGGACGGCAGCGGAACGTTGTACTTTGGGGCCAGTCAGAATCAGATCTACTCGATCGCGGTAAACAAAGACGGCACCTTTCCTAACCTCACCGCGACGTCCATTATCAACACCACGTCAGGCGGCGGGGTACATATGGCGATCGATGCGGTGGGCAACATCTACTTCGTCGAGGGCCACGCCATTAGCGCCACGAACGGGGTTCGCCCCGCCGGCACCACCGGCATCTGGTTCGTCCCCGCGGGCGTGACCGGCATCACGGGAATCAACGGGTCGGCGGAGGCGAAACTGCAAGCGAACGGCTGGAGGGTCGACAATAACCAGGAGAGTAGTACAAGTCCTGTTGTGTATGCCGGGGTGACGCTCGACGCCGCGGGCAACCTCTATATGACCTCTGAAGTGAACAGTGGCTACGCCGAAACCTTTGCCGGGATTTGGGAGATTCCGAATGTTTGCGGCCCGGCCAAGGTGACGGGGGCGAATCTCAACACCTGCATGGACGATAGCGACATTGAGCTGCTGGCTCCAATTAGCAGCAACCAACCGTTGGCCATCGATTCGCGAGGCTACTTCTGGGTTCCTACGTATCAACAGTATGCTCCGCCAGGGGAGGCGAACCAAATTGGCGTGTATTCAATTGTCGTGTTTGCTCCGGGCGTCATGAACCTGAACTACGCGACGCCGCCCCTCGCAGGCCCCTCGCCGACGGGGACAGCAGGGCCCGCAGGGAATCTGTACGTGAGTTTCAACGGGACGTATACGCCGAGCGCTTTTAAGTTCTCTTCCGCTTCGGGCAGCGCGCCGGAGTTCGCATTGACCCTGACGAATCCGCTTCCAAATACTTCGGCCACCACTCCCACGGTTCCGTGCAATGGTGGTACAGCAACGAATCCAGGCGGAGCCTACAACACGTATTCGTTGACGAATTCCTGCCTGTTATGGGTCACGCTGGACCCAACCGTCCCCGGCCCCGTCTCCGGCGAGCTTACGATGTACTCGACGGGCAACCCCCCCGTCAACGTCTATGTGAATGGAACCGGGCAGGGGGCGGGGGTTGCGATGCTCAACTCGCCTCAGTTGAATACGCTAGCCGCTCCCACCGCACTCAACACTCCCGGGCAGGTGGCCTCCGACCCGATCGGCGACACCTATGTCGCCGATTCCGGTGAAAAGCAGGTGCTTTATTTCCCCGCGGGTTCCTCCAGCGCATCGGGAAAGTCGATCGGGACCGGACTCTCGGATCCCACCGGCGTTGCTGTGGACGGAGCGGGCGATATCTATATCGCCGACTGGAATTCGAGCAAGAAGCTGGGCACGGTGTACGAGATCCCCTGGGTTCCCAACACCCTAGCAGCCGACTCCGCGACAGGCGGCGCCTACGGTACCCAGATTGCCCTGAGCACCAAGGCCATGGGTCTCGGCAACAATCTCAATCTGGCAGTCGACGGCAGCGGCAATGTGTTCGTCGCGGATCCCGATAATGCGCGCGTGGTGAAGATTCCCACTCCTGCCCAGGCCTCCCTGGTAGTCAACCCCGAAGTTGCCTTCGACACCACCGACACAACCACCGTCACGGTCGGCTCCGGATTCACCGCGCCTTCGGCAGTCGCGGTTGACTCTTCCGGCGACCTGTTCGTTGCCGACACCACAGCCACCGGCACGAGCTTGATTGAAATCTCAGCCTTTCCGTTCAATGCGCAGACTACGATCACGGACTCCCTGCCTGCTGCCGTGACTGGCCTGGCGGTCGATACCTCCGGGTCGGTGATTGCGGCGCTCAGCGGCGAAGGTCTGTATCGCATTCCTAACCTCGTCAACGCCGAAGATGTCGGCACCCTGAGCATTAACAGCGCAAGTCTGATTGACACCTCCTTCACTTTGCCCAGCAGCTCATCTCCGACGGCGCCTGGGTACTGCGGCGGTCCGGGCGCCTGCACCACGACCACCAACGTCACTGCGCCCGGTGGCGTGGCCTTGGATCAGCAGGGAAATATCTATGTCACGGATATGACGAACGGGATCCCGAACCTCTACCAGATGAACGTCACCGAGGGATTCGTAAACTACGGCGTAGGCCTGACCCCCCTGGTCGCCGACGAGCAGGACCTCGATCTGTTCAATATCGGCAACGAGCCTTTGAGCTTGACGCCCAGTTCATATTTGTTTAAGGGGCCGGACGCCGCCGATTACTCCCTGACTGCGCCGAGCGGAGGCACGGCGTGCGATACCACAGGCGTCAAAACCGTGGCTACCGGCTCTTCGTGCTCGTTGGGGCCGACTTTCACGCCGCCGGCGCTTTCGGATCTCGTACCCCATATCTATTCCGATGGCCTGTCGGTTCCAACCAACTCGAGCAACATCGGGGGCGGCGGCACGGCCACCGCGACTTTGCAAGCTGCTTCAATCAATAACCTTGAAACCACACAAACGAGCGTTGTACCTAACCTTACTTCCGCCACCTATCCGGGGAGCGCAACGGTAATGGTAAACATCGCTCCGGCAGCTGGCTCCACCTACACCTACCCCTTGCCCTATGCGCCCATAGGGACGGTCGTACTGACCCTGAGTTGCGCCTCGCCGGGCTGCACGCAGGCTTCGATCATGGAAACAGGGACGGCGACGTTAACCGGTACCGGTCAAAACACTTCCGTTACGTTTAGCAACCTGCCGGCCCTCGACGGCGGCAACTACAATGTGACGGCCAATTACCAGGGAAGCGTCCTCAACCTGATGGCAAAGTCATCGGGCACTGCGAGCTTTACGGTAAATACGGCAACGCCGGTCATCACCCTTTCCGAGCCCGTGGGCGTTACTCCGAATGCTACCAACGGGGTGTACTACATGCTGCAGGGCGCAGCAAACACGGTGGTGGCCAACGTGTCCTCGAATGTCGGGTCCCCCTCCGGCACCGTCACCTTGATCGATGCAACGCAGGGGCCCGTGGGCACCGGGGCCTACACCTCGGGGCAGAATTGGACATTCTCTTTAGGCGGCCTGACTACGGCCTCCTACAGAGTCGTCGCCTCCTACAGCGGGGATGAAAACTTTTCCCCGGTTTCCACTACAGTGCCTGTGACTTTCCAGCTCATACCTCCAAGCGTGCTGCTCACGGCCAGTCCGGCTTCGGTGACAACCAAGGCCGGAACGCCTGTGGCGTCCACCATTACCCTCCAGTCGCTGGTCGGGTTCTCGGCGCCCTCCGGGGCCAACATCATCTGCGCGTTCACTCAGGCGAATGTACCCCCGTATTATTCGGAATGCACGTTCAACAACCCACAGCCCGATATCTGTGCGCCGCCGACCTCCGGGCCTAATACCTGCGTACCGGCGACGACCGTGCTCACGCTCACTACCAATATCCCCGTCAACATCCCCCCCACCACTGCGAGCAACACGCAGAGGCCTCCATCTTTTAGGTCGCCATTGGCTTTAGCGGGAATGTTCGGCTTGGGGCTGTTGGGACTTGCTCTGCGCAGGAGAGCGATCTTCAATCGCTACCTGCTTGACCTCGTCTGCCTGGTGTTGTTCTTTGCCGGGACGGTGATGGGAATAACGAGTTGTACCAACTCCGGCTACAGCACGCCGCCGCCGATCCCTCACTACACGACCCCGAGCGGCACCTACAACGTCAGCATCCAGGTCACGGATACTGCAACGGGCGTGGTGGAATCGCTGCCCTTCACGCTGGGAGTCACGATTCAGTAATCCGGGGGTTGTTCCGGAGCAACCGGTTTCCTTCAGGGCGGGCAGTTTGGCCTCAAGAGACCGCAGAATTCAGGTTCATATATGCCGCAGGTTCAATCATCGGGCAAGGTTGGTATGAGTTTTCCAGGGAGACATATCATGTTCAATAAGTCATTCATGTCGCTGTGCCGGTTCTCCGGATTTACGCTGACGGTCGTGTTCCTGGCCGCATGTCTCTGCGCGGGAGCCCGGGCGCAGACCGCGCCGGCTGCTATCGCCAGTTTCGCCGCCGGGGTGAACCATGCTACTGCCGCCAACGCCAGCTGCACGTCGTCGTGCACCATCGGGACTCTGGGCACCGTTGCGAATGTGGCTACCGATAGCTTTGGGGACGTGCTCGCCGTGGACGCTAAGAACGGAGCGCTGTATGAGTTCCCCGCCGGCGGTGGACAAGCCATCGTGCTGGTTGCGGCAGGCGGACTCGTCGGGCCCCCCGTCAACGTCACGGTCTCCAGCGCGATTGTCACCCCTGGAATCGCCATCGACCCTGCGAACAACCTATACATCGAGGGCGGCTCCTGCGTCCTGATGTACCCCTACGATGCGACGACCCAAACCTGGGATGCACTGTCCACGCTTACTTTGCCCCCCACTTCCGCGACCGTTTGCGGCACAACCGGCGTAGCGCCCACCTTCTACAATTTCGGAACCACAACGCAGCCCTGGGGTATTGCCATTAACACAAGCTCAAGCTCTCCGAGCCTTGTGGTGGGGACCAGCCCGACCGGCGCCTCTGCCGGCAGCAGCATTGTCAACATCCCGGTCACTGGCGCCTGGGCTGCTCCGGTTGCCGGGACGCCAACTACGATCGTTTCGGGCATGGCGGGAGCGCCGATTTCGGTTACCGAAGACCCGTCTGGCAACATCTATTTCGTCGAGGACGGTACAGGCGCCCTGGCGGGCGCTTACGAGATACCCGCCGGGCAAACCGGGTTGACGACGGATTCCGGACTTGCTCGAATCAATCCTTCCACTGCGCCTCAAGTAACGGGAGTGGCCGCTGATAGCCTGGGCAACATCTACATCGGCGACGACACCCTGGGCGTTTTTGTGCTTCCCAAGGGGTCAACCTCTTCCAGCTCGGCCTTCCTGCTCACAACTGTGACCGCGCAGGGCGGAATCGCATTCTTTGGTAACACTGGCCTGGTTGTTGCAACCACTCAAACGCAATCGAACGGCTACGGGGACGTTGCTGAAGTCTCATTCAGCGCAGCTCAATTCGGCGCGGTAGGGGTAGGGGCAGCCCCAGCCCCGGAACAGGTGAGCTTCACCTTTAACGCCAGCACAACCCCGGCGAAGATTGAGGTGCTCGATGCCGGCAAGAGCACTCCCGACTTCACTGTCAATGCCGGCGCCAAAAGTACCTGCTTGTCGACCCAATTGCAGCCTCCATACGCAGCCCTGTCCAGTTGCCCGGTTTCTTTAAGCTTCGCCCCGCTGGCGGCAGGCAATGTCTCCGCCACACTGGTCATGCTTGACGCCAATAACACGCTGCTGGCGTCCATCCCCCTGGACGGAAGCGGGACAGGCGCGGCGGTGCAGGTTTTGCCCGCTGCGCAGTCGACCATCGGCGCCAGCGGCAGTCTCAAGACTCCCAGCCAGATGGCCGTGGACGCCGCCGGCAACCTGTATGTCGCCGATGCCGGCCTCAAAGCGGTGGAGATGTACCCCTCGGGTTCTGGATCGAGTACGGCAGGAACTTCCGTGGGCACAGGCCTGCAAGCTCCGACCGGCGTGGCAGTTGACGGGGCCGGCGATGTTTTCATTGCCGATAGCGGAAGCGTCTACGAAGTGCCGGAATCCGATACGGGCGCCGGGCTCAATGCCAAGGGTCAGATCACGCTGAAGAGCGGTCTTGGCTCCCCAGTTCAGTTGGCCACAGACGGACTTGGCGATCTCTACATATCGGATGCTGGCAAACAGAATGTGTGGGAACTGGAGAATTTCAGCACAGGCTTGAATACCAGCCTGCCCGGCGTCTTAGCCCCTCAAACCGTCCAGCTCTCGGGTGCTGCGGTCAGCACGCCCTCTGCCATTGCGGTTGATCCCTCCAACGACCTGTTTGTGGTCGATGGCGGAAGCGTGTACGAGATCACGCCGGCCGGAGCCCAGACGCAAGTGCTTAGCGGTCTTAGTAACGTCACCGGCCTGGCCGTCGATCCATCGGGTTCCGTCTTGGTCGCCACAACCGGCGCAACAGGCGGCGCGGTTCGTATTCCTTCCGTGGGTGGCACTCTAACCCAATCGGCCGAGACAACATTGGCCGCCGGCGTTACCGACCCCACCGCCGTGACCCTGGATTCTTTAGGCAATATCTACGTGGCAGACGGCTCTGCGCTCGACGTGAACCTCAACAGCGCAAGCGCGGGTCTCAATTTCCCAGCATTAACTGCAGATCCGCCGGCCGCGGGCTCCTCGGAGACGCTCACGGCGACCCTGCTGAACTTTGGCAACGCGCCGTTGAAGGTGACCGGCTTCGACAGCGTGCTCGGCTATTTCCTGCCCACCGACGCAGCGGCCGCCGCAGCCGCGGGAGTCTCCTCCTATACCGCGGCCGACTTTACCGATACAGCGGATACTTGCTCCGGAAGCACGGTTGCCGTCGACTCGACCTGCACAGCAACCATTACCTTCAGCCCCGCTCCCGGCGACGGAGGCAATCTGGCAGAGCAGGTTTTGGTTCAGGGCAACGTGTCCAATGCTCCTGTGGGGATAGACGCCACCGGCGTAGCTCCAACGTTAGCCAGTGTCACGGTTTCGGCGCCGACGAGCACTACCGGCACCATCGAGGGTGTTCCAGTTACGGTGACCGTAACGCCCACAGTTTCCGGCAGTCCCACGCCCACGGGAAGCGTCACCCTGACGGTGGTCTACGGCAAGAACGTGCCGATCACTTACCCGCCCCTGCCAACCAAGTATCAGCTCACGCTGCCGCTCGTGAATGGCGTGGCTGCGTTCAATCCGGCCTCAGCGCTGCCAGCGACTACAGCGACGGCACAAGGGATGCTCTTTGGTGGGTTGCCCATCGCAAACTACACGTTTACGGCCCGCTACAACGGAGATCTGACCTACCTCTACGCGAACTCCAGCAACACGGCTGCGGTGGCTGTCACCAATTCGGTGTCCACCGTGCTCAACGAGCCCAACATACCCCTTTGTACGTCGGCCTCCGAAACCAACTGCGCCACCGCGGTCAATACGCCTCCCGGCGGCCCGACCCAATTGGAGCCTTATACGCTCCCCTGCACGTCGGGCCCTCCGGGCAACTGCACGACCAGCTATAGCTGGGGCCAGCCTGCAAGCAACCCCCCTGGTTACCTTGTTGTTGCGGCCAATGGTTGCATCGGCTGCGTCGGCTCTTGGGGGAGTGACGGCACGGTTCAGACTTGGTCTTACAACTATCCTTTGATTGTGGCGTCAACCAGCGGCGATCTCATGGTTGGCACGGCCGCCTACGAAGGCCAATCGAGTCCGGTTGGTGGGAACTTAGGCTCGGTGAACTACGCCGGGACGAACGGATCCCTCTGCGGCAGCGAAGCGGGCAGTGGATCCATTATCAACGTGGGGCAAGTGAACGGCGTCGACACGGCGCAGTTTCCCGTTGATTGCGCCCCCATCATCGGCATCAACGGAGCGGTGGTCCCGGTATTCATGGCCTATTTCACATTCACTCCGCAGTATTCCGGGGAATTTAACGACCTGATCTCGAGCGATACCAATCCGAACTACAAGAGCTCGACGGCAGCGCCCGTCAGCATCTGGGGGGTGGCGCATCCCGTGGTGCAGATCAACTCCAGCCCGGCAGCGCTCGTTGTGGCCCCCGGATCGTCGGCATCGGCCACGCTCACTCTCACTTCGGTCCTGGGATATGGCTTTATTGACCGCGACAACGGACCAACCCAGATTCCAAATTATGCCATGCCGCTCGCATTGCAGTGCCAGGGCCTGCCCGCGTACGCCTCGTGCTCCTTCACCTATCCGGCTCCCAATCCGTTGGACCGGCAAGCGACCGCCTATCCGGTGGGGAAACTTGCAGCACCCTACAATACCGTGGCCTTTCCGCCCTTCGGCGGTTTGCTATGCCAAAACGGCACTGCGGCAGCACCGGTATATTGCGCAATCGATATCGGCCCTCCCCCTGGATTTGTGAATGGGCTCGGGGTAAATCATAACGGCAAGACGCCACCCTGTGACGCAAACGATGGATGCCTGGGGCCGGGTCAGGTCGTGATGACCATTAGCACCAATGTGCCGTTGGGCACCGTCTCGAGCCGCAAAACATACCAGGGCGGCATCGCTTTCGCAAGCATCTTCGGGCTGGGCTTGCTTGGCCTGGCTTTCCGTAGAAAGGTCACTCGGTTTCGAAACCTTTTGATGATCGCTTACGCACTGCTCTGGGGCGGCGCTCTTCTTGGAATAACTGCCTGCAGTACCACGACCCTCGGCACGGCAAAGACCGGGATTACGCCGACCGGGAGCTACTGGGTTACGGTCACAGCGAGTCAGGCGGGGAAGATGGTGATCCCGCCATTGATCTACAACAACTATACTGCGAGTCTCATCCCCGGGAACGGTGACCAGATGTCTCTGCCGTATACGATCAACGTGACGATCACCAATTAGCCAAAGTGCGGCGGCGGGAGCGCCGTCGAATGTTTGCAAGGAGAAGATGATCATGCGATTTCGTGGGGCGTGGTGGCTCATAGCTTCAGCTTTGGTGGTTGCAGGATGCGGCGGTAGCAATACTTTGACGACGCCCCAGACGGTTCCGGCTGTTATTTCGGTCACGCCTGCCTCTGGGAGCACCGGCGTCGCTATCACTGCGCCCGTCACGGCTACATTCAACGAGGTGATGAATGGGACGACCTTCAACGCCTCGACCTTCACGCTCACGCCGGCGGGCGGGGCCGCTGTAACTGGAAACGTCAGCTATAGCGCGGGCAGCTCCACGGCCGTTTTCACGCCGGCATCGCCGCTCGCCTATAACACCGTCTACACTGCCAACATCACGACAGGCGTGCAGAACCCCGCGGGAACCGCGCTTGGGGCGACCTATACCTTGTCCTTCACCACGGCACCCGGCCCGGCGCCGACGGTCGCCGCAGTCACGCCCGGCGACGGGAGCACGGGACTGGCAGCGAACACAACCGTCACGGCCACCTTCAGCGAGGCGATGAATGCGTCGACCATCACCGCTTCGACCTTTACGCTAACGCCGCAGGGCGGCGCTGCCGTGAGCGCAACCGTCAGCTATAACGCGACCACCCTCACCGCGACGCTCACGCCGAACGCACCACTCGCCGCTAGCGTGACGTACACGGCAGCGGTCACCACGGGAGTTGTGGGTGCGACGGGAAGCGCCCTGGCCAATGTCAATTCATGGTCGTTCACTACGGCGGAAGGTCCGGTGCCGACAGTCACTGCGGTGACGCCCGCGAGCGGGACCACCGGCAACGCCATCGCTTCCACCGTCACGGCCACCTTCAGCGAGGCGATGGATCCGACAACCGTAACCGGCTCGACCTTTATGCTGACCGGGCCCAGCGGCGCCGTGACGGGGACTATCACCGTCGATCCCACCGACACGATCTTCACCTTTACTCCGTCGGCGCCTCTCGCCTACAACACAACCTACACGGCGCTCATCACCACCGGAGTTCAGGCCACCTCGCAGCTTCCGGAGGTTCCGCTGGCAGCTGACTACTCTTGGTCGTTCGCCACTGTACCACCTCCGGCAGCGGCGGTCAGTGCAGTCACGCCCGCCAGCGGGAGCACGGGCATCCCCATCTCCGGTCAAACTGTCACGGCCACTTTTGGCGCGGCGATGACCGCGTCCACGATCAACCCTTCGACATTTACGCTGACCGGACCCAGCGGCGTCGTGCCGGGGACTGTCACCTACAATGCGACCACCTTGACTGCCACCTTCACTCCGTCTGTCAGTCTCGCCTACGGCGCCACATACACCGCAACCATAGCCGCCGGCGTCACGGACTCACTGGGAGGTCCGCTGGGCACGCCTTACACGTGGAGCTTCACCGCCGTAACGGCTACCGTGCCGACCGTCACCTCAGTCACGCCCACGAGCGGCGCCACCAATGTGATCCCGGCTAATGCAGTTACGGCGACCTTCAGCGAGCCGATGAACGGCGGGACCCTCACTACTTCTACCTTCACGCTGACGGCCACGGGTTTCCCCGCCGCTTCAGGAACAGTCACCTACAACACCGGCACGCAAACGGCAATATTCACGCCTTCGCCAGCCTTGGCTCCCAGCACTGCCTACACCGCGACCATCACCACGGGAGCGCAGGGCTCCACGGGCGCCGCATTGGCCTCCGACTACACGTGGACTTTCAAAACCGGGGCCAATCCGACCGCGGTGGCAGTGAGTTTCGGAACCACCTATCAGACCATCCGCGGCTTTGGCGGAGCGTCGGTGTGGCTCGGGCAAATGCCCGCATTAGCGGCCACGGCCCTGTTCGGCTCCGGTCCGAACGACCTGAATCTGAGTATCCTGCGCGTGCGCATCGATCCCGAGGGCACGGCAGCGGGCGGCGGCACCTACAGCCTGCCATATGAAACCGGCGAATGGGACCAGGAGCTGGCCAACGGCAAGGAAGCTGTCCTCAACAACCCGAATGCGATCGTCTTCGCAAGTCCGTGGACGCCGCCTGCCGCCTGGAAGCTGAATGGCAGTAGCAGTTTCTCGGATGACGGCGAAACGTGGAATCAGTCATTCAACGGCTGCAGCGAAGGGGCCGATTACTGCGGCGGCTATCTGGCTCCGGCGCACTATGCCGACTACGCCAGCTACCTGGAGGATTTTGTCCACTTTTTCAATACCAACGCCGGCTTCAACCTCTACGCCGTCTCCATGCAGAATGAGCCGGAGGAAAACGTCACTTACGAATCGTGCGTCTGGACGCCCGAGGAGATGGATGCCTGGGTAGCAGGCAACGCCGCCACAATCACCTCAGACCCGTACCACACGAAGCTGATCATGCCGGAGTCGGACACCTTCAACCCGATCGATGCCGCAGTGACTCTCAGCGACCCGAGTGCGGAGGGCCTCGTCAGCATTATCGGCGGCCATATCTATGGAACCTCGCCTGCCCCCTACCCCATTCCTGCGGGAGACACATCGAAAGAAATCTGGATGACCGAGTTCGGCCCCTTGAGCTCAGCGACACTAACGTTCGCTCAAGCCTTGTCGCCCTATGGCATATCGATCCATAACTCCCTGGTCAACGGCCAATATAACGCTTATGTCTGGTGGGGAATGTGGGGCGGCGCCATCGGCAGTTGTGCGACCAACGCGGGCACCTGCGGCTTTGTCGACTTCGCCGGGACTTTGCAGCCGATGGGCGAGATCATGGGCCAGTACTCGAAGTTCATCCAGCCGGGCTATAAACGCGCATCGGCGACCGCAACCCCGGTCGCTGGTGTCTATGTTTCGGCCTACACAGGAACCGTGAGCGGCACCCAGCACTACGTGATCGTGGCCATCAACACCACCGCGACCGCGCAGAACATTAACTTCACGTTGAGCGACGCCCCCACGAAGATTTCCTCGATGACGCCAACCCAGAGCAATTCCGCTGCCGGGTTGGTGACAGAGCCGGCGGTCACAGTGGCGGGCGGACAGTTCTACTACACGCTTCCCGCGGGGAGCATCACCACGTTTGTCCAGTAGGGCGAAGGAGCGGCGCGGTTTTATAGGCGGTTTCAGGGTCGTTGTACCCAAGACTTCGTACAACGATCCTGGCTGCCATCCTGAGCGACCGAGTGGACCGAAATGTGCAAACGGGCCGCCGCCCCGATCTCGGAGTCGTCCCCAGCAGCTTAAAGTTCCTTCGTCCGGTTTAGAGAAGTTCGTTCTAGCCCATCTCGTCTCGCGGGGCAGTCTTTGAGACTCGCACCGGAGCGCAAGCGACCGAAGTTCTCATCCGCCTCATCAACCCGCCCGCTCATTTTTCAAGGAATGAAGTCCGCGGCGCAGCCGCGACCAAACCCCGCGCGAACCCTCCCCGCGCCAAGGATCGCCGGGAGCCGGTGATTTTCTCCTCGGTCTTTGTGCCCCGGGCGGGGCGTCGCGGAAGTCCCATGGAATCAGTGCAAATGTTTGTTTGAGCGGTGCTTTGAGCGGGTCAAATGTTGGCTTGAGTGGTGCCATTTGCCCCGCAAATGGCCGCTTGGGAGGTTGCGATTCTTTGAGGCAAATACCGCGAAATTGCGCATTTCGGGGGCAACTCGAACCAGGAGATTGACCTTTTTCGAGCGAGGGTTTGTTCAGAATTTCCCAAAAAGCGCATCGGAACCCAGGGCAAACGCACCATAGCATCAACGAAGGCAGGCTGGGGCTTCGGCACCGGCATTCTTCACCCCAGCAATCTTGTTTCTCGATCCTTTTGGCGCGCTGAGCGCACTCGAAAATCAAAA
>Ga0182013_10002362_pt1 | contig 24743 bp, 24 predicted proteins | sample 612S2MmetaG_FD_120487 | JGI IMG/M metagenome (GOLD analysis project Ga0182013, IMG submission 120487) | Permafrost microbial communities from Stordalen Mire, Sweden - 612S2M metaG | ecosystem: Environmental > Terrestrial > Soil > Wetlands > Permafrost | place: Sweden: Stordalen | collected...
CTCGAAACTCGTCGCGATGAACGAACGCCAGGGAAACAGCAAACGGATCGGATCGCGATTCCACGGCGGCCGGTCGATGTCGTCGACGGCCACCGGATCGAAAGCGCCGAACAGATGCCGACAGGCGGATTTCTCGATCGATAGCGCATGCAGGGTCTCGGGCGGTATCGCACCGACGCTGTGTGTGGGCGCGGCGACCCCGTTGGCGAGCCGCAAGACGATGCCCGACTCCACCGCGAGCAGTTCGTTGCCCAGTTTGAGCGTGTCTTCGATCTGCTGCTGCGGCGTTCGCCCCGGCGACGCTGCGATCAGGTAGAGCGCGCGAAAACGGTCGGCCTGCTCGACCGCCGCGGCGACTTCGCGTTCGCGCCGAACCTCGCGAACGATCCCGTACACGCCGACGATCTCTTCGCCCAGACGAGCCGGCGCGATGGTGGTCGAAACGCTGACCGGATGACCGTCGGCGTGAACGAACACGACATCGAAGTCGCCGGCATTGCCGCTCACGGCAAGATCACGCATCGCGTGCGCTGCGCGAACGCAACCCGGTGCCAAGTGTGCGGAGAAGTGCGAGCCGACGAGCGTCCCCGGCGGGTGCCCCAAGAGGCGCACTGCCGCAGTGTTGCCGATGACGATTCGTCCGTCGAGATCGTAGAGCACCATCGGTTGCGGATGGTCGCGAAACAAACCGGGAACGAGGGCATGCTGTTCGACGAGTCGGCTCAAAAGATGCTGCGTGTCGCGTTCGCTCTCACCCCGCACGCGGTGTTCCATTTCTACGGTGCCGCGACCGTACGAACTCATAACCTCGGGCAGGTGATTGCACGCTTCCGCGGAGCACGTGGGCGTTCGAGCCGTCTCGACGTCACGCCGCTCACCGTACCAGAATACCGGCTTCGTTGCCGGTACAGCGAGTCATTCGCCGGCGCAAATTCGGGCTGACAAGAGTTTGTAAAGATAGGCAAGATAAGCGCGAATTCGGGCTAGCGGCAAGAGTGCTGCCGTGACGGCCGGCCGACGCGGTCAGCGCGCGTGCATCAGGAGCGGTCGCACGCGCGCAAACGGTAAGCCGTAGAGCGTGATTCCATAGGCGCCGCTGACGGTCGTCGCGCTGAAGATCGCGTCGTAGATGGCCGCCTGCGTCGCGTCGACGGTCGCACCGAACAACGCGTCGATGCGGTCCTCATCCGTCTCGAGCGCCCGTCCGGCGACGCCCCCGGCGCGCGGATACCGGTGAGTGGTGCTCAGCGCGAGCATGAGATCTCCGCTCGAAACGTGTGACGTCGCGCCGACGCGCGCCAGACCCAGCGACGAGCGCTTCGCAAGGTCGCGCAACCGTAAGGCGTCCAGCGGCGCGTCGGTGGCGACGATGATGATGATGCTCCCGTCCGCGGCTCGTCCCTTTGCGACCGGCACGTACGGCTTGGGGTACACCGGCAAGAGGACGTCGTGCAACATTTCACCGACGTGCACGCCGTCGACGAGCAACTCATCGCGCGATCCGGTATTGACGTTGACGAGTACGCCGACGGTGTAGCCGCCAAGCGACTTGGGCAGAACGCGCGACGCCGAACCGATGCCACCCTTGAAACCAAAGGCGTGCATGCCCGTTCCCGCGCCGACGCTGCCGCGCGGGAAATTGCCCGGCCGCGCCGCATCGAGCATCGCGCTCACGTCGGCCGCTTTGACGTGGCGTCCGCGGATATCGTTGAGCCCCTGGTCGTCACACTCCGCGACCACCGGCAGCGGAACGTCGTCGCGGATGCCGATGCCCGGGTAGTGCGCGTCCATCCAATCGATGACGCCGTCGTCGGCGCGGCCGACGTCGAGCGTGTCGGTCAGCACGATCGGGGTTTCGAGGAGGCCCGATTGCTCGACCCAGTGCGCACCGGTCATCTCGCCGTTGCCGTTGAGATCGTACGTCGCGGCAGCGACCCGGTCGTTCCATGGATCGGCGTTCGCGATCAGGCCGGTCGCCCCGGTGCGGACGCTGCTGCCCTCGATTTTGGTCACGTGCGCGATGCGGACCCCGGGCACGTCCGTGATACCGTCGACGGCGCCGGGGGGTAACGATCCCACCCGTACCGGAGAAGCCCCGAGCAGCGTAAAGCACAGCACAGTGGCGATCCGGTGTCTGACGGTCATGCCGCAGCTAATCGTGGACGCCGATCCGTTCCCCTCCGATCGCTAACATGCCGGTTCGTCCAGCGACGAAAGCCGTTGACCCGGGCTTGCCGCTCGGACTAGCGTGAGAGCACTCTGTGCCAGCGCCGTCCAGGCGGAACGCGTTCGCCTCGCGAATGCCTGCCCAATCGGCTACTCGCCTCCAAGGAGCCGCGCCATTCTCACTTTGTCGAATTCCGCACCTACTTTCGAAGCTGAGATCGTCGCGCTCGGTCTCGCCGGCGCGGCGAAAGTCCACCGTAACTTACGTGTCTCGCAGCTTTACGAGCACGCGATCCGACGGGGCGAAGGCCTGCTCGGTGCGGACGGACAGTTCGTCGTCGAGACGGGCAAACACACGGGCCGGTCACCGAACGACAAGTTTTTCGTGCGCGAGCCCAGCAGCGAAACGCACATCGACTGGGGCACGACCAACAAACCGTTCGAGGCGGCGAAGTTCGACGCGCTCTACGAGCGCGTCACGGAATACCTCAAGGGCAAGGAACTCTATTCGCTCGACTGCTACGTCGGAGCCGACCCGCAGTATCAGCTGCCGGTTCGCGTGATCACCGAATTCGCGTGGCAAAGCATCTTCGCGCGCGATCTCCTCATCGACACCGCCGACGGCGCCGAAGGCTTCGCGCCGGGCTTCACGGTCCTCGATGCGGCGATGTTCCAGGCCGACCCGGCGCGCGACGGGACGCAGTCGCCGACGTTTATTTTAGTGAACTTTGCCCGCAAGATCGTGCTCATCGGCGGCACGCAGTATGCCGGTGAAGTGAAAAAGTCCGTCTTCACGATCATGAATTACCTGATGCCGCTGCGCGAGGTGCTGCCGATGCACTGTTCGGCGAACGTCGGGCAGGGCGGCGACGTGGCGGTGATCTTCGGATTGTCCGGGACGGGAAAAACGACGCTCTCGGCCGATCCGGGCCGGCCGCTCATCGGCGACGACGAGCACGGCTGGTCGAATGACGGCGTGTTCAATTTCGAGGGCGGATGCTACGCGAAGGTCATCAAGCTGCGGGCCGAGCAGGAGCCCGAAATTTGGGCCGCTTCGCACCGCTTCGGAACGATCCTCGAGAACGTCGCCATCAACACCGAGACGCGCGAACTCGACCTGGATTCCGCCGCGCTGACGGAAAACACGCGTTCGGCCTATCCCCTGCGCTTCATCCCCAACGTGGTGCCGGGCTCACGAGCCGGTCACCCGACCACGGTCGTGATGCTCACCGCCGACGCGTTCGGCGTTCTCCCGCCGATCTCGCGGCTTTCCGTGCCGCAGGCGATGTACCACTTCCTATCCGGCTACACGGCGAAAACGGCCGGTACTGAAAAAGGCGTGGTCGGCACGGTCGCGACGTTCTCGACCTGCTTCGGCGCGCCGTTCATGGTCCATCATCCCACGGTCTACGCGAAATTGCTGGGCGAGCACATCGAAAAGGACGCGGTCCGGTGCTGGCTGGTCAATACCGGCTGGCTGGGTGGACCGCCCGGCGTCGGCAACCGGATGAAGCTGTCGTACACGCGCGCGATGCTCAATGCGGCAATCGAGGGACGCCTGGCCGACGTTGCGTTCGTTACCGAACCGTTCTTCGGGCTCGCGATCCCCACCAGCGTGCCGGATGTCCCCAATGAAGTTCTCGATCCGCGCGCGGCCTGGGCCGATACCGCGGCATACGACCGTCAAGCCAAAAAGCTCGCGGGGCTCTTCTTCGACAATTTTACCCGCTTCGCCGAGGCCGCGAGTCCGGAGATCCTGGCCGTCCAAATCAAGCCGTAACGCGCGCTTCGATGGGTAATCCCAGCGCCTTGAACAGGATTCGCTTGGGGCGCTGGCCGTCGAACTCGCCGTAGTGCACGCGCTCCCACGGACCTAAATCCAGCGCGGCGTTCGTCACCGGCACGAGGACTTGGTGGCCGAGCAGCATGCGCTTGAGGTGGGCGTCGCCGTTGTCTTCGCCGGTTTGGTGGTGCCGGTAGTCCAAACCGGCCGGCGCCAGTTTCTCGACCCATGCCAAGATATCCGACCACAGCCCCGGTTCGTGATCGTTGACGAAGATGCTGGAGGTAATGTGCATCGTCGAGACGAGCACGTAGCCGTCGCGCAGCTTCGCGGTCGCGCGCACACGCTCGACGGTATCGGTGATATCGAGGATCTCGTAACGCTTCTGCGTGCGCAGCGTCATGTACTCGGTGTAGGCGATCGTGTCCATCGCGGCTGATTCTTGCCGCGGCGGCCCCGCACCGCTCCAGGGGTCCGCGCGCTGCGCTCGCCAATCTCCGCCGGCCTGCGGAACGTTGCCGGGTTGGTTCTCTGGATCGTGCTGCTCGGCGCCGCCATGGCTTCGGCGCAGTGTTGAACGAACAGAATACCGGCATGCCGGCGCTGGTCGAGCGGGCGCAGGGACACGGCTGCCGCCGCTGCCGCCGAACGAGAGCTGGCGCGTTTCGAGTGTATCCGAATGCACGACCGCGATGGTTTGCACGGCAAGCGGCGCGCTGCGATCGTAGCCGAAGTCGGGTGCGAATGGGAGCGTTGTATAGTGAGCGGCGCCGAAGGCGCGTCTCCTTTGAGATCGTTGCGGGCGATCTCCTCGAGCGAGCGCGCTCTCAGCTTACAAGCATCCGCATTTCTTGAAGTGACCCCACGTACTCTGTAATCAATGCGCCGGCCTTCGATGCGTCGACCGGACGCGAGAAGTAGTATCCTTGAGCGTTCGTACAACCCAAAGCTCGAAGGTGTTTACGTTGCTCGTCCGTCTCGACGCCCTCGGCCGTCACGGCAAGTGACAAGCTCTGCGCCAACGCGACGATCATTCGGACGATCTCGATACTCGTAAGTCCGCCTTCGGAGTTGCAGACTTTCGAGTCGCTCACGAAAGAACGATCGATCTTCAGCGCGTCTATCGGGAAATGGTGAAGGTACGCGAGCGAGGAATAGCCGGTACCGAAATCGTCGAGGTGGATATGTACGCCCAAACGTCGCAGCTCGGTAAGGGTCGATCGCGCCGCGTCGGCATCGGTCAGGAAAACGCTCTCCGTGATCTCAATGTTTAAGCCGCCCGGGTGCAAGCCGGACGCCGACAGCGCGCTGGCCACAGTCCGCGCAAAGTAGGGCGTCACTACTTGCCTAGCGGAGACATTGACGTTCATGCGCAAATCATGCGCAACAGCGAACGCTAGGCGCCATGCTTGTAACTGAAGGCATGCTTCGCGAAGAACCCATTCACCGATTGCTACAACCGCGCCGGTCTCTTCAGCGAGACTAATGAAGCTATCCGGATTTAGAAGCCCGCGCCGGGGATGCTGCCATCGTACAAGCGCCTCGAATCCCGTGAGGTGACCGTCATGAAGCGAAATGATCGGTTGATAGTAGAGGCAAAACTCATCACGTTCAAGCGCTCGCGCGAGGTCAGTCTCGAGTTCGTGCAGGTCGACCGCGCGCGTTAGCAGTTCAGCGCTGAACAGTTCGTAGCGTTGCTTGCCCAGTTCTTTGGCGCGGTACATCGCGATATCCGCATTGCGCAAAACGTCTTCGGGCCGGTCGTCGCTGTTATGGCTCATCGCAATCCCGATACTCGCGCTTGCGGATATCTCGCGTCCTGCGAGCACGAAAGGAGCATTGAAGGCGCACAGCACGCGCTGCGCGACCTCGCAAGCCGCTGCCATATCTTCGATATCGTCGAGCAAGATGATGAACTCATCGCCGCCTAGACGGGCCAGCGTATCGCCGTTGTGCAGGCACCGTTTCAGGCGCGTGGCGGCTTCGACGAGCACAAGGTCGCCGACACTATGTCCGAGGCTGTCGTTGATGACCTTGAAGCGATCCAGGTCCAGGAACACGATCGCCCAGCGATGAGCTGCGTCGTACCTCTTTGTGACGATCTGGTTCAGACGATCCATAAGAAGAGCGCGGTTCGCTAGGCCGGTGAGTGCGTCGTGGAACGCTGCGAAAGCGAGTCGCTGCTCTGCCTGTCGGCGTTTGAGTGCCAATTCGCGAAGTGTGATTGCAAGCCCGGCGATCAGCGCGAGAATAAGAGCCAGCACGATGGCAGTCGTCCGACCATCGGATCGCCACTCGGCGAGGTATTCGCTTTCGGCGACCGCGACGAGCACCGCGAGTGGGCGGTGACGAACCCGGCGAAACGCAAATAAGCGGAGTATTCCGTCGACACGCGATCGTCCGATATACCAGCCGGCTGATAGATTCTTGGACGGGCCGGCGCGGAAGCCCACATTGCCGAACCTTCGTCCGATCGACGCGAGCGGCTTACGGACAAGAACCGTGCCGTCATCGCCGAAGAGTGTAATGTTGCCGAGACGGCCAACATCGACATTCGCATAGCTTCGCGCGAAAACGTCCAGCGAGATTGGAGCGATCGCGACACCAGCGAAGCTACCGTCGGCGTGATCGAGCCGTCGCGTTGCAAAGAGCACCCAATCCTTGTCAAGCTTGTTTCGTGCCGGACCACTGATATGGAGTTGCAAACCAGGATGGCTGCGATGATAGCCAAAATAGGGACGATCGAAGACCGAAGGCAACTGCACGCCGGTCACGGAGGAGTTGCTCACCACGACACGACCGTGCTCATCGGCGACGGCGAGGGAGTGAATTCGCGGCAGTGCCGCGATAAGAGCTGCCATCGTGCTCCGCAGACGGACGCGCGCCGGCAAGCCCGCGCCTTTGTTCTCGATGTGCTGCGAGAGCACGCGCAGTGCGCCATCGGCAGCATCGAACGTTTCGGACGCCTGCTGCGCCAGGGACTCGGAGAGATTCTCCGCCCCGCGACGCGCAACGCCGACAGCGACATCGCGCTCGTGTATGATGTTAACGACAAACGCCGCGCTTATAGCCAAGCAAATAGTAACGGCGAACGCGACGAAGCCGTTGCTCAGGGACAGGCGGAACCCCGCAAACCGGATCGGGAAACGGAGCTTTTCGCCATCGGAACGCGTCGGGGGCCTCACCATTTAGGGTATCGGCTGGCAGTGTTCGGCTCTCAAGATCGCGGAGAAGCTCGGATCCGCTCGGGGCTAAATTTGCCCGCGTTTCGGCGCCGCTTTCATTTAGGGGCTCCTCACACCTAGCACAGGAAGCGGACGTGCTGAGAACATTTCGAGAGAAAATGGACCCTTCTGGCGGAGCGGTCCGTGGGGAGCGTTTTTGCTTGTCCGAAGATGCCCGTCGCCACTTTTCCGACAAGTCGGTAAAGCGGCAGATACCGCGAACGCATCCGTATCACAGCTGATATGCATTAACGGCGCTTCCCCTGCGTCGAGGTCGCTTTGACGCCGCCCTTCCCCCCGAACCCGGAGAAGACTACGTACCGAAGTCCTCGGTCCGCTGCGACATAATGTACCGTCCCCAACGCGGCTGACGACGATTGTTAACGTCGTCAAATAAAGCGATGCTAGCAAGACACTCTCCGCGATCGCGCTCGGTATGCGATCGAACTAGTATTTAGGTGGTATCGTTTGAGACCGCTTGTCGTTCGCATGGCGAGGACAGCCAACGGCGAATTCGCAGCAGTGCGATCCGCCCTGTTCGCCGTACGATTTCGAGCGGACATGCAACCCGGGAACGCGCATGGCGATCGCACCTGAGTTCGCGCCGTCGACGACGCCCGATGCGCTGACGCGCGTTCCGCGCGCGCTCGCGTTTCGGTGCGACGTGCTGCCGCTCTGGCTCAACGACGGGACACTCGGCGTCGCCTTGCCCGACCCGGACGATGGCGCCGTACTCGACGAATTGCGCCGCGCAACGAGACTGCGCATCAAGCCATTCCGCATGCCGCGCGAACAGATCCGCGAGCGCCTCATCGCCGCTTACGGAAATGACACCTCGCGCAATGCTTTGGGAGATCGCCGCACCGCGGACGTGCCCGCCGTGCGCAGCGTCGACGCCCTGTTCACGCGTGCTATCGCAGCGCACGCCAGCGACATTCATATCGAACCGCAGCCCGTGGGCGGCGCAGTCCGCTTGCGCATCGACGGCATCCTGATGCCGCTCGAAAGCATCGCGGCCGACAAATTCAACCCGTTCGTCTCCCGCATCAAATTGTTGGCCGGCATGGACATCGCGGACAAACGGCAGCCGCAAGACGGCCGCATGACGATCCCCTTCGAGGGACGCGAGATCGACGCGCGCATCGCCTCGCTGCCGACTATCGATGGGGAAAAGCTCGTCGTGCGGCTGCTCGACCGTCAGGCGCAAAGCTGCGAGATCACGGCGCTCGGGATGCCGCCCGACATGCTCGCGACGTACCGCCGCCTGCTGCGCTGTCCGTGGGGTTTTATCGTCGTCACCGGTCCGACCGGCAGCGGAAAGACGACGACGCTGTATGCATCGTTGGGCGACCTCGATGCGGCGCTCAATAACGTTTGCTCCGTCGAAGACCCGGTCGAGATGCGGGTGCGCGGCGTGACCCAAGTCGGCGTGAACCCGCGCGCCGGGGTGACGTTCGAAAGCGCGCTGCGCGGATTCATGCGTCAGGATCCGGATGTCATCATGGTCGGGGAGATGCGCGACCCGCAGACTGCAGCGGTTGCCATTTCGGCCTCCCTGGCCGGACAGCTCGTCTTTACCACGCTGCACAGCAACGACGCGCCGCGGACCATCGAGCGGCTCGTCGAGCTCGGTGTCGCCCGCCCATCACTTGCAGCAGGGCTCACGGCCGTCCTCGCTCAGCGCTTGGTGCGCCGGCTGTGCGAAAACTGTCGCGTACCGGCCCTCATACCGGCCGAGATCCGATCACGTTTCTCCGCGCGCCAAGAGCAATGGTGGACCTCCGGCGGCTGCCGGGCCTGCGCCCACACCGGTTACTCGGGCCGCGTCGGCGTCTACGAGATGCTCGTCGTCGACGATGCGCTGCGCGATACGATCGGGGCCGGCGGCTCTAGCGTCGCGATCGCGCAACTCGCCTCGGCGTCGGGATATCGCCCGATGTTCGCCGACGGGTTCGCCAAGGTGCTCGCCGGCGCCACGAGTTTCGAGGAACTCGTGCGCGTCGTCGCCTGGAACGGCGCGTAATGGACCTCGAACTCGGCGCGATTCGAATCAGCGAACTGCTGCACAACGCCCGCGTGCGTTCGGCATCCGACATCCACTTCGGCGGCGGTGCGAAGCCCGCACTGCGGATCGACGGACGCCTCATCGTAATCGACGACGAGCCGATCCCCGAGTCCGCGACGCAAAGCTTTCTCGAAACGCAACTGGGAGCGGCTGCTCTGCTGCGCCTAACTGAACGCGGCACCGGCGACGGCGCCTGCACGATCCCCGGCGTGGCTCCGGCACGCATCCATGCCTATCGTCAGCTCGGCGGCTTGCGCGTCGTGGTCCGCCTGCTGGCCCAGGCCGTTCCGCAACTGGCCGGACTCGAATTGCCGACGGCGATCGGCGCTTTCGCAGCGGCGCCCTTGGGCCTGCTGCTCTTTACCGGTCCGACCGGCAGCGGCAAGACGACGGCGCTCGCCGCGCTCGTCGACACCATCAACCGGACCAGTGAACGCAACATCATCACGATCGAAGATCCTATCGAGTACATCCACACGCCGATCCGGTCGGCGATCGCCCAGTGCGAAGTCGGCCGCGACGTCGTCACCTATGCCGAAGCGCTGCGCGGGATGCTGCGTGCCGATCCGGACGTCATCCTCGTCGGCGAGATGCGCGACCGCGAAACGATGGCGGCGGCGCTCACCGCGGCCGAAACCGGCCATCTCGTCCTGGCGACGCTGCACACCAACGATGCCGCTCAAACCATCGACCGGATCGTGGACGCCTTTCCGCCCGAGGCCCAAAACCAGATCCGCGCGCAGATCGCGGCCGTCCTGCTCGCCATCGTCGGGCTGCGCCTGGTGCCGCGGCGCACGGGCGGCGGCCGGCGCGGTGCCGCCGAGATTTTGATCGCCAGCGACGCCGTGCGTACGATGATCCGCGAAGGCAAGACGCATCAGCTGCGCAACGCCATCGTCACCGGGCGCGGCGCGGGAATGCAGACGCTCGAGCATCATCTCACGGAACTCGTAACGCGCCGCGAGGTCGCGCTGCATGAAGCGCAGGCCGTCACCAGCCGTCCGCAGGACGTGCGGGATGCCGCGCGAGGCGTCGCCTGATGCGTTCCCGCATGTTTCACTACACGGCACGAACGCTCGACGGACAACTCGTGCGCGGTTCGATGCAAGCCGGCGACGTGCGCAATGTTCTCGATCTGCTGCGCAGTCGGGCACTTTTCGTCACCGCGCTCGGCGCTGAGAACCAATTGGCCGAGCGGCTCGGGCGCGCGCTGCGTATCGGCGCTGTCTCGCATACGGCGCTGCGGGCCTTTTTTCGTTCGTTCGCGACGCTGGTCCGCGCCGGCGTCTCGATCGGCCAGGCCTTGGCCGTCACGATCGAACGCGCCCCCGATGCGCGGCTGGCCGAAGCGCTGCGTTCGGTCCTGGCGGACGTCGAACACGGCACGTCCCTGAGCGATGCGATGAGCCGCCGCCCGGCGGAGTTTCCGCCGTTGTATGTCGCGATGATCCGCGCCGGCGAGACCGGCGGCATTCTCGACGACGTCGTGGAGCGGCTCGCGCTCCTGCTCGAACGCGAATCGACGCTGCGCAAAAAACTTCAGACGGCGCTCGCCTATCCGGCCATCGTCATGACCGCCGCGACACTGCTCATGATCTTTCTGATCGTCAAGATCATCCCGATGTTTGCCCAGATGTTCGACAGCTTCCACGTTGAACTGCCGCTGGCGACCCGATTGCTGCTGCACTTTGGCCAATGGTTGGCGGCACCACTGCCGTGGCTCACCATCACGGTCGCCGCCGGGCCCGTGATGTTCGCCGCCTTTCGCGCCGGGCGAACCCCGGCGGGCGCGCTGGCGATCGATGGTTTGCGCTTACGCCTTCCCATCGTCGGGCCGCTGTTGAACAAAGCGATCGCGGCGCGCGTCGTGCGCATGCTCGCGACGCTGCTGCGCTCGGGCATCGACCTGGTGTCGGCGCTCGACGCGATCGTGCCCGTCGCCGGAAGCCCGCGCTACGCCCGCACGTTCGAGCGTCTTGCGAGCGCGTTGCGGGAAGGGGAACCGCTTGCGAACGGACTCGCGCAATGCGACCTCTTCGACCCGATGTTCTTCGCGCTCGCGCGCGTCGGCGAAGAGACCGGCTTGCTCGACGAGATGCTGCTCAAGCTCGCCGAGTACTACGAAAGCGACGTCGAGGCGGCGATCGCGACGCTCTCGGCGGTCATCGAACCCGCGCTCATCGTCGTCCTCGGCGGGATGGTCGCCTTCATCGTCTTCTCGATTTTTCTGCCGCTTTATTCGCTCATCGGACAGGTTGCACAATGACACCCAACGCGGCCCTCGCGGCATATCTCGCCGACCGAACTCGAAGCAATCGCGACCAGCTCGTTACCGCGCACTGGTACTTATGCTTGCGCGGCGCAAAGAAGTTTTGGCGCGCCGGTATCGATCGCGCCGACCTCGCGCAAGTCGGTGCCGTCGGGCTGCTCAAAGCGGTGCATGCGTTCGATGCGGAGCTGCGCACGCCGTTCGAGGCCTATGCGTGGCTGCTCGTCGTGGGCGAGCTCATGCACTACGTGCGCGATCACGAGCGCATCGTGCGGATCCCGCGCGCCTTGCGCGTGCTGGAAAAACAGTACACACGCGCGACCCAACTGCTGTGTTCCCGGCTCGGCCGCACGCCGACTCCCGCCGAGCTCGCGGCCGAGCTTGGAATCGAAGCGGCTACCGTCGATGAACTGCGCCTGTTGCGGCGCGGCTGCACGGTCGTGTCGCTCGAGGCCTACACCGGTTCGCCGACGGGCGAATTGGCCTCCGGCCCCGCCGCGATCGGGATCGATGAACGGCTCTCCCTGCGCACGGCGATCGATGAGTTAGCCGAACGCGAACGCTTTGCGGTGCTCGGCTCGTTCGCCGCCGGGCTTTCGCAGGCGCAACTCGGAGCGCAGTTGGGCATCTCGCAGAGCCAGGTTTCCAAAGTCATCAAAAAAGCCCTCGACAAGCTCCACGCGCAGGTGGCATAGTTGCGACCGCTGTGGGCACTTTCAACGACAGCCATGCGCTCCACGACCAGATTGACAGCGGCAGCGACGCAACGTCGCCATGCCGACGAGCGCGGATTCACGCTCATCGAGCTCATGATCGTCGTTGCGATCATCGCGATCCTCGCGGGCATTCTGGTTCCCAATTTCGTGAACGCACGCGCCCAAGCGCAAACGTCGGCTTGCGAATCGAACTTGCGCGCCATCGCGACCGCGATGGAGCTCTACTACGCCGACAATCAGCGCTATCCCGACGCCGGTGTGATCCCCGACGCTCTCAACACCGCGACCGTTACCTATCTCAATAATACGCCCCGCGACCCTGCCGACGCCGGCACGACGCCGGCCAAGTACTCGTTCACGCAGCCGACCGGCGACGGCCAAAGCTATCTCATCGTCTGCCCTGGTTCGCATGCCGCGTCGACGCTGGCGAAACTCAACAAAGACGACGGCACCGGAAAGGCCTCGGCCGGACTGTGCGGCGCACAAGGCTGCACCAAGTCGATCGAGTACGCCTCCGGGGCCGGTTTGCTCGCGAAATGATCGATCCGCTCGGCGCCGCCATGCTCGCCCTTACGTCACGCACGCCCGCGGCGCTCGCGTCGGTGTTCGCTGCCGGCGTCGTCACGAGTGTCGGGCCGTGCGTCGCACCGCGGTATCTCGCCGTTGCCGCCATCGCCGGCCGCCACCGGCATCCGCTCGTGCCGACGTTGGCGTACGTCGGCGGGCTCATCGGCGCGTTGACGGCCGTCGGCTTCGCGGGCGGACTGCTCGGAAGGCTCGGCGCGGCGTCGCAGACCCTCGACATCGTGCTCGCGGCGGCGCTCATCGTAGGCGGCGTTCACGCGCTTGTCCGCGCCGAGCCGCACGCGCACGAGCACGACGCCGCCGGTGAAGCCGCCGCCGCCCCGACCGAAAGCCGGCGTTCGATCGGCGCCGTCTTTCTGCTGGGCGCGGCGAGCGCGCTCGTCGTGTCGCCGTGCTGCACGCCGGTGGTCGCCACGATCGCGGCGATGACGACGTCAACGGGCGAACCACTTTTTGGTGCGCTGCTGCTGGCGCTGTTCGGCGCGGGTCACGCGCTGCCGCTGCTGCTCGCCGGCCAAGTCGGCGCCGCACTGACCCGTTGGATGCCGCTCCGCTCGCACGCCCAAGCTCCGGCGATCGTCAGTGCCGTCTTGATGCTGGCCCTGGGCGGCTATTACGCGCTGATCGCATGACGACGATTCCGCTGGGGCGCCGGATCGCACTCGCGGCGATCGCACTGACCGTCGCCGGCGGTTTGTTTCGCTTTCAGCTTGCGGCCGCCGTGATCACCCGCGGCGACGACGCGCTGCGCGGCGGCGATCGCGCAGCCGCTGTCCGTTACTACGCCCGCGCGCTGGCGCTCGATCCGCGTTCGAGCCGCGCCGCCGACCGGCTCGCGTTCTATCTGGACATGCGGCATCTGCCCGGCGATGCCGAATCGGCAATCGACGTCGCAAGCCGTGCGCTGGGCAACGCGCCGGACGATCCCGCGCTGCTGGCGGATCGCGGTCTGGCAGAGCAGCGCCTGGGCCGGTGGCGTGCCGCGGAAGACGACTTCGCCCGCGCGGGCAGCGCCGGCCGCGACGCCCGCTACGATCACTTGGCCGGCCGCATCGCGCTGCGGCTCGGCGACGCCGGCGGCGCGCGGCGGTACTTCAGCACGGCGCTGACGCACGACTCCGCGTTTGGCCCCGCCCGCGCGGCCTTGGCAAAACTCTGATGCCGCTCGCAGGCGCGTTCGCCGGCGGCAGCATCTACGCCGCACTGCTCTGGTCCATCGCTCGGCGCGTCGCGCTGCGCCGTGATATCGCCCTCGGCGGGCTGCCGCCATGGATGATCGTACTCGCCGGTTGCGCCGCGACCGGCGCTGCACTGATCGAGCCCGCTACGGTCGCGGTCCCGGCAGGTGCGACGCTCATCGGCGCCTTGATCTGCGGCCTCGTCGACGCACGCACGGGTTTCATCTTCAACGCACTCACACTCACAATGGCCGCCGTCGCCGGCCTGGCCGCAGCGATGAGCGTTCATCCGGCCGACGGCGTTCTCGCGGCGGCAATCGTCGGCACCGGACTCGGCACGCTTCATTTCATCACCGGGCGGCGCGGCATCGGACTCGGCGACGTCAAGCTCGGCTCCGCGATCGCCCTGGGCTACGGCGTCGGACCCGCGGTCGTCGCGATCGGCAGCGCGTTCGTCCTCGGCGCGCTGTACGCCGTAACGATGATCGGCTTGGGCCGCGCGAAGCGCACCGATGCGCTGCGGTTCGGCCCCTTCATCGCCGGCGGCGCAGCCGTCGGTCTGGCCGCCTGCGCGCTGGGACCGCTCGGGTGAGAACAGCACGTATGCGGGCGGGAACGCTTCCGCTGGGGATCGATCTGGGTGCGTCGCGCGTGCGTGTCGCGCTGGCACAGCGCTCGCCGGACGGCCGCGCGGAACTCGTCGCTATCGCGACTCGCCACGTGGAAGGCAATCCGGCAACGGCTTTGAGCGAGGCCGTCGCCGAGCTGCGCACACGCGAACGGCGGTGCGTCTTCGGCTTGGGCGAACCAAGCGCACTGCTGCGCAGCATCCGTTTTCCCGCGATGCGCCGCGCCGAACAGGATCGCGCCGCACGTTTCGAGGCGACGCAGTTCGTCGATTACCCGATCGGCCAAGCAATCGTCAAGGTCATTCCCGTCGGTTCGGACGGAGATGCCGTCATCGGCGTCGTGCGCAAAGACGTGATCGGTTCGCTCGTTTCATTCGCGCACGCCGCGAAGCTGCGCGTCGCCGCCGTCGACAATAACGCGTTCGCGCTGCGGCGCGCGCTGCCCGACGTCGATGCCGTGCTCGACATCGGTTCGGAAGATTCACGGCTGCACATCTTTACCGGTCGTTTCCCCATCGGGCGGCGCTTTCCGATCGGCGGAGCGACGTTCACGCGAGCCATCGCGCGCGCCTTGAGCTGCGATGCGGGTACCGCCGAACGCCGCAAGCTCACCCACGGTATCGCCGGTTGCGGCGAAAATACGCGCGACGCCCTCGTCGGCGACATCGCCGGCGCCCTGGCGGAATGCCGATCCTCCGGCTTGGGCGACGTGCGCGAAATCGCTCTCGTCGGCAACGGATCGCGGCTGAGCGATCTGTGCGCGGCGATCGAACGCGCGACCGCGGTCCGCGTTCGGCCCGCGGTGCTCGCTCCCGACACGTCTCGAACGTTGCCGCCCGACGTTTTACGCGCCGCAGCGCCCGACTGGTGTTTGGCGTACGGTCTGGCTCGGTGGACGCAGGCATGAACCGCTTCGACTATCTCTCCGGTGCGCGGCAAGCCGCTTTTAACAGCCGGCCCAGCGGTCTGACGATCGACAATCGCCTTCGCATTCCGCTCGCGGCGTTCGTCGCGGCGATCACGCTCGTGATGATGCTCGGAATCGTGCAGTTCGCGCGCCTGCACGCGGCCCAAGATCGCTACGCGCGCGCTTCGGTCCGCTTGGCCGCCGGCGAACCGGCGCTCGATGAGTTCGGCGCGCTGCGAGCGCGGGTTGTGCGGGAATCCCGGATCGTCGCCGCGGTCGCCGGCCTGCAGCGCACGAGCTTGGATCGAGCGAACGAATTGACATGGATCGGCAACCGGCTGCCGGCTCACACGTGGCTGCGCGCTCTGCGCCTTGACAATGGTGACTACACGCTCGAAGGCACCTCGGATCGCGCCGCGGCCGTCGGCGCGGCAATGCTCGCACTGCGGGGTGCGGCACCCGCGGCGCGGCCGCAACTTGTATCGCTCAGTGATGACGGCACGCGTGCTGCGCCGCGGGTGCGCTACACGTTGCGCGTCGAGACGAAACCGTGAAGGGTTTGAGTCCCCGCCCAAGCGGCGGCGATGCACTCCTTCTGTGGTTGGCGACCGTCGCGGTCGCGTGTGCCGGTTATTACCTCGCATTCGTCGCGTTGGCCGGCGCGATCGATGCCCAACACGAAATGACGGCGCGCGTTGCCGACGCGATCCGCACGAACACCGAGATCATCGCACAGCGTCCGGCACTCGAACGCGAAGCGCAGACGCTCGACAAGCGCATGCGCGACTTGGATCTGCGCGCCGACCGGACAGCGCTCGTCGCGCGCTTCGTGCAAACGGCGGCTCGCGTGGCGGGCGAACGAGGAGTCGCCATCGACCGAGTCGAGGGGCGAACCGCGGCCGCGGCGCCGCCCGCACCTTCCGCCGCTCCGCAAAACGCGAGCAGCGTCCCCTTCGAGCCGATCCCCCTCGAAGTGACCCTGAGCGGTACCTATAGCGCCCTCCTCGCGACGATCCGCGAATTAGCGCTCGCGCCCTTGCCGGTGCAAATCGAGATTGCCGCGATCGAACGCGCCGGACCAGGACCGGACGGCGCCCGGGCCGCCGCGCCCCTGACGGCGCGTCTGCATCTCGTCCTGCAGCACGTATCCGAAGATGCGCCGGCCGGCGCGGCACAGCCTCAAAGCCCATAGGACGGTACGACTCATGTTCGATTTCATCAGTCGCGGCGCGGTCGTCGCGCTTTCGGCGCTAAGCGTCGCCGGCGCGATAAGACTTGCTCCCGGTCCGGCGCAAAACGCCGGCGGCGAAACGGCTGTGCGGCCACCGCCCCCCATTCAGGTTCCCGGCGAACGGATCGCGCTCGTCGCCGTGCGACGCGACCCGTTTGCCGAACCGGTTCCGCCAAGCCCGCTCCCCGCCACACCACCCGCCCCCAGAACGCTCGTCTCCGAAAAGATGGAAACCTTGCCCGGTAATCTCGCGAACGATACGATTCCGGCCGTCCCGGGATCGGCAGCTGATCCCGTCGCGAGCGGTCCGCGCGTCACGGCGGTCGTCACCGGCCCGCATCCGTACGCGATGATCGAGACCGGCGGCGTCCACGAAATAAAGGGGCTTGGGGATTCCGTTGGCGGCGTTACGATCGTCGCCATCGCGATCGACGGCGTTCGCTTGCGCGACGGGCGGCGGCTCGCGGTCGATCCGGCGGCAGGGCGATGATCCGCCGCACGCTGGCCCTCGCATTGGGCTTCGCCTTATTGCTCAACGTACCGTCGATCGCCGCCCCGCCGCGGCTTTCGATCGATGCACGCGATACGGATCTCGGCGACGTGATCCGCTTGCTGGCGATGCAGTCGGGAACGAACCTGGTGCCCGACGGCTCGATAAAACCGACCCGGGTCACGCTGCGCCTGCACGACGTGAGCTTCGACGAAGCGCTGGCGACCATCGCGCAAGCCTACGGGCTCCAGGCGCACCGTGACGGGCGCATCATTATCGTCGGGGATGCCGCGGTGATGAATCGACGCTATCCCGACGATGAGTTGAAGTCGGGCACGAAGACGGCGGTGTTTCCGCTCGGACATGCGCAACCCGAAGAACTCAAGAGCTCGCTAACCGACGCACTGCCGGCGGGGACCGTGGTCGTCTGCGACAAGCGAACCGCCTCGATCATCGTGAGCGGCAGCGCGACGACGGTCGAGCGTGCCCGGCGGCTGATCGCGGCGCTCGACGCACCCGCCAACGGCGTCGGCGCCGCAATCTCGTTCGCGGCGTTCCATCTGCGCAACCTGAAGGCCAGCGACGCCGTGAAAGCGCTCAAAGGAATCGTTCCCGACAACGCGCTCGTCGCAGACGATCGCCAAAACGCCGTCATCGTCGCCGGCAATCGCGAGCTGCAGACCGCGGCCGGCGCGCTGCTCGCAAGCATCGATAATCCCGGCAAACAGGTGATGTTCGAGGTCCGGGTTGCCGATCTCGCTCCGCAGATCGACTCGAGCAACGTCGGCATCCAAGTCGGAGGCCCCGGCTTCGGGTCCGGTGCGCTGGGTCAAGTGCCGTACTTGATCACGCGCAGCTCGCTGATGATCAACGCCCAGCTCAACGCACTCGTGCAGACCGGACACGCCTCGATTCTCGCGCAGCCTCGCATCGCGACACTCAACAACAAAGAAGCCACGCTGCTCGTTGGCGAGACCTACCCCGTCGTGACGACCAACCTGCAAACCGGCTACCCGACGGTCACCAACATCGATATCGGCGTAAAGCTGCGGCTCACGCCGACGATCGGCGACGACGGCTCGATCACCGCCGAACTGCATCCCGAATACAGCCAGATCCAAGGCTTCAACAATTCGTTTCCGATCGTTGCCAATCGCCGAGTCGACTCGACGCTGCGCGTGCGCGACGGCGAGACGATCGTGCTGGGCGGTTTGTTTTCGGATATCGATTCCGACACCGTCACCAAACTGCCGTTCTTGGGCGACATTCCCGTGCTGGGCACCGTCTTCCGCAACCGTCAGCGCTCGCACACGCACGACGAGGTCGTCTTCTACATCACCCCGCACATTCTCTGATGCCCAACGTACCCGGCGCGAGCGACGATCGACGCGTTGAACGTGCGCCGTCGACGACATTTTTGCCGGTTTACGGGCCCGGCCGGGTTCAGCTCACTCTATGGCGCGGCAGAAACACACGGAAGCGCGCGCCGCCGAGCGGAGAGTCGCCGACGTCGACTCGGCCTCCCGCGCGCTCGACCATCAAGCGCACCAGAGCCAAACCGATGCCGCTTCCCGCCGCAGCGGTTTCGCCTCGCGATCCCAAGGTGAACACGCGCTCGCGATCGGCGGGCGCGATTCCCGGCCCGTCGTCGTCGATCGTCACGCAGGCCGAGTCCTCGTCGGATAGGTCGGCGCCGACCGCGATGCAGCCGCCGCGGCGCCCGTGCTTGATCGCATTGTCGATGAGATTGATGAGCACGAGCGTCAAACGATCAGCGTCGAGTGCGACCGTCGCGGCAAGCGCGGGCGAGCAGCGAAGCCCGGTCGAACGCGCTGCAGCGTCGGCCGCACACGCAACCGCGGCCGCGTCGAGCGCGACGTCGAGTCGTCCGCTCGAGCGCACGACTTGGGTCGTGTGCAGATCGAGCAGCGAGATCTCGAACATCCCTTCGACGAGCCGGGAGAGCCGCAGCGATTCCCGGTGTGCGATCGACAAGAAACGCGTCCGCGTGTCACCGTCGATCTCGCCGTCGAGTAAGGTCTCGAGGTAGCCGCGGATCGAAGCCAGCGGCGTGCGTAGCTCGTGGCCGATCGCGCTGAAGAACGCATAGCGCTCGCGTTCCTGAGCGCCGCGTGATAAGCCGCGAGCGACGGCGTCGCTCAGATCGGCGGCATCCGTGTGGGAAAACGCCGTCCAGCCCGTTTCCACTTCCAGGCGCGTCGCCGACTCGACGCTCGCCGAGATGCGCGCGAGCGCCGAACGGGCGTCGACGCAGTTCGCGGCCGCGCTATCGGTACGGGTCGGCGCGGTGAGCGCGGCGACGAACACATCGCTACCCGAGTCGTGCGCGATACAGTCTTGGGAACGCAGCACGCGTCCCGCCGCCGCCGCGAACGCCGAGCCCGCTCGCCGTTCGAGCGTCCGCGCTTTGCGCAATCCTTCGCGCCAAGCCGTTCGTTCCAGTGCCGGCAGACGCACCACCAACAACGGAACGGGCGCATCGCCGTACGCGCTCAGCCGCCGGTGGAGCGTCGCGAGGGTGATCGGCCGCGCGGAACGCTCAGGCGCGAGCGAACTTGTAGCCGAATCCATGAACCGTCTGCAGCATCGGCGGGAGTTGCGGCTTCTCTTCGATTTTGAGCCGCAGGCGCCGGACGTGCACGTCGACGGTTCGTTCGTCGCCGTCGAAATCGAAGCCCCATACGCGCTGCAGGAGCGTCGAGCGCGACAGCGCGATGCCCGCGTTTGAGGCCAGTTCGAGCAGCAGCGCGAACTCCCGCGGCTTGAGCCCGGCATCGACGCCGTCGATGCGGACCTCGCGCGCCGCCTCGTCGATCTCCAGTCGCCCGAATTCCAACAGCGACGGCTGAGCGTGCGCCGCGATCCCGGCGCGCCGCGCAATCGCCCGAACGCGCGCAATGACTTCACGCGGCGAGAACGGCTTGGTGACGTAGTCGTCGGCTCCGATCTCGAGGCCGACGACGCGGTCGATCTCTTCGGCCCGGGCCGTGAGCACCAGAACCGGCAGCGCGCGGCCTTCGCGGCGCAGCGTGCGGATGACGTCGAAGCCGTCCATCACCGGCAGACCGACGTCGAGGATCATCAGGTCGGCGCCGGAGCGTGCCGCGCGCAGCGCGGTCGGGCCGTCAGCGGCTTCGACGCAGCTGAACCCCTCGCGCACGAGATGATGCACGAGCAGTTCCCGAATCGGCGTTTCATCTTCGGCGACCACGATGCGATTGAGCGACATGCCCCGGTTAGTGCCCGCGAGCTCGAACGATCAGTCGCCCCGAGACGAGCTCAATGCGGGTCTTTTTGAACGACCGACTCGCCGTCGATGATCGTCTTGCCGTGCTGGTTGACGATCGTCGTGAGGCAGCGCATCCGGCGCTTCGTCGGCAGGAGCTCGACGACTTCGACCCGGGCGGTCAGCGTGTCGCCGATGAACACCGGACGTAGGAAGCGGACCGTTTGCGACACATAGAGGCCGCCCGGGCGTTGCAAGAGCAGCGCGTGCACTGCGGACAGGAGACTCGCCGAGAGCATGCCGTGCGCCACGCGCTGTCCGAAGCGGGTCGTCTTGGCGTATTCGTCGTCGACGTGCAGGCCGTACGTGTCGCCGCTGACCGCGGTGAACAACAGAATATCCGCGTCGGTGATCGTCTTGCTGAACGCGGCTTCGTCGCCGATCGCGAACTCTTCGTATGCTTTGATGCCGGTCACCGGCGACTTCGCGCCCGGGCTACCCAAGCGACGCGACCCCGGCTTGGGCCATGACGATCGGCAGTCCGCGGCCGATGTTGCTGATCGCTCCGGCAAGCGTCAGCTCGATCCGGTCACGCAAGAAATGTCCCAAGTCCATATGCGGCGATCTTGCCGCCCAGCGCAAGGTGCCCCTTCCGTCCGCGCGAGAGAGATTTTCGTCGGCGTTTTCGTAGACTACGGCATGGTCGCCGCCGACGTGCTCTTTCGTCTAGCCGCCAACGCCGCCGCCGAGCAATATCGGCGGCCGCCGCCGTACCTGGCCTATCACACCGTCGCCGAAATCGATGTTCCCGCGCTCAAGAGACACAAGACCGTCGAGCGCGCGGTCGAGACGCGCACGGCCGACGATTTCGCCGTGCTGCAAGACTTGCCGCGCGGGCAGCGGCAATACGGTCAAAGCTTTCCGCTCATCCCCACCTTCGACGCGCTATCGTACTTTCGCATCGACTACGGCGCCCAACACCACGACTTGTTGTCGCACGTCACGACGTACGAGCCGATCACGTTTTCCGCACCGCACGCGACGGCGCCCGGCGTTACCGTCGTTGCGACGACGCTGCGCAACTATTACGCACACTACGCCGACGATTCGACCGAGACCAAAGCGCATCTCATCATGCAGCCGCTGCGAGCGCTAACGACGAATAACTCGTCGGACTTTTACATCCACGAGTTATACATCGACACTGCGACGAATCTACCGTTGCGGGTCACGTACACCGGTCACGACGACGTCGAGTTCAGCGTCGACTACACGACCGTGCAAACGTATTGGCTGGTAAGCCACGTCTTCTACACGCGAACGTTCTTTGCACCGTTTCATATCGGCCAAACACATTTCACGGTAGACGCGACCTTCGACGATTTTTCGTTTCCGTCCGTTCCGGCGGATCCCAAACTTCTGGCGTCGCCGACACCCAGTCCCCAAACACAACCGACGCCCTGATCCGAAGGCGCCGGTCGTATCGGGAAGCGCGGCTCGGCCCGTCAGGGCCGAACGCCACGGGTTCAGCGAAGCTGAACCCTGCTAGCGCATTTGCGCGAGCATGCCTTTCGCGCCCGTGTACCACGCGGCGATGGCGGTCGCAATTCCAAAGTAACCGCCGAGATGGCTCACTGCCGGCATCGATTCGAAGGCGCCGGCCGCGAGCAGCAAGAACGTGATGTCCAAAAGCACGAAGACGACCAACAGCGGGACGCTGACCTTGGCTGCGCCGATCGTCATGTACAGGCTAAAGATGCCCCATGCCAAGAGGTAGGTTCCAACCGCGCCGGGGATGCTCTCCGCGGGCAGTTTCCCAACAAAGAATGTAACTAACAGCGCGAATGAAATCCAAAATGCGCCGTACGACGAAAACGCCGTCGCGCCAAAGACGTTGTTGCGCTTGAATTCCCACATGCCGGCGCACAGTTGGGCCACGCCGCCGTAAGCGAACGCGAGGCCCAGCACCATGAAGTCGCCGCCTTTGCCGACCAATCCGGCGTTCACGCACGACAAGCAAAATGTGGTAAGCGCAAAAGCCGCAAGCCCAAGCGGAGCCGGGTCCGCAACGCTCGTGTCGACGGTCGGAAGCGATTTAGCCGTCGGAATCGACGCGGCAGAAACTGTTCTCGTAGCCATAATCGAAGAACCCTCTTTTCCGATGTGCGGTAGTGTAAGACACCATTTGGATGAAAAGTTACGAATTTTGAATGAAGGATCGTGTCCTATGACAAGAAGTGCCGGGCCGTTCACGGGTCCGCCCCTGGTCCATAGCGAGTCGGCTGGCAATTCCGTATTGAGGTCAACCGGTAAGAAACTTCCGCATTTTCGCGGTGCCGCTTAATACCCGAAGAAGCAACAGCATCCTTGCTGTGAAGCGCAATTAGCCGCGCCTGTCGGCGGAAAACAGGCCTGGACCGAGCACTCTAAGAATGACGGCTCTCGGCCGGAAAGGTGGCAGAGTGGCCGATTGCACCTGACTCGAAATCAGGAGTCCCTTTGCGGGGATCGGGAGTTCGAATCTCCCCCTTTCCTAGAATTTAACGAACGATGTCGAGCGCTTCGTCGGCCCCGGAGCACGGGTTGGGCTCGACGGCTTTCGACGGCCCAGCTCGTTTGGCGCGAAAATAGTCGCGCAGTTGCTGGGCTGCTTGCGCTTGCAGGACGCCGCCGGTCACGCTCACGCGGTGATTGAGGGCGGCCGACGCGAGAACGTCGATGACGCTGCCGACAGCACCCCCCTTGGGGTCCGCGCAGCCGAAAACGAGGCGCTCGATCCGCGCCGCCGCGATCGCTCCGGCGCACATGGCGCAGGGCTCCTTGGTAACGTAGATCGTTCCGCCGATCCGCCATCGGCCCAGCGCGCCCGCCGCCACCCGAACGGCAAGGAGCTCGGCATGCGCGGTCGGATCCGGCCGCCGCTCTTTCTCATTGCGCGCCTCGAACGTCAGCCCGTCCACGACGAGCACGGCGCCCACGGGCACTTCCCCCAGGGCGGTGGCCTCCTGCGCAAGCATCAGGGCGCGCCGAAGGTAGCGCTCGTCGCCAGAATCGTGCTCCCGGCCCGGCTCGAACGGGCAACCCCCGCCTTCGGAGGGCGGTACTCTATCCAATTGAGCTACGGGAGCGTAGCGAACGCCGGTTCCGACGTTCCGCTTAAGAGCCCTTCTCCTCGCCCGGTACGGGAGCAGGCGTCGTCGGCATATGTTTGAAGAGATCGAGCTTGTGATCGACGAGCCCGCGATAGAACTTGCGGACGCAGTCGGGATGTCCAAAAAAATACGTCCGCGCGTAGGCGAGATCGTCGCCCGAGCTGTCGGGAACGTAGTGCGAAATCTCGATCTCTTCCATCTGTCCCCGATCGACTGGGTGTGGACAAAAATCGCACGGGATCGTAGACATCGCTTTACCTCAATTGTAAATTGCCGGACGAACGTTTCCGACTCTGTCTGGAAGACCCCCAAAGCACTAGCCGAGATGCACGAGCGGTTTCCGTCGTCCGGAAAAGATCGAATTAGCGTCCCGTTTGCGGAGCCCTTTGACGGAGCGTTCACGCTCCCGTGCGAGCGGCACGAAAAAAGACACGGCCGCACGCGTGTCCCAACGACAAATCGTGGATGTGACTCGGGTAGGATTTGAACCTACGACCTAGGGCTTATGAGTCCCCCGCTCTACCGCTGAGCTACCGAGCCACACATCGATCGATGCACTATTCGCGCCGCTCCCGGACGATCCCAAGAGGACGCCGAGGCGCCTGCTCCCATACAAATGCGGTCGGAGGGACTCGAACCCCCAACCTACAAGTTCGTAGCCTGTTGCTCTATCCAATTGAGCTACGACCGCATCATTGCACGCCGACTCGAAGTCGGCGACCTCGGTTGTTCCAACGCCCCCGCGGCGTTCCCTGCTGCGCGTGCGTCGTCGAAGAACGACTAAGGAGAGAGAGGGATTCGAACCCTCGATACGGTGTAATCCGTATAACGATTTAGCAAACCGTCGCCTTCAGCCGCTCGGCCATCTCTCCCCGGCGTTCGGCATTATTCACGAACGGGAGCGGTGCCTGCTTTCCGCCTTCAGCTCACGCGGACACGCGCCATCCGATCGATCCGGTCGGCAATCGTCGCGGCGGCGTTCGGCGTGCGCAGCCGGGCAGCGGCGGTCCGCAACCGAGCGGCACGCGCGGGATCGTGAAGCACGGCCGACACCGCGGCGGCGATGTCGCCGTGTTTGGGCGGACGCAGGGCCGCGCCGCA
>Ga0182013_10002363_pt1 | contig 24743 bp, 25 predicted proteins | sample 612S2MmetaG_FD_120487 | JGI IMG/M metagenome (GOLD analysis project Ga0182013, IMG submission 120487) | Permafrost microbial communities from Stordalen Mire, Sweden - 612S2M metaG | ecosystem: Environmental > Terrestrial > Soil > Wetlands > Permafrost | place: Sweden: Stordalen | collected...
GATTCGTCAGGGCGGTGGAATCTGTCCACGGCGAGACTCTACCAATGCCCGTGCTGGAAGGGCCCACGCGGCACGTGCCCGATCCCTTGACGCCACGAATGGCCGGGGCGAGGTGAACGATCTGCAAGGACTCGGTCGCCTACGCTTTTTCTATGACATTCCTGGCCAAGATACTGGTCGTCTCGGACTCGGTGGACGCGGGAAGGCGAGAGGATCAAGCCGGCCCACTTCTCGCGTCACGACTCGAGGAGGCGGGCTTCGACGTCACCGAGCGACGGGTCGTGCCCGATGGGATCGAGTCAGTGGTTGCGGCCCTGCGCGAACAGGTTCTCGGTTTTTCCGGCCTGATCATCACCACCGGAGGGACGGGCTTCTCTCCTCGCGACCTGACTCCCGAGGCGACGCTGCAAGTACTCGAGAGGGAGGCCCCCGGACTGTGCGAGGCGATGAGGTCGGTCAGTGCGCTCGGTCCCCTTTCGCGGGCAAGGTCCGGCACCATCGGAAGGAGCCTGATACTCAACACGCCCGGTTCACCCGCGGGGGCGCTCGAGAGCCTCGAGGCGGTGCTGGCGATCTTGCCTCACGCTCTAGGAGTTCTCCTCGGTGAAGGAGATCATCACCCGCCGGATATCGGTGGCAGCACCGCAATCTCGTCGTAGCGTCCAACGACGTCGTTCGCACTGGCGACCTCGCCGTTCACCCAAATCTGGCTGACGGCCAGCACTCGCTCGAACGCCGGGCCGTAGCGGGACACCGCCGCACCAAGAACTTCGCCGACCGTGTCGCCGTCGATCAGGTCGTCGCGCAGTCCGGCGGCTTCACGAGCGGGACCGAGGAGAAGCACACGGCTCAACGCGCTCGCCACCGTCGGCGCAGCGTACGCATCAGCGGGGACTTCCAGTGGGAACCACCGACGGCCCGCGGCGGATCGGCGAAGAGCCAACGGAAAGCGAACGCGTCGTCCTCGGATGTGTTGGGTGGATCACGGCGATGGCGCGCTCAGTTGATCGGCGTCGAAGATCATCGTTCGCACGTGCTCGCCGACGGCGAGACCCGCGCCGTCGGGCACCATCGCGAGGGCGTTCGCCCTCACCGTTGCGCTCAGTAGGTGCGACCCCTGGCGCATCGCACTCTCGACGTGTACGAGGCCGTCCTCGTGCACCCGTGCGATCACGTGCACGAGGTGGAGCTTGCCGTCGCTCGGCCGGGGCAGGGCGCAGTCGAGCACGGCGTTAAGCGTCAGGCGCTCGATCGAAAGGTGTCCGGCCATCAGACGAAGGGCGGGCCGGACGAACAACTCGAAGCTCACGCGGGTCGACACCGGATTGCCGGGCAGCCCGAAGAGTGGCGTACGCCGGGCACCGACAACTCCGAAGGCGAAGGGCTTGCCCGGCTTGATCGCCACCTGCATCCAGCGCGAACTCTCGCCGCCGAGTTCGCTAATCACCGCCTTGACGTGGTCGACCTCGCCGACGCTCACCCCGCCGGTGGAGACCACGGCGTCACAGGCACGGACCGCCTCGTGCAGCCGCCGGCTGATCTGCGCGTACTCGTCACCGACCGTGCCAAGGTCGATGGGTTCGAAGCCGGAGTGGCGCAGCAGGGCGAGGAGCAAGGGTCGGTTCACGTCGCGGATCTCTCCGCTGCGCAGCGGTCCGGTCGTGCGCGAGAGTTCGTTTCCCGTCGAAAGCACCCCGACTCGAGGGCGGGGGAACATCGACAACGAAGTGAATCCCTGGCTCGCCAGCACGCCGACCCGCGCGGCACTGAGCTCGTCGCCCGGCGAGACGAGCACCTGGCCGATTGCGATGTCCTCACCCGGGCGGCGAACGAACTCACCGTGTGAGATGGTCCGATTTATCCGCACCATGCGTCCGCCGTCCTCAACCGTGGCCTCTTCGATCATGCAGACACAGTCCGCGCCGTCCGGCAGGGGCGCGCCGGTCATGATGCGCATGGCTTCTCCGCCCTCGAGCCGCAGCGATGACACGTCCCCGGCGCGCACCGAATCCGTCACCCGCAACCGCACCGACCCCGCCAGCGTGTCGCTCGAGCGGAGGGCGAATCCGTCCATGGATGAGTTCGAGAAACCGGGCACCGGTTCGTGCGCGATCAGCTCCTCTGCGCCAACGCATCCCAGCACCTCATCGAGCGCCACGTCCACGGGTGCAAGCGCGCTGAGAGAGTGGAGTACGAACGCCTGCGCCTCATCGAGGGCTATCATGCCGTCCTCCGTTGGTCGGCGCCGAGACGGCGAAGCTCACGACTCACTGGTCGTGGACACCGAGGATCGTTCGCGCATCCTCGCTCCACGAGGAGCCGCCATCCCAGAGTTCGCGCTTCCACATCGGGACACAGTTCTTGACCGTGTCGATGCAGAACTGGGCAGCCTCGAACGCCTCGCGCCGGTGAGGGGAGGAGACCGCGACAACGACGGCGGCCTCGCCGAGTTCGACCAACCCGATTCGGTGATGAACGGCCACTGCTCCAAGTTCCGGCCACCGCGAACGCGCCTCGGCGACGATCTGAGTGATTCGAGCTACGGCCAACTCCTCACTGGTCTCGTAGTCCAGTGCCGTGATGTCGTTGCCCGTAGTGGAACTGTTGCGCACGGTGCCGCAAAAGGTGACCACCGCCCCGCACTGGGGACGAGTGGCCCACGTGGTCAGTTGATCCTGCGACAGCGGGGCCGAAGAGACCGACACCCAGTCGAGCGTTGAACTTGAATTCACGAACTCCACCCTAATTTGATGTCAATCGGCGCGATCGGCAGCCTGGCGCCACTACGACCCTGACGCCTGAGAGACGCCGTTGCTGCCTTATTTCGCATTTAGCACCGTAAATGATGCATGATGCACTTATTATTGACGCAACGGCACCCGACACCTTGGCAGCTTCCTGGAGGATGACAAGAGGTTCGACGATGTTGTCCGAGTCCAACTGAACAGAGATTTTCGTCTAGTACACGTGGGGGCGAGTAGTTCCGCGAGCAGAGGAGGAAGCAATGTCAATCGAGTGGCCAGCCATCAACAGTTCCCGAACCTTTCCCAGTGTTCTCGGCCTTCGTCGCGCGGCGGGGCTGGCGTTGTCGACACTGCTCGCGTCGGGATTGGTGGGTGGACTGTTCGCCGGATCGGCGTTCGCCACGACCGCGGCGCGCGGGCACTCGGGATCCGTTGACGTGCTCTACGCGGGATCCTTTCTCGACCTGATGCAGCAGCAGCTCGCACCCGCCTTTCACAAGGCGACGGGCTACACCGTCAGTGGCTTCTCCGACGGGTCATCGGCGCTCGCGAGCGAGATCAAGGGGGGCACCGAGGTGGGTGACGTCTTCATCAGTGCCTCGCCAACTGTCAACGCGACGCTCGAGGGCGCGGCTAACGGAAGCTGGGTCTCGACCTACGACGAGTTCGGCCGTTCTCCCTTGGTGCTCGGCTACAACCCGGATTCGAAGTTCGCGAGGGACCTTCAGACCAAGCCCTGGTACGACGTCGTTGACCGCAGCGGATTCCTGCTCGGGCGAACCGATCCGGCGACCGACCCCAAGGGCGTGCTCGCGGTCGACGCCCTGACCGGCGTGGGCACGAGTTACGACCTCCCCTCGCTGGCGGCGCTCGCGACGTCCACGTCGAACGTGTTCGCCGAGACGTCGCTCGTCGGTGAACTGCAGGCGGGCCAACTCGACGCCGGATTCTTCTACGCCGTCGAGGCGGCGGCGGCGCACATCAAGACCGTGCCGCTCACGAGCACGAATCTGGCGGCCCAGTACACAGTCGCCGTACTCAAGAATGCGCCGCACGAAGCCGCCGCGAAGGCGTTCGTGAGGTTCCTGATCGGGGCGAGCGGTGAGAAGATTCTGAGGGCGAACGGGATTACGCCCATCAGCCCAGCCAGAGTCTTCTCCATCTCTGGTGGCAACACGACCATGACGTCGCTGCCGTAATGCCTCGGGAGTCGCTAAAGAGCCCACTGGCTCTACTGGGCGGTCTCATTGTCCTGTACTTGGCCTTTCCCTTGGTGGCGTTTCTCGTTCGTTTCATCACGGCGCCGCAACGCGGCTTCCACGTCCCGGGACTGCTGCCCGCGCTCTGGGTGTCGGTCAGCTGCGCCACGATCTCGTTGGCGCTCATCGCCCTCTTCGGGGTCCCCCTGGCCTACGTGCTGGCGCGCTCGAAGGGTCGAGTTGCCTCGGTGGTCGGGCTGATCGTGCAAATCCCCCTGGCCCTTCCGCCGCTGATGAGTGGAATCCTGCTCGTCTACGTCGTTGGTCCCTACACCTTTCTCGGTCGGCTCTCCGGTGAACGGCTGACGAACTCGAAGATTGGAATCGTGATCGCCATGACCTTCGTGGCGGCCCCGTTCCTCATCGTCGCCGCGCGCGCCGCGTTCGCATCGGTCGACCAGGGACTGCTCGACGTCGCGACGACGCTCGGGCACTCGGATGTCTCGCGGTTCTGGCGCGTGGCGTTACCGGTCGCGGGCCCGGGCGTTCGCGCGGGCATGCTGCTCGCGTGGCTGAGGGCCTTTGGCGAGTACGGCGCGGTGGTGGTGCTCGCGTACAACCCGACGTCACTTCCCATCTACACCTACAACCAGTTCAGCGGAGTGGGCCTGCCCACGACGCTGGCGCCCACCGCGCTCGCGATAGCCGTCGCCGTCGCCGTCGTCGTAATCAGCCGGCTTCACTTCACCCGATTGAAGGGGAGCGCCAAGGCGCTGCCGACGGGCGAGGCGCCGAAAATGGCAATACCCCGACCTGTGCGCTTCGACATCGATCACCACCTGGGCGCCTTTCATCTCGTACTCTCGCACGAGTCGCCAATCCATCATCTGGCGGTGCTCGGGCCGTCGGGTTCGGGCAAGTCGGCGCTGCTGCGCTCGCTAGCGGGTCTCTATGGTCCTTCGCCGGGCGGCGTCTGGTTCGGCGAAGAGTCCCTGAGCGGTGTTGCAGTCGAGAAACGACGCGTGGGGTACGTAGCCCAAGGATTCTCGCTGTTCCCTCACCTCACCGTGTGGCAACAACTGCTCTTTGCCACCGAGGCAACCCCGGAACTGGCAGCGTACTGGCTTGCCGAGCTCCACCTGGAGGGGCTGGAGGGCAGGTACCCTTCGCAGATCTCTGGAGGCCAGCGCCAACGGGTTGCGCTGGCCCAAGTGCTGTGCAGCTCCCCCCAAGTGCTGCTGCTCGACGAGCCGTTTTCGGCTCTCGATGTTCCAGTTCGCCTCGAGCTACGACGGGTGCTTCGTCGGCTTCAGCGTGAAACCGGCCTGGCCACCGTGCTCGTGACGCACGACCCCGAGGAGGCGGCGTTTCTCTCCGACGAAATGTTGATCATAAGCAATGGCCACGAGCTGCAGTCGGGGCCGAGTCGCCAGGTGTTTACTCGACCCGGATCGCTCGAAGTGGCGAGGCTCTTGGGAATAACGAATCTGCACCACGCGACAGTCGTGGACGAGGGGCTCATCGACGCTGGCGGCGTGCTCATCACCACGAATCGCGCGGAGCTTGGGGCGGGCACCGCCGTCGCGTGGAGCATCCGCCCCGATCGTGTCGTCGTCGTCGCGGCGGAGGAGCCGGAGTCGGAACCGGAATCGGAATCGGCCAATCGGTACGGGGCTGGTTCGCACGAGCTGGTGGGAACGCTCGTTGACGTCGCTGACGTCGGCGTGGCGGTGGACCTCTTCGTGGCCCTGGCGCCCCATCTCGAACTTCAAGCGCGAACGACCGAGGAGGTCGAACTGCGCGTGGGGGATCGGTGCCGGGTCGTCCTGGCGCCGGACGACATCTCTCTTTGGCCGGTGCTTGACGGCCCGATGCACGAGAGCGACCTCAACGTGGCGGCGACGTAGCCCGCAGAGTGCCGAGACGAAGACCTCAGAATTGTGAGGGAATCTCCACGCCGACATTGGTGGCCTTCACCACCGCGTCGACCACCACCCCCGGAACCAGCTTGAGTTCATCGGCGGCCTCGCGCGTGATGAGTGAGACAAAGCGATGGGGGCCAGCTTGGATCTCCACCTGCGCGACGACCTTGTCCTTCACGACTCTGGTCACGATTCCGACGAAACGATTCCGGGCTGACTGCGCGCGTGGCTGGCTGGGCGTCTGATCGCCGGCGATCTCGACGGCGAGCCTGGCCAGGTCTCCGCCATCGAAGTGGCGACGGCCGTCCGAGCCCACGGTGACGTCGATGCGCCCGGCAGCGGCCCACCGGCGTAGCGTGTCAACGCTCACACCCAGGAGTTCGGCGGCTTGGCCAATGCGGTACTGTGCCATGCGCCAAGGCTAGTTTTCGCGACGGGCCGGTGCCGTTTCGTCGCGTTGAAGGTCACTGGTCGGACGACGGCTCGGCTCGTGGTCGCCCGGGCCAGCGCCCTCAGGTCCCGTGAATGTGCCCGCGCAGGTGCGTTGTGCTGCGTTGAAGCCCCTGCGAAGAAACCCCGCGACCCTAGCCACCGATCATTGACATTGATCGCGCGGGGCGCAGGAATTCGGGCTCGTTGATGGCGTGGCCGGGAAACTTCGCCCATACCGAGCGACGGAACATCTGCCCGATATCGGCGTCACTGCCCCCGCCGCGCAAGACGTCACGAACGGTGCGCTCGTCGTCGGAGAAGAGGCAGTTTCGAATGGCTCCGTCGGCGGTGAGCCGGAGGCGGTTGCACGTACCGCAGAAGGGTTGGGTGACGCTCGAGATGAGCCCGATCTCGCCTCGTCCGTCGACGAACCGGAACCGCTCCGCCGGCGCCGGTCCCGCGTGGTCGCTCGCAACTTCAAGAGGCCACACCGCAGCGATTCGATCGAGAACCTGGCGGCCCGGCACGAGTTGGGACCTCTCCCATTTGCCCTCGGCGTCGAGGGGCATGAATTCGATGAACCGCACGATTCGCGCCGTGTCACGAGCAAAGGCCGCGAAGTCCAGAATCTCGTCATCGTTCGTTCCTCGAAGCAGCACGACGTTCACCTTCAACGGCGACAAGCCAACTGATTCGGCGACGTCCATGGCGTCGAGCACCGTGCGCAGGTCACCACGTCGGCGAATCGACTCGAACCGGTCCGCTCGCAACGAGTCGCAGCTCACGTTGACCCGGGTGAGCCCCGCGCTCGCCAGCGACGAGGCCTGTCGGGCCAGTTCCATACCGTTGGTCGTGAGGGCGAGGTCGTCGAAGCCGAGCGTCGCGAGATTTGAAACGAGTTCGGGCAGTCCCTTGCGCACGAGGGGCTCGCCACCGGTGAGGCGGAGCGACGTAACGCCGAGATCGCGGGCCACGCGGGCCACGCGGACAATCTCGTCGAAATCGAGAAGTTCCGCCCGGGGAAGAAACGTCATCCCTTCTTCGGGCATGCAGTAGACGCAGCGCAGATTGCAGCGGTCGGTCACCGAGATGCGTAGATCGTTATGAACGCGGCCGTAGCGATCGATCAGAGGCCCTTCTTCGGGCATGACCGGCGTTCCCGAGTGGCCCGTGCTGGACGAGCCGGCGTCGGGTCCGTGCCGGTGGGGTCGCACGGCGACCGAGACGGGTGCGGTCACCACGGTCGTCGCGCCTTGCTCGTTCAGCACGGGCGAGGTCCTTGATGTCGTCGACGTCGAGGACTCGTCGTAACCGAGCGACGGTCACCGCTGGTGACGGCTCCCACCCCTTGGGCACGATGCGCGGGCTGACCCCGGACCGGCCCGCGTTCGAAATCATGGAGTACGTCGTACAAGGCCACCGCCTCAAAGTGTCAGCGACGAAGCGTCGCCCCGTTCACAGTGGTGAGCCTACCGAGAGTCGGAAATTTACTGACCAGGCCGTTGATCACATTCGCCCATCGCACGCCGACGCGATCACAACTGAGGACAGCGCCAAGTGCCCGGTGGGCGAATCGCCTGATGGAGTTCACCGGGCCATTCGTGCAGTCCGCCGCCGTCTCGCTCTCCGCGTATGGATGTCGGCACGACTCCCTTTTCGAGAGAGGGCGCGGTAGCATTCCTCGTTGAAGCAGCTGGTTCATGATCTCAGAATCGCTGGGCAGCAGAATCGAGGACGTTTTGACGGTGGAAAAGCCATTTTCGCACGTCGATGGGGACGGCAAGCTGCGCATGGTCGACATCACCGGCAAGCGCCCGACCCTGAGGAAAGCTCGAGCGAGCTGCACCGTGCGCACCGTAGCGGGCGTCGTCGGCAAGGTTGTGAATGGCCTCGACGTCGTTCACGCGGCGCGCCTCGCGGGGATCCAAGCGGCCAAACAGACCGCGAATCTCATCCCCCTTTGCCATCCGCTCAACCTCAGCGAGATTCGCGTTGACATACTTCCTAACGCCGTGGGCGTCGAAGTTCAGACGACGGTGGTGACTGTTCATCGCACGGGTGTCGAGATGGAGGCGCTGACGGCTTGCGCGTTCGCCGCCCTTAGCGTCATGAATTCGCTGGTCGAAGAGGACCCGCATTCACGGATGGAAGATCTTGTCCTGCTTCGAAAGAGCGGGGGCAAGTCTGGCGAGTGGGGTCGCTCGGTGGACGGCGCCCGTTAGGACATGTTGATCGCGTGGAGTGATCACTCGGTGCTCCGTTGGTGCTCGGCCACGCACTTACCGTCCTGAGGGTTCGTAGTGACGAGGGTGCTTTCGCTGGTCTGACCTCAGCGCCAAATTGTCCGTCATCGGCAACGCTGACCGGTCCACTGAAGGTGAGTTCAATTCCGTCGCCTGCGCCAAGTAAATCTGTAATGCATTTCGCCGTGCGGGAATAGTAGAGGTGAACGGGTCGTCCGATTCAACTACTGAAATAGGAACTGCGAAACCCGCAGGGAGGAACCAATGGTTTCGAATTTCATCAGATTTAAAATCTCCAACGTCCTTGGTCAGAAGGCAGAACCAATGGCGAGGCGTCGCGGCGCAGGTCCGCGGGAGTTCTCCGACCACTGCCTCGGCCGTCGTCGTGCAGGGCAAAGCTCGCACGACCTTTACTATGACTTCAATGCCAGTTGACACCCCATCCGGTGAGCCGCCCAAACGGGTGGCCGTAGGGCGAAGGGTATTCATCGGCATTGCGGCCATCGGCGCGCTCGGGGTCGCCTTCGGGGCTGATGTGCAGAGCTTCTTCGGCAACGCCGTCGGGTCCGGTCTCGGTGGTCTTCTGCCCGGCGGCGATCGGTTTCGGATCTACTCGATCACTGGCGCGTATCCCCAAATCAGCCGTAGGAAGTACCGCCTCGAGGTCAGCGGGCTGGTGGAACGCCCCGCGACCTTTACGATGGCCGACCTCGAAGCCATGCCCGCCACGTCGTTCGTGAAGACCTTCCAGTGCGTCACCGGATGGAAGGTCCCCGACGTCCACTGGGAAGGTGTCAAGTTGTCCGATATTTTGGAAACCGTCGGAGTGAGGCCCAGCGCCGTCGCTGTGACCTTCGAATCGTACGACCGCGCCGATACCGAGAGCCTCACGATCGACCAGGCTCATTTGGCGGACGTGATCGTGGCGTATCGGATGCTCGGAGCGCCGGTGACCACCGAGCACGGCGGGCCGGTGCGTCTCTACGTCGCTCCGATGTTCGGCTACAAGTCGCTGAAGTGGCTTTCGGCGATTCGTGTCGTGGACAAGGTCGAGCCCGGGTACTGGGAGATGAACGGGTACCCGGTCAACGGTTGGCTCGATGGCACGACGGGCGCGACCAATCCAGACCCCAGGCTGACCTGACGACGATGACCCAGACCCAAGTTGACGCCGTGGGAGCACTCGGATTGCTACGCTTTGATCGCGTCCAGCGCTGCGCGCACTGGGTCAATGCCGCCCTCTTCGGCGTTCTTATGGCCACCGCCATCCCGCTGTACTTCGGCTCCTTCTTCGGAGTTGTGCTCGAGCGTCACGTCGTTGCCCAGGTTCATCTCTGGAGCGGACTCGCGCTGCCAGTTCCGCTCATCGTGTCATTGACTGGACCGTGGGGTCGCCAGATGCGCCGTGACCTCCGGCGAATCAACTACTGGACGCGCGATGAGATTCTCTGGATGAGGTCGCTCGGAAACTCCGGGCTGTCAGTCGACAAGTTCAATCCCGGCCAGAAGCTGAACACCATCTTCGTCGGCGGGGCCATTCTTGTCATGGTGGCTACGGGGTCGATGCTGCAATGGTTCAGATTTTTCCCGGTGCCGTGGCGCACGGGTGCGACGTTCGTTCACGACGTCTTCGCCCTCGCGGTGTTCGGGGTGGTCTTGGGCCACATCGTGATGGCTCTGACGCATCGAGATTCCCTCCGGTCGATTTTCGGGGGCCGGGTGAGCGAGCGGTGGGCCGCCGTGCACGCCCCCGGCTGGTTGCAGGAGCAACGATTGAAGGGTCCTCCCGGATCCGATTAGGGATGCTGGGTTGAACGGTTGCCGCCACGACTGCCCGGATCGTTTAGCGATTCTCGTAACCCGACTTGAGCGCGGTCAGTTCCGCTAGGTGTTGCTCATCCAGGTTCACGAGACAGTCGGCGAAATCGACAGAGGCGAGCGACCCTCCCTCGTTCACGTCAGCCTCACTTGAGCACGTGGCGCGGCGATAAACGAACCAATCAACTTCACCGACAATGAAACGGCGTTTCGCCGCGTTGTCGAAGAGATCCGGAAACAGTTGGTGTCGAAGAACTCTTATCTGACTGTCCAAGGTCAGAATACGGCGCTCGGCGCATCCCTCCAATCCGATGGTTGTTGTTGGTGAACAGGGCAAGACAGTGAAGGACTCCCTCAGCGCAGGCATGGTGAGCCCCGGTTGAGCACCGACCAGGGTCGGTGCTGTGGCGACAACCAATGCCTGCGAGTGGCGACCGAGCAAGAATGCTCCGGTCACCAGCAGTAACGCCACCAGGACCGCTACGGGGAGAAATCGGCGCATCGACCGAGTATGGCACGGCCGCAATATGACCAAGAAGATCAGGGACGTCGTTAGTGCGGCTCGCGAGACAACCTTGTGACGTCACCGGTCCTCCAAGGCGACGGGAGATGACCAAGGCTGACGCTGGCTAGACGGTCGACCGAGAATGGCTGATGACAATGTCCACGGCGTCGGGAATCGTTAGGGCCATGCCGTCTGGTCGCGGCACCGAGGACTCCCAGGTTCGACCTCTGGTCATCCAAATGGTTCTCAGCCCGACCGCGTGGCCACCGGCAATGTCGGCGATTTGAGAATCCCCAATCATCCAGCCGGAGAGGGGAAGAGAGCACCGTCGAGCGGCCTCCTCGAATATTGCGGCGTCGGGTTTTCGAACGCCGACCACTTCGGAGATACAGACTGCATCAAACTCATCGATCAGATTCGTGACCTCAAGCTTCCTCAGTTGCGAGGGTGGACCGTTCGTCACGACTCCAAGCTTGTAGCCGCGTGAGTGCAGTCTCCTTAGGGCTCGCACCACGTCATCGCTCACCGTGTAGCAAGCGGGATACTCGACGTAATATCGAGCGAGCAGAACCTCTACCTCAGACGCGATGCCAAAGAGCTCCTTCGTCTCCTCGAAGAGGATTCTTCTCGGCGTGGAGCCATCCACGTCAATTCGAATGATCGTTGCGAGTGAATCGGGCGCGAGTTGATTCTCCCGGACAAACTCTGTTGCCCAGACTTTGAACGCGGCGTCGCGATCGAGCAGTGTGTTGTCTAGGTCGAAGAGGACGAGCTCATGAGCCATGAGTCGTACGGTACTTGAGAGACGCGCATCCCTCGTCAACGTTGGACTACTCGTCACGTCCGGCAATCGCAATCGTCAGCGTGGCATCAATTTGTGGTCGCCATGAATCGGAACTCTCGAAATGAGCGCCGTTCCAGCCGTGATCACGGCCCGTGAGGACATTTTCGAAGGCATCGTCGATATCGAAGGGCAGAACAATTCCCACCAGAGGCCGCGGCGAAGGAATCACCAGAAAGCATCGGGACACTTCTACCAGTCACCTGACGGGCTCGTCTCTGAATCTCGGCGCCTTCGCCGTACCAATTGCTGCGGTGAGTCCCCTCACCGGACCGCCAGCGATTTGAAGCGCAGTGCGCTCGCGAAGGTGAGTAAGTCCAATCCGGCGAACACGGCGATGGTGAGTGGCACAACGTGCACGCTGAAGATTGAGACCATCAGACTAAGAGCCCCGGGTCCCGCCACTCCGCCAATCATCATGAAGAGAATGAGCCATGAGATCCCGTCGCTGTCGTGGGGACAGAGCATTGAGTACCACATCAATCCCATGGGGAAGATTGAGGCGAGGATGAGCCCCAATAGTGGGTAGGCGTACGGAGCCAGAGGTCTGGCGAAGGCCGCGAGGCAGATGATGATGGCGAGCGCCAGACCGCCGAGGACCAGGATTTTGTCCGAGAGGCGGTGGTAGAGGGGTCCGCCGAGTGAACGCCCGATGGCCATCCCACTCCAGAATCCCGCGGTGACAAAACTGCCGGCCGACTGAGAGAAGCCTTCCCCGTGCAGTTGGGTGGCCATCCAACCGGCGGCGCCGGTTTCGATGGCGACGTAGAGGATGTACGCGACGACGAAGGTGATGAGAATCGGACGTCGTTCAGCTTTCATCGCCGATATCCTGCGTTGCAGCAATTCGGCGTGGAGGGGTGGGGCGTGTACCCCTCCGTTCAACGTTGAGAGGATCAACGCGACGACGCCAATCCCCGCAAATATCAGCGGGAAGTTATTCGGTCGAACCAGGACGATGATCAGCGGACAGATGACGGCGCCCACGCCGTAGCCCGCGTTGCCCACGCTGAGTCGAAAAGCCCGACCCTGCAACGACGTGCGGGCGAGCAGCGTGTTGAGGCTGATGTCCAAACCGCCGAATCCCAGTCCAATGAAAAACACGCTGACGAGGAACAAAGCCCAGCGGTGAGCTAACGACGCCCCGCACGCACCCAGTGCGACGGTCAGTAGCGAAATGACCAGTACCACTCGGCCCTCGAGGCGTTTCATGCCGAGCCAACCCGGCAGTACGCCAAAAAGTGCCCCGACGAAGTAGACGCTCAGCGCGGCGCCGGCGCTCGGCAGTGAAAGGTGAAATCGGTGAGTGAAACTCACCAGCAGCGGCCCGAAGAGCGACGACGTTGCGCCGATGAGAATGAAGATGCCCGTCGTGCTCGCGAATGCGAATGGCAGAAAAGTTACCTCGGTCGCTGGTCTTTCGGATGCCGGAGTCGCGCTGGATTCCACGGGAAATCTCGATTCTAAGAGCGGGGGGACTGGCCGCGGGCCGGTCGTGGTGAAAGCTCCCGTTGCGTACGTAGGTTAGAACGAATGGCGACGGTCATCAAAAGAGAGAGTACGCAGTCGAGCGGCCCCGGGCTGACTCAAGCAGCGTTATTACAATTCGCGTATGGCGAATGCACCCGAAGTACCAGGAGAAAATATCTTGGCAATTGATATTGGCGCAACCAGTATCAAGTTCGCCATGGTTGATTCGAGCGGTCATCTCGGCGAGCCAGTTCGCAGCGTCGCCACCCCGTATCCGTGCTTGCCCGGGCGCCTCATTGAGGTCGTGGCGAAAGAGATCGCGTTGAGCGGATGCTCACGCGTCGGTATTGGGTTTCCCGGCGATCTCGACGATGGTGTCGTGGTGGAGCCCGGTAATCTTTCGCGTCCGGGCGGGATCACCACGGAGATTGATCCGACGATTCACGAAGCGTGGCAAGACTTCGACCTGCAACGAGCCCTGCGAGATGCGTGTCCGCAAGAAGTCCGAGTGGTCAATGATGCGACGCTCGCGGCACTCGGCTACAGCAATGGAACTGGCCGGGAGCTCGTTTTTACCTTGGGCACGGGATTCGGGATTGCTCTCGTCGTTGAGGGTTCGATTGAGAAGATTCGCGATGTTGGCGCGGAGATATTTTTCGAAGGCCAGACTTACGATCAACTGCTGGGAGAGATGTCGCGGTCGCGTGATCAAGTCCGTTGGGGCGAACTGCTGCATCTGGCGGTCGAGAATTTTGCTGAAGAGTTCCACGCTGACACGGTCCATCTCGGCGCTGGGAACGCCCGCCATGTTGATCTCGCGCTGTTTGACGATGCGTCGTATCGAGTTGAAGTGAACGACAACGACGGCACTTTGCGCGGCGCCGCAAAGTTATTCGAGCAACTCGAGTCGGGGCACTAGCGGGCGCAACGAAGGACGTTCCGTTAGTCGTGGTTGCAAAGTGCCCAACTACACTGCGGTTAGGTTTTGAGTTCGGCTGTCCGACGAATGAGGATGAATGACCACAATCTTTGAAGAGGAGATCCGCTCGCAGGCTGGCATCCTTCGTCGACGAGTGAATTCTGGCACGGAGCAGGCTCAGCGGGTCGCCGATTCATGGAGCGGCATCATGTACGCGCTCGTTGGCGCTCGCGGTTCATCGGACAACGCAGCCCTCTTCTTCCAGTACCTCGCCGGCAGCGAGTTGGGTCTCCTGGTGGCGCTCGCCACGCCGTCGCTCTACGAAGGCGGGAAGGCGATTGATTTAGCCGGAGCCGGCGTGCTCGTCATCTCGCAGTCGGGTCGTTCGCCGGGCATCGCCGAGGTGCTCGAGCAAGCTCGGCTGCAGCATCGTCCGAATGCGGTCATTACCAACGACATCACTTCGCCGCTCGCGATGAGCTGTGAAACCGTCATTGATCTGGCGGCGGGCCTGGAACGGGCGATCGCCTCGACCAAGACCTTCTCTTCGTCGTGGCACGCCCTGGCCCAGTTAGTGCAAGCCCTTAAGGGGAGCGCGCTTGAGGGTCTCGACACTCTTCCCGATGTCGTCGGTCGTGTTGCCGAGTGGGCATTGTCGACACAACTACCCACTTCACTGCTCAATGCGCCCCGAGGCCTGACCGTGGTCGGGCGAGGACTCGGGTTTGCCAGCGCCTGCGAGATCTCCCTGAAGATTCGAGAAGTTACCGGAATCCGGTCAGAGGCCTACGCCGCGCCCGACTACGCCCACGGGCCCATCGGAGCCGATGGTGAAGATGCCACACTCCTGCTGGTCGTGACCGAGGAGATGACCGATGAGCTCTGTGCACTAATTCTTGACGGATGTCGTCAGACTGGAATGGCGACGGTGGTGTTGAGGCCATCGAGTCGAAGCGCGATGAAGTGCGACGCTGAAATCGTTTTGGACGAAATGCTTCCAAATTGGAGCCTGGGGCTCGCCGAGGTCATTGTCGGTCAGGTCTTGGCGTTGCGGTTGGGTGAGCTTCGCGGTCGTCCCATCGACACGTCCCCGGGGCTGAGCAAAATTACCCTCGGCGTGTAGCTGTAGGTGGCTCGATAACTCCGATCGTCGCTAGGCAGAGATGTTCGCTTTGGTGCTCGGCATCGGGCCGCGCTAAGGAGCCTGCGGAGTTGGGACTCCGCGTCTCGGCCCGTGAGTCTGAGAATTTATTCCGTGAAATTCAACTCAATTGTTAAAATCTCTCAACTTGGGGTGAATTGTGTTAAAAAATCGCATATTGTGACTCGATGGTCACTGTGCTTGTCTTCTCAAGGGCCATACGAGTTGATCTGAAGTAGCAATTGGTAGTGAGTACTTTGAACCGTCGAACCCTCGGGTTCTTTAAAAAAGGAGCTGGACTATGAGAGAAAAGTTTAAAGGGGGTCTCGCCGCTCTGGCTCTCGCCCTCGTCGCAAGTACTTGCGTGCTCGCGCCATCAGTTGCGGGTGCCTCGGGTCAAGTGCCCTTGAACCTCGACAACGAGCAGGGAATGGAATGGGCCTGTTCGTTCAATCCCTTTCTCCCAACGTCGTCGCCGTATTCGGTTGGCGTCACGTATGAGACACTCGATTTCATCGACGCCCTGCAAAATGCCAAAGTGACGCCGTGGCTCGCTTCCGCGGATGCGTGGAGCAACAATGACAAGACGCTCACGTTCACGATTCGCTCCGGAGTGAAGTGGACCGACGGCAAGCCCTTCTCGGCTGCTGACGTGGCCTACACCTTCAACCTGCTCAAGAAGTACCCAGCCCTCGACTCCAACGCAGTCTGGTCGGTGCTTTCGAGCGTGAAGCAAGTGGGTAGTGACAAGGTCGTCTTCAACTTCTCGACCTCGGCAGTGCCGTACTTCTACTACGTCGCGGACCAGGTGCCAATCGTTCCCGAGCACATCTGGAGCAAGATTGCCAACCCCGTGACCGACCCCATCTCCAGTCCGGTTGGTACGGGTGGTTACATCATGTCCAAGTGCACGCCACAGAACATTCAATGGACGTCCAATCCGCACTACTGGCAGCCCGGCTTGGCGCAGGTGAAGACGGTCAACATGCCCGCGTTCTTGTCGAACAACACCGCCAACGAATACTTGGCCACTGGCCAGTCCCAGTACGGCGCTCAGTTCATTCCGAACATCAAGTCGTACTACGTTGACAAGAAGGCCGGCAATAGCTACTGGTTCCCACCGGTCGCCAACGTGTCGCTCTTCCCGAACCTGACCGTCGCGGGCTTGAGTGACGTTGCCGTTCGCCAAGCAATCAGCTACGGCATTGACCGTGCAGCTGTTTCCAAGATTGGCGAGTACGGCTACGAGCCGGCGGCCAGCCAGACCGGCATTGTGGCACCGACGTTCTCGTCGTGGTCGAGCAGTACCGCGATGAAGAGTGCGGGCTCCGGCTACGACCCCGCGAAGGCGAAGGCGCTCTTGAAGGCCGACGGCTACAAGCTGGACAGCAGCGGCGTCTACGCGAAGAATGGCAAGCAGTTGGCGTTCACGGTCATCACCAACGGTGGATACTCCGACTGGATCGCCTCGATGCAGGTCCTGAGCACGCAGTTGGCGAAGATCGGTATCAAGATCACGGTGGACCCGATCGCGAGCAGCAACTTCTACGCCGATGTCTACGCCGGCAAGTTCCAGCTCGCCTACAACGTTGAGACCGGTGGACCCTCGCCGTTCTACGAGTTCCGCCAGTGGCTGTACTCGAAGAACTCGGCGCCCATTGGCCAAGCCGCGGCATCGAACTGGGAGCGTTACAACAGCCCCGCCGTCGACAAGCTGCTCAATCAGTACGGAGCGACGACCAACGTGGCGACCCAGCACTCGATCATGAACCAGTTGCAGACGATCATGGTCCAGCAGGCGCCGGTCATCCCGGTCCTCGAAGAGGTCGACTGGTTCCAGTACAACACCAAGGAGTTCTCGGGATTCCCAACGGCGAAGAACCCCTTCGCGCAGCCAGCTCTGTACAACGAGCCCGACTGGGGCGTTGTTCTGCTGCATCTGAAGCCGCTTAGTTAGAGAACTGCTGGGCTGAGTCGGGAGATGAGATATTTAGTACGCCGTGTGGGCTTCCTGTTAGTTGCACTATGGGCCGCCCTAACGTTGAACTTCCTCATCCCCCGACTCATGCCCGGCAATCCTGCCGAATCGATGATGGCGAAATTCCACGGCCACGTGAACCCCGCCGCCATCAAAGCCCTCGAAGTGGCCTTTGGGATCAATAACCACCAAAGCCTGATCTCCTCGTACTTCGAGTACATCAACAACACGCTGCACGGGAATCTCGGTCTCTCACTCAGTTACTTCCCGATTCCGGTGAGTACGGTGATCATGCGAGCGCTGCCTTGGTCACTCGGCCTCGTGGGGGTGAGCACGATACTGGGCTTCGTCATCGGAACGGCGCTCGGGGCAGTGGCGGCGTGGCGGCGTGGCGGGTTGTTGGACAGCGTGCTGCCGCCCGTCTTCATCGTCATCTCGGCCTTCCCCTATTTTTGGATCGGCCTTCTCTCAGTGTGGTTCTTCGCGCTGACCCTCGGATGGTTCCCCATTCTTGGTGGCTACACCGAGACGGCGACGGTGACGTGGAGTTTCTCCTTCGTGGGCGACATCTTGTGGCACGCGGTACTGCCCGCGTTCACGATTCTGCTCACCTCGATCGGTGGCTGGATTCTCACCATGCGCAACAACATGATCACGGTCGTCGCGGAAGACTACGTGAAGATGGCGCGGGCGAAGGGGCTCAAGCCACGACGAATCCTTTGGCAGTACGCCGGTCGAAACGCCTTGCTGCCCAACCTCACGGGTTTTGCGATGTCGCTCGGTTTCGTCATTTCGGGCGCGATCCTGGTGGAGTACGTCTTCAACTACCCGGGCCTCGGCTTCACCCTGCTGCAGGCGGTGCAGAATGAGGACTACCCGCTGATGCAGTCGCTCTTCCTGCTCATCACCGTCGCCGTGTTGGTCGCGATATTCATCTCTGACATCGCGACCGCTCTCTTGGATCCTCGCACTAGGAGCAGCTCATGAGGTTTCTGTCCTCTCTTGGTGGCGCGCTCGCGAGGGCCTCGAAGTTCATTCGGCGTGACAAGAAGGCCGCCGCCGGATCCATCATCTTGTTCGTGCTTCTGTTGATCACGGCCTTTCCGTCGTGGTTCGCCCCCGACAATCCGTCGGCCGAGATCTACACCCCCGGCGTGGGCCTCTCGTGGTCCCATCTTCTGGGCACCACCTCCTTTGGTCAGGACGTCTTTTCCCAGCTCATCGTGGGAACGCGCCAATCGGTGATGATCGCGCTAATCGTGGGCCTGCTTTCGACGATTCTCTCGGTGGGCATCGGCATCACCGCGGCGTACTCGGGGGGAATGGTCGACGACGCCCTGTCGCTCATTACCGACGTGGTGCTCGTCATTCCGACGTTCCCTCTCATCATCGTGATCACCGCGTACCTCAAGGCCGCCAGCTTCTGGCTCATGGTATTCGTCCTCGTCATCACGGGTTGGTCGTACGGGGCCCGCCAACTCCGGGTCCAGGCGCTGTCGTTGCGCAACCGCGACTACCTCCTCGCGGCGAAGGCGCGCGGTGAGTCCAGTTGGTACGTGATCTGCGTGGAGCTCATTCCGCCCATGACGTCGCTCATCGTCGCCAACTTCCTGAGTTCGGCCCTCTACGCGGTGTTGATGGCGGCGGGCCTGCAGTTCGTCGGGCTCGGCAACATCAACACCGAGTCGTGGGGCACCATGCTCTACTGGGCCCAGAACAACGAGGCGCTTTCGATTGGGCTGCCGCTCTGGGCGCTGGCCCCGGGAGTCGCCATCGCCATTCTGGGCAGCGCCCTGGCCCTGCTGAACTACGCCTTTGACGAAATAGCCAACCCCGCGCTGCGCCCGGTCTCGGCGAGACGTCTGAAGAAGGCCGAAGCGTGAGCCAACCTATCCTGCAACTTCGTGATTTACGGGTCGAGTACGCGACGCCGACGGGCCCCGCCCTGGCGGTGAGCGGTGTGTCGCTCGATCTCGAACAGGGCGAGTTCCTCGCCATCGTTGGCGAGTCGGGCTGCGGCAAGTCCACCCTGCTGTTCGCCATCGCGCAACTCCTCACCTACCCCGCGAGCCTCACCGGCGGTACGGTCGTGTTCGATGGCGTTGACCTCACGTCGCTGTCGCCCGAGGATCTGCGTCTTCATCGCTGGCGTGACATCTCGGTCGTGATGCAGAGTGCGATGAACGCCCTCAATCCCACGCTGACCATCGGCGCGCAGCTCGCCGATGCCTGTCGGGCCCACACGGACTGGGACCACGAGCGCATTGCCGAGCGCTCGGCGGAGGTCTTCTCCATGGTGTCGATCGACCCGGTGCATCTGAAGAGTTATCCGTTCCAGCTCTCGGGCGGCATGCGCCAGCGGGCCATGATCGCCATGGCCCTCTTGTTGGAGCCGAAGCTGGTGATCATGGACGAACCGACGTCGGCCTTGGATGTGGTCGCCCAGCGCTCGCTGATGCGCCAGGTCGAGACCTTGCGCCGCGAACTGGGATTCTCGGTGCTCTTCGTTACCCACGACATGAGCGTCGTTTCGCACTTCTCGGACCGGCTCGCCGTTATGTACGCTGGAGAAGTGGTGGAGCTCGGCGCAACCCGTGAAGTTTTCGACCGGCCCCAGCACCCTTATTCCCAAGGCCTGATGGAGGCCTTCCCCTCGTTGTTCGGTGAGGTTCGCCCGCTCACGGGGATAGCCGGCAACCCCCCGTCGCTGGTGAATTCGCCGCCCGGATGTCTCTTCGCGCCTCGTTGCCCGCACGTCATGGACGAGTGCCGAGAGTGGCGCCCGGAGTTGGTCACCAACGGAACCCACGCCGTTCGATGCCACCTCATCAACAAGGTGTTGCGCACGTGAGCGAGCCCATCCTCAAGGTGCAGAGCCTGTCACGACAGTTCCGGGTCGGTGGATTTCGATCGCGGGGGCAGTTGCACGCCACCGACGAGGTCTCGTTCGAGGTGGCACCCGGCGAGATCGTGGCGCTGGTGGGCGAGTCGGGTTCGGGAAAGTCGACCATCGCGCGCGTTCTCGCGGGACTGTACCCGCCGACGTCGGGTTCGATCGTGTTCGAGAACAAGGTCCTTGGTCGCAAGCCAACCCGCAGCGTCCGCGGGCGTATGCCGATGGTCTTCCAGGATCCCTTCGGTTCCATCAATCCGGTGCTGCGGGTCGGGCACAGCCTGCTTCGATCGCTGAAGTTACACCGACCCGACGTGGCGAAGTCGGAGCGCTTCGCTGAGGCGGTCGCCCTCTTGGAGAAGGTTGGCCTGACGCCCGGGGTCGAGGTCCTCGAGCGCTATCCCCACGAACTCTCGGGTGGCCAGCGCCAGCGACTTGGTTTCGCCCAAGCCCTCGCGTCGCGACCCTCGTTGATTTTGGCCGATGAGCCGGTGTCGATGCTCGACGTTTCGATTCGCATCGGTCTCTTGAACGTCATGAAAGGGCTTCGCGACAACGATGGCGTCTCGCTGCTCTACATCACTCACGATCTGGCGAGTGCCCGTTACGTTGCGGATCGCATGATCGTCCTGTACGCTGGGCGCATCGTCGAAGAGGGCCTCACCGAAGAAGTCATTGGATCGCCGCAGCATCCCTACACGCGCCTGCTCATGTCGACGGCCCCCGATCCGCGCTTGAAGCTCACGGACTACGAGGGCGCCGACGATCTGGGTGAGCCGCCCAAAGTCATCAACCCCGGCCCGGGGTGCCGTTTTGCACCACGGTGTCCCCTGGTCATGGCGCAGTGTCGAACGAGCACGCCGGCCATGGTCGAGCTGTCGCCGACCCACCGAGCGGCCTGTTATGCAGTCGAGAAGAAGTAGTGAATCTGGGACTGGTACCCCAGCCGCGTTCGATTGCGGCCCGGCCCGGGGGCGTCGTGTGGGAGTCGCCGTTACGAATCTCGGTTGAAGACGATTGGCGCGAGATCGTTGAGACCTTCGCCGTTGATCTGAGTGCCTCGATTGGTTGGCGGGTCGAGATCGTGGACGAACAAGCGAAACCCGATATTCAAATCCTGCGGGTTCTTGAGTACCGCGACGAGGACTACCAGATTCGAACCGGCGAGTGCACCACCATAGAGGCGAGCTCTCGGGCGGGCGCCTCCTACGCGCTGACGATGCTGCGCCAAATGGCGCCAGTGGCGCTGTGGTCGAACACCCTTCGAGAACTCGAAAAGATCGAGCTTCCACGATTCGTGATCAATGATGGTCCAAAATTCCGTTGGCGTGGGGTGCACCTCGACGTGGCGCGCCACTTCTGGGACGTGGCGACGGTGTGCCGGCTGATCGATCAACTGGCGGCGCATCGGCTCAATAAGTTGCACCTCCATCTGAACGACGATCAAGGCTGGCGGGTCGAGATTCCCACGTGGCCGCGGCTGAGTGAGGTCGGTTCACGGCGCCGGTCCTCGCCCCTTGGTCACGAGGTCGACGGTCGTGATGACAACATTGCCCACGGTGGCTCTTACAGCGCGAACGATCTCGCCATCATCCGAGAGCACGCGGTCAAACGGTGCGTGCAGATAGTCCCCGAAATCGATCTGCCCGGTCACGCGCAGGCCGTCATCGCCGCGTACGCGCAGTTGGGCAACGTGAGCGAGCCACTCGAGGTCTGGACGCGCTGGGGCATTTCGGATCACGTCCTCAACGTCGGGCCCGAAGCCCTCGATTTCGCCGAAGAGGTGGTCTGCTACGTCGCGAGCCTCTTTCCCGACAGCCCAGTGCACATCGGGGGCGACGAATGTCCGACGACGGAGTGGGAAAGCAGTGCCCTCGCCCGAGCGGTGATGGATGAACACGGCTTCACCGAGGCTCGCCAACTGCAGGGCCTCTTCACGAAGCGCCTGACCGGAGCGCTGCAGCGGGATCATCACGAAGTGATCGCCTGGGACGAGGTACTCGATGCGGACGACTCACCGGGAACCGTGATCATGGCGTGGCGCAGCTCGAGAAAGGGCGTCGAAGCCGCGAGGCGGGGTCGCGACGTCATCATGGCGCCCATGCAGTTCCTCTACTTCGACTGGCTGAACAGCGTGGACGCGGGCGAACCAATCGCGCTGACGCTCGCGCCCCAGGCCACCACCTGGGAGAAGGTCTACGGATTCTCGATATTTCCGCCGGGTCTCGAACCCGAGCTTCGCCACCACATTCGTGGAGCGCAGGCTCAACTGTGGAGCGAGTACATCGCGACACGCGACCATCTCGACTACATGGCCTTTCCACGAATCAGCGCCTTCAGTGAGGTGGCGTGGGGAACCAGCACCATGGTGAGCGATTTTCGCAAACGCCTCGCCCTTCATCTCGAGCGCCTCAGCGCGATGGGCGTGGCCTATCGACCACTCGACCCCGCATAATGGTCGGCGATCCCGACACCCTCTCACGACTTCGTCGGTTCCTGCCCACGGCGCCGCCGGACGTCGTTGAGCGTGTGCGGACATTCTCCACGACGCAACTGGTCGTCGTCCTCGAAGGGCTGGATCTCGCCAAGTCCGCGATTGACGAGATTGCCGGGCACTGGGACGGCTTTCGACGCGACGAGGTTTGGATACAACTCTTGGCCGACCTGGTGGTCGTGGTCGAGGAGCAGCGGGGCAATATAGATGCTCCGCTGCTCGTATGGCCGGACATGGAAGAGAGTGGGCCGAGTGGGCGACTGCTGTTCTTCTACCTTTTCGCCCTCTGTCACGACGGGACGAGGGATTTTCTTCGCACGGCGGGTTGCCCCGAGGACGTCATTCATTCGACGTTCAGCGTGCTCCGCCGTCACGCGCAGCTCCATGAACGAAAAATTGGGACCCTCGGCGTCGACGCGGGTTGGTGGATGATGCCGACGCTGCGCGGCGAAATAGTCCACGTGGGCAGTCTGCAGTTTCATCGCGTCACCCTGGGTGTCGGGACCCTCAGCCCTTTCCCGTGGTACGACGACGACCACGTCGCGACGCTCGGGGTGGGATTCCGTCGCGGCGATCCCTCGATCGGCCTCCACATTCCCGAAGGGACCGATCTGTCGCCCGCTGCGTTGGACGCGACGTTGGAGCGTGCCTGCACGGTGCTCGGCGCTATGTGGCCGGTCGATCAGCGTCGGCTCGCGACGTGTCAGACCTGGATGCTCGAGGACCGGCTCAACGGTTATCTCTCCGCGACCAGCAACATCGTGCAGTTCCAACAGAGGTTCAGCATGTTGCCCACCTGGCACGAGGACGACGGCGACGTGCTCGAATTCGTATTTCGCCAAACGGCACCTGTGCTGAACGAACTAAAGCCGACAACCACTGCGCAGCGAGCGGTCCTCGACGTGCTCGCGCACGGCGGACATTGGCGTATCCGTACGGGCTGGCTCGACTTCGATGGAGCGTAAGAGCCCATTTTGACGAGCGAGCGGTGTTGGGCGGTGTGGTCGTTCCCCGGAGGTTTCCCGGTTTTGGGAGCGACCAGCGCTCATACCCGGGCAACCAAGAGCGAGGGCTGCACGGTCGTGTCTTCGTAAGGAGGGGGTAATTTCTGTCAAAATATCTCAACTCGTAGGCCACGAGTGTTAAAAAATCACATAATATGGGGCGATGAACACCAAAACTCGCAGAGCTGACATCGCTGGGCGTTTGCAGGTTGAAGGTGAAGCCGCAATTGTTGAGCTCGCGGCGCTCTACGGGACGTCGGAGATGACAATACGCCGTGACCTCGAACTGTTGGAGTCGGCCGGTTTGGCGCGTCGCACGCGCGGTGGCGCCATTTCAGTCCAGAGTCGTTCGTTCGAACCACCAATCTTGCAGCGCGCAGCGCACATGGCCGAGGACAAGCGACGCATCGGAGTCGCCGCGGCGGCGCTCTTGAGTGAGAACGAGACCGTGGTGTTCGACGTCGGAACGACGATCCACGAAATGGCCAAGGCTGTCAGAGATGATCTCGCCATCACGGTGATTACGAGTTCACTCTTGATCGCCACCGAGCTGAGCACGCGACCGTCGGTGAGGACCATCGTGACCGGTGGGGTCGTGCGCATTGGTGAGATGAGTTTGGTGGGTCCTCGGGCCCAGGCGTCGTTTGATGACCTCAACTGCGACACGGTCTTTCTAGGGGTGGCCGGAATCAGCGACGTCAAGGGTCTCAGCGAGTACAACCTCGATGACGCCTACGTGAAACAGACAGCGATCAACTCGGGCCGACGAGTTGTCGTGTTGGCCGACGCATCGAAGATCGGTCAAATCGCATTCGTGACCGTGGCGCCCATCAGCGTGGTTGATCTGCTCATCACCACCGCCCTGCCTACGAACCCCACCATTCATCGTCTTAAGGATCAAGGTGTCGAAGTGATGCACATCGAACCATTCAATAAGGAGAAGGACTGATGTCCCGATTTCGTACAATCTTTCCCGATGTGGCCAAGCCACTCATCGCCATGGCGCACGTCCCACCACTTCCGGGCACGCCGCTCTACGACGCCGCCGCTGGCGTGCAGGGTCTCATAGATCACGTGAAGCGTGACACGGAGAAACTTCTCGACGGCGGCTTCGACGCGATACTTTTCTGCAACGAGGGA
>Ga0182013_10002365_pt1 | contig 24724 bp, 18 predicted proteins | sample 612S2MmetaG_FD_120487 | JGI IMG/M metagenome (GOLD analysis project Ga0182013, IMG submission 120487) | Permafrost microbial communities from Stordalen Mire, Sweden - 612S2M metaG | ecosystem: Environmental > Terrestrial > Soil > Wetlands > Permafrost | place: Sweden: Stordalen | collected...
CCCGCCTCGTCCTCGATCGAGGCCAGCAGATCCTGTCTATCCGGTCCCGACATTTTATCCCCGAGTTCGCGCAGACTGCTGACGGCTCCCGTGATCGAGGCGAGCGGCGTGCGCAAATCATGCGACAGGGACGATAGCAAGGTCGTGCGCAGCTTTTCGTTTTCCTCAAGCGCGGCCGCACGGATGGAGCGGTCGATCAACTGCGCGCGATCAATGGCGATGGCGGTTTGGTCGAGTATCGATGAGAGCGTGCGGTCGTCCTGCGCGGATAAGGGTTCATCGCGATTCTTGGGCTGAAAGCCGCAAACCCCAACGACGCCGCGCGGGGTGAGGAGCGGACGAAATTGAAAACGCACATTCGGCAAGGTTCCAGTGCGCCAACCGGCGGCTTCCGCCTTCTCGAAAGCCCAGCGCGCAGCGCCCATCTCCCCGACTTCCAGCGCATCAATAGGCGGCCAGGCCGCGGCGAGGCGCAATTCGCCATCCTGCGGCGCCAGCGCCACCACGCATTCCGCGCCAAGAGCCTTTTGCGCCTGCGCGGCCGCCACCCAGGCCACGTCATCAAGCGTGGCCGCGCCGGAAACCTTGCGCGAAAATTCGAATAAGGCGCGCGCGGCGTCAATGCGCTGACTCATGTGCAAGGAGTGCTCGCGGACACGGCCCGCGAGCAGGCCCGTTATGATGGCGACGACAAGAAACACCAGCAGCGCAAGAATTTCCTGCGGTTCCGATATCGCCAAATCATAGAGCGGCTCCACGAAGAAAAAATCGAATGCGAAAAAGGAGAGCAGCGCCGAAGCAATGGCCGGCCAAAGTCCGAAGCGAAGCGCGCAAAAGATCACCGCGACGAGAAAGATCATCGACAGATTCGGCAAATGCACCCAATGATCGAGGGCGAGCCCGAAGATGACCGCAACAGCGACGGAAAGCGCGGCCACCGCGACGCCGCCAGCGAAGGAAAGCGGCGAAGGCATCTTGATCGTCGAAGGCGCGGGCGGCCTCTCGGACTCATCCGTTACGACATGCACGGCGATGTCGCGCGAGCGGCGCACCAGCTCTTGCGACAAGGAGCGGCGGAATAGCGTCGTAAGAAAATCCGACCGCGAGCGGCCCAGGATGATTTGCGTGAAATTCTCGCGCCGCGCGAAACGAAGCAACTCGCCCGCAAGATCCTGAGCGGAAAGGCGCTCCGTCGAGGCTCCCAGACGTTCGGCCAGTGTCAACGCGTCATCGACGCGTTTCACGCGCGCAAGATCCGCCTCCTCCTGTCCGGGGCGTTCGACAAAGACCGCCGTCCATTCCGCATTGAGCGCGGTGGCGAGGCGCGCGGCGGCGCGCACGACATTGGCGGAAGAGAAGTCGGAACCAACGCAGACGAGCAGTCGCTCGGCGGTGGGCCAGGGCCCTTCGATCGCGTGCTGGCGCAGATAATCGACGACCTGATCGTCGACGCGCTCGGCCGTGCGCCGCAACGCCAGTTCGCGCAGCGCTGTCAGATTGCCAAGCGTGAAAAAATTCTGCGCCGCGATTTTCGCGGTCTGCGGGAAATAGACCTTGCCGTCGTGAAGGCGCTGAATAAGCTCGTCCGGCGTGATGTCGACCAGAATGACGTCGGAGGCCTGGCTGAGCACGCGGTCCGGCACCGTCTCGCGCACGCGCACGCGCGTGATGCGCGAAACGACATCGGCCAGGCTTTCAAGATGCTGGATGTTGAGCGCTGTCCATACGTCGACGCCGGCTTCCAGCAGCTCCTCTATATCCTGCCAGCGCTTTGGATGCCGGCTGTCCGGCGCGTTGGTGTGCGCGAGCTCGTCGACGACGATGAGTTTGGGCTTGCGCGCCAGGGCGGCGTCAATGTCGAACTCCTCAATGACCCGGCCATTATAGTCGATCTTGCGACGCGGCAGAATCTCCAGTCCTTGCGTAAGCGTCTGCGTCTCGGCGCGGCCATGCGTTTCGACAAGGCCGATGAGCACGTCAACGCCGTCCGCCTTGACCGCGCGGGCGCGCTCCAGCATCGCATATGTCTTGCCGACCCCGGGCGCCGCGCCAAGGAAGATGCAAAGCTTTCCGCGCGTCGATTCTCCCGCCACCGCGAGAAGGGCGTCGGGATCTGGTCGACGGTCGGAATTTCGATCTTGCGGCGGCGGCAATTGTGAACCTTATGCCCGTGCAACTACTCCAGCGCATCCAGCGCGAGGTTCAGCAATAGCACATTCACACGAGGTTCGCCGAAGAGGCCGAGCCAGCGCCCTTCGACATGGTTCTCCACAATCGCCCGCACCCGCCCTTCGTTCAGATTGCGCGCCCTGGCGACGCCCGGGACCTGAGCCAAGGCATATTGGGGCGAGATATGCGGATCAAGGCCGGAGCCCGAGGTTGTCGCGGCGTCCGCCGGGACGACATCCACCCGTCCTGCGGCGAACTCCGCCTCGATCGTCGCATTGACGCGCTCGATCAGCTTTTTGGACGTGGGACCAAGATTCGAGCCGGAAGAGTTGGCGGCGTTGTAGGGCGCGTCGACCGTTTTCGAGGAGTCTGCGGGATCGGGGGCGCTCGTCGCGGATGGACGCGAATGGAAATATTTGTCGCTGGTGAAATTCTGTCCGATCAGCGCGGAGCCCACGGTGACGCCGCCCCGTTCGATCATGCCGCCATTGGCCTGACCGGAAAAAGCGAGTTGCGCGAGGCCGGTGATCGCCAGTGGATAGGCGACGCCGGTGAGCAGCGTGAACAGAATGATCATGACGAAGGCGGGACGGATTTGACTGAGCATGACAGCCCTCTTTACGCCAGATGCAGCGCCTGAACGGCGAGATCGATGAGCTTGATGCCGACGAAGGGCGCGATGAGCCCGCCGAGCCCGTAAACGAGCAGATTGCGGCGAAGCAATGCCGCCGCGCCGACCGGCCGGTATTCGACGCCGCGCAACGCCAGCGGAATAAGCATGATGATGATCAGCGCATTGAAGATCACCGCCGAAAGAATCGCCGATTGCGAGGAGCCGAGTTGCATGACGTTGATCGCGCCAAGCTCCGGATAGGTCGCGACGAACAGCGCGGGAATGATCGCGAAATATTTGGCGACGTCATTGGCGATCGAGAAGGTCGTCAGGGCGCCGCGCGTCATCAGCAACTGCTTGCCGATGGCGACCACCTCGATGAGCTTGGTCGGGTCGGAATCGAGATCGACCATATTGCCGGCCTCGCGCGCCGCCTGGGTGCCGGTCTGCATGGCGACCCCGACATCAGCCTGCGCCAGCGCCGGCGCGTCGTTGGACCCGTCGCCGCACATGGCGATCAGGCGTCCGCCTTGCTGCTCCTTGCGGATGTAGGCCAGCTTGTCCTCGGGCGTCGCCTGCGCGATGAAATCGTCGACGCCGGCCTCGCCGGCGATGGCTGCGGCGGTGATCGGATTGTCGCCGGTCACCATGACCGTCTTGATTCCCATTGCGCGCAAGGCGGCGAAACGCTCCTTGATCCCTGGCTTGACGATATCCTTGAGATGCACGACGCCCAGCAGCCTGTTGTCGTCGGAAACGGCCAAAGGCGTGCCGCCGGACCTCGAAATCGTCTCGACCGCCCTGCTAAACTCGACTGGGACGCTTTCCCCAGCCATGCCGACCCGGGCGAGGATTGCATCGACGGCGCCCTTGCGCAGCGCACGGCCGGCGATATTGACGCCGGAGATTCGTGTCTGCGCCGAGAACGGCACAATCGTCATTTCGGAGACATTTCCTGGCGCATGAACGCCGTAGCGCGCCTCCGCAAGCGCGACGATGGACCGTCCCTCCGGCGTCTCGTCAGCGAGAGACGCCAGAAACACCGCCTGCGCGAGCTCGCTCTCGTTTATGCTCGCGACCGGGATGAACTCGTCAGCCATCCGGTTGCCGAAGGTGATCGTGCCGGTCTTGTCCAGCAGCAGCGTGTCGACGTCGCCAGCCGCTTCCACCGCTCGGCCGGAGGTGGCGATGACATTGAAACGGATCAGGCGGTCCATGCCTGCGATGCCGATGGCGGACAGCAATCCGCCGATCGTCGTCGGAATGAGACAGACGAGCAGAGCGATAAGGACGCTGACCGACAGAGTGGTTCCCGAATAGGCCGCGAGAGGCCAGAGCGTCACGCAGACGATCAGGAAAATGATCGTGAGGCCCGACAGCAAGATCGACAGCGCCAGTTCGTTTGGCGTCTTTTGCCGCTGCGCGCCTTCGACCAGCGCAATCATGCGGTCGATGAAGGTGGAGCCGGGCTCCGCTGTCACCTTCACTTTAATCCAGTCGGAAAGCACTGTCGTGCCGCCAGTGACCGCCGAGCGATCGCCGCCAGCCTCGCGAATGACCGGCGCGGACTCGCCCGTGATCGCGGATTCATTCACCGAGGCGACGCCTTCGACGATTTCGCCGTCGCAGGGGATGGTGTCGCCCGCTTCGACGAGAACGATGTCGTCCATCTTCAGGTCGAGCGCCGAGACGCCCTGGACAACCTCTTTCATGCCGCTCTTGCCCAAAGGATCGATGAGGCGCTTCGCATGAGTTTCGGTGCGGGTTCGCCGCAAGGCGTCAGCCTGCGCCTTGCCGCGCCCCTCCGCCACCGCCTCCGCGAAATTGGCGAACAGCACCGTGAACCAGAGCCAGGCGGTGATTTGCCCGGTGAACATCGCCGCGCCCGCGCCAACGATCACGTCGCGAATGAAGAAGGCCGTGACGACAACCGAGACGGCCTCGGTGACGAAGATCACGGGATTCTTGGCCAGTCGACGCGGATCGAGCTTCACGAAGGCGTCCAGGGCGGCGCGCTTCATGATTGCGGGATTGAACAGGCCGGGGGCCGCTGATTTCTTTGACATTGAACCCTCTCCCCTCAAAACGTCTTGCCGGCGAGCATCAGGAAGTGCTCGACGATCGGGCCAAGCGCGAGCGCGGGGAAATATTGCAGGAGATAGAGAATCAGGATCACGCCCAGCAGCAGGCCGATGAACAAGGGTCCATGCGTCGGGAAAGTGCCGCTTGACGCCGGGGCTTTCTTTTTTGCCGCGAAGGAGCCGGAAAGCGCCATGATCGGGACGACATAGGCGAAGCGACCAAGAAACATGGCGAGGCCAAGCGTGGTGTTGAACCAGGCGGTATTGCCGCTGAGACCGGCGAAGGCGGAGCCGTTGTTCGCCGTCGTGGAGGCGAAGGCGTAGAGAATCTCGGAAAGTCCGTGCGGTCCCGCGTTTCCGAGACTGTCCAGCGCCGTCTTCAGCATGATCGAGGCCGCCGAAAAGCCGAGAACAGTGAGCGGATAGACAAGAATAGCGAGCATCGCGAGCTTCATCTCGCGCGCCTCGATTTTCTTGCCGAGATATTCCGGCGTGCGCCCGACCATCAGTCCCGCGACAAAGACGGAGATGACGACGATGACCAGAAAGCCGTAAAGGCCGGCCCCCACGCCGCCGGGCGAGATGCAGCCAAGCAGCATGTTGAACATGGGCACGAGACCGCCAATCGGCGTCAGCGAATCATGCATCGCATTGACCGCGCCGGTGCTGGTTCCGGTCGTCGCGGCGGCGAAGAATGCACTCATCGCGACGCCGAAGCGCAGTTCCTTGCCTTCCATATTGCCTGTGGCGGGATCGACGCCGATCTCGGTCAGAAGCGGATTGCCGGCCGCCTCAGCCCAATAGACAACGGCTACGCCCCCGACGAGCAGAATGGTCATCGCGATTGCGATGGCCCGTCCCTGCCTCTCGTCAAACACGGCGCGGCCAAATGCGAAGACAGTAGCGAAGGGGATCACCAGTATCGCCCAGATCTCCAGCATGTTCGAGAAGGCGTTGGGATTCTCGAAAGGATGCGCGGAGTTGGCGTTGAAGAAACCGCCGCCGTTTGTCCCTAGCTCCTTGATCGCTTCCTGGCTGGCTACAGGGCCAATCGCAATGAGCTGCTTTGCGCCCTCCAGCGTCGAAGCCTCTATGGCGCCAGCAAGGGTTTGCGGAACCCCCAGTGCGACGAGAGCGACAGCGACAACAACCGCGAGCGGCAGCAGCAGATAGAGCGTCGCCCGCGACATGTCGACCCAGAAATTTCCGACCGTCTTCGACTCGGCGCGGGAAAAGCCGCGCGTCAAGGCGAAGGCCATGGCGAGGCCGGAGGCGGCGGAAAGAAAATTGTGCACCGTCAGGCCGAGCATCTGCGTGAGATGACTCATGGTCGTCTCGCCGCTGTAGTTCTGCCAGTTGGTGTTGGTGATGAAGCTCAGCGACGTGTTGAAGGAAAGATCCGGCGGGACTGCGTCGAAGCCGCGCGGATTCAGCGGCAGGACGCTCTGCAAGCGCTGCAATGCATAGAGAGAGACAAATCCGGCAAGGCTGAACGCGAGCATGGACATTGTGTACACAAGCCAGCTTTGCTCACGACGCGGATCAACGCCGGAAAGGCGGTAAAAGGCGCGCTCCAAAGGTCCGCCGACGGCGGAAAGAAGCGTACGCTCGCCATTCATGACTCGAAGAATATAACCGCCAAGGGGAATTGCGGCCGCAAGGACCAGCAACAGCGTTATGACGATCTGGGCGATACCTAGCGAGGACATTCCAATGCTCCCGGCGCATGGGCCGTGCGTTCAGAAATCTTCAGGATGAAGCAGCGTGTAGAGGAGATAGGCGCTTAGCAGGGCGGCAACGAGCAGCCCTATGAGGGGTTCGACCATTCCCGTCTCCTGTCAAAGACGCGCAAGCCCGCGCGCATAGGCGGCGATGACAATGAAGAGAAAGACGCCGAGTCCGGCATATGTGAAATCGGACATGAGCCGTTCCTCCTGATTACACAGGCAGGAACATGGCCCTTGCCGCATCAAGGTTCCATTCGGAACAACCACAGCCGTATAATGATTATATAAAGGTGGTGGGGAAGCGGCGCTGCGGTCGCGCCTCGGAAGCGACCGCGCAGGGGTGACGACGCCCTGAATTCAGGGCGCCGGGCGGAGATCCGGGCATCGCCTCATCGTGAGTTTTTCAGGCGCGGGCGATCTTCGGCGCGACGTTATGCAGCTGGTGATCGGCGCTATCGAAGAAGCGACGCAGATTTCGCGCCGCCTGACGAATGCGCTGCTCGTTCTCCACCAGGGCGAGGCGCAGGAAGCCCTCGCCATATTCGCCAAAGCCGACGCCGGGCGCGACCGCCAGATCGGCCTTTTCAATCAAGAGGCTTGAAAACTCCAGACTGGTCATTCCCGCGAAACGCTCCGGCACCGGCGCCCAAGCGAACATCGAGGCTGTCGGGGACGGGATCATCCACCCGGCCTGAGCAAAGCTCTCGACCATGACGTCGCGGCGCTTCTTGTAGATCGCGCGCATTTCCTTGATGCAATCGTCGGGACCGTTCAGCGCCGTCGCGGCGGCCACCTGGATCGGCGTGAAGGCGCCATAGTCGAGGTAGCTCTTGACCCGCGCCAGCGCCGCGCAAAGTCGTTCATTACCGACAGCGAAACCCATGCGCCAGCCCGCCATGGAATATGTCTTCGACATGGAGGTGAACTCGACCGTCACGTCGACGGCGCCGGGAACCTGCAGCACCGAGGGCGGCGGCTCGCCTTCGAAATAAACCTCCGCGTACGCCAGATCCGAAAGCACGAATATCTCATGCTTCTTGGCGAAAGCGACCAGATCCTTGTAAAAATCCAGCGACGCCACGGTGGCCGTGGGATTAGCTGGATAGCAGACGACAACGCCTATCGGCTTTGGGATCGAGTGTTTGACCGCACGCTCCAGCGCCTCGAAGAATTGGGGCGTCGGATCGGAGGGCGTCGAGCGGATGACGCCGCCCGCCATCAGGAAGCCGAAGGCGTGGATCGGATAGGACGGATTGGGAACCAGGATCACGTCGCCAGGCGCGGTGATGGCTTGCGCCATGTTTGCGAAGCCCTCCTTGGAGCCCAAAGTAGCGACGACCTGCGTGTCCGGGTTCAGCGCGACGCCGAAGCGGCGCTGATAATAATTGGCCTGGGCGCGCCGCAATCCGGCGATCCCCTTGGAAGCGGAGTAACGATCGGTGCGCGGGCGCCCCGCCGTCTCGACCAGCTTGTCGATCACATGTTTGGGCGCGGGCAGGTCGGGATTGCCCATGCCGAGGTCGATGATGTCGGCGCCGCCGGCGCGCGCCTTGGCCTTGAGCCGGTTTACCTGCTCGAAGACATAGGGAGGCAGGCGCTTGATGCGATAAAAGTCCGACATTCCGGGGTCCGCTGGGTTAAAAAACTTTGGTTTCCGCCTTCTAGAGCATTTTCCGGAGTCTAAGGAACCGAAAATGCCCCGGAGATTTGTTTTTCGTCGCATCCAAAGCCAAGCTTCAAACTGCTTTGCAAATTGGCGTAAGGGCTCAATCTCCTTGGCGCCGCTTGCCTTGGTCGACGCTTTTGGCCTGCGTATCGGGAATTTTCACCCGTGCGGCGGCCCGGCGATTACGCGCCAGCGCGCCTTCAAGCTCCGAGCCGAGAGCGTCCAGTTCGGCGGGCGTTTTTTTTTTCAAAGATTTTTCATTCGGCGCCATGTGCTTGTAGTCGAGCGAATTGCGGTCTGGCCGCGCCTGCTCCACGAAACCGGCCGCCGGAGCCGGCTCGGCGCGCAGATGCATTGAGTCCAGGGCGCGCCCGACCATCTCTCCTCCGCTCTCCGGCTCCTGCGCGAGGGCGGCGCCAAAGACAAGAAATGAAAAAAGGCCGACGCCTATTAAAGCGGCAGTCCGGCGAGTAAGCTGCGAAGCGGCGCCGATATTGTCACATTGCTTTGGGGTTTGCCTGACACTAAATCGGGACACTGTGATTGGGCGCATGCGCATCCGGCAAGGGGGTAATCCGTGACGGCGTGCGTCGCGGGGGGCATGGTGCTAAAGTAACAGACTATGACGTCACCCGCCACCATTGGCGTCCGTCCGCATCGATGAACAGGATAAAGCATGACCGCCGATCGCGACCCGGAAAGAGCGCCTGAACGGGCCAAGACGCCGGCGCAGAGCGTCGCGCCTGCTGTTTCCTGGAGCAAGAAAGACAAGAAGCGCGGAGGCAAGGGCAAGAACGCAAAAGCCCGCACAGCGGCGGCAAAGCTTGAGCTTCCCGCCATCCCGGAAATGAAAAGGACCGTTTCGGCGGCTCCGGACCTGAATTTCGCGGCTCCGGGCGGCTCCACGCCCGCCGAGTTACTCGTCGCGCCGCTTGAGCCCTCGAAGCAAGCATCGAGCGCACTGGCCGCGCCTCTCGCAGGAAAGGCGCAAGGCTCCCCGCAACCCGAGGCCCCGCCAGCATCGACAAAACCGTCCGAGAATGAAGGTGGTTCGCCGCATTCAGGGGATGCGGAACATTCGATCGGCCAGGAATTCGACGTCGCGGCCGAGAATTTGGCCAAATTGGTGGATCAGGGCCGCCGCGTGCTGGCGGCGGCGATGAGCGCGCCAGACATAAACGAGACGCGCAGCGAAATGGCCGTGAATGTCGCCGACGCGACCAAGACCCTCGGTCAGGTCGCTGAATATTGGATGTTGCAGCCCGAACGCGCGGCCAAGGCGCAGGCTGATCTCTTCAGCGGCCTGACGGATATCTGGAGTCAGACGATGCATCGCTTCTCTGGCGAGGAAGCGGAGCCGATCGTTCCTCCAGACCCATCCGACAAGCGTTTCGCTGCTCCCGACTGGAGCAATAATCCATTTTTCGACTGTTTGCGGCAGTCCTACACGCTGGCGACGCGCTGGGCGAACGAGATGGTCGAACGCGCCGAGGGACTTGATCCGCAAACGCGGGCTAAGGCTTCTTTTTATACGCGACTGATCTCCAGCGCCGTCTCGCCGTCGAATTTCGTGGCGACCAACCCTGAACTTTTGCGCGCGACCTTGGCCGCGCGCGGCGGAAATCTTGTACGCGGCCTGGAAATGCTGGCGGAAGACCTGTCGGCGGGCGGAGGCACCCTGAAGATCCGTCAGACCGACCAAAGCAAATTCCGGCTCGGCGTCGACATGGCGACCACGCCCGGGAAGGTCGTGCTTCGCAATGATTTGATGGAGCTGATCCAATATTCGCCGACCACTCCCGAGGTCTATGCGCGGCCCCTGCTGCTCGTTCCGCCTTGGATCAACAAATTCTATGTGCTCGACCTCAACCGCGAGAAAAGCTTCGTGCGCTGGGCCGTGGAGCAGGGCTTGACGGTCTTTATCATCTCCTGGGTCAACCCCGACGAGAGCAAGGCGGATTTGGGCTTCGAAGCCTATATGCATCAAGGCGTTCTGGCGGCGCTCGACGCGATTGAGCTCGCCACCGGCGCGAAACGCGTCGCGGCGGGCGGCTATTGCGTCGGCGGCACGCTGCTCGCATCGACGCTCGCCTATATGGCGGCCAAGGGCGACAAGCGCATCGACAGCGTGACCTTCTTTGCAACCCAGGTCGATTTTTCGGAAGCCGGCGACATGCAGATCTTCGTCGACGAGGCGAAGCTCGCCGCGCTGGAAGAGGCGATGGCCAAGACCGGCTATCTTGAAGGCGTGAAGATGGCCAACACATTCAATATGTTGCGCCCGAACGAGCTGGTGTGGAATTATGTCGTCAACAACTACCTGAAGGGAGAGTCGCCTTCCGCCTTCGACCTTCTGGCCTGGAATGCGGACAGCACGCGCATCCCCCGCGCCAACCATTCGTTCTACCTGCGCAATTGCTATCTGGAGAACAACCTCACGCGCGGCGAAATGGTGATCGACGGCGTGAAACTCAATCTCAAGGACGTCACCGTCCCAATCTATGAGATCGCGGCGAAGGAAGACCACATCGCGCCCGCGCGCTCGGTCTTCATAGGCGCGCAATATTTCGGCGGTCCCGTCAAATACGTTCTCTGCGGCGCCGGCCATATCGCCGGCATCGTCAACCCGCCCAGCAAGCAGAAATACCAATATTGGATGGGCGGCCCCCCGACCGGTCCCTTCGACGCCTGGATAAAGTCCGCCAAGGAGATCAAGGGCTCCTGGTGGCCAGACTGGATCGAATGGCTGACCGCCCAGGCCCCTGAAAAAGTCCCCGCTCGCGAGCCGGGCGGCGGCAAGCTCAAGCCCCTCTGCGACGCTCCGGGCGAATATGTGAGGGTGAAGGCCTGAGCAAGGGGGGCGCGGTGCGAAGCCGTCCCGCCTATTCTGCTGGAGGCGCCTCGACGACAGGTCTCGCTGATCCGGACTTGCGCGCATCCCGCCAATTCGACAGCATTTGCCACCAGGGCGCGCCCACATGCAGATAGTGGCGCAGCGGCGTCTTTATGATGGCGAGCACCAGCCCGATGCTGAAGAGGCACCATACCGCCGGCCATTCATTGATGTTGTTGGTCGTCATCGCCGCGACGAACGGTCCCGCCACATAGGAAAACAGCGTGAAGCGCCAGCTGCCGATCAAGGCCGGCAGGAGGAACGCCGTCAGCGGATAGGACAGGAAGCCTCGCCCGAGCCAGGCATTTTCCGCCATGCTGTTGCCGATGCCATTGGTGGGCACCAGCCAGGCAAGATGCCATTCGCCGCGCACGGTGCAAAGGAACTCCCCGCACAGGGGTCGCCCGATCTGGCAATGCCCGGCCCAATTAAACGGATAGAGCTGCACCAGCATCGCAATGGCGCCGACGAAGCAGGCCGCATAGGCCCAGGGGGCGGCCTTTCGCGCGGCGTCCTTTGGCATGAAATAGAGCGCCACCGAATTGATGAAGAAAGGCTGGAAGGCGATGTGGAGATAGCCGAACAGCGTCATCATTTGATTTAGCGGCGAGTCGCACTGGTCCAGCACGGAATAGCTGACCGCCTGCAACGCCTCCATGCTGGCGAAATAGAGCAGGCACACCCAGAGGGCCAAGGGTTCCGGATTGCGCTTGAGCGCGGAATAGGCCGCGCCGGCGATGCCGGTCGCGGCCAGAACTGTCGACGCTTCCCCACTCCAGCACATGATCAATCCATCCCTGAGCCGTTCTTGTGACGTTCGGATACACCATTGCGCGGCAGGGTCAAATCGGCAGGGAGACCACGACCTTAAATGTCGTCGAAGTCCCTGCGTTAACGACGCCTTAACCTTAATGGGCCGACATAACTCAAATTGCGGGACTCCAATTTGAGGAGATGTCCATGACGGACGAGAATATGCCGCTACCGCCCGTGAGCGGCGGCGGAAGGCTGCATCTAGCGAATTTCCGGACGCGGCTTGCGGATGAGTCCCCCGCCAAAAGAAACTCTCTGGGAAGACAATTCTGGGCCGCGCTGACCGTGTCCATTGTCGGCGGGAGCCTTGCGGGCCTGACGATGGGCGGCGACACCGGCGTGAGATCAGCGATAGAGGCTGGGAGGAGGATGGAGGCCGTGATTCCGGCGCAAACGTCGCCCGCCAAAACGGCGGTCGCCTCGGCGGCCGGGGGGCAGCCTGACGCGGCTCATCTGCTCGAGGACATTCGCGGCCTGCGCGCTCAGATTGAACAAATGCGACACACCGCGGAAACGCAGCGAAGTGGAGAACGCCTGCGGACGCTGGAGGCCGCTCAGGCGACGAACGCGGACCTGGAGCAGGACCGTGGTCGCGAACTGACGGCTCTGGCGAATCGTATCACCGAAATCGACGCGCGACTGGAGCGGCTGGAGCGGGCCGGAGCCGACGCGACGCCGGTCGGCGCGATCATCAAGCCCCCCCATGCGCCATCTCCTGAAAAAGCCGGCCGCCAAAAGGCGCGCTGAGACGGGCCTCGACCTCTGACATGCGGTTGTCACATCTATTGGCGATGTGGAGGCATGATGCTAAAGCGGGCTTCGTCGTTCACGACCTGGTTCGATGAGAACTGACGCTTCAAATCGACAAAGCCTCGCTCGCGCCGATCAGCCGGCGTCAGGGAAGATTTGAGGACTCGGCGATCGCCCCGCCAGCAGCCCTTCGCCTCGCGCCTGCGGCCAAGGATCACCGAGCCGGATTGAATCGCCGCATGACGCAAGAACGTCTCGCCATATTTGCTAAAGCCGGCAGCAGAAATCTTCCCAATCTATGGGATTTCGCCGCGCTCATTCTGGTGCTCGGCGTCCTGGTTCTGATGAGCTACGGGTCTCGCGGGATGACCTCCCCGCTCAACGCGCCCGAAACAGCCGCCCTGTCGCTCGATTATTGGAATCTCCCCTATTATGGGCTGCGCACGACGCTGCGCATGTTCGCGGCGATCATTGTCTCGCTGCTGTTCACATTCACTTACGCCACGCTCGCGGCCAAAAGCCGGCGCGCGGAAATGGCGCTGATTCCACTGCTGGACGTTTTGCAGTCGGTGCCCATCCTGGGCTTCCTGTCCTTCACGGTCACTTTTTTCCTTCAGCTTTTTCCCGGCTCGACGCTCGGCGCCGAATGCGCGGCGATTTTCGTGATCTTCACCAGCCAGGCCTGGAACATGGCCTTCTCCTTCTATCAGTCCTTGCGCAGCGTCCCGCGCGATCTGGAAGAAGTCGCGGCGAACTTCCAGCTCACGCCCTGGCAGAGGTTCTGGCAGCTGGAAACGCCGTTCGCCATGCCCAGCCTCATCTGGAACATGATGATGTCGATGTCGGGCGGCTGGTTCTTCGTCGTCGCGTCCGAGGCGATTTCGGTTGGCGACGTCAATATTCGCCTGCCGGGCATCGGCTCTTACCTCGCGCTCGCGATCGAGCAAAGGCGCATCGATTGCGTCGGGGCGGCTGTCGTCGCCGTGGCGCTGATCATCCTGGCCTATGATCAACTGCTGTTTCGCCCCGTCGTCGCCTTCGCCGACAAATTCCGCGTGGAGCTCACAGTCTCGCAAACCCAGTCCGATTCCTGGGTGCGCGACATGTTCTTGCGCACGCGCTGGCTGCAACGGGCGATGAACTACCCTGCGACCCTGCTGCGCGCCCTCTCGCTTCTCTCCCTGCGGTTGCCCGCCCGACTGCACCGCGACGGTCCGCCGAACCCCAAGATCGAACTCATCGTCGATCTGCTCTGGTACATGATCATCGGCGTGCTTCTGTTCATAAGTCTGACCATGACGATCTCCTTTGTGCGCTCGGGCGTCAACATGGAGGAGGTCAAGACGGTCGCGATCCTGACCTTCTATACGCTGCTGCGGGTCATGGCGCTGATCGCGATCGCGAGCCTGATCTGGGTGCCCGCCGGCATATGGATAGGCCTGCGCCCGCGCATCGCGGAGAAAGCGCAGCCGCTCGCCCAGTTCCTTGCGGCCTTTCCAGCGAATGTGCTGTTTCCGATCGCCGTCATCGGCATATTGCGTTTCCATCTAAACCCCGACATCTGGCTGTCGGCGCTGATCGTCTTCGGCACGCAATGGTACATCGCGTTCAATGTGATCGCCGGCGCCAGCGCCTTCCCAAATGATCTGCGCGAGGCGGCCCAGAATTTCGGGATCAAGGGCTGGAGCTGGTGGAAGAGCGTGATCCTGCCCGCCGTCTTCCCATATTACATCACCGGCGCGATCACCGCTTCGGGCGGTTCCTGGAACGCTTCCATCGTCGCCGAATATGTGAAATGGGGCGACGATCAGGTCACCGCTCATGGCGTCGGCGCCTATATCGCCAAGGCGACGGCGGATGGAGACTATCCCAAGATCGTGCTCGGCGTCGCGGCGATGAGCATCGTCGTCATTCTGTTCAACCGCCTGTTCTGGCGGCAGCTGTCCGCCTTCGCGGAACGCCGCCTGCGACTGTTGTGAGGGTCCAATGGCTATTAGTGAAACCAACGCGCCCTTGCTCAAGATTGACAACGTCTCGCAGAACTATGGTAAGGGCGGCGACAAGGGCTCGACCGTCCTGGACAAAGTCTCGCTGACTTTGAATGAAGGCGAGATCGTCGGGCTGCTGGGTCGTTCGGGCTGCGGCAAATCCACCTTGCTGCGCATCGTCTCGGGCCTCAACCGTCCGAGCGGCGGCGAAGTCATCTATCGCGGGGAAAAGGTCTCCGGGCCAGTCGACGGCGTAGCGATGGTGTTCCAGAGCTTCGCGCTGTTCCCCTGGCTGACCGTCCAGGCCAATGTGGAGCTGGGCCTTCGCGCCAAAGGGGTCTCGGAAACGGAAGCGCGGAAACGCGCGTTGCAGGCCATCGACATCATCGGCCTCGACGGCTTCGAAAACGCCTATCCGAAGGAAATCTCCGGCGGCATGCGCCAGCGCGTCGGCTTCGCCCGCGCGCTTGTGGTGTCGCCAAGCATTCTGCTGATGGACGAACCCTTCTCGGCGCTCGACGTTCTGACGGCGGAGACGCTCCGCACCGACCTGCTCGACCTTTGGGTCGAAGGACGCATGCCGATCAAGTCCATTCTGATGGTCACCCACAACATCGAGGAATCGGTGCTGATGTGCGACCGCATTGTGGTCCTGTCATCCAATCCCGGCCGGATCGCCGCCGAAATCAAGGTGACATTGCAGCATCCGCGCAACCGCCTCGATCCCGAATTCCGCCAGCTCGTCGACCAGATTTACGCACCCATGACCCGACGGTCCGAAATGGCGAAAGCCAGCCCCGGCGCGTTTCCCGGCCTTGGCGTGGGCATGGCTCTGCCGACCGTCTCGACCAATACGCTCGCCGGCATGATCGAGGAGGTCGCCGCGCCGCCCTATGACGGCAAGGCCGATCTGCCCGCCCTCGCGGACAGCCTGCAACTTGAGATCGACGATCTCTTTCCCGTTGCCGAAACACTGCAGCTGCTGCGCTTCGCCGAACTGGCTGAAGGCGACATCAAGCTCACGCCCGCCGGAAAACGCTTCGCCGAGATGGACGTCGACCAGCGCAAGAAGCTCTTCGGCGATCATCTGCTGTCCTATGTTCCGCTGGCGCAGCGCATCCGCCGCGTGCTTGACGAGCGGCCGTCGCATCATGCGCCCGCGACAAGGTTCCGCGAGGAGCTGGAAGACTACATGAGCGAGGATTACGCCGAGACGACGCTCAAAAGCGTGACGACCTGGGGCCGCTATGGCGAGATCTTCGCCTATGACGAAAGCAGCCAGTCCTTCAGTCTCGAAAATCCGCAATAAGCGGGCCGCTTCAGCCCTTCTGCCGCGCGAGCATGGCGCGATAGACTGAGAGCGTCTCTTCGACATGGCGCGCCAATGTCGGCGGATCGCGCCAGTAGGAATCGTAAGCCGCGTTCGAGAGGCGCGCGACCAGCGCGTCGTCCTTCAGCCGCTCTAGCGCGGCGGCGAGCGATTTGAAGTCGCCGCTCCTGAACCAAAGCCCTTCAACGCCGTCGGCGATCTGTTCCCGCGCGGCGCAGACGTCGGAAACGATCACCGGCGTTCCCATCGCCTTGGCCTCCAGCGCGGTGAGACCAAGTCCCTCGTACCACAGCGAGGGAAACGCCAGCGCCCGGGCGGCGCGCATGGCCGCACGCACCTCGGCCGGTTCGCGCCATCCGAGTAGCCGCGCGCGAGGATGCTTCTCGCGCAGTTGCGTCGCGATCGGGCCGTCGCCGATAAACACCGGCGTGACATTCGCCGCTTCCGCCGCTTCAGCAAAAAGCAGCGCGCCTTTTTCCGCCGAAAGGCGCCCGACAAACAGGATCTCGCCGCGAGCCGGATCGGCTTTTGGCCCGAGCGGCTCGGCCTCGACGGGATTGCATACGCGATGCGTCGCGCCGCCCTTTGGCAGATAGGGAGCAAGAAGCTCTTCCTGCAGGCCGGAAATCAGCACGAAATCCTTGAAGCTTTCGGCTAGCCCCGTCGCCTGCGCGACAAGAAGACGGCCGTTGCGCCACAGCTTGAACGGATAGTTGCGAGAGTCGCAATTGGTCGCCCAGCAGGCTGCGGACATCGCCGGCAGCTTGCAGATTTCCTCGCTTTGGTAATTGTAAAAACCGCCGTTCGGGCAAGCCAGAAAATATTCATGCATCGTGTAAACGGCGGGATGTCCGGCAGCCCGGATCGCCGGGCCGACCGAGGGCGACAGCGCCTTGGCCCAGCCGTGCACATGCACGATCGTGTTTTCGCCGGGGAGTCGGGCGAGCAGCGCCTTCAGCGCCGCGGCCGCTTTCGCGTTCCAGACCCCTTGCATCGCTGCGGCGGCGCGCGAGGGATTGTCCAGTATATCGTGCTGGTCGAGACAGACGGTCTCGACTCCCGCAGCCGTCAGTCGAGGATCGACCGGCCCGCAAGCGCAAAAGAAGATCGGCTGCGCGCCCGCCGCCTTGAGGCCCAACGCGCTTTCGATCGCCACTTTGGATTGGCCGCCGCTGACGAAGCCGTGATCCACCAGAATGACGACATTGAGCGTCGGGGTGGGTTCAGGCATCGCGGCTCCGGTCATTTCGCGCTTCGAGGAAGCATCATTCTACCGCGCGGCGCCTTAAGCGAAACGTAATCGCGTTTACCGGCCTTGAACCTCGGGCACCGATTGGGAAGGGCCAAAAATGACCTGCGAGGGATCGCGCTCGAAACTGCGCACCGCCCGGTCGAGTGTGTCCACGGCCCTGCGCGCGTCGACGGCGAGTTGCTCATACTGGCGCAGGCCGGCGGCGGAGAAACGGTTGATGTTGCTTGTAGCCCCGGCGATATTGCCGGCGATGCCCTTGATCGTCTTGGGATCAAGGGCCTTGACCGTGCGGTTTGCGTTGGCGAGCAGTCCGTCGAGATGGGCGGCGACGGGCTTCAACGAATGAGCCAGTTCGGCCGCGTCGCGGATGAAAGCGCCGGTCGGCGTGCTGTTGTCTGCAAGCGCCTTGGAGAAGGTCTCCACATTTTTCAAAGTGGCGGTCAGCGAATCGGAATTGGCGTCGAGCAATTTGTCGAGTTTTTCCACCATGTCGGTGGCCTTGGCCGCCAGATGCTGGACATTTTCGAGAAGGTTCTGAATTTCCGAATGCTCGGCGGTGATGTGCGGGTAGGTTTCGCCCCGCTCCAGCACGATATCGGGCGCGCCGGGCGTGCCGCCAACCAGCGACACCACGGCGACATTGGTGAACCCCTTCTGCTCGAGTCTCGCTCGCGTGTTGGTTTTCACCGGCGTTTTCTTGTCGACGTTGATGAGCACATCGACCCGGCTGGGATCATCCGGGTCAAGTTCGAGACGAGTGACTTCACCCACCTTGAGGCCGTTGAACTGCACGGCGCTGCCCCGCGTCAGTCCGTCGACGGAGCCGCGCACGACAAGTTGGTAGGTTTGGTACAAAGCCAGCTTGCTGGGCCCGGAGAACCAGAAGACAAACAGGAACGCGGCGACGACGACGGCGAGCGTAAAGGCGCCGATCAGCGCGAAATTGGCGCGAGTTTCCATATGGCGTCCTTATGCGGGCTCTCGCCCTTCCTTTTGTCGTCCAAGCGAACCGATCAACCTGCTGCCGCGAGTCCCATGGAAATAGGCGCGCAGCCATGGCTGTTCCGACGCCAGCATATCCTCGATAGAACCCGAGCCTATGACCTTGCCGCCGGCGAGCGCGGCGATCCGGTCGCAGATCGAATACAGGCTGTCGAGATCATGGGTCACCATAAATACCGTAAGCCCCAATGTCTTCTGCAAGGTGGCGATCAATTCGTCGAAGTCGGCGGCGCCGATCGGGTCGAGGCCAGAGGTCGGCTCGTCGAGAAACAACAGTTCCGGGTCCAACGCCAGCGCCCTGGCCAGCGCCGCCCTCTTTACCATGCCGCCCGACAATTCCGACGGAAGTTTGTCGGCGGCGTCGGTGGGAAGTCCGACAAGTTTGAGCTTCAGCATCGCCAGATCATCCATGAACCGCTGCGAAATATTGCGGCTTTCCCGCATGGGCATCTGGATGTTCTGCTTTACCGTAAGGCTTGAAAACAGGGCGCCATTCTGGAACAGCACGCCCCAGCGCTGTTCGACCATGCGTAGCTCGCGCGGGAGGAGCGCGTCGCGGTCCTGCCCAAACAGCCTGATCGTTCCCGAGCGCTTGCGCACAAGTCCGAGAATGGTGCGCATCAGCACGGATTTGCCCTGCCCCGATCCGCCGACGAAGCCCAGGACCTCGCCGCGATAGAGGTCGAGGTCGAGCCCGTCCATCACCCTGTGGTCGCCGAACTGCACCACGAGGTCGCGCACGCTGATCAAGACCTCGGGCGTCGCCCTTGAGGCGCTGTCGGCTGCGGTGTTGGCGGGTGCGTCCATCCTTTTGAAGCTCAATAGTGGATCGAGGCGAAAAACATCGCGAACAGACCATCGACGATGATGACCATGAAAATGCTCTTCACCACCGCGGAAGTCACCTGCCGCCCTAGCGATTCGGCGGAGCCCTTCGTCGCGAGCCCGTCCTGCGTGGCGATGAGGCCTATCACCAGCGCCATGAAGGGCGCCTTGATGATGCCGACAAGAAATGTGTTCACGCCGATCGCCTCTTGCAAAAGGGCGAGAAAGGCGGCCGGGCTGATGCCGCCATATCCCCAGGAAACCAGCAGGCCGCCAAAGAGCGCCGCCATGTCGGCGACGAAAGTCAGGAGCGGCAGCGAGATCGCCAGAGCCAAAACGCGCGGCACCACCAGAACCTCGATTGGCGACAGCCCCATGACACGCAACGCGTCGATCTCCTCGCGCATCTTCATTGAGCCGATTTCAGCCGTGATGGCCGACCCTGAGCGGCCTGCGATCATGATCGAGGTGAGGAGCACGCCCAGCTCGCGCAACACCAATATGCCAATGAGGTCGACCGCGTAGCTGGTCGCGCCAAAGCGCATCAGCTGGAAAATGCCCTGTTGCGCGACGATGGAGCCGACCGCAAGATTGATCAGAACAATGATCGGAATGCTGCGAAAGCCGAACACCTCCATCTGGTAGATGAGCGATGTGCCGCGAAACAATTTCGGTTGCAAGAACGTGCGGCCTAGCGCCACTACGAACTCGCCAAGAAAACTCACGCCGCGAAGGAACTCGTGCAAACTGTTGACCAGGGACTCCCCGAGATCGGCCAGAAGGTCGATAAACGGATTTGAAGGCCTGGACGGGGCGGCCGCCTCGCGGCCAAGCTCGGTCTCCTTCAGCAGAAGCTGATATTCGGATCGTTCGCCCTCCGTAGTGACCGCGACGCCCGCGCGGGTCAGTTCATCCCGGGCGCGATTGATAAGAAGGGCGCCGGCGGTGTCGAGTCGGGCGATCCCGCTCATGTCGAGGACCGCAGCCGGCCCGCCCCGGCCCTGCGAGACGATCAGCGCCGCTTTTTCCTCAAGGCCCCGCGAAGCGGCCAGGTTCCAGACGCCAGTCAGGATGAAACGCCTCGCGCCGCCGCTCAGGAGGACCGAAACGCCGGGCGGATTTGCTTCCGTTTCTGTCGCCATATCGCCTTCTTGCGGTTAGGTCGTCAACGGCCAGAAATGGGTTCGCCACTGCCCCGGAAGATGCGAACAAAGGCGACAAGCTTGCGAATCGTCATAACTTCGCCGATTGCCAATGTCGAGCGCGGGCCTCTTATATCCCCCTCGCCGCATTTGTCTTGAGGATTTGTAATGGGCGCAGAGCTGACAATGGCCGTCGAGGCCTTTCCCATCAATGGCAGTTTCGTGATCGCTCGCGGCGCCAAGACAGAGGCGCGGGTTGTGACCGTGACCTTGCGCGACGGCGCGGCCGTGGGGCGCGGGGAATGCGTGCCTTATGCGCGCTACGGCGAAAGCGCCGACAGCGTCGTCGCGGCGATTGAAAGCATTCGCGAACAGCTTGAAGCTGGCGCGAACCGCACCGCTGTGCAAAGGCTCCTGCCCGCTGGCGCGGCCCGAAACGCCGTCGACTGCGCCATTTGGGACCTCGACGCCAAGCGCTCGGGCGTCCCCGCCTATCAGGCCGCCGGATTTGAGGCGCTGGCCCAGCTGACCACAGCCTATACTCTCTCCGTGGCCAGTCCGGAGGAAATGTTCGCGGCGGCGAAGCGGGCCGCGCATCGGCCCCTTCTGAAAATCAAGCTTGCGGGCGAGGGCGACGCGGAGCGCCTCGCCGCGGTGCGCGCGGGGGCGCGGGGCGCGACGCTGATCGTCGACGCGAACGAAGCCTGGCGCGAGGACAATCTGCTGGAAAACATAAGGGCCTGCGCCGGCGCGGGGGTTGCGCTCATCGAGCAGCCGCTGCCGGCGGGGGCGGACGCGATCCTGGGCGAAATCGACCATGCAGTGCCAATTTGCGCGGATGAAAGCGCGCATGACCGCTCGGGGCTGGCCGCTTTGCAGGGCCGTTACGACGCCGTCAACATCAAGCTGGACAAGACAGGCGGCCTCACTGAAGCTCTGGCCATGGCGATCGAGGCGCGCGAGCGCGGGTTTGCGATCATGGCCGGCTGCATGGTCGGCACCTCGCTGGCCATGGCTCCAGCGATTTTGATTCGGCAAGGCGCGGCTTACGTCGATCTCGACGGGCCCTTGCTGCTCGCGCATGACCGCGAACCGGGCCTGCGCTACGAGGGCTCGACGGTGTTTCCACCTTCGGCGACGTTGTGGGGCTAGCGCCTTACGCCCCAAACAGGCTCAAAGACCTTTTTCAACGTCGAGATTGGCGCCCAGCCAGCCGAGAATGCCGCCGCCGAAATGGGTGTTCACGTCGCGGCGTCCGGCCAGCCGCGCCTGCTCCATCGCCGTGACCGAGCGGCGGCCTGAACGGCAATAAATGATGACTTTTTTTCCCTCGGGCGCGACCGGCAGCTTGGCGGGATCGAATTTCGACAGGGGATTGAACAGCGCGCCCTTGATGTGGCCGGCCGCGAATTCCTCGGCCTCGCGCACGTCGACGAGGATGAGGGAGCCGTCGGCGAGGCCCTGTTTCAAATCGTCGAGGCTGATGTCATTGAAGGGAAAGGAGCTCATGCGGCGATCCTGCGAAAAGAGTTGGGGCCGTTTGCCACAAGACTGTCGCAAAGTCCAGAAAATGCCGCCTTTGCCGCGCGGGATCACTGCCCAATCGATTGGCGCCGCAGGGCCTTGGAAGCCTATTCCGCCGCCTCGCGCAGCTGGACGCGCGCGCGGGAGCGCAGATCGTCGATCGGAAGCAGGCGGCCCCCGTCTTCATAATGCCAGAAGGTCCAGCCGTTACAGGCGGGAAGTCCCTGCACCAGCGCGCCTGTCTTGTGAATCGAGCCGACAATGCCGCCGATCGCCAGAGCGCCGTCCGCGCGAACAAGCGCCTTATGCTGGCGCTTTGGGTCGGTGAGAATTGCGCCGGGCGCGACAAGACCGGCCTCGACGAGGCTGGAAAAAGCGATGCGAGGTTCGCTGCGTTTCGTCGGGGCGACCGCGACCGTCGCCAAGTCGAGAGCTTCCACCGCGTCGATGCGCGCCTTCGCCGCCGAGGCGTATGTCTCCTCGCGCTCAACGCCGACATAATCGCGGCGCAGGCGCTTTGCGACCGCGCCTGTCGTGCCGCTGCCGAAAAACGGATCCAGAACGAGGTCGCCCGGGTTGGACGCAGCCAATATCACGCGAGCCAGCAAGGCTTCCGGCTTCTGGGTCGGATGGGTCTTGCGCCCGCTCGTGTCCTTGAGGCGCTCGCCGCCGGTGCAAATCGGCAGGAGCCAGTCGGATCGCACCTGGCAATCCTCGTTCGCGGCTTTAAGCGCGTCATAATTAAAGGTGTAGTTCTTTGCGCGCTCGTCTCGCGCGGCCCAGATCATGGTTTCGTGCGCATTGGTGAAACGACGCCCACGAAAATTGGGCATGGGATTGTTCTTGCGCCAGACAATGTCATTGAGAATCCAGAAGCCCAGATCCTGCATGATCGCGCCGACGCGGAATATGTTGTGATAGGAGCCGATGACAAAAATTGTCGCCTGCGGCTTCATGACGCGCCGCGTCGCCGCGAGCCAGCTACGGGTAAAGGAATCGTAAGCGTCGAAGCTGTCGAACTTGTCCCAGGCGTCATCTACTGCGTCGACCACGCTCTGGTCCGGCCGCGTCAACTTGTTCGCCAACTGAAGATTGTAGGGCGGATCGGCGAAGACGAGGTCGACGCTTTCCGGCGCCATGTCCCCGAGAATCGCGGCGCTGTCGCCGAGCAAGACCCTGTTGCGCAGCGACGCCGCGCGGGTCAGCCCCGTAACCGACAACCCAGAACGCGTGACCTTTTGCTGGGTTTGGAGACGGGCTGCCCCGACACGTGCGCTACTCATGGACTCGATACCGGTTACGCTTACCAACAAGCGCGACTATGCCGGATCGGGGTAAAGGTCAGGTTTAACGACGCGTCAGCGGGGCGTCCCTTTTTCGAACGGCTTCCTTAAGAAAAAAACATCCTTACCAATAGGTTATTGCTTGGTTATGGCACGGCCAAAACCCCGCGCGCCGCGCCCGGGCTTGCGGGGTTTGGCGCTCAGAGGCGCGAAACTCATGCGGTGATGGGGCGTCGGCCCAAGGGCCTTTAGCGCCGCCAGATGGCGCGGAACGCCGTAACCTGCGTTCTCCGCGAAGCCAAAATCCGGATACTCCTCGCCAAGCCGCCGCATCAAGGCGTCCCGAGCCACCTTGGCGACTATGGAGGCGGCGGCGATTGATAAAGAAGAAGAGTCGCCCTTTATGATCGCCGTGCCCGGGCAGGGGAGGCGCGGCAGGAAGCGGCCATCCACCAGAACATGCGACGGCTCAATGAAAAGCGCCTCCACGGCGCGTTCCATGGCTAGCAAGACCGCCCTGTGGATGTTGATCTCGTCGATCTCGGCCGCGGTCACGAAGGCGTAGGACACTGCGAGGGCGCTTTGGCATATTCGCCCAAACGCCGCTTCTCTCGCCTTGCCGGTCATGGCCTTGGAATCATTGAGGCCCTCGGGGATATTTTCCGGGTCCAGAATGACGGCGGCGGCGCAGACCGGCCCCGCCAGAGGGCCGCGGCCGACTTCATCGACGCCCGCGACGGGCGATGCGCCCCCGCGCAGCAACGCTTCTTCTGCCGAGAAGTTCGGAGCTTGTCTGGTTGGGTCAGGCAAATGAGGGCGCCTTGCGGGAGTTCTATGCAATGTTCCGTCTCCCAGCGGCGAGCCGGTCGATCAGAAAGCGTACACGGGGTGGAAATTTGACGCCAGCGGCGGAACGCCCGACGCTAAAAACCATGGTCAAATGGGGATTTTTGCTCCCCGCGTTCAGGTGTAATCCTTCTTCACATTGAGGAGCCGAACTGATCGGGGCGCGTCCGCATGCCCGGCGACGCCCAGCTGGCTTCTTGCATTACTGACAAAGGCGCCAGGCGGCAGCTCAAAACAAAGCCAGCTGCTCGCCAGCGCGCTTTGGCGGTTGAAACAGGTCGCAACGCAGCCGCGTCGCGCCAAAGCCCAGCCGGGCCGCCGCGATTTCAAACCTGCGGCCAATCATCCACGCATAAGGGCCCTCGCCCTTCATGCGCTTGTCGAAAGCCGCATCGTAGAGCTTTCCGTCGCGGGTGGAGCGGATCAGCGAGAGCACATGCCTCGCCTTGTCCGGAAAATGCTTGACCAGCCATTCGCTGAACAGCTCGCGCACCTCAAGGGGAAGCCTCAGCATCACATAGCCCGCCTCGCGGGCGCCGGCGGCGTAGGCTCTCGTCAGGATCGTCTCGATCTCGGCGTCATTGATCGCGGGAATGATCGGGGCCACCATGACCGAGACCGGAACGCCGGCCGCGCTGAGCGCCTCGATCGTGTCGAGGCGTTTGCGCGGCGTCGCGGCGCGCGGCTCCATCATTCGCGCCAGTGCGCCGTCCAGCGTCGTCACCGAGATCGCGACCTTGACGAGACCCTTGCGCGCCATTGGAGCGAGCAGGTCGAGATCGCGCGTCACCAGCGCGGATTTCGTCACGATGCCGACAGG
>Ga0182013_10002366_pt1 | contig 24702 bp, 19 predicted proteins | sample 612S2MmetaG_FD_120487 | JGI IMG/M metagenome (GOLD analysis project Ga0182013, IMG submission 120487) | Permafrost microbial communities from Stordalen Mire, Sweden - 612S2M metaG | ecosystem: Environmental > Terrestrial > Soil > Wetlands > Permafrost | place: Sweden: Stordalen | collected...
CAGACGATTACGGCCATGTTCGGCATTGGCGCTGCGCCGACCGGATCGAAAGATCCCTTCGCTCTGCGCCGGGCGGCCAATGCGGTGGTGAAGATTGTGGCTGAATCGGGGCTGCCGCTCACGATTGGAGATGTGATCACAGCAACTGGCCCGTCTACACCGGAGCAAGCCGAGACTTTCCTCTTCTTAGCTGAACGCATCGGGTTTTATCTCAAAGACGTGCGAGGATTTGCCTATGATGTGGTGAATGCAGTGATGGCGGCAGGGTATGACGATGTGCGGGATGCCATTGCCCGTGCTGAAGCCTTAACCAATGTTCGGGACAGTGAGGATTTTCTCGCGATCTCGGCTGCGTTCAAGCGGATCAAGAACATTGTGCGGCAGGCTGAGGAGAAGGGCGAGGTCTTTTCCGTTACGTGGAAGGACGGGAAGTTCTATGGCGAATTGGTCCAACCAGAAGAGAAGGCATTAATCAAAGCCTTTGATGAGGTCGAAGGGAAAGTTAGCGAGTTGCGTGCGAAGCGGGATTATCGCGCGGCGCTCGAGACGGTCGCTACGCTCAGGCCCGCAGTTGATGCCTTCTTCGAGAAGGTGATGGTGATGTCACCCGACCCGGAATTGCGCAAGGCTAGGCTGGGGATGATCCGACAGGTGCGCGAGGGGCTAGCCGGCATTGCCGACTTCAGCGAGATTGTGACGGGGTAGGGGTTTCCGTTCGCTGGTTGGGGTTTGTGGTCTCCCATGTCCCAGAAGCGGGACATGGGGCACCCAGCTTCCTACTTAGGGGCTTTGATCTTCGCATATTCTGTTCTTCCCGCACGTCTACAATCTAGAGAGATGTCCGACTCGCTTTATTTGAGTTTGTGGTACCCCAACCTGCGCCTTGCCGCGCTCGCTGACAAGATGACGGCGGTGCTGGGCGCGTTTGCCGCGCACGGAGGCGAAGCACGCGTCTATGCCGCCACGACGTGGCCCATCAACTGGAACGAATCGCCGGTGTTTCAGCGGGTGTACGGCCGTGGCGAGCGTGGCGCCGAGCCAGCAGAGGCGGTTGCGGAGTCGCTCGAACTGCTCCACGACGACTATGCCTACGAGTTTCAGATCGGCTGGAGTCTCTGGGAATTGGAGACTCCTGCAAACCTTCCACCCCACGAACAAGGACCCGTCCGTGGGGACCCCGGTCTCGATCCACGCTGGGTGCGCGAGCCGCGGCTGGTTCGGGTGGTGGGCTATGGGCCGCTATTCGACGAGGGGGCCTACGAGCAGGACGGGCACATTCGGCTGGAGTTCGGCAGCGACGCGGCGTTTCTTGACGAAGAGGGCGAACTGGACGCGGCCGCGGCCCGGCACGTGGAAGAAAACGTGCGCCAACTGGTAGAGCTGACGGCGGCAGTCGAAAAGGGCTCAGGGGCAACTGCACGCCTGCTGTGGAGCGAACTGGGGGAAAGCCTGGCGCAACGGTTGGCGGCCCGCCTCGGCGTGGGGAACTGAGCCGTGCGACTCACCATTGAGCGGATGCGGACACTGGTGCTGGCGGCGGGAGTGCTGCTGGTGGTGGCCCTGGCGGTATTTCTGGCCATCGGCAAGTGGAGAAACCCCTTCAACCGCCGCGACCTGCCCCAGCGGCTGGGCATCGACATACAACAAGAGGCGAACGGCGTCACCTATACCCAGGCGCAGCGGGGCCACACGCTCTACAAGATTCATGCGTCGAAGGTGGTGCAGATGAAGCAGGGCAACGCGCTGCTGCACGACGTGAAGATCGAGCTCTACGGCGCGGACGGCAGCCGCGCAGACCGCATTGAGGGCGACGAATTCGAGTACGACCAGCACGCGGGAACCGCCCGGGCTGCCGGTCCGGTGGAGATTACCTTGATGCGGCCGGGAGAGGCTCTGGCTATCGTGCCCAAGGCGAACGCGGAAAAGGCGCTGGGCGACAAGGCGAAGAGCGGCGTGCTGGCTGCGGCCGCACGGGGCGAGATTCATGTGAGGACCAGCGGGCTGGTGTTTGACCAGCATAGCGGAGTGGCGAGCACAAAGGAGAGTGTCGAGTTCGAGATGACGCAGGGCGCGGGCAGCGCCATGGGCGCCACCTACGACTCGCAGCAGGGCCACCTGGTGCTGGATCGGGCAGTGGAACTGAACACCCGGCGCGGTGCGGACCCGGTGAAGATCCAGGCGCACCACGCAGAGTTTGAGCGCGCTGACCAGGTTTGCAACCTGCAAGGGGCGACGGCCAGCTTTCGCGGCGGCGCGGCAACGGCGGAGGACGCAAAGATCCTGTTCCGCGACGATGGGTCGGCGGAGCGGCTGGACGCGACCAACGGCTTCAAGATGACAACCGTGGCGGGAGGCCGCATGGCGGCGCCCACGGGGGTGCTGGAGTTTGACGAGCATAACCAGCCGAGGCACGGACACCTGGAGGGCGGGGTAACGATCGACGAGGACAACCGTGGCAGGCAGGTACATGGGACGGCGCCCGGCATGGAGATGGAATTCACCAGCGAAGGCCAGCTGCGGCGCGCGCACCTTGAGCGGGGTGTTGAAATCACCACCAACGAGCGGAGTGGTGTAGGCGGAACAGCGGCGCGCACTCATCGCGCCTGGCGCTCGCCGGTGGCCGACGTGGAATTTCGCAACGCCGGCCACGGGTCTGTGGAGCCGGCCGCGATCCATGGTTCGCAAGGAGTGGTGGTCAGCGGTGAAAACCAGCGTGGCAGCGGCCCGGTGGCTCTTTCACGGTTGACGGCCAACGACGTGTGGGGAGCCTTCGGCGCCGATTCCGTTTTGACCTCAATGACCGGGACGGGACACGCCAGTATGGAGCAGACGACCGTGGCTGGTGCACACCAGACCACCAGCGGCGACCGTTTGGTGGCCCATTTTGCAGCCGGGCAAGGGAAAGGAACCGGGGCAGGCTCCAAAAGCGGTGACCGCGGCGAACAGGCGAACGGAACGGAGATTCAGTCGGCCACAGTGGAGGGCAACGTGGTGCTGGTGCAGGCGCCGGCAGAAAAGCAGGGCGCGGCTGCGGAGTCGCCGATGCGGGCAACGGCAGGGCGAGCAGTCTACGAGCAGACGGGAGAATGGCTGCACCTTACCGAGAGCCCGCGGGTGGAGGACGGCGGCCTGCAACTGGTGGCGGACAAGTTGGATGTTTCCCAGTCCTCGGGCGACGCATTCGCGCACGGAAACGTAAAGGCGACCTGGTTGGGCGGCGACGCTGCCGGTGCGGGAAAGCAGGGAAGGTCCGCAGTTGCACCGCAAGCCCAAGCCGCGACCCTCGGCGGGCAAGGGCCGTCGCACGCCATTGCGGCGGAAGCGCAGATCCACCAGGCGACGGGCGAAGCCACTTTCAGAGGACAGGCGCGGCTGTGGCAGCAGGCTGACTCCATCTCCGCTCCGGAAATCGTGCTGAACCGGGACAGACAAATACTGGTAGCGCGATCTGCCAGCGCAGCGGAGCCGGTGCGGGTGGTGTTGCTGACTGCGGTCAGTGTTGCCCCGGGCAAGGCGGGGAAGCCGGGCGAGTCCTCAGTAGTGCGGGTGCGCGGCAGCGACCTGAAGTATTCCGCCGCCGAACGCAAGGCCGTGATGCATGGCGGCGCGGCCGGCAGCGTGGTTGCGGAAACAGCAGAGGCGACCACGGTTTCAAGCGAAGTGGACCTGGTGCTGCTGCCCCCAGGCAATCACGCCGGCAAGGACGGCGCGGCGGCGCAGGTTGACACCATGACCGCGCGCGGCCACGTGACCATCACCTCCCAAGACCGCAAGGGAAGCGGCGAACAGCTTGTGTATTCCAGTGGAACGGGCGAATATGTGCTGACCGGGACTGCTGCCGCACCGCCCCGGATGACCGATCCGGCGCACGGAACCGTAAGCGGCGAAGCTTTGATTTTCAATAGCCGCGATGATAGCGTCAGTATCGAAGGCGGCGGACGCAAGACAACCACGGAGACCACGGCGCCGAAGCACGGGCAGAATCGCCAGAGAGATTGATGGACACACTGATCGCCGAGGGAATCGGCAAGACGTACAAGGGACGACAGGTTGTCCGCGGGGTCAACCTCAGAATCTCCCGCGGCGAGGTGGTGGGACTGCTGGGGCCGAACGGCGCGGGCAAGACCACCAGTTTTTACATCATCGTGGGACTGGTCGCTCCTGAAAGCGGCCGGGTGCTGGTGGACGAGAACGATATCACACGCTTGCCGATGTATCTGCGGGCGCGCAACTATGGCATCAGCTACCTGCCGCAGGAGCCGTCGATCTTCAGAAAATTGACGGTGGAAGAAAATATCCTGGCGGTGCTTGAGGCGCAGCCACTGGGCAGCCGGGAGCGCCGCTCACGGGCCGAACGGCTTATCAACCAGTTGAATCTGGGCCACATCCGCACCACGCGCGGCTATGCGCTCTCAGGGGGCGAGCGGCGCCGGGTAGAGATTGCACGCTCGCTTTGCATCCAACCCAACTTCATTTTGCTCGACGAGCCATTTAGCGGCATCGATCCCATTGCGGTGCTGGAGCTGCAGAAGATCATCTTCGACCTGAAGGCCGGGGGCATCGGGGTGCTGATCACCGACCACAACGTGCGCGAGACGCTCAGCGTGACCGACCGGGCCTACATCATTGCCGAAGGACGCATCTTTCGCGCGGGTACGCCGCATGAGCTTGGCAACGATGTGGAGGTACGGCGCGTCTATCTAGGAGAGGGTTTCTCTCTGGGTTGAGGCAGCCTGGCAGGGGGCGGCGCGGGGAAGAAAATGGCAAACAGTCCATCCCGCGTTCGTGGCATGGCAGAGGAATCATCTTCGAGCTAGGATTCTCAATTTGGTAACCGCCCAATCCGGGACAATCTCGCAGGCAGAGGGCGTTTTAGCCTGCAGCCACTTTTTCATCCGATTACACTTACTGTAAGAGCAAGCTGAGATTGAGTCGCTTTTATGGCGCTGTTGCAGCCCAAATTGAACCTCAAGGTCGCGCAACGCCAGGTCCTTACTCCGGGCCTGATGCAGATGGTGAGCGTTCTTGCGCTCAATAAGCTGGAACTGAAAGAGATGATCGACGCCGAAATGGTGGAGAATCCCGTTTTGGAAGAGATCGACGAAACGGTTCCGATGCTGGATGAGGTGGCGGCCCGCCTGGAGCGCAAGGAACGCGACGAACGGTTGGAGGTGATGGACCACGGTGCGGCGGAGCCCGCGCCTGCGCCGAAGGATTCCTTCAACGAAATCGACTTCGGTTCCTACTTTCAGGATTACCTTGACCCGGGCTTCCGCACCCAGCCGGAGTATGAAGACAGCGACAAACCTTCGTTTGAGAACTTTCTCTCCCAGCCCACCACGCTGTCAGATCACCTGGCGTGGCAACTGGGATCTCTCACGCTCGATCCGCAGCTTGAACAGGCTGCGGAATTCGTGATCGGCAACCTGGACGGAGACGGATACCTTGCGGTGAGCGTTGAAGAACTTGCGCTGGCTTTCAGCCGGTTTCCCGAACTCGAGTTGGAGCAGGAGGCAGCGCTGGACCTGGTGCGGCGCGGAATCGACCTGGTGCAGCATCTCGACCCGGCCGGTGTGGGAACGCGGGACCTGCGCGAATGCCTGATGATTCAGGTCGCGGCCCAGCAGCGCGAGTTTGCCCAGGTCTACTCCCGCCAGGAAATCGAGAATGCAGAGGATCCTCATGGCGCCATGCGCGCCGAGGCTGATGCGCGGCTGGACGAGAGGCGGCGCAGCATGGAGGTTGCGGCGCTGATTGTGGACCGGTACCTTCATCTGTTGATGAAGCGGGATGTGAAGGACCTGGCGAGAGTGGCGCAGGTCACTGTGGAGGAAGCACACGCGGGGGTGGAGTTCATCCGCACTCTCGACCCGCGGCCAGGGCGGCTCTACAATCGCGAGCAGACGCGCCTGATCGAGCCCGACGTGGTGTTTACCAAACGAGGCGGCGAATGGGTGGTGAGCATGAACGAGGAAGACGTGCCCAGCCTGCGCCTGAGCCAGCGCTACCGGCGGATGCTGGTGGCCGAGGGCACCGATAAAGAAGTGAAGGAGTACGTGAAGGAGCGATTCCGGTCGGCGATGCAACTGATGCGCAACATTGCCCAGCGCAAGAGCACCATTCTGCGCACCTGCGACGTAATTGTGCGCCGCCAGCAGGACTTCCTTGAGCAGGGTATTGAGGCGCTGCGGCCCATGATGATCAAGGAAGTGGCCGAGGAGATCGGGGTTCACCCCTCTACGGTGAGCCGCGCGGTGGCCAACAAATACGCCCACACGCCGCAGGGTGTAATCGAGCTGCGCTTCTTCTTCTCCGAGGGGTCGAACGGTCCTGAAGGCGCGGACACTCCTCTGCTGGTGCTCAAGCGCAAGGTTCGTAAGCTGATTGAAGACGAGGATTCGCGTCACCCGCTGACCGATGACCAGTTGGCGGCGATGCTGCAAGCACAGGGTATCCAGTTGACTCGCCGCACGGTAGCCAAATACCGCGAGGACATGAATATCCCCTCGACTCACCAGCGCCGCCGCAGGGACGCGTAGAGGCGGGAATAGAGGCGATCTCAAGGGACCGGCTTCGCGGAGAATGACTTTGCAAGCTTGAATTAATGACTTTGCAAGCTTGAATTTCAGTTGGCGCTAGCCGTAAGGGCGAATCTGGTAGCTATAATCCACCACATGCTCTGTCCTGCTCCCCATCAGCGCATACTCCATTCCAATTCTTTCGTTCGCAATGCGCACTGGCGCGGCTGGTTTCGACGTGCCATCTGCCGGTTTGTCCCTGATAATGAGTGTTGCGGTGCGGGCCGGGGTGCCTGGATTGTGTGGCCAAGTCAAGTGATGCGATGAATATAAAGGCTTTATCCGTTGTTTGTACAGAATTTTACGTTCCCCAGCCAGAATGAATGGCGGGGAAAGCGAAGAGCGGAGGCTGACCATGGAAGTGGAGTTCACCGCCAGACAAGTGAATGTCCCCAAGGCGCTGCGAGCGCAGGCCGAGGAGGCAATGGAACGAATCGCCCGCATTTTGGGCAAAACTGCGCGCGCCAGCATCATTTTCAGGGCGCAACGGCATTTACACATCGCAGAACTGACCGTGAAGGCGCGGACCCAGACCATTGTGGCCGCGGGCAAGGCAGACAACCTGGAAGCGGCGCTGCGAGAAGCCATCGATCACGCCGAGCTTCAAGCGCTGCGCTATCGTGACCGGCAGTACGAACGCAAGCGGCTGCCCAAGGAAGAGAAACTGCTGACCGCTCCCCCGGTAACCCGGGCCAAGACCCGCGCCGCAGAGCCGGAGGAGGGCGCCAATAACGGCAAGCCCACCCGCGCCAAAGCTCGCACGGCGATCGCGGTGCACTCGTTTCCTGCCCGCGAAGCGGTGGTGGAGCCGCACATCCTGAGCAGTGCCGAGGCGATCGCACTGAGGCCCATGACGATCGAGGAGGCAGTGAAAGACACCGAATTCCGCGACCGCGACCTGCTGGTCTTTCGCAACCAGGCAGGAGACCTGTACGTACTCCATCGCCGACGTGACGGACAGATGGAACTGGTGGAGATTCCTTAGAGCGATTGCGCTGATTCCACTTGAGTGCCTGGCCACCCCCTTTCCACGATGCGGCCGTGGAAAGGGGAACCGGGCGCGGCGCTGATATCCCCCTCCCCCCATTCTGTAAGTAAATTCTTGATCTTAATGGACTTAGCGAATGGGCGCGGCGCTAAATTCTTGAGAGCATTGGAGTTCTCCGCAGAATATTCTCAGGAAAGGACTTACGGCGGCTGCTTGGAGGAGAGGTTTGCGATGCCTCTTTTTTCTCCATTTCGGTTGTGCAGGAAGCAGAGGAAATAATCTGCAAAGGTTTCCTGGTGAGACTGCGGCTCATTGGTCAGGGTAGATTCCGAGGCAGACATCTCGAATCGGAGGTTGAGATGTGGTCCGCCGGTTTGGGTTCGTGGTCTCCCAGGTCTGAAAATCAAGAGCTGGGGCACCCATTTCTATGCTGAATTCAATAATCGAGGGGGGCCCAGCCTAAGCCGTGTATCACTGTGGCTCCGACGCCCCAAATTCGGCGCTGTCCGGTGTAGGATTGGCCCATGACAGAACCTAAGCCTGCGTCGCGAAGGGGTCCAGCGCGGTTGCCTGCCAAATCCGCCAGGGCAAAGAAAAAGCCTACCAAAGAGCTGGTGATTGTGACCGGCATCTCGGGCGCGGGCAAAGCCTCGGCGCTGAAGGCTTTCGAGGATCTTGGCTATCACGCGGTGGATAACCTGCCCCTGGAACTGCTGCCCGAGTTTGCGACGCTGGTGGCGAAATCCTCCGAGGTGGAGCGCGCGGTCATCGTGGTGGACATTCGCGAGGGCCAGACGCTCGATCGGCTGCCTGAGATCCTGAAGAGCGTAAAACAGGTGCTGCCCACGCGGGTTGTGTTCCTCGATGCGCAAGACGCGGTGCTGGTGCGGCGCTACTCTGAGACGCGGCGACCCCACCCCTTGCGCCGGTCAGAGACAGTGTCGCGCTCCATCGTGGAAGAGCGGCAACTGCTGGACCCCATCCGCAACGTTACGGACACGCTGGTGGATACCTCGGACTTCAACGTGCATGAACTGCGCGCCTACATCCAGGACCGCTATGGCCACGATGAGCGGGCAAAGCAGTTGCTTGTGAGCTGCCTCAGCTTCGGCTTCAAAAATGGCGTGCCGCTGGACGCGGACATGGTGTTCGACGTGCGCTTTCTGCCCAATCCCCACTTTGTGCCGGAGTTCCGCAAGAAGACCGGCAAAGACCCCAAGGTAGCGGCCTACGTGCGCGGCTTTCCGCAGACTGAGGAGTTTCTGGGCAAGGTGACGGATCTGATGCTCTACCTGCTGCCGCATTACGTGGACGAAGGGAAAAGCTACCTGACCGTGGCCTTTGGCTGTACAGGCGGCCAGCACCGCAGCGTGATGATGGCCGAGGAGATGTGCAAGCGGCTGCGGAAAGCCGGATACCAGGTGAAAGCTGTGCACCGGGACATACCGCGGCAGTAGCGGACGATTCAGCGTGGAACGGGCAATCCGTCCAGCCACCGCGAGAGCGCGTCCTGGTAATAGCGTTCCTCATCGCTGGTGGTGGGGAGCCAGGTGAGCACCCTGGGGGCGGTCACTATTTTGAAAATCTCCGGCTCATCGTTCCCGGCGCCGGGGAACAGCTTTGGGGTCCAATAAAACCACAACGAAGGAATGCGCAGGCTCGCCGCCGGAGTATTCATGTCGTAACGGTCGTGAACGAGGGCGTGCGCCGGGACCAGGCGCGCTCGTGGGTCGCGGAAGTAGACGCTGGCGGGCTCTTCGCGCGGCGCATGCAGCACTACGCCGGCCAGTTCAGGGTGTGCCGCAGCCACCTGGAGAGCGAGATTGGCTCCCAGGTCTCTGCCGACCAACACGATGGAGTTGGCGGCAATGTGGCGCGTTGCGGTGAGGTAGCGCAGCGCCGACTCGGCATCCTCGCGCCAGCGGGCTTCGCTGGGCCGGGCAAACTTGCTCTGTCCGTAGCCGCGATAGTCGAAAGCCAGTACATTCAGCCCCGCCTCGTGGAGCCGGGCCAGAGCGTCCACGGTGTCGCCGAGGTTGCCGTCTGGACCATGCAGATAAAGTGCTGTGACGCTGCTGTGAGGGGCTCCGGGAGCAGCGGGAATCCACCAGCCTTTCAGTTGCGGTTCGCCGGTCTCGGTGGCGGCAAATCCGACCGCGCCGAAGGGCAGGCCCACGCTAGCGGGGGTACGCGTGATGGCCGCGGTGGGGTGGTAGAGCAACTGCCAGCTACCCTGCCAGAAGAGCAGGCAGAGCGTTCCCCAGGCGCAGACTGCGGCGGCCACAATCGCCAAGCCCACGGCGGCGGCCAGCCAACTGCCGGGAACGGTGGGCGGAGGAGCAGAAGCACCCTTCGCTGCCCGCCCAGCTCTCAAGGCAGCGGATCGTGAAGCGGATTGGGAGGCGGATTTCTTGCGCGGCATCGACCAACACTTTCACTCCGCATTCACGCGGAGGCACACTATGATGCTAATTGCATCATCCAACCAAGGGGAGGGAACTGTTCCTCCCGGGGAGTGAAGGCCATGTCCGATTTTGTGCGCATCTGTTCGCAATCCGAGTTGCCCGCTGTGGGCGAAGTCCGCGAATTCCTTGTCGGCAGCCGAGCATTTTGCGTGGCCAACGTGGCAGGGAACATTGCCGTGCTCGATGGCGTTTGTCCGCATGAAGGAGGGCCGCTGGGCGAGGGGATTATCGAAGAAGGCCGGGTGGTGTGCCCGTGGCACGGGTATTGCTTTGATGTGCACAGCGGAGTTTCGCAGCAGGACCCGGATGTGAGAGCCGAGGTGTTTGCGACAACGGTCGAAAACGGTGAGCTGCGCGCGAAAATTTAGAGCAGTTCCACGCCTCAGTGGGTCAACCAGTAAAGTGCTGGGCAGGCCAGGGAGAAGAGATAGTAATGAGCGACGGTCGCGAAGAGCGCGAAGAACGTGAAAAGCGGCACGAGCAGGAAAAGCAGAAGGATCACGAGGACCAGATCGACCCCGAGCAGGCAGATCAGTGGGAGCCGGAGCGGGTTGACTCCTAGACTGGACGTCAATGCATCCGCGAGTGAAGATCAGCCGCAGAGAGTTTCATCCGTGCATCCGGGTCGAATTGCGGGGACCGCTCTATCTCTTGCGCAGGCGCAGTGATTCCCAGGTTCCGTCGGCACTCCAGCCTCCATCCACGGCGAGAGCGTGGCCATTGACGAAGCTGCTCTCTTCTGCGTCGGCGAGGAACGCGATAGCCCGGGCGATATCATCCGGATTGGCGAATCGGGCCATCGGTATGCGGCCGGTGATGTCGGCATCCGTGTAGCTTCCTCCGGCCTGGTCGGCCACGTCCATCTCCGTTTTTACCCAGCCCGGACACACTGCGTTGACACGCACTCCTCGCCCTCCCCACTCGGCTGCTAGGGTGCGAGTGAGCCCGATTAATCCATGCTTCGATGCGTTGTAGGCTACCCGGTCCGCAATACCCAATAGCCCCGCGACAGAAGCAACGTTGACGATCGAGCCGCTGCCCGCGTCGAGCATCATTTGCCCAAAGGTCTTTGCCAACAGAAACGGCGCCACAAGATTCACTTCAAGCACGCGGCGATAGTCGCTGAGAGCCGTATGTTCCGCGGCCACGATAAGACTGATGCCCGCATTGTTTACCAGCACGTCAACGCGCCCATAGCGATCGAAAACCTCCTTGGCGAAGCGATCTACTGTTCCTTCATCCGTAATATCGCCAGCGTACCCCATCGCTTCACAGCCTTGCGCTTCGATTGCCTTTATGGTCTCCGCAGGATGATGAATATCGATGATGGCGAGCCTGTAGCCGCGCTGGGCGAGCAGTTCTGAGGTCCGGCGGCCAATGCCCTGTGCTCCACCAGTAACCACCGCTGCGCGTGTGTTGTCTTTCATCTTTTTCGGTGCTCCCTTTCTTAAGATCGTAAACCTCGATTCCTTGCGTTGAGCCGACGTTCAGGTATTAGGTGCTGCGGCCGCGACAGAGTGCTCAAAAAAACCCCTCTCAAGACTGGACAGTTTGTCCAATTCCGACAGCCGGCTACTCGCATTGAAGTGGTGGATCTGCGACCGCACTTCGCTCCGAAGAGAGAGAGGCGATGCGCCCGACAATCCAGTGCCCAAGTTCCAGAAAACTAAGCGATCGCGGGCGAGAGCTTGTGGCGTTTCCTTATATCGTCCTTATTCCAGCCCGCAGCGTTCGTGTTATGATTCGATCAATTACCCAGAAAATTTAAGGAGCACGGCCTCATGAAATGCCGCTCGATCGCCTTTGCAGGCGCGACTGCTGTTCTTGTTGTCTTCCTGGCGTACGTCACAGCACCTACTGCCGTGGCGCAAACCTTCAGAGGAAGTATTCAGGGCACCATCACGGACAGCACCGGAGCGGCTGTACCCGGGGCGAAGGTAAGGGTCGTCAGCCCGTCCACAGGCTTGTCGCGCACGGCAGCCACCGACGATCGAGGCGAGTATGTGGCCTCAGAACTGCCGCTCGGCACCTACAGCGTAACGGTTGAGAAACAGGGCTTCCGCACCACTACGCTGACGCAGATTCCGGTGAGCGTTGGATCGCCGACGCGCGCCGACGCCAGGCTTGCTACCGGTGCGGTTGAAGAAGTGGTCGAGGTGAACGCCGATGTGCCGCTGGTGGAAACCACTTCAAATAAAACGGGCGGCACGATCGAAGCCAATGAGGCCGCCGAACTTCCGGTGAACGGGCGAGACTTCACCAAGCTTCTGGAACTGGTTCCAGGTTCGACGAGCGATCCGGTGGGATCGACCGAATCGGCCGGCTCGTACGGACTGTTCAGTCTCAACGGCAATCGCGGCCGCTCGAACAATTACCTGCTCGACGGCACGGACATGAATGACGGCTACCGCAACCTGCCGTCAGTCAACCAGGCCGGCGTGTGGGGTTGCCCCTCGACCATTCTTCCTGTGGATGCGCTGGCAGAGATTCCAGTGACCGGCAGCCCGGAGGCCGAATTTGGCCGCAGCTCGGGAGCGACCGTCAACATTGTCACGAAGAGCGGCACCAATCGGATCCACGGCAGCGCATTTGAATATTTCCGCGACGGATCAATGAGCGCACGCAACTTCTTCAATACCGTTGCGCAGCCCAAGAACTCGTTCACCAATCATCAGTTTGGCGGTTCAGCCGACGGACCAATCGCAAAGGACACTTCGTTCTGGTTTGTTGCCTATGAGGGGCAGAGAGAGGACGGCGGCTTGCCCCAGTTGGGCACGGTGCCCACCCAGGCAGACATCGGCACCTATGAAGCCGACAACGGAGCGATCAATCCGGTGATTCAACGCCTGCTGGACAGCAAGCCGTGGGGGGCATTGCCAGCTACCGGCGGCAGCGAGACCTTTACCACACCGTTCAACAACAAGAGCGACAATGTAATCGCCAAGGCCGATCAGCATCTGCATTTGTTCAGCGCCGGCGATCTGTTGACCGGACGCTACTTCTACAGCCACGGTTTGCAGAGCTTTCCCTTGGGCATGCTCTACACCGGCAGCAGCGCACCGGGGTACAACACCACAACACCGACGCATGTAAACATTGTTTCGCTGTCGTATACTTCCGTCCCGAGATCGAATCTGATATTTGAGATTCGCGGCGGTTACAACCGCTTCCTGCAGCAATTCATACCGCAGGATACCGGCCTCAATCCGAGCGATGCATTTGGCCTGAACACGCTGCCGCCCGGCTACACTACACGCGACCTGGGATTGCCGACCATCGACGTTGGCGCGTATAGCCCCATCGGCTCGACAGCCAGCGACTCGCGCGGCCGCATCGATACGAACTATCAGTTGTTCGGAAATGTTTCTCTTACCAGGGGTGGGCACAGTTACAAGGCTGGTTATGAGTGGCGGCGGACGTTCATCAACAGCTTCATCGATTCCGGGCACCGCGGCAAGCTGGTATTCAGCGATCTTGACCATTTTCTTGCGGGCAACCTGACCGGCGGCGACAGCAGTTCAGCCGACGGTGACGGCACACGCTACTCCTACCAAAACAGCAGCGGGGCCTACTTGCTGGACTCCTGGCGCCTGAGCAGCAAGATCACGCTCAACTATGGATTGCGGTGGGACTACTTTGGGGTGATTGGAGCCGAGAACCAGGCATTCAGCATCTTCAACGTAAAGACCGGAGGGCTTGAAACGGTAGGAGCCGCCAGCGGGCCCGCGTCGCTCTATCCGAAGGACTGGACTAACTTCGCGCCGCGCCTAAGCCTGGCGGACGATCTGAAAGGCGACGGCAAGCTCGTGATAAGAGCTGGTGGCGGCATCTTCTACGACGGCGCATCGCAAGACTTCTTCGTGGGCAACCAGGCATACAACACAAACGCCGGTGAGGCCGGACCGGCATTCAATGGCATCGGCTTCGCGTCTCCGGTAGTCTCGTCGATTACTGCGGACACCGCGATTTTTGGCGACTATACGCCGAGCAGCGTTTTCACCGTTGACCAGAACCTGGTAACGCCGAGGTATGCCTCGTATAACCTCAACATCGAATCGCAACTCGCAAAGAAGATTGCCCTCCAGATCGGATACGTGGGATCACAAGGACGCCACCTCTTCCACTTCCGCGATCTCAACCAGTTCAATAATGTTGCAGGCAGCGTAGACAGTTGTGGGAACGGCCAGGATGTCAGCTATGGTCAGCAGTGCTTCCCGACTTATTCGGTCGGTTCGTACGTCAATATTCCGCTTTATTATGTCAACCAGATCGAGACCAGCGCGTTTTCCAACTACAACTCTGCGCAAGCAACACTGAAGGTGCAAAGCTGGCGCGGCGTGACGTCCACGCTGAACTTTACATGGGCGCATTCGATCGATGATGCCAGCGACGGACTGGACTTTGTTCCGAACGCGTCGCAGCCCGACAACAGCTTCAATCCGCGCGCCGATCACGCCAGCTCCAACTTCGACGTGCGTCAGCGCCTGCAGTGGTATTGGACTTACAATCTTCCTAATTTCCAGCAAGCTAAATGGATCGCCGGCGGTTGGGCGCTCGACGGCATGTTCAACTTTGCCACCGGCCAACCGTACACGGTGAGCTATCTATTTGAAGGCGATTACAACGGCGGCGGTGAATATTTTGGACGGCCTGACATCATTGGCAATCCTTACGCCGGTACACACGGGACCAATTTGCTGAACCTGGCAGCATTTGCCGCGCCATGCACCGTGGATAGCAGCACTGGAAACTGTGTCGACGGGCATCCGGGCAGCGAAGGCCGCAATGCTTTCAATGCGCCAAATTACACCAATTTCGATTTCTCGCTAACCAAGACCTCGCACCTGACTGAAACAGTGACGATGGAACTTCGCTGCGACTTCTTCAACATCTTCAATCACCCGAACTTCAGCAACCCCCTGCTGCCGGGATTTGGCATCGACGTCTTCGGTAGCAGCCACGTCGATGGAAACCGGTTGGTGGCGGGCGCTGACCCGAGCACCAGCGGATCGCAGTTTCTAGCGACCACGGCGACGCCGGACGTAGGCAGCGGCAACCCGTACCTTGGTGGCGGCGGTCCGCGCAGCACGCAAATAGCGGTTCACTTCACATTCTAGACGGGAACATTCAGCAGGTCTTCCCACTTCTAATTTCTGCCGACATGTCGGTGCGCGGGCTGACATGTCGTCGGAAGACGTCCCTGCGCAATCCTGGGGACGAAGGGAGAACTCCATAGGATGGGGTTCCCGATCGTGTACACTTAACCCAATAATCAATTACACAGGGCCTCAGCTTGGACTCTCTTCAGCAACAGCATGCGCTGTCACTGCTTAGCGGTGATGAGGCGGTTGCCATGGCCGCCTTCGACGCCGGGGTGAAACTCGGTACAGGATATCCCGGCACTCCATCGACAGAGATACTGGAGACCTTCGAATCTCTGGGTGGAAGGGCGCAATGGTCGCCCAACGAGAAAGTAGCGCTGGAAGTTGGGATCGGCGTCGCCTTTGCCGGTGCGCGCGCGCTTGTAACCATGAAACATGTGGGGCTGAACGTTGCCGCAGACCCCTTATTCACCGTGGCGTATACCCGGCTGGATGGGGCGTTGGTCGTGGTCTCTGCCGACGATCCCGCGATGGCCTCAAGTCAGAACGAGCAGGACAATCGGCGCTACGCGCTGGCTGCCGGCGTTCCCATGTTGGAGCCGTCTGACTCGCAGGAAGCGTACGAGTTCACGTTGCGCGCCATCGATATCTCCGAGCGCTGGCAAGTGCCGGTCCTGTTGCGCATGACCACGCGCGTATGTCATTCCAAAACAGTCGTACGCCGCGCGACGGTTGCGATTCCTCCTCCGCGTCCGGCGCACTTCGAGCACGATTTTCCCTCTCGAGTCATGATTCCGGCCTACGCGCGTCCCGCGCATTTACGACTGCGTAAAACGCTCGCGCAGATCGCAGCCTGGAACGACGAGGCGGGGCCAAACCAGCTCGTGGCAGGCTCATCCTCGCTGGGAATCATCACTTCGGGCGTGGCATTCCAATATGTGCGCGAGGTCGCGGGCGAAGCAAGCGTGCTGAAGCTGGGTATGACCTATCCGCTTCCTCTGGAGCGCATGCGCTCTTTTGCCGCGAGCGTCGAGCGCTGCGTTGTCATCGAAGAAGGAGATCCATACCTGGTCGAGGGCGCGCGCACCGCAGGCATCGCAGTCGAGGCCAAGCCGGAGATATTCCGCTTCGGCGAACTCAATAGCGGTCGAGTGCGCCGCATTCTGGACAGCGATGATTCGCCGGAACCGAAGCCCGTTCGCGGCAGACCGCCGGCTCTGTGCCCCGGTTGTCCGCATCGCGCTGTTTATACAGCCCTGAAGAACCTGAACTGCATCGTCTCCGGCGATATCGGCTGTTATTCCCTTGGAGTGCTGCCGCCCTTCGAAGCAATGGACACGCTGGTGTGCATGGGCGCGGCCATCGGCGTGGGCCTCGGGTTGCGCCACTCGCTGCCGCCTGAAGAGGCCAGGCGAGTGGTCAGCGTCATTGGCGACAGTACCTTCGTCCACAGTGGAATCACCGGCTTGGTCGAGATGGTTTATAACCCGCCCGCCAGCGGCCATGTGGTGCTCATCCTCGACAACGGAACTACGGCCATGACAGGCATGCAGGAGCATCCCGGAACAGGCCGCACGCTGGCTCATGCCAAGACGGGCAAGGTTGTTTTTGAGGATCTGGTGCGTTCTCTGGGCGTGCGCAATGTGCACGTCGTCGATCCTGCGCCGGACCCGGCAGGATTTCAGGAACTGATTCAAGCATGTCTGGATACTCCGGAGCTTTCAGTTGTGATTGCCCGCCGGGACTGTTTGCTCGCAACCCGCGCGATCCGCGAATACGAGAGGTGCAATGAGCAGCAAACCAACTAACGTTGTGATCGCGGGCCTGGGAGGGCAGGGCGTGATCAAGGCTTCCGACATCCTGGCCGATGTTGCCTTCAGCTCAGGTCTGGACGTCAAGAAGAGCGAGTTGCATGGGATGAGCCAGCGCGGCGGTTCCGTCTCCAGCGATGTGCGCTTTGGCGAGCGTGTGTTCAGCCCTATGGTTCCGGAGAAAGAAGCGGATTTCCTGCTCGTAATCGCGCCGGACCAGGTCGAGGTGAACGCAGCGGTCCTTGGGCAGAACGGCATTCTCATTGAGCCATCTCAAATCGACGAATCCAGCCTGTCAAACAAGAAGAGCATCAACGTGGCGCTCCTTGGCGTGTTGAGCCGTCATCTGCAGTTTTCGGTCGAAGCATGGACCGCCGCTCTCAAACGCAATCTGCCCGAGAGACTGCACGAGGCGAATCTCATGGCGTTCTCGATCGGGCGAGCCAATGAGCGAATCATGGGACAAGGAAAATGAATTCGATTCTGGAAACCGGTGTTACGGACTGTCATCCCGCCAGTTTGCCTGATTATGTTCCGGTTTCTGAACTCCGCGACCTGCAGTTAAGCCGCCTGCAATCCGTGGTTACACGGGCGTGGCGGCAGGTCAAACTATTCCGCTCCCGCATGGATGAACGCGGGCTCGCGCCGGAAGATATCCGTTTGCTCGAGGACATCGCGAAGCTGCCGTTTACCCAGAAGAGCGATCTGCGCGACACCTACCCGTTTGGGCTTTTTGCCAGCCCCATGAAAGACGTTGTCCGTCTCCACGCCTCCAGCGGAACCACGGGCAAACCCATTGTGGTGGCTTATACAAAGGAAGATGTGGAGGTGTGGACTTCGGTCGTGGTCCGCTGTCTCGCCGGCTGCGGGTTAAATCGCGGAGATATTGTTCAGGTCGCATATGGCTACGGCCTCTTCACCGGCGGGCTGGGTGCACACTACGGTGCCGAAGGTCTGGGCGCGGCGGTCGTCCCAACCTCGGGCGGCAACGCCGACCGGCAGATCATGCTGATGAAGGACTTTGGTGTGACTGCGATGTGCTGCACGCCAACTTACTTCCTGCACCTGATTGAGCGCGCTGCCGAACTTGGCGTGGACATGAAAGAACTATCGCTCAGGGCAGGAGTTTTCGGCGCCGAGCCGTGGAGCGAATCGTTGCGCCAGCACATTGAAAGGGCGAGCGGCATCGAGGCTTTTGACATCTACGGCCTTTCTGAGATCATTGGTCCGGGCGTGGGTTGCGAGTGCCGCCGTCATCAGGGCTTGCACATCTTCGAGGATCACTTTTATCCGGAGATTGTTGATCCGGCGACCGGAACTCCGTTGCCCGACGGAGACGAGGGCGAACTGGTGCTGACCACGTTAAGCAAGCAGGCCATCCCCATGATCCGTTACCGGACCCGCGATATCACCGCGCTGCTGCCTGGAAGGTGCGACTGCGGGCGCACGCTGCGGCGGATTGGCCGCATCGGACGGCGCAGCGACGACATGCTGATTATTCGCGGCGTGAATGTATTTCCGTCGCAAGTGGAGTCCGCGCTCCTCGAGATTGAAGGCGTCTTGCCGCATTACCAGATCCTGCTTACCCGTCAGCAGGGATTGGATCAGATGGAAGTGCAGATCGAAGTAACGCCGCAAATGTTTAACGATAAGATCGGCGCCTTGCAGCGACTCCACGAAAGACTTCAGGGCGCGCTCGATCATGTGCTGGGAATCCGCGTGCGTGTGGCCCTCGTCGAAGCACATTCTCTTGAGCGCAGTGAGGGCAAAGCAAAACGTGTGATTGACAGGCGGACACTATGAAGATTCAGCAGATATCGCTGTTTGTCGAGAATAAACCGGGACACATTGCCGCCCCGGCACGCCTGCTGGCGCAGGAAGGCGTCGATATTCGGGCGTTATACCTGGCAGACACCCAGCAATACGGCATACTGCGGATGATTGTCTCGGACTGCCAGAAGGCTGCCGGGATTCTTGAAGCCCACGGATTCGTTGCCAAAGTGACGGAGGTTCTAGCCGTCGAGGTGGCCGACCATCCGGGAGGCCTGGCCGACGTAGTGGGAGCCCTGGAGGGAACCGGCATCAATATCGAGTACATGTATGCCTTTCCCTGTCGTCGCGGAGAGGAGGCGATCCTGATTTTCCGCTTCGCCGATCCCGATGCGGCGATTGCGCATATGGAAACAGCAGGCATTAATCTGCTAGAGTCCAACGAACTTCTCAATCTATAGCAGGACTGCGATCATGCCCATCTCAAAAATCATCGCCAGACAACTCGAAAACGCCTCCTGGATTCGTCGCATGTTTGAGGAGGGCACACGGCTCAAGCGCGAGCGCGGGGCTGACGCGGTCTTCGATTTTTCGCTCGGCAATCCTGACGTTGAACCGCCGCCTGCGGTCGTGGATGCATTGCGGCGGATTGTCGCCGGCAATCGTCCGGGCTCGCATGGCTATATGCCCAATCCCGGTTACTCCGAGGTTCGCGAGGCCGTCGCTAAAAAGCTGCGCAGAGAGACCGGTTTGGACTTCACCGCCGAGGACGTCTTTATGACGGTCGGCTCCGCGGGCGCCTGCAACGTGATCCTGAAGTCGATTCTCGATCCAGGGGACGAGGTCATCGTTTTGGTCCCCTATTTTTCTGAGTACCAGTTCTATATCTCGAATCACGGCGGGTGCATGGTTCCCGCGGAAACCGACGCCTCGTTCCTGCCCGATGTGGAGCGCATTGCAGCGGCAATCACTCCTCGCACGCGCGCCATCATTGTCAATACGCCCAATAACCCAACCGGTCGTGTTTACCCCGAAAGTGTCCTGCGCGATCTGCAAGCGATTCTGGCGCGCGCCGATCAGGCAATTACTGTCATCAGCGATGAGCCGTACAAATCCTACGTCTATGACGGGCAGAAACAGCCCGAGGTGGCGTCGCACATCGCAAATACGGCAATCTGCAACTCGTGGTCAAAATCGTTGGGATTGCCAGGAGAGCGCATCGGGTACCTAGCGCTTTCGCCGCAACTGGAAGATGTTGCCGGTATGCGCCGTGCGTGTGCCTTCAGCAATCGCATTTTGGGTTTTATCAACGCGCCTGCAATCTGGCAGTGGGTGATGATGGAGACAGCGGACGAAACCATCGACCCAGCACCGTACGAGCACAAGAGAAATGTCCTGTGCGATGCGCTGGCGGGCATCGGCTACGATGTGAGGCGGCCTGAGGGGTCGTTCTACATTTTCCTCAAGACCCCTATCCCCGACGACATTGCGTTTACCAGGCTGCTTGCGGATGAAGGCGTGCTTGCTGTCCCGGGCGCTGGCTTTGGACGCTCGGGTTACATCCGTCTGTCGCTGACAATTCCCCTGGACCGGATCGAAAAATCGATCGGCGGATTCCAACGTGCATTTCTCTCATCGCTTCGCCAGGAAATCTGATATCGGATGCGCAGGCGTTGGACCGGTATGGATGGAGTGCCCGACGAATTTGGTGTCAGCGGGAGTGAGAGAGGTTGTTGTTGGTAGATGCAAATATTGAGGATGCTCTCATGCAACGCTCCTACCCACGACGTAGCCGAGCTTCTTAATGTGTGAGCAGTTCTCGGAAGACGAACCGACAGCTACGGGCTCCGGAGAGGGAGTGGAAATGGGCCACCTCGACGGTCAGAAGATTTTCATGCCACGCACATCAAGATCTCCGCTGACATTGTCGGTCCCTATTGTCTTCCAGCGGACAAAGAGGAAACTGAGCGTTCTGATACACAGCAAGAATCCTCTGGCGGACGGCATTCCGTGAGGCGTGGCGATGCATACGCGCAGTTCCGGGAGGATCCGTCAGCTCGTTCCCCAACCCGGTTTTGGCCCTTTCCAGAATCTCTGGAAGGCACCGCGCAGAGCAAGGGAGAGTCGGCGAGGATACAGGACTTGGTCGCGTCAGGGATGGATTGGCTGTTGACAGCAATGCGTGAACCGGTGTGTGCGCGCATATAATTGGCCTACACAATCCTCGCTTGCCAGAGGCGTTCAATGGCTCATGTGACTCTCAGGAATAGCTACCTGGCGCTATCGAATCGGCTCAACCGTTTTCCGCAAGGCGCACCGCCTTCCGAGCTTCTCTTCCAGATACTGGAGGTCTTGTTTACCAAAGACGAAGCAGCGCTGGTGGCGCTGCTTCCGATCAAACCCTTCAACATTGCCGCGGCAGCAAGGGTATGGAAGAAGCCGGTTGCCGAATCGCGAAGGATTCTTGAGGGTCTCGCATCGCGCGGGATGCTTCTTGACATGGAGATGCAGGGGGAGCAGATCTTTGTCTTGCCTCCGCCCATGGCTGGCTTCTTCGAATTTTCAATGATGCGCCTAGGCAACGGATACGATCAGAAGCTGCTGGCCGAGTTGTTCTACCAGTACCTGAACGTGGAAGAGGATTTTGTGAAGAACCTCTTCTCCGGGGGCGAAACGCAACTGGGCCGTGCGTTTGTTAATGAGGAGGCTCTGACTACGGACCAAACGTTGGCGGTGATGGACTACGAAAGAGCCAGCGAGGTGATCCACACGGCCTCGCATATGGGCGTTGGAGCCTGCTACTGCAGACATAAAATGCAGCACATGGGGAAATCCTGCGATGCTCCCATGAACATCTGCATGACCTTCAGCGGGACGGCCCAGTCGCTGATCAAGCACGGCATCGCGCGCAAGGTCGATGTAAAACAGGGCATGGATCTGCTGGACGAGGCTCTGGAGCACAATCTCGTGCAGTTCGGGGAGAACGTACAGCAGAAGGTGGCGTTCATATGCAACTGCTGCGGATGCTGCTGTGAGGCTATGCTCGCGGCCAAACGCTTCGCCGTCCTAAACCCCATCGCCACTACCAACTTCCTGCCGGAAGTCAGTACGGATTCGTGCAACGGCTGCGGCAAATGCGTGACGGCCTGCCCAGTGGAGGCCATGGGACTCGTGTCTGCAGGCGACCCACATAAGCCTACGCGCAGAAAGGCGCGGATCGACGAGTCCCTCTGTCTGGGTTGCGGCGTCTGCGTACGGACGTGTCGCAACCGCGGGATCAGGCTCAGATTCCGGAAGACGCGTGTGATAACCCCGGTCACCACTGCCCATCGCGCCGTGCTCATGGCCATTGAGCGGGACCAACTTCAGAACCTCATCTTCGACAATCAGGCGCATTGGAATCATCGCGCCATGGCCGCCATCCTGGGAGTGATCCTGAAACTCCCCCCGATCAAGCAAATCATGGCGAGCAGGCAAATGAAGTCTCGGTACCTTGAACAGCTGATGCGACCCAGAGATTTTGTCCATCTGGACCATTGAAAGAGAGGGCTCGAAAATCCTAGTCTGGCATCTGCTTCATCAACCGACGGGGCTCAAGCGTGAGCCTAACTTCCGGATGACCGCCTAAAGGGTGAGGAGATCCCCCGGCCCTGCCGAATAAGCGTTAACCTAACGGTTGTTTTTCATTGCGAATAGAAATACCATCTTGCTCATGAAAACCCTCACTTCAGACGGTGAGTTTGAAAACTGGGATGTATTGGAGAGGTTTCTTCCAGAGGGATGGGAAGAGCAAGCCCGACTGAGTGGGGCGATGCGGCGAGCCCGGTATATCAAGAGCCCAGAGTCAGTGCTGCGCATTCTTCTGCTGCACTTGGCGAACGGCTGCTCTTTGGCTGAGACCGCAGCGCGGGCTCAAGCCTCGGGGTTGGGCGTAATCAGCTCCGTGGGGGTATTTAAGCGGTTGCGCGCAGCGGGGCCGTGGCTGCGCTGGCTGTCGCAGCAGGAGCGTGGGACGGCGGCTCTGCCGGGGGTAATCTCACACTGCTGACCACTTGGCGCTGACCATTGACCGGGAATATCAAAACCTCATCTGTATTGCCTTTGTCATATTCCACGTTTAGCCGGTCGGCAACAGTCGTCACGTTTACAGACTGCCAAACTCGTTTGTCGCCCTGAAGAAAGCGCAGGTAATGGACTGCTTCGGGGTGGTGCTCAGGGAGACCAGCGACAAGAGCGTACCCCGCCCGAAGCGTTCGGTTTCTGTTCCATGCTGGATCGAGGTACGAGTAGCGCCCATCCGATTGACGAACGCGGATATAAAGGCGAACTTTTGGCGCTTTCATCGAACCGTCCTAAGGGGTAATACAGCCCACCGAGAGACAGGAGCGATCTATGGCAGTTTTCCCACGCGGCAGAGTCTGGTGGTACAAGTTCTACTTCGCCGGACAACTCATTCGGGAGTCGGCTAAGTCAACCTCGAAGACCGTGGCCAAGGACGCCGAGAACCAGAGACGGCGCGAACTCGAACAAGGCTTCCACAATCTGAAACAGAGGAGAGAGATTCGGATTCGGCAGTTGCGGGATGTGGCTGACGAATATCTGGCGGACTACAGATTGCGTTTTCGGGGAATCACTTTCGCCGAGTATGCGATCGGCCACGTGGTGAGACTGCCTGGTGAGAAGCTACTGGTCGACATCGACGAACCGGAGGTCCTCGGCTATCAAAGCGCGCGCCTTAAAGAGTCCGCAGCACCGAAGTCCATCAATGAAGAGGTCCGGTTCCTTCTGACCATGATGGGGGAAGCCTGCGATGTGATTCGAGTGAGGCTTTGCAAGAAGAAGAAGCTCAAACTGCCCGCTCGGCGCAAAATCGGGAAGGCGTATGAGCCGGATGAGACCCAGACAATGGGACAACTTTCACGCAAGTCTCGCTCTCCGCACATCCATCTGGCCCCCATGATGGCCCTCAGCGCCGGTATGCGCGATGCTGAGATTAAGTCGCTTAGCTGGAGCCAGATTCACCTGGACAAGAACTAGATCCAGATGGGAGAGAGCACGACGGCAGCCGGGGAGGAGAGGACGATCCCCATCAACTCAGTGCTCTACCAGGCCATCCTTGAATACCGCGCGACGTATCTGGGGAAGTTCAATTGGTTGCTTTTACGCAATTGCCCCAACCAGCCAACCGATGCCGGCGGTCATCGCCATCGCCAGGCCACCGCAGAATGTCACGCGAATTGCGCCCATCATTACTCTTGCGCCACCCGCGCGTGCAGCCAGTCCGCCCATCAGTGCGAGAACTGCCAGCGACGATAGAGAGACGAAAGGGATCAATCGCGCCTGTGGTGCGATCGCAGTGACCATGAGGGGCATCATGGCCCCGAGAGCAAAGCTGCACGTAGCGGCAAGGGATGCCTGCAATGGGCGCGCACGGAACTTTTCGGAGATACCGAGTTCATCGCGAGCATACGCGCCCAAAACAGAAGCCCGGAGAAGCCCGATGCCGCCGGTGCGATGCAGCCTTCTGCTTCGCCCCGGCATTTTGAAGCGCTTCCGGACGAGGAACTTCTGAAAACGTCGAAATGCGTTCTTGCTGTTCGACCGCCCGTGGGATTCCATCGAGTTGCCTAAACGCGTGATTGACCTGCCCTGTCCTAGATCCATCTCATCCTCAGCAGCCAAACCTTGACGCCTTGCGTAAGGCCCGTGTAGGCGAGGAGCGTCAGCAGGAGGATCGGCCAATACATCGCGGGCAGGTGAGTGAGGCCCAGCGAAGAAGCTAATGGAGAATAAGGCAGCCACGCTCCGAAGGCCATGATGGTGAATGTAGTGATCAACAACGGCCAGCTTGCACGGCTCTGGAAGAAAGGAATTTTATTCGTGCGAATGATATGAATGATGAGAGTCTGCGTCATGATGGACTCAACAAACCAGCCCGTCTGAAACAGCGGAGCGCGGGATGGATCCCAGCATTTGAAGAGATAGAGC
>Ga0182013_10002368_pt1 | contig 24699 bp, 16 predicted proteins | sample 612S2MmetaG_FD_120487 | JGI IMG/M metagenome (GOLD analysis project Ga0182013, IMG submission 120487) | Permafrost microbial communities from Stordalen Mire, Sweden - 612S2M metaG | ecosystem: Environmental > Terrestrial > Soil > Wetlands > Permafrost | place: Sweden: Stordalen | collected...
TAACCGATGTAGTCGGCCCAATTATAGATGTTGAGCACCTGATCGCCGGCCGGATCCGCGTGCCCGGTCGTATGTCCGTCACGGCCGCCGCCGCAACCGGCGATCAGAGCCGCGACGAGTGCGAGCGCCGCGAGCGGCAGTAAACGGCGCTCAGGCACGGGCCAATTCGGCGGCAACCCACTCGTGAAACTGGCGGATGACGTATTCCTCGGGCATGACGACGCCGCGCGCATGCGGCGCGGCGTGCAGACCCTGTTGGTTGAGCTCGCACACGTCCGCATCTTCCGTCATGACCAGGTTCGTGAAATCGACCACGTTGCGCAGGTCGAAATCCGGGCTCGCCAATGCATCGGGTGAGAACAGATATTCGACCCGCAGCTGCGTGCGCTCCGGACCCAGCGGCAGGAGCCGCACCACCCGCACGTAATCGACGTGGCCGACGATGAACATCGACGGCAATCCGGTCATGTACACCGCGCCCAGATTGCGATCCTCTTCCGAAAGGCCCGGAAATTGCGGCCCCGAGACCCGGCCGTCGTTCGACCAGGTCGCCGCCCCTTCACGCAGGCCGCCCTTGTACTTGGGATCGGCGTCGGTCCGGTGCTCCATCCATCGGGGATCGTCGCGCTCCTCGAGGAGTCCGCGCCCGTAGATCGGCACGAGGCTCGAGAGCTTGGGATGGACGCCGGGGCAATGCAGGCACTCGTTGTAGTTCTCCCAAAAGATCTTCCAGTTGCTCTTCACGGTCTTCTCGAAGGTGTGCGCCAGCACCAGATCCGCGAGCGGCCAGGCATCGAGGCGATTCAGCGGCATGTCGAACAACCGATCGAAAGCGGGCGGCTCTTCGCTCAAGCAGACGAAGATGAAACCGCTCCATTCGCGCACCTTCACCTTGTAGAGCGGATAGTCCGCCACATCGAACCCGTCGGCATGCGCCTTCGACGACGTGCGCAATAGATCGCCGTGCAAATTGTAGGTCCACGCATGGTACGGACAGACGACGGTGGGCGATCTCAGGATTCCCTGCGTTTCGCGGCATAGGAGCGCCCCGCGGTGACGGCAGGTGTTGTGGAAGCCCTCGAGCGCGCCCTCATCGTTGCGAACCAACAGGATTTTCTGATCGCCGACTTCGAACGTGCGAAAGGCGCGCCTGGCCGGCAACTCGCTCGAGCGGCACACATAGATCCAATTGCGGTACCAAATCCGCTGCAGCTCGCGCTCGTAATGACGCGGATCGAAATACGCTTCCGCGGGCAGCCCTTCGGTGAGCTCCGTCAGGCCGTTGTAACCGGCCGCCTTGTCGTTTGCCGTAACCAACATGCTATGCCTCCGCCGTTCCCATCAGACCCTCATCCGAGCGCCGCTCGGGTCGTAGGCGGGCTCGTTCAAGCGAACGGCCGCGCAGCGCTCACCGATGATTTCGATCTCGAATCCAGAATCCGCACCGGCCAGCGCGGCCGGCACATAGCCCAGCGCGAGCGAAGCGCCGACCCGATGGCCGTAGGCGCCGGACGTGACCCACCCGACCGGACGGCCGTCATGCCATATGGGCTCATCGCCGATGGCGTCCGCATCGTTGGCCTGAACCTTGAAGCATAAAAGCTTGAGCGCTCCGCCGCCATCGCGCTCTTCGAGGGCTGCCGTACGACCGATGAAGCGGTCCTTCTTGAAGTCGACGAAACGCCCGAGACCCGCCTCGGCGGGGCCGTAGATCGGACGGTACTCGCGCGCCCAGGTCCCAAAGCTCTTCTCGATGCGCATGGCATTGAGGGCGCGCCCCCCATAGAGCCTGAGGCCGTGCTCGCGGCCGGCCCGGGTCAGGACGTCGTAAAGCGCGCGCTGATAGTCCGCCGTCACCCAGATTTCGAAGCCCTGCTCGCCGGTGAATGACACCCGACCCACGTAGCCCGGCACCATGCCGATCTCCATGCGCCGGAACGACATGAAAGGGAATGCGGCGCTCGACAAATCATCCCGCACCAGGCCCTGCAGCAGGGCGCGCGCATTCGGGCCCGCGATGGCGAGGCCCGTATATTCCATCGCACAGGGACGCACGGAGACGCCGCTGGATGGCATGTGCCGCTCGAACCAGCGCATGTAGTAGGTCTCCGCCGCGTAGGTGCCGATCAGAAAGAAGCGCTGTTCCGAAGCCCGGCACACCGTGAAATCGCCGATGAGCTTGCCGCGCTCGTTGAGCATCGGCGTCAAGACGATGCGGCCGACGCCCGGCACGCGGTTCGCCATGGTGTGCGACAGCCACTCGGCGGCGCCCGGACCTTGAATGTCGAACTTGCCGTAATTGGAGATCTCCAAAAGCCCGACCGAGTCGCGCACCGCGATGCATTCCTCCGCCACGTGGGGATGGGCGTTCGAGCGCCGGAAGCTCACCTCATCGTGCGCCTCCTGCGCGCTCGGCGCGAACCAGAGCGGATGCTCGAGCGCGCAGTAGTCGCCGAATACCGCATGCTCGGCCTGCAGCCGCTCGTAGATCGGCGTCGTGCGCAACGGCCGCGCCGCGTGCAGCTCCTCGTTCGGGAAACGGATGCTGAAGCGGCGCGAATAATTCTCGCGCACCTTCGCGTTGGTGTAGGCGAGCGTGGTCCAGTCGCCGTAGCGCGCCACGTCCATGCCCCAGACATCCGCGCCCGGGTCGCCATCGATCATCCAGTGCGAGAGCGCAAGGCCGACGCCGCCGCCCTGGGAGAATCCGGCCATGACCCCGCAGGCGACCCAGAAATTGCGAAGCCCCCGAACGGGCCCGACCAGCGGGTTCCCATCGGGGGCGAAGGTGAACGGGCCGTTCACCACTTTGCGGATGCCCGCGGACTCGAGCGCCGGAAAATGTTCGAAGCCGACGGCGAGGCTCGGGGCGATGCGATCGAGGTCGTTGGCGAGAAGGTCCTGCCCGAAGTCCCAGGGCGTGGTCTCGGGAGACCACGGGACGCCCGCGCGCTCATAGGTTCCCATGAGCATGCCGCCGCGCTCCTGCCGCAGGTAGATCTCGCCTTCGAAGTCGATGGCGTGCAGCTGCTCCTGCTTGCCGGCGAGCTCGGGCATGTCGCCGGTGATCAAGTATTGATGCTCCATCGCCAGGATCGGCAGCTCGATGCCGACCATGCGGCCCACCTCCCTGGCCCACAATCCTCCGGCGTTGACCACGTGCTCGGCGTGCACCGTGCCCTTCTCCGTGACGACATCCCAGGAGCCGTCGGTGCGCTGTTTGAGATCGACCACCCGATTCTGGCGGACGATATCCGCGCCGCCGATCTGCGCGGACTTGGCGTACGCATGGGTCACGCCATACGGGTCCACGTGACCCTCGATGGGATCGTACAGCGCGCCCGCGAAATGACGCTTGTCCAGCAGCGGAAACAGCTTCGCCGCCTCATCGACGGAGATGATCTCGAGCTCCATGTTCAAGTAGCGGCCGCGCGCCTTCGCCATTTTCAGCCAATCGAGGCGCTCGCGCGTGCCGGCGAGCATGATGCCGCCCGTTATGTGCACACCGCAGGATTGACCGGAGATGCGCTCGATCTCCTGATACAAATTGATGGTGTATTGCTGGAGTTTCGCGACGTTCGGGTCACCGTTGACCGTGTGCATGCCGCCCGCGGCATGCCAGGTCGAGCCGGAGGTCAATTCCGCCCGCTCCACCAGCAGCACGTCCTTCCAGCCCGCCTTGGTCAAATGATACAGAACGCTCGCGCCGACCACCCCGCCGCCGATCACCACGACTCTCGCATGACTTTTCATTCAATTACTCGTTGGAAACCGCCAGGCGCAGATTGGAATCCGCCGGGGTCGTGACATTGCCGAAACGCTCGATCAGCCAGGAGCGGAACAGCGCGATCGCGGTGTCGCCCAAGCTTTCCGGATGGGTGATCAAATAATACCCATAGCCGTCGTCGAGAATATTGTCGAAAGGGGTGATCAGGCGGCCCGAGCGGATGTAATCGCCGAACAGGTAGGTGTCGATGAGCGCGATCCCCTCCCCGCTCAACGCGTACTGCACGGCGAGCAGCGCCGTATCGAACACGAGTCCCCGCTCCACGTTCAAACCGTGGAGCCCCGACTGGCGCGCGAACTGCGACCACAAATGATGCCGCGGCAGATCCGAGAGGCGCACGTGAATCAATTCGTTCGCCTCGATGAACCCGGCGAGACCTTGGTCCTTGTGCTTCTCCGCGATGGCCGGATGGCAGATCATGGAGAGCCGCACCGGCCACAAAAGATCGCGCACCATGTCGGTGACGGTGGGCTTCGAGTAGACCACGGCCACATCGACCTCGCTGACCGGCGCTCCGACCCCGTACGGACTCACCAGGTCGATCTCGACATCCGGAGCGGTGTGCCGAAAGTCGCGAAGAATGGGCACCGCCAGATGGGCCGCGAAGGTAGGCGGCATCTGGACCCGCAGCGTCCGCAGCACGCTCGTGCCGTCGTTGCGGATGTCGTCGAGGGCGTATTCCAGCCGGTCGAACGACTTGGTCACCGCGGCGAGCAGATGCTGCCCCGCCTTGGTCAGGACCAGCGCATGCGGGCGCCGCTCGAACAGCTGAACGCCGATCAATTTCTCGAGCGCGATCACGTGCCGCGACAAGGCGCTCTGTGAGATCAACAACGCGTTTGCCGCCGCCGTGAAGCTCAGATGCTGCGCGACACCCTCGAACGCGCGCAAGGCGTTCAGCGGCAGCCAGCGTCGATCCATCGGAGCCTTGACCATCCCGCTCGCCCCCTACGGCGCCCACGAGCGCGTGTAGCCGACCGCTCTCTGCTGATCCTCGACGATGGTTCGCGAGGCGAGCCACAGGTGATAGGCGGCCCAAAAGCCACTCGGGGCGAGGATCAGCATGGCAAAGCGCAGGGAGGCCGCATCGCTCCCGTGCGGGCCTGCGTACCAGTCGCTCAGGAAGCCGACCATCGATGGCGCCACGATCCAGTTCAACACGTTCGCCACCAGGAGCGACACCGCAATGAACATGTTGCGCATGCAGCACGGGGCCAGATTGTTGAGCAGCCCGAAACACGGCCCGATGTAAAAATAGATGGCGGGTATGAAAATCCAGAACATCGCCTTGCAAATCGCTTGATCGTGCGTCCAGTAGGCAACGATGGAGGGGATGGTCGCCAGCGCGATGCCCGCGGCGAGAAGCCAAACGACGCGGCGTGGATTGGCCATCGATGGCAGGGACAGGATGACCGCCGTTGCCACCGTCGCAGTCGAGCCTCCGATGAGGTGGATGTTGCCCGTGAAAGCTCCCGCTTGCGCCACGTTCAAACCGTACGCCCGCTGCAGGAACGCGGGAGTCCAGGACATGAGGCCCCATCCCCACAGCGCGCACAATCCACCGCCGATGACGACGTGAAAGGCCGCTCGCTGCCGCCATAGGAACTTGAGCGAAGTGAGGAACGAGGCGGTGATCTCGTCGGTGAGCGCATCCAGCCGCCCGCGCTGCGGCTCTCTGACGGTGAAGTAAACGAGGATTCCCACAAAAAGTCCGGGCACCCCCAGGGCCAGGAAAGCGCCGCGCCAGGTATAGAGATTCGCCACGTAACCGGCAAAATTCGCACCCAGATAGGCTCCGATGGGCGCCCCCAGTGCCAGCACCGTCATGGCCATCGGCCGGCGTTCCGCGGGAAAATAATCGGAAACGATGGCAGTCGAAGGAGGCGTCCCTCCCGCCTCGCCGATGCCGACGCCCACGCGCGCGAACAGGAACTGCCAGTAGCTCCGCGTGATGCCGCACACCGCCGTGAAGGCGGACCAGACAACGAGGGAAACTGCCAGGATATTGCGCCTGTTTACGCGGTCCGCCAGCCAGGACAGGGCGATCCCGAAGGTGCCGTAGAAAATCGCCAGGGGCCAGCCGGTGAGGATCGCGACGCCGCTGTCGGTCAGGTGCAGATCCAGGCGGATCTGCTCGAGCACCGTGGATACGACATAACGATCCGCGATGTTGATGGCGTAGATGAAGCACGTGAGGATCAACACGTACCAGCGCAACAGCGAGGTGGGCGTTCGGGTATCAGCGAGGTCGACGGTGGTGCTGCTCACGTAGATCCGGCCTGTCGTTCGATCCTCGGCACCATACAGGGTTCGCCTCCGATATGCGACGGGGCGACGCGGGAACCGGCCGGACGGTGCGCCACGCGCGCCGGAATGTCCGCGAAGCAATGCGCCTAAAAATAACATGGGTGAATCGCGAAATGGCATAGCAGGCTCACACGATAGGATTAAGCTTCGCGACAGTGGAGAGCTTCGACTACGTCATCGTCGGCGCGGGGACCGCGGGCTGCGTGCTCGCCGATCGCCTTTCGGCGGACGGTCGCCACCGGGTGCTCGTTCTCGAAGCCGGCGGATCGGACGACCGCTTCTGGATCAAGGCGCCCATCGGCTACGGCTTCACTTTTGCCGATCCTTCGGTCAACTGGAAGTACCAGACGGCGGCCAGCCCCGGACTCGATGGGCGCAGCATGTACTGGCCGCGCGGCCGCGTGGTCGGCGGCTCGAGCTCGATCAACGCGCTCGTCTATTGCCGCGGCATGCCGGCGGACTTCGACGACTGGCGCGCGCTCGGCAATGCGGGCTGGGGCTGGCAGGACGTTCGACCCTACTTCGAACGATCCGAGCGCCGCGTGGGGCCCGACGGACGTGCGAGCAGCGACGGACCGCTCGATGTGAAGGATGTCACCCCCTTCCTGCATCCGATGCGCGAGCAGTGGCTCGCGGCCGCGGCCGAACTGGATTTGCCGATCACGCAGGACTTCAACGGCTCGAGTCCCGAGGGCTTCGGGTGCTACCAGGTCTCGATCCGCGACGGCCGCCGCTGGTCGGCGGCGGATGCCTTTTTACGACCGGCCCTGCGCCGCGGCGGCGTGAAACTGGAAACCGGCGCCTGGGCCGCGAAGCTGCGTTGTGAAGGGCGGAGCGTCGTCGGGGTCGACTATGTTCGCGGCGGCGCGTCATGTTACGCCCGCGCCGATCGCGAGGTGATCGTGTCCGGCGGCACCGTGAATTCGCCCCAACTCCTGCAGCTGTCCGGCATCGGCCCCGGCGCCACGCTGGCCGCCCACGGCATCGCGACGGTGCTCGACAGCCCGGCGGTCGGCGGCAATCTGCAGGACCATTTGGCCGTCGTGTACTCCTTCAAGGCGACCCGCCCGACCTTGAACGAGGAGCTTCATTCCCCGCTCCGCCAGGCGATCGCGGGCGTGAGATACCTCATCACGCGGCGCGGCCCGTTGAGCCTGAGCGTCAATCAGTTCGGCGGATTCGTTCGCGCTCGCCCCGATGCCGTTCGCCCCGATGTACAGCTGTACTTCAACCCGGTCACCTACGGGGCGGGCGACTCGACACGCAAGCGCATCCAGGTGGACGGTTTTCCCGGCTTCTATCTGTGTTTTCAGCCGACGCGTCCCACCAGCGCGGGCCGCATCGACCTCAAGAGCCCCGATTTCCGCGAGCCGCCGCACATCGCCCCGAACTATCTCTCCACGGACCGGGACGTGGAAGATGCGAAGTTTGGCGGCCGTCTCATGCAGGCGATCGCACGCACCCGCGCCATCGCCGTCCTGATCCGCGAGCCGCTCGCGCCGGACCTGTTGCGCATGAGCGAGGCCGACCTGGTATCCGATTTCCGCGCGCGCGCGGCCACCGTCTACCACCCGGTGGGGACCTGCCGGATGGGCCGCAGCATCGGCGAGTCGGTGGTAGACCCCGCGCTGCGCGTGCACGGCATGGAGAGGCTGCGCGTCGTCGACGCCTCGGTGTTCCCGACGGTCACGTCGGCCAACACCAACGCACCGACGCTCATGGTCGCGCAACGGGCAGCGGACATCATCTTGGCAGGGACGTGAGTGGAGCCTTATGAAACTCGATAGTGTGAAGGTTTTCGTGGTCGGGAATCCGCCACCGGGCTACGGCGGCCGGTACTTCGTGTTCTTGAAGCTCAAGACTGCGTGCGGCATCGAGGGCCTGGGGGAGGTGTACGCGGCCACCTTCGGTCCCAAGATCATTGCCGCGATGATCGAGGACGTATTCACGCGCCGCTTCGCGGGGCGCGACCCCTTCCAGATCGAAGCGCTGTGGCGCGACAGTTACGGCTCCGGATTCACGCTGCGGCCGGACCTCTCCCTCATGAGCGTGGTGAGCGGCCTGGAGATGGCCTGCTGGGACATCGTCGGCAAGGCAGTCGATCAGCCCGTCTACCAGCTGCTGGGCGGCAAGGTGCATGAACGGCTGCGAAGCTACACTTATCTTTATCCGGGCGAGGGCGAGGGCGAGGACTTCTATCACGACCCGGACCGCTCGGCCGCGCGTGCGGCCGAGTACGTGAAGCTCGGATTCACCGGCGTCAAATTCGATCCGACCGGGGGATATTCGGTGTTCGACCCGCGTCAGCCCACGCAGGAGCAGCTCGCGCGCACAGTGGAGCTGGTCCGCAAGGTGCGCGAAGCCGTGGGCGGTCGGGCGGACCTCTTGGTGGGCACACATGGACAGTTCACCACGTCCGGCGCCGTGCGGCTGGCGAGGCTCCTCGAACCCTACGATCCGCTCTGGTTCGAGGAACCCGTGCCGCCGGAGATGCCGGAGGAAATGGCCAAGGTCGCACGCGCCACGAGCATCCCCATCGCCACCGGCGAGCGCCTGACCACGAAGTACGAGTTCGCCCGCATTCTCGCCACGGGCGCCGCCAACATCCTGCAAATGAATCTCGGCCGGGTGGGAGGGATCTTGGAGGCCAAGAAGGTCGCCGCGCTCGCGGAGGTGCACTACGCGCAAATCGCTCCGCATCTTTATTGCGGCCCCGTGGTCGGCGCCGCCAACATTCAGATCGCCACCTGCACGCCGAATTTCCTGATTCTGGAAAGCATCCAGCAATGGGGCGGATTTCACGCGCAGATTCTGAAGAAGCCGATTCGATGGGAGGAAGGATACGTCATACCGCCGACGGCCCCCGGGCTCGGCGTCGAGCTCGACGAGGCGGTGGCGCTGGCGCATCCCTTCACCGGGAGCGCTCTGCACCTCGAAATGGCCTCGCGTCCGTTGGGCTGAACAGTTTGGGAGCATCGATGCGCTATGGATTTGTCGGTCTGGGTCATCTGGGCAAGCACTTGGCGGCGAACCTTGCGCGCGCCGGCTTCGCGCTCGCGGTGCATGACCTCCATCCAGGTTCGGCGGAGCTCGTTCTCGCCGCCGGCGCCCGATGGTCGCCGTCGGTGCGGGAGCTCGCGGCGGGCTGCGACTGCCTGATCACCTGCCTTCCCTCGCCCGCCGCCACCCGGGCGGTGCTCGCTGAGGCGCTCGGCGTGCTACGCCCGGGATCGACTTGGATCGAGATGAGCACCAACGATTTCGCCGAAGTCGAGGCGCTTGCGAAACGCGCCGAGAGCTCGGGTGTCGCCACCCTCGCCTGTCCGGTCACCGGGGGTGTCCACCGCGCCGAGGCCGGCGAGATCACGGTACTCGTTGGCGGCGCGCAACAAGTATTCGAGGCTCACAAGGCGGCGCTCGAGGCGATGGGCGGGCGGGTCATCCATCTCGGCGGGATCGAGCAGGCGGCGGTGACCAAGGTGGTGACCAATATGCTGGCGTTCATTCATCTGATCGCCGCCGGCGAGGCTCTCATGTTGTGCGCCAAGGGCGGGGTCGACCTCACGGCGGCGTTCCACGCCATTGCGGCAAGCTCCGGCAACAGCTTCGTCCACGAGACCGAAAGCCAGGTGATCTTGAGTGGCAGCTATGACATTGGATTCACGATGGATTTGGCCTGCAAGGACGCCGGTTTCGCGATCGAGTTCGGGCGCCGTTTCGGGGTGCCGTTGCGGCTCGCGGGAGTGATGGAGCAGATCTTCATCGAGGGCCGCGCGCGCTATGGTGGCGACGCGTGGTCGTCGATGATCGTGAAGCTCTTGGAAGATGCGGTGGGGACGCCGCTGCGTGCGCCGGGCTTCCCGGCGCGTCTTGGTGGCGAGCACTCGTGAAAGCAACAACGCCCCGACGAGGCATCGAATTAATGCATGAGCGAATCGATTTTTGGCATGCATCGGTGCGTGCCGGCAACAAAGTTGGTGTTTTGCCGAAATGCGATGCTATTCTCTGTCACAAATCTGTAAGACCGCGCGGCCAGACGAAAGCGGCGACAACGTATCACTTCTAAACGGGATGGGACGCATGAACTCGAACTCTAAGCTGTCTTACGCGATCGCCGCGATTTTGAGCGGCACGGCTGGCGGATTGGCGCATGGAGCGACGGGCACAGAGACCGCCGGTGCGGACAATGCCTCGGACACCATCCAGGAGATCACCGTCACCGCGCAAAGGCGGACGGAGAATGCGCAGGACGTGCCGATCACGATCCAAGCATTCACGGGCGAGACGCTCAAGCAGCTGAACGTCCAAACGTTCGACGATTTGCAGAAGAACATTCCCAACATCACCTCGGCCAACCTAGGTCCCGGCCAGAGCAGCATCTTCATGCGCGGACTGTCGGTCGGCGTGACAGGACAGCAGGGAACCGGCACCACCGGTCCGATCCCCAATGTATCGGTGTATCTGGACGAGCAATCCGGTGCGCTGCCGGGCCGAAACCTGGATGTGTATGCGGCGGATCTGGAGCGCATCGAAGTGCTCGAAGGCCCGCAGGGGACCTTGTTCGGATCCGGCGCCGAGGCCGGCGTTTTGAGGTACATCACCAACAAGCCGAAGCTCGACACCACCGAGGGCAACGTCAACGCAGGCTACAGCTACACGGCGGGCGGCGATCCGAACAGCAACGTGAATGCGACGCTGAATCTGCCGCTGATACCGGACACGCTCGCGGTTCGCGGCGTGATTTACAACGACAGCCGCGGCGGCTACATCAACAACGTGCCGGCGACGTTTACGCGACAGCAAACGGATGAAGGATTTTTGTTGCACAAGGTGCCGATCGCGATCCCAACCGACAGCGCGTCGATCAACAACAACAACCTGGTCGGCAACGCCATCAACCCGGTGACCTATACGGGCGCGCGTCTCTCGGCCCTGTTGAAGATCAACGACAGCTGGGACGCGCTGCTCACGCAAAGCTACCAGAACATGAATGCCCAAGGGGTGTTCTACCAGCAGCCATACGGCCCCGAGGGACTCACCTTCACTCCGCCGACGTCGGGCGCCGAGCCGATAGGCGTGCGCAAGCTGCCGCCGCTGTCGGTCACCCTGTTCACCCCGTCCTACGACAAGGACAAGTTCGAGAACACGTCGCTCACCGTCGACGGCAAGATCGGCGACATCAAACTGGTCTATGCGGGCGGCTACCTGGTCCGCAACATCGAGCAGCAACAGGATTACACCAACTATTCCCGCGGCGTCTACGGCTACTACTACCAGTGCGCGGGCTACTCCAAGGTCGGAACGGCGACGGCCGGCAGCGGCAAGTGCTTCTCGCCCGCCGCAAGCTGGCAGGAAAAGGAAAAGAACACCCATCAAAGCCACGAGTTCCGGGTGAGCACACCGGACGATTGGCGCATTCGCGGGATCGGCGGCCTGTACTGGGAAGAATTCAAGATTTACGACGATACGCAGTGGACGTACAAGACCGTTCCGAGCTGCTCGGCCACCTACAACGACGGCTGCTTCAACAACGTGCAGCCCTGGCCCAATTCCACGGCATACGTTCCGGGCGTGCGCAACGACAACGTCGGCTTCTTCGATGACACCACGCGAACCATCATTCAACGGGCGGCGTTCGGCTCGGTCGACTTCGACATCATCCCGAAGACCTTGATCCTGACGGCCGGCACGCGTTACTACAAGTTCGACGAGAGCGAGCTTGGCGGCGATGTGGGAAGTTTCTATTGCAAGAATTTCGCGCCGACCACCTACTTTGGTCCTTGCACCTCGGCGACCAACGGCAACGGCAAGCAGGGCGGACTCACCCCCAACAACCCGGGGAGCGCCCCCTACGGCACAAACCTGAATGCATCGAGTTTCAACAACTCGCAGTATCACGGCTTTCGCAGCCGCGCAAACTTGAGCTGGCACGTCACCGACGATGTATTGGTGTACTACACCTGGTCGCAAGGGTTCCGGCCGGGCGGGTTCAACCGCGGCACGAAATTCACCCAGCCCTATGGCGCGGATGCCTACCAATACGCCACTCCGTCGACCTACCACCCGGACACCCTGATCAACAATGAGATCGGCTTCAAGACCGAGTTCCTGAATCACCGCCTGCAGGTCAACGGCGCGGTGTATCAGGAAGACTGGAAGAACACGATCGTGGAGTTCTTCGATCCGCAGCAGGGGTTCGGCAACCTGACCTTCGTCACCAATGGCCCCAACTACAAGGTCCGGGGCGGAGAGCTGCAGGTGGTCGCGCGCGTGACCGAAGGGCTGACGGTGCAGTCCTCGGCCTCGTACAACAGAAGTTCCCAGGCCAATTCGCCTGCGATCGTCAACAACAATCCGACCAGCGCGAATTTCGGCAAGCCGGTTCTCGGCGCCGACGGGCTGCCGATTCCGAACGTGTTCGGCCTGCAGGGCAGCCCGCTGGGCGAATCGCCCGAGATCCAGGCGAATCTGCGTCTGCGCTATGAATTCCCGCTGGGCGAATACAAGGCATTCAGCCAGGTGGGCGGGCAGTACTACGGCCGCTCATTCTCGACCGTGGGCACGGTGGACAACTACGAGATGGGCGGATGGGCCACGATGGACGCGTCGGTCGGCGTCGCCAAGGATGCGTGGAACGTGCAGTTGTTCGCGCAGAATCTGGCGAACCGAAATGCCAGCGTGTACACGAATTCGGCCCAGTTCATTCTCACCGAAGTGCCGCTGCGGCCGCGGATTGCCGGGGTGACGTTCGGCTACAAGTTCTGAGGCCGGACGGGTGGCGGGAGCCTCGTCCCGCCGCTTGGGTTAGAATCCAAAGCGGGCAGAAATGCCCGCTTTTTTTGTGCCAATCATCCCCCGAGGCCCCGCGCAGGGAAATGCAACCAGCGATCATCACCCCTCCTTCGTCCCGGCTCGAGACGGAAATCAAGCGGGTACGCGCACTGTTGGAGCAAAGCGAGTTCGCGCAGGGACTCGCGGCTGCGCAAGTGCTGGCCGCCGAGGCGCCGGAGAGCCGCGATGTGCTGTACATGATCGCGGTGAGCCTTCGCTATCTGCAGCGCATCCCCGAGGCGCTGCAGACGCTCGAGCGGCTGGAACATGCGCACCCGGGATACCCCCGTCTCTATCAGGAGCGCGGTCATTGCTACGTCGCCCAGCGGGCCGCCGAACCGGCCATCGAGGCCTACGAACGGGCGGTGACCATGAGTCCGGCGCTGCCTGCCAGCTGGCGCGCGCTGCAAACCCTCTATCGCATGCTGGGACGCCCGGCTGACGCCGAAAAGGCCGACGCGCAGCTCAGGAATCTGGCAGCGCTGCCGCACGAGATCGTCACCGCATTCAGCATGTATGCCGACGGCGAGATCCTGGATGCGGAACGCGTGGTGCGCGACTACCTGCTCGCGCATGGCGACCATGTGGAGGGAATGCGGCTGCTCGCCAAGATCGGCCTCGATCTCGACGTGGCGGACGATGCCGAGCTCCTGCTCGCCCGGGTGCTCGAGCTCGCGCCCCAGCATCGCGAGGCGCGCTACGAATACGCCATCGTGCTGTTGAAGCGGCACAAGCACGTCCGGGCACGGGAGGAGATGGAGAAGCTGCTCGCGCTGGATCCGGACAACAGGATGTACCGCACGACGCATGCCACGGTATGCATAGGATTCGGCGACTATCAGGCGCTCCCGCGCTACCGGGAGCTCCTTGCCGAAACTCCGGACGATCCGGAACTCCACTTGTCGATCGCGCACGCCCTGAAGACCCTCGGACAGACGACGGAGGCGATCCGCGCCTACCACGAGGCTGCCGCCTCCAGGCCAGACTTCGGGGAGGCGTACTGGAGCCTCGCGAATCTCAAAACCTACCGATTCAGCGAAATCGAGATTGCCAAGATGCGAACCGCCGAGGCCTCGCCTAGAATCCAGCTGGCCGACCGGTACCACATGTGTTTCGCCCTCGGAAAGGCGCTCGAGGACCGCGCCGAGTATGCGGAGTCCTTCGCCTTCTACGAGCGTGGCAATGCGCTCAAGAAGATTGAGTGCCGCTACCGCCCGGAACCTCTCGAGCGGACGGCCCGGCTGCACGAGTCCTTGTGCACAGCGGAGTTCTTCGCGGAGCGGGCGGGTTTGGGCTGCGACAGCGCGGCGCCGATTTTCATCGTCGGCCTGCCCCGCTCCGGCTCGACCTTGATCGAGCAGATCCTGGCCTCGCACTCGCAAGTCGAGGGCACGATGGAGCTCGCGGACATCCCCAGGATGGTCCAGGACCTGCAGGGCCGGGAGGTGATCGGCGGCGAACAGCGCTACCCCGGCGTGCTCGGGTCGCTGAGCGCGGCGCAATTGACCCGGCTCGGAGAGAGATATCTCACGGACACCCTAGTATACCGAACGGGCAAAGCCCGCTTCATCGATAAAATGCCGAATAACTTCCGGCACCTCGCCCTGATCCACTTGATTTTGCCCAATGCCAAGATCATCGATGCGCGGCGTGAGCCCATGGCCTGCTGTTTCTCGAACTTCAAGCAGCTGTTCGCGTCCGGGCAGCAGTTCACGTACAGCATCGAGGACATCGCCCGCTATTACCGCATGTACGTCGAGCTCATGGCGCATTGGGACGCCGTGCTGCCCGGCAAAGTGCTGAGGGTCCAGCACGAGACGGTGGTGCGGGATTTGGAAGGCAATGTGCGCCGTATCCTCGATTTCTGCGGGCTGGATTTCGAACCTGCATGCCTGGAGTTTCACAAGACCTCGCGCACCGTTCACAGCGCAAGCTCCGAGCAGGTGCGACGGCCCATCTATCGGGAGGGCGTCGATCAGTGGCGTCACTATGAGCCCTGGCTTGCTCCGCTCAAGGCCGCGCTCGGTCCGTTGGCCGCGCCGGCCGGTTAGCGGTGCAACCGTGAGCTTCACGGCCGAACAGCACTCCGCCAGCCGCGTCGAGCTCGAGGTACAGCGCCTGCGCAGCTTGCTCGAGAAGGGCCGGCTCGCCGAGGCGCTGAGCGGCGCGCAGGCATTGCTTGGGGAGGTACCCGAAAATCGCGACGTGCTTTATATCCTGGCGGTGAGTCAGCGCTACCTGCAACGAATTCCGGAGGCGCTCGCGACGCTGGCGCGGTGCGAATCGCTGCATCCGGGATTCAGCCGCCTGTATCAGGAGCGCGGCCACTGTTACCTGGCGGCGCGCAATCCGGGAGCCGCACTGGAATCGTTCCTGGCGGCCGTGCGCATCAATATCGCATTGCCGGCGAGCTGGAAGGCTCTGGAGGTATTGTTCCGCTCTGCCAGCCGTTTGGCCGAATCCGAGAACGCCGCCGCTCAAGTGAAGCGGCTGGCGACCTGGCCGGTGGCCGTGCTGACCGCGACCGGGTTGTTCGCCGACGGCGAGACTCAGGCCGCCGAGAACATGATCCGCGCGTTTCTTCTGGCCCATCCACAGCATGTCGAGGCGATGAGGCTGCTCGCCCAGATCGGCATGAAGCTGGATATTCTCGACGATGCGGAATTCCTGCTGGAAACGGCGTTGATGCTGGAGCCGGAGCATCGCCCGATGCGCTACGACTACGCGGTCACCCTGCTGCGGCGCCACAAGCATGCGCAGGCCATTGCCGAGCTCGAGCGGTTGCGGGCGATCGAGCCCGGCAATCGGGCCTATGAGATCACCTACGCAACCGCCTGCGCCGGACTCGGCAGACTCGAGGAGGCGATCGAACGCTATCGGATCATGCTGCTCGATTCGCCGCGCGCAGCCGACCTGCATTTGTCGGTGGCACACGCGCTCAAGACGCTCGGCAGACAAAAGGAGGCCGTGGAGAGTTATCGGGCCGCCTACACGGCGCAGCCGGATTTTGGCGACGCTTATTGGAGTTTGGCCAACCTCAAGACCTACCGGTTCACGGACGAGGAGATCGCCCAGATGCGCCTGCAGGAGCAGCGGGCCGACATCCGGGCCGTCGATCGCTACCATCTTTGCTTCGCACTCGGCAAGGCGCTCGAGGACCGGCGCGAGTTCGGCGAATCGTTCCGCTATTACCAGTCCGGTAACACCCTCAAAAAATCGGAAGTGAGGTTCAATCTGAGGCCGATTCTGCGCAATGCCGAGCTGCAAGCCGCAGTGTGTACACGGGAGTTCTTCGAGGCGCGCAAGGGATGGGGCTTCGATTGCGCCGATCCGATTTTCATCGTCGGACTACCGCGGGCGGGATCGACACTGCTGGAACAAATCCTCGCTTCCCATTCGCGCGTCGAGGGCACGACCGAGCTGCCCGAAATCCTGCGCCTGGTCGGAGAGCTGCAGGGGCGCGACGCCGATCCGGTAAACCCCCGCTACCCCGCTGTTCTCAGCGATCTCACAGCGGAGGATTTCTCACGGTTCGGCGAGAAATACATCGCGGACACCCGGGTCTACCGCAGCGGGTTGCCGCGGTTCATCGACAAGATGCCGAACAATTTCCGCCACATTGGGCTGATTCACCTGATCCTGCCGAACGCGAAGATCATCGATGCCCGCCGCGAAGCCATGGCCTGCGGCTTTTCCAATTTCAAACAGCTGTTTGCATCCGGGCAGGAGTTCACCTACAGCCTCGAGGACATTGCGAGCTATTATCGGATGTACGTGGAGCTCATGAGGCATTGGGATCAGGCGCTCCCGGGTCGGGTGTTGCGCGTGCAGCACGAGGATCTGGTCGATGACCTGGAGGGCAATGTGAGGCGGATTCTCGCTTTCTGCGATCTCGATTTCGAGCCCTCGTGTCTCGAGTTCTACAACACCGAACGCAGCGTCCGCACGGCGAGCTCGGAACAGGTTCGACAGCCGATCTACAAAGAAGGTCTCGATCAGTGGAAAAATTTCGAGCCCTGGCTCGGTGAGCTCAAGGGCGCGTTGGGAACCCCGTAACCCGGCCCTTCAGTCAAAAGGCCACGGCGCCAGACCGTGAATGGCGTTGCGCACGTCCATCGACAGGTTCAACTGACGGAGCCGCTCTCCGGTACGCACATCGTAGACCGACACCGTGGAAGGTGAGGATCCGGCGGCGACCAACCCCCGCCCCACCGGGCATAGTCCGCGAGCGAATCCCGGCCGCGCGACCGTGGACGAGTAGCGCTCGATGTGCAAAATGTCGGCGCGCGCATACTGAGGCACGGGTGCCAGCGTGCGCACCCCCGGCGCCTCGTAGCAGAGCCGATCGGCCTCGCTGTCGTTGTACACCACCCCGTCATCCATCCGCTGCGCATTGTGCGTCCCTTGCGGAAGGCGCGCGAAAAGGCTGAGACTGCTGCCGTCGAATTTCAGCAGCCCGGGCGTGTAGAGCCCGCTGAAATAGATTTCCGATGATCGCGCTGTGACCGAGTTGAGGTGGAACAGATTATTTCGCTGCGGACCCGGGCCATCGGGCTCGAATCTTCGCCACACGAGTTCGCGACCATCCAGCCCGAGCTGCCAGCCTTCGACGAAACCTCCAGCATGGATGTCGAAGACCAGCAGTGAGTCGAACTGCGTGGACGTGAGGTACACACGGGCGCCGCTCACGGAGATCTCGTGACAATGGGCGAGATAGGGGTGACGGTGCGATTCGATCAGACGGAAGCGCAAATCGAGAACCAGAAGTTCCGCGTTCGCGGCAACCAGGATGCGTTCGCCGTAAAAGGCGATCCCGCGCAGACCGCGGTCTCCCCCGCGACCCTGGAAATCGATGTCGGCGCGGCTCCAATCGAGCTTTGGCTCCGCCGATCCGGTATGAAGGTCCACCAGGTAGAGGCCGCCATGACTCTCGCCGAACTGCGCGCCGCGCACCACCGAGGAGGCGAGCACGCGAGGCAGCCGCATCGAAGTTCCGTCGGTGGGCATCGTCCGGGGCGCCGCCAACTTCAGGCCGGCGAGTAATCGAAGATGAAGTGGATGCGCGCCTGGTCGCCGTCATTTCTGACGCTGTGAGGCATGGCGTTGTTCAGCTCGAACGCCTGAGCCTGCTGCGGGTGGATATCCTCCGTTCCAACGATGAATCGAACTTTGTCATTGGTCACCAGCGGCACATGAATCCGGTGCGCGACGGAAAAGGACGGGTGCCGATCGACATGTGCGTCGATTGCGCAACCCGGCGGCAGGCGCGCCAGAACTGCGCGCAACACCATCCCGCCCGGCGGATAGTGCTGCTCGACGATATGCTGCATGATCGGCACGGCAACATCGTTGAACCCTTCCCAGCCCTTCGCATGGGCCACCTGCACCGTCGGCCAACCGGTGAAAAAAACCAGGATGATCGATTGGGTCTGGGCATGGACCTCGTAGTCGTCCTGCCGCCGGGGATCCGCATACCATGCAGCTTCATCGACGGCGAGCACACGCCGAGTCAATGCCCGACAATCAACCTGTCCCAGACGGCGTATGGGCGTATCAATGAGCACGGGCGTCTCGTCCGATAACCTTCCGCATCGATCAGCGCCTCAGACGCTTCCTGACCTGTTTCAAGAAGTGCCTGAGATTGTCCCGGTCGGATCGAAGATATCGCAACATTTCGATGAACACGCCGCCTCGAAGCAGCCAGGATGTGCGGCGGCGCTGTATGCTCTTTCCGACCTGTTGGTTCCAATGGAACGCTCCGAGCTCCGGCCTCGGTTTCGGCGGGTTCTTGAAGTTGAAGATGTACCCGAGGCGCGGCGCATCGCTCGTGTTGCGATCGGCCCCATGCAGGGTCAGCCCATGATGAATCGTGATCCCGCCCGCCGGTATGGGACATACCTTGGCGTCCTTCGGGTCAAAGCCGCCGGGGCATTCTATGGCGTTTGCATCGGCCCCTCCGCCGTGCGCACGATGCGGGAGAATTCCCTTCAGGTGCGAGCGGGGGATGAACGTCATCGCGCCATTATTGGGAGTGGTATCGAACAGGGCAATCCAAATAGTGACCTGCTCCTGGTAGGCCCGCGGATCATTGTGGGCTTCATCCTGATGCCATGGGGTCCGGCCGCCGATGCGGCTGGGTTTGTAAACGCTGTTGTCCCCGGCCAGCGTCGCGTCCGGCCCGATGAGCTGCCTCGCGATCGCCAGCGCGACTTGACGATAAGGCCATTTGCTCAGCTCGGGCGCATACAGCGAGGGGCGGAACAACTGCGGAGTAACGCCCTCGTCGACCCCCTCTCGCGCCGAAATGTCGAAGCTTCGACCTTCTTTGCGGCCCACGCCCTTCTCGATCATCGACATCAAAATGCCCCGACACCACTCGATGTCGGACCGGCTGATCTGCGGCACGTCGAGGACGAGGAAGCCTTCCCTTTGAAATTCCGCGACCTGATCTTGAGTCAGCGGATGGCGGTCGCAATCGAGGCTCCGCCCGAGGACTTCCGGGTGACGCATGTTCGCTACTTCGGTACTTATCGGCAGACTCCTCGGGTACAGCTCACTCCCGAATAATGAGCGGGGGATCGGGGCTGCGCCAATCAAAGGGCCACAAGCTGGGAAGAGCTGCCGGGAAGTATAATCCGATGACGGAAATGTTGCACGCGAGCGGCCCGAGCCGCCGGCTCCTCTCGAGACATGTCGTCTAAATGCGACGGCAAGCGGCGGACCGCAGATCGACAGGGGCGCCCGCAGGGGCGCCCGCCGCGCTCATCTCGCCCCTTGTGTCAGTCTGTCCTCGAGTTCCCTGCAGTACCAGTCGACGAATTGAATGACCCCGCCCTCGTGCACGGGGGAGTAAGGGGCTGGATCGTAAGCAGGCGAATTGACGCCGATCTGGTTCTCCTGGCACACGCGCCGGTCCGACTCATTGGTCGCGCGCCACACCTCGGTCAGCCGATCGACATCGTAATCGACCCCCTCCACCGCGTCCTTGTGCACCAGCCATTTGGTGGTGAGCTCGGTCCGGGTGGGGCTGATCGGCAACAGCCGGAATGAAATCGCGTGGTCCGCCAGCACGTGATTCCAGATGGTCGGATAGTGGAACAACAGAAGCGTCCCCAGGTCGGCTTCACGCACGGTGTCGTTAAGCGGGCGCTTCACGCCGGCCTTGCCGTCCATGGTGAAGCTCACCGCGCCTTCCACGAGCGGCATCCGGGTCGTACGGTACTGGCCATTCTCGGCGATGCGGAATCTGCTCGGCAATCCGATCGACTCCCAGTGTGCCCACTTGCCGGTGATCTCGGGATTGCTTTCGGCGCCCGCGACGCCGGTGATGGTCGGTGTCTCCGGAAAAGTCCGGATCAGCTCCGGATGGTTGGCCGAGCAGTGATAGCACTCGCGATTGTTCTCCCAGACGAGCTTCCAGTTGGCCTCCTCGATGATGGTGGTTTCGTACGCGACCTTGGTCTGATGCAAGTTGTGCGGGAGGAAGTAAGGCTCGAGGTGCCGTCGAATCGGCTCGAAATCCGGCGCCACCTTGGCGAGGCACACCCAGATGTAGCCGCCGACACTCGCGCAGTGCACGCGGTGCAGCCCGTATTGCGAGCGGTCGAATCCGGACCCCATGTCGCGCGCCGAGAACAACCGGCCGTCGAGATGATAGGTCCATTGATGATACGGGCACACCAATCGGGTGACGGAACCCCTCCCGGCGGAGCAGATTCGCGATCCGCGATGCCGGCACGAATTGTGGAATGCATTGAGGCCGCCCGCGCGGTCGCGCACGACCACCACGGGGTACACGCCGATCTGCACGGTCAGGTAGTTTCCGGCATTCGGCACCTCGCAATCATGACCGACGAAGAGCCAATCCCGGTACCAGATCATGTCGAGATCGACCTGGTATTCTTCCGGGCTGCAATAAAACTCCCGCTCGAGGGCGGTCTCGGGTTTCCTTCTTCGCAGGCGGCTCAATATGACATCGCGCGCATTCATGCTCGGCTCCTCCGCAGTCCATACGCAACAGCATAGCAACGGCGGCGGCGGAGACTTGCTCCCACGCGACCTTCGGCAGGCGATAAACGACCCGGCCGGCGCCGGCGCGGGACTCGGGCGCCGGGTCGCGGCGCTGGTCGGGAGCATCGCGCTGGTCGGGAGCATCGCGGTGCTCCCGTCCGTCGCCCGCGCCGCGCCCCCCGCTCCCGGCGCTCCGCCCTCGCTTCGGATGGGCGCGATGAGCCTGTCCCTCTGTGCCGACGTACCCGCTTCTCCCCCGGCTTACTGCGGTCGTCTCGAACGGCCGCTCGACCCGACGGGGGCGCAGGACGGACGCCTGTCGATCTACTTCGAAGTCTATCCGCACTCGGGCCCCGGCAAGGCCGTGGGCATGCTGGTGGCCACCGAAGGGGGGCCAGGCTACCCCGCGACGCAATCGCGCGCCGAGTATCTGGCGCTGTTCGGTCCGCTGCGGCGCAGCCGCGACATCTTGATCATGGACAACCGCGGAACCGGAAAGTCGGGCGCGCTCGATTGCCCCGAGCTGCAGGCGGCGGAACGCTGGACCACCGCCATGGTGGGCTCCTGCGGGGAATTGCTGGGCGATCGCGGCGCGCTCTACGGCACCGCCCCGGCCACGGACGACTTGGCGGCCATTCTGAGCGCACTCGGCGCGGGCAAGATCGACCTGTACGGCGATTCCTACGGAACTTATTTCGAGCAGGTGTTCGCCCTCCGGCACCCTGCCCTGCTGCGCTCGGTGGTGCTCGACGGCGCCTATCCGTTGAACGGTCCGGACTATGCCTGGTACCCGAGCTATGCCCCTGCCATGCGCGACAAATTCGATGTAGCCTGCCGGCGCTCGCCGGGCTGCGCCGCAATTCCCGGAAGCTCGATTGATCACATCGTGCCGCTGCTCGCGCAGCTTCGCCTGCAGCCGTCCACCGGCCAGGCGATCGATGCCGACGGCAAGCAACGCCGATTCAAGGTGGATCCCACCCTCCTCGCCACGGTGATGTTCGGCAGCGCGCCCGCCCTCGCCACCGTGCGCGAGCTCGATGCGGCCGCGCGCGCCTATCTCGACGGCGATCGGCCGCCCCTCCTGCGCCTCATGGCCGAGACCGTCGGCAGCGTCGACAGCGAGGATGCGCGCAACGCGGCCGCCGATATCACCCAATGGAGCGCGGGCCTCGAGGTGGCGGTCATGTGCCACGATCCGCCGCAGATTTTCGACATGCGGCTGCCGCCCGCACAGCGAGCGGCAGATCGGGACCGGGCGCTCGCCGAGCGCCGCCGCTCCCATCCCGACACCTACGCGCCGTTCACCATCGACGAATATCGCGGCATGCCCCTGGACTACAGTTTCATCGACCAGTGCGTCGCGTGGCCGGTGGCGCCCGCGGGGCAGCCGGCAGGCCGGCCGACGGCGCCGAATGCGGCGTACCCCGATGTGCCGGCGCTCGTCATTTCCGGGGAACTCGACAACATGACGACCCCCGCGGACGGCGCCGCGACGGCGGCGGCGTTCGGACGCGGCAAACGGGTGCTCATTGCGAACAGCTTCCACGTCAATGCATTGCCGCATGCGCGCAGCGGCTGTGCAGCCGAGATCGCGCGGCATTTCATCGCCTCACTCGAGCCCGGCGATGCCTCCTGCGCGGCCGAGGTCCCGCCGGTGCGGCTGGTGCCGCGCTTCGCCGCGCGCGCGGATGCGCTCGACCCTGCGATCGCGGAGCCGGGCAATGCCGCCTCGGACCGCGCCCTCCGGCTGGCCAGCGCAGCGGTTCAAACCGTCGGCGACATCCTGGTGCGCGCGGCCGTCAATTCCTCCGGGCATGGAGCGGGGTTGCGCGGTGGGCGCTTCGAAACGGCCCCGGGCGAAGGCTCCCGCCGCATCACGCTCGATCGGGTGCGCTGGACGGAAGATCTTGCCGTATCGGGAACGATCGATGAGGCGCGCGATGCCGCGGGCAGCGTGCACGCGAAGCTCACGATGGAAGGGCCGGACGAAATCCGCGGCGCCCTCGAGGTGCGATGGGAGGATCGCAGACCCGATGCGCACGCGCGCATCCGCGGAGAGGTCGGGGGCCGGGCGGTGGAGGCGCGCATGCCGGCGCCGTAGCGCCGCGCGGATTCGCTACAACGCGACCGCCGAGACCGCGCTTTCCGCGACCGCGGCCCTCGCCTCTCCGATCTTGCGCTCCGCGCTCGGCGGATAGCCATACTGGCTGCGGTAGCACTTGGAGAAGTGCGGCGGCGATTGGAAGCCGCAAGCCGCCGTGATGTCCATGATGGGCATGGCGGTTTGCAGCAGCAGCTCCCGTGCGCGCCGCAAGCGCATTTCCAGGTAGTAGCGCTTGGGAACACAATTCAAGTCGCGCTTGAAAAGCCGCTCGATCTGCCGGCGCGAGAGGCCGGTTGCCTTGGCGATCTTCTCGAGCGACAGCGGCTTCTCGATGTTCTCCTCCATGATCTGCGCCACCCGGATCAGGCCGCGATGCGAGACGCCGACGCGGGCCCTCAAGGGCACGTATTGCCGATCCCGATCCTTGCGGACCCGATCGACGATGAACTGCTCCGACACGCGCTGCGATATCCTCGGTCCGAGCTTGCCCTCGATGAGGTTCAACATGAGATCGAGCGGCGCCGTACCTCCGGAGCACGTGAAACGGTTCCGATCGATGGTGAAGAGTTGGTCGCTGATCAGCACGCGCGGGAACTCCTCGCGCAGCGCCGACAAATTCTCCCAATGAATGGTCGCTCGAAAGTTGTCCAGCAACCCCGCCTTGGCGAGCGCATATCCGCCGGTGCACAACGCCCCCAGAGGCACACGTCGCTCGGCGACGCGGCGCAATGCCGTCAACAGAGCCGGCGATACCGCCTCCCGGATGTTGATGCCGCCGCACACGAACAAGATGTCCACGGGACCAAGCTTGTCGAGCAAGCCCGCCGGCGAGAGCTTCAGTCCGCTGCTCGACTCGGTCGGTTGACCGTCGAGGCTGACCACCGACCATTCGTAAACGTCCTTGCCCACGAGGCGGTTCGCCATGCGCAACGGCTCGATCGCATTGGAGACCGCAATCAGCGAATAGTTGGCAAGGGTCAGGAACGCATACTTGCACTTGCGGAGCACTGCGGGCGATTCCAAACGAGCCTCCCCTGTGACACTCGATTTCTCGACGATTTCGGCGCCTTCATTATGCCATCCGCCCGCCCAGAAATATCTATTTCCGACATAAATATGTCGCATTCTAGATGCATCGGCCGCACGCATCCGCGGGCCCTGGAACCTCGAACTCCCACTTGGCCAGGAGGCCATGGCGCATTTACATCCGGGATTGTCGCAATTAGCTTATTGTTTCGGCGGGCGCTGGTTACACTGCGGAGCGAATTTCCCCGAGGAATCGATAGATGAAAACTCATGCCCGCGTCGTCGTCATCGGAGGGGGCGCGGTAGGCGTCAGCACGCTCTATCACCTCGCGCAAAAATGGTCGGATGTCGTGCTGGTCGAGCGTTCCGAGCTCACCGCCGGATCGACCTGGCACGCTGCGGGGCTGCTGCCGCTCTTCAACATGAGCTATACGGTCGGGCAGCTGCACAAATATTCGGTCGACCTCTACAAGCGCCTGCCGGCGGAAACCGGGCAGGACGTGAGCTTCCACGTCACCGGGAATCTGCGCCTCGCGACATGCCGCGACCGCATGGACGAGTATCAGAAGTACTGCGGCACGGCCAACACCATCGGTGTGCCGTTCCAGATCATCTCCCCCCAGGAGGTGAAGAA
>Ga0182013_10002370_pt1 | contig 24684 bp, 21 predicted proteins | sample 612S2MmetaG_FD_120487 | JGI IMG/M metagenome (GOLD analysis project Ga0182013, IMG submission 120487) | Permafrost microbial communities from Stordalen Mire, Sweden - 612S2M metaG | ecosystem: Environmental > Terrestrial > Soil > Wetlands > Permafrost | place: Sweden: Stordalen | collected...
GGAACTGAAGAAGATTTGAAGAGGGCTGCCCGAATGGGTGGCCCTTTGCTGTTGTAGCTTTCGGACCAGAAATCGAATCGCGGAGGAACAAGCCATGGGGCGTGAAGCCATCTGCACCTGCGATTGGGCGGGCGAGGTCACTGAGGTGAAGGCACTGCTCGAGAGCGGCGAGATAATTTTGCGCGGCGGTCTGCGCAAGCGTTTGCCGTTTCGCGACCTGCAGCAAGTGAAGGCAGTGGCTGGCCGGCTCTGCTTCACGGTGGCCGGTGAGCGCGCGGAGCTTTTGCTTGGATCGCCGGCCGCAGAAAAATGGGCGGCAGCGATCACGAGCCCGCCGCCATCGCTAGCCAAAAAGCTGGGAATTACGAAGCAGACGGTAGTGCGCACGTTAGGCGACGTTTGCGATCCGGATCTCAAAGAGGCGCTGAACGAATCGGCGAAGATTTCGACGACGAATGCCGACCTGCTGCTTGCCTGCGTCGACACGCCTGAGAGTCTGCGCATGTCTCTTCGCCAGGCCGGCGCGAATCTTGCGAAAGGGGCGCCAATGTGGGTTGTTTATGCCAAGGGACCCGGACATGCGATCGACGAATCGATTATTCGGTCGCTGCTGCGCGCCAAGGGGTTAATGGATACGAAAGTAGCTTCGGTGTCGGCAAAATATACGGCGCTGCGTTTCAATCTGCGTAAATCGGAATGAGGCCGATAAGCGATTGGAAAGCACATGCGCAATGCAAAATAGAGTTTGAGTCTCTCGCGGGATGAAATCCAAGCAAGTCGACCGTCAAATGCCCGAAGCCATCGCCCAGCTTGCTGCCCAACCGCGCGTCGTGGTGCGCCGCTGGGGCGTACCGCTTGAGGGCGGGCGTTGCGTCGTTTATTGGATGCAACGGGCGCAACGCATCTTTGAGAATCCCGCACTCGATGTGGCGATTGAAGCGGCGAACCAGCTGGGTTTGCCCGTGGTGGTCTATTTTCAAGTGATTCCGAATTACCCCAACGCCAATCTGCGCCATTATCACTTTCTTCAGCAGGGGTTGCGCGATGTGGCGGAAGACGCCGCTGAGCGCGGTATCGGGTTTGTGGTGCGGCGCACGCCGGAGAGTACGCTCGAAGCATTTCTCGCAGAGGTGAACGCGGCGTTGCTTATTGGCGACGAAAATCCCTGTCGTGAGCCGGAACGCTGGCGGCAGGTGCTTGCGAAGCGGCTCAAGCTGCCGTTTTGGACGGTGGATGCGGATGTCGTGGTGCCATCGCGTATTTTCGGGCGCACCTATGTTTTGCTGCACCACTTTCGTCCCCATCTCAAGGCGGAGATGCCGAAGTTCCTGGTGCCTTTCAAGAAGGTTGTGCCCCAGCATGAGTGGACGCACGCCAAAAATGTGACTGGCTACAACCTCGACAACGACATCACGCGCGGTTTCAAGCAGCTTGATCGCAGCATCGGTCCTGTGGACACATTCACCGGCGGATCGCATGCAGCGCTGAAACGCATGCAGGATTTCGTATCGCTCGAATTGAAAGACTATGCGTCCAGGCGCAATCATCCCGAGACGAGTGGAACGAGCCGGCTTTCGCCTTATTTGCACTTCGGCAATATTGGGCCGATCACAATTGCGCTGGCCGCAAACAAAGCCGTGGCCGACGGGAAAGCGACGCAGGATGCGGCAGACAAGTATCTGGATGAGCTGATTGGATGGCGCGAACTTGCGGTGCTGTTTGTGCGCCACGAGCCGAACTACGACAACTGGGAATGCGCGGCGCCCTGGTCGCGTAAAACGCTTGTCGAGCATGCGCGCGATGCGAGGCCGCATCGCTATTCGTTGAAACAACTGGAGCGTGCTGAGACAGCGGACGGCCTTTGGAATGCGGCGCAGCGGCAGATGGTTCAGGGCGGCTGGATGCACAATTACATGCGCATGTATTGGGGAAAAAAGATTCTGGAGTGGGCACCCGACCCGGCAGCCGCCTTCGAGTGGGCCGTGACGCTGAACGATCGCTACGAGCTTGACGGGCGCGACCCTAACGGCTACGCAGGCATTGCGTGGGCGATTGTCGGACGGCACGATCGGCCCTGGTTCGACCGCCCGATTTTCGGGCTGATCCGGCCCATGTCCGCCGCGGCGCAGGCAAAGAAATTCGACACTGCCGCATATATCCGCCAAAACGGCGGCGAAGCAGGGGGGCAAAAGGACCCCGAGCTTTTTTAAGAGCCTTCCTCCCGGCAATCTTCGCAGGCAATTGCGGTTTTTGCGCGGCGTCGCGCTTCTCACATCGCCCGCCTGCGTTTCGTACTATAATCCGTTCCACAATTTCGAAGCCCAAATTCTGCGTGTTTCACATGACGTAAATCGTGGGCCGTGCGAATCTCCCTTGGAGCGTGAAAGAGGGGAAGCCGGTACCGGAAGCACGGACGTGTGTGGCGATGCGGGTTTTTGGGAACGCTTCTTTCCTGCCTGTCGTTCTGGGCAGACGTGCAACGGTTTTCATTCAGACGAGCTTGAGGCTCTCCGGCGTGGGCGCCTGCCTGCTCATCGCGCTGTGTGCCGGTTTGACCGATGCCCCTCTATTTGTTGAGGCCGTCGGCGCGCAAACCGGTCTCAATCTGAAATACAGTAGCCAGGGATCGGGCCTCAAAGTCCAGCAATCGGCAGCGGCGCAGAGCCAGCGCGATTCACCCCCGCGCATGGCGCAGGCACAGCGCTTTCTGGCAAGACGAGGATGGGCCACCGGAAGTATGCGCGGTACGCATCCGGCTTCCGTGAGTCATCGAACGGGCCGCCCGGCAAAAACACGATCCGCACCGCGAGCCGTTGCAGCCGGCTCTGGTTCCTGGACGCCTGTAGGACCGAACGCCGTGTTAACACCGGCGTACGGTCTTGTGAGTGGCAGAGTATCCGCGTTAGCGCTCGATCCGGCAGACACAACAGGCAATCGTCTCTACGTGGGAACCACGGGCGGTGGAGTCTGGGTTGCGCAGAACGCGGCTTCATCCAACGCGTCCCTGGTTGCGTTCAGCCCGCTCACCGACAACGTGGCCGCATTGCTCTCGGCGCAGGATCCATCCATTAGCATCGGAGCCTTGACCGTGCAGCCCGGCGGTACCGGCGTCATTCTGGCGGGAACGGGGGACACCAACGATGCTCTCGACTCCTACTATGGCGCGGGGATTCTGCGCTCGCCAGACGCAGGCAATAGCTGGACCCTGGCACAATTCACCGCCGATAACGACTGGAGCTTCATCGGCGAAGGGTTCGCCGGGTTTGCCTGGAGTTCGGTCGATCCTCAACGCGTGGTCGCCGCGGTCTCGCAAGCGTATGAGAGCACGCTGGTCAATGCGCAGGTTCCTGACCGCAGCTACGAGGGCCTCTACTACTCCGCCGACAGCGGCGTGACCTGGAACCTGGCCACCATCGCCGATGGCGGCGCAATTGTGCAAGGGCCAGGTGAACTGTTCGCGCAGCCCGACGGCAATGCCGCCACTTCTGTGGTGTGGAACCCGGTGCGGCAGCTTTTCATCGCGGCAGTGCGGCTTCACGGCTATTACCAGTCCTCCGACGGCATCACGTGGACCCGGCTCGCAGCGCAACCCGGGACCGGCCTCACGGCTGCGGCTTGTCCTGTGAATATCGGTGCGGCAGGATCGATCAATTGCCCGATCTTCCGCGGAACGCTGGCAGTGAATCCGCAAACAGGAGACACATTCGCCTGGACGGTGGATCTCTACAACCAGGACCAGGGACTTTGGCAGGACGCGTGCGCGCTTAGCGCCGGCAACTGCAGCAATCCGAACCTGGCGTTTGGACGGCGGTGGCCGACCGTCGCGCTGGAAACTGACACCGCGTATGGAGCCGCGACAATCGTCAACGGCAACTACACGCTGGCACTGGCAGCCGTGCCGGCAGGGCTCGGGCAAGGCCAGGACACATGGCTGCTTGCCGGAGCCGATGACTTGTGGAAGTGCAGCCTGGCCAATGGCTGCGTATGGCGCAACACGACCAACGCAACCGCCTGCATGAGCTCGCAGGTAGCTGGTTTCCAGCACGCGTTGGCTTGGAATACCGGCAATCCGATGGAAATACTTGTCGGTAACGATAGCGGTCTCTGGCGCTCGCTTGATGCCATTGGCGAAACAGGACAGGCCTGTGCCCCTAGCGATGCCGCGCACTTCCAGAATCTGAATGGCGGTCTGGGATCACTGGCTGAAGTCGAGAGCCTGGCGGCCTCGGAGTCTTTGCCCGGCGTGCTGATGGCAGGACTTGGCGTGAACGGAACCGCGGGCGTGAAGAGTGCCGGCGACGCGGGCGCGCAGTGGCCGCAGATTCTCGCCGGCTATGGGGGCTCCGTGGCAATCGACTCAGGGAACGCGACAAATTGGTATGTCAATAATCAAAATGGAGTCTCCATCTACCTCTGTTCCGATCCCACGCAATGCGATGCGGCAGAATTTGGAAACAGCCCGGTGGTCGTCGACGCCGATGTCGGCGGAGACGGCAATGTCATGCCGGCTCCTGCGCAGTTCCTCATCGACCCGCTCAATTCAACCGACGTGCTGATTGCCACGTGCCGTGTGTGGCGAGGGCCGGCGAACGGCCTCGATTGGACTGCGGCCAATGCCATAAGCCCGGTGCTTGATGACGGGGCAACCGGCGTCCCCTGTGCCGGCGATGCCCTGATCCGCTCCATCGCCGCGCTGCCACTGTCGGGCAGTACAGAAACCGTGTACGTGGGCATGTACGGCATGTTGAACGGAGGCGCTAATCTGCCCGGACACATCCTGACCGCGACGCTGAATCCCGCGAGTGCGTCGATGCCCGCCTGGCACGATCTCACGCTGAATCCAGTGACGAATTCGCCAAATGGATTGAATGAGTTTGGCTTTGACATCTCCAGCATCTACATCGACAGCCACGACTCCACCGGGAACACGGTGTACGTTACGGTTGAAGGTTTCCTCAGTTCCACGGAACCGGTGCAGGCGGTCTACAGTTCCACCGACGGCGGCGCGCACTGGGCGGCAATCACGGCCAACCTTCCACCTTCCCCGGTCAACAGTATTCTCGTCGATCCGCAGAACTCGAACACGGTGTATGTAGCTACAGACCTGGGCGTTTACTTCACAACCAATGTCGCTTCCTGCGCGAACCTGCCCTCAAATTGCTGGTCGGTCTTTGGGTCGGGATTGCCCGAGGCGCCCGTCGTTGCTCTCAGCGCCACATCCTCAAATGCCTCCGCGCATGTGCTCACCGCAGGAACGTATGGCCGCGGAATATGGCAGATTCCGCTCTGGTCGGCGGACTCCAGTCCCACCACCGTCACCGCGAATCCAAATTCGCTCACCTTCGCGAGCCAGGTCTACGGAACCACGAGCAACCCACAAACCGTCACACTGACGAACACCGGAACCGCCGCACTCAAAGTGACTGAGGTGCAAGAGAACGCCAGCTTCAGCGAGAGCGACACGTGCCAGGGTGCCACCATTGCCGCGGGATCAAGCTGCGCCCTCCAGGTCACGTTTACGCCCCTGGCAACCGGAAGCCTCTCCGGCGCGATGACCATCTTCGCCAACGTTTCCGGCGGACAAATCGCGATAGCTTTGAGCGGCACAGGCACCGCCGCCGGTGCTGTGAGCCTGACGCCGGCTTCGATCAATTTCGGCCAGGTGGAAGTCAACACGGTCTCATCGTCGCTCCCGGTGGACGCCTCCAACGCGACTGGAGCTGCAGTCCCCGTCACCTCTGTCACCGTTACAGCGCCCTTCGTCCTGGCTAGTAATTCCTGCGGCGTCCAGTCACTGGCCGCGGAAGCTTCGTGCCAGATATCGATCAACTTCCAGCCAACGCAGGCAGGCGCCGCATTGGGGACTCTCACTCTCATCGATGGCGCGGGCACGCAGACAGTGAACCTCACGGGAACCGGCGCCGCACCGGCGACAGATCAGCTCGGATCCACGGCCATTGCCTTCTCCCCAACGGCAACGGGTCAACTCTCCGCCGCGCAGACGGTTCTTCTGACCAACGCCGGCGACCTTCCGCTTACCTCGATCGCACTTTCGGTGGGCGGAGCCTTTCAAAGTTCCAATACCTGCGGAACCCAGTTGTCGGGTCACGCAACATGCACCATCAGCGTGATCTTTGCGCCGCTACAGCTTGGAGCCCAGACGGGCATCCTGACGGTCTCCGATGCATTGCGCACGCAAACCGTATCTCTTACTGGAACTGGCGTTCAGCCGGCAACGCTGGCGGCGAATCCTGCCGCACTGAACTTCGGGAGTGAAAGCCTGGGCGTCGCTGGGACGCCTCTCTCGGTGACCATAGGCAACACCGGCAGCGTAGCGGCAGCGAATACAGGCTTTCAGATTTCTGGTTCGGCTGCCACGAGCTTTGGCGTCGGGGCAAATTCGTGTCCCGCATCGCTGGCTGCCGGTGCAAGCTGTGCGGTGCAGGTCGTCTTTACACCCGCTGCGGCAGGTAGCAACACGGCAGCGTTGACCGTCTCCTCCTCAACGTTGGGCGTGACGCCGATCGTTGTGTCCTTGAGCGGCGCGGGGCAAGCCGTTTCGGGACTTAACGCCGTCCCGGCGCAATTGAGCTTTCCCGCCACCATTGCCGGCGCAAGCAGTTCCGTGCAAACGGTCACGGTGAGCAACAATAGCGGCGGGGCAGCGACCAATCTTTCACTGGCCGTGAGCGGCGCGTTCTCCCTGGCCCAAAATTCCTGCGGGGGTACCCTTGCCGTTGGAGCAAACTGCACGGTCGGCATTCTTTTCGCTCCCGTTTCCACCGGGCTCGCGACCGGTGCGCTCACCGTGAGTTCCGCATCCATCGCAAACTCTGCCGTAGTGCAGCTCAGCGGGCCCGGCACCGTGGCCGCCGGAATCACGGTAACGCCGGCCACGCTTAGTTTTCCCACAACCGGAGTTGGCCAAGCGAGCAGCGCCGTCGCAATCTCGGTCGCAAATTCAGGCTCGCTCACGACTCTGAACGATCTTTCGCTCACCGTCCCGGCCGGTTTCCAGTTCGTAAGCAACAATTGCGCCACCACTCTTGCGCCGGGAGCCGCCTGCGCCGCGGCAATCGCTTTTGCGCCCACGGCCGCGGGCGCGCAAACAGGTAGCCTGACCGTAAGCACCTCAACCCTTCCCAAAGCCGCTTCGGTGCCGCTGCAAGGCATGGGCTTCGACTTCACGGTAGGGCTCTCCGGTTCAGGTTCCCAGACCGTCAGCGCGGGCGCAGTGGCAAGCTTCACGCTCTTCCTGACCCCGCTGAATGGTGCCTCGGGGCCTTTCAGTTTCGCGTGTGGTGCGCTGCCCGCGAATGCACTCTGCAGCTTCAATCCGCCGGCGGAGGCACTTTCTGCCGGAGCCACAGGGAACGTAGTGGTGCTGATCTCCACTGGCAGCTCCAGCTCCGCGTCGCGCGCTCCAGGGCCCTGGAAATGGAGCGCTCTGCCGGTTGTCTGCGGCTTCGCGCTTGTGTTTCGACGGCGAAAATTGCGTGGGACTTCCTGGAATAGGCTTGTAGCTCTCGCAATGCTGGCGTTTGTGCTTTCAGGTCTTGCCAGTTGCACAATCTCCGGCGGCGGGACCGGAGGAGACACAACCGGGCCGGGACCGGGAGGACTCACACCGGCTGGAACCTATGCAATCCCTGTTTCAGTCACGTCCACGGGAGTGACGCACAGCGCAACCGTGACGTTGACCGTCGATTGAAGACAGCGTCGCGCGCGGCTATCCATGCGGGCTCGACAGACACCGTATACTTTACCTTCCGGGAGCACTCAAATTGGCCGCCCGGCACCGCATTCGCAGCGAAGCCGGCAGTAACAACGAACAAGGATGCACGCAGAATGACTGCAAAGGTAACCGTTGAAGACGTAGAGCGCGTGGCTGAACTTGCCCACCTCAAACTCAAGCCCGAAGAGCTGCAACCGATGCTCCACGATTTGAATGCCATTCTCGACTATGTGGCCGAGCTCAACCAGATCGACACGGCGGGCGTGGCTCCTCTGGCGCAGGTGACAGAGTTGATGGCCGCGGCCGGCGGCGGCTTGCGCAGCGATCGGCTTGCGCCGTCGCTCGACCGAGCCGCTGTGTTCGCCCAGGCGCCGGAGACGAACGGCAGCTTCTTCAAGGTGCCCAAGGTGATTGAACGCTGAGCTCCGCGAGTGAACGTTAAAGCCGCGCACCCGACGGCGGCTCAGGGAGGAAAATTCGAATTGCCAAGGGAAGGGAACACGGCTGCGACGTACCTTGAGACGCCGAAAACGCTGGCGGAATTGCGCGCGGGAATTATCTCCGGCGCCACCAGGGCATCCGATCTGGCCGCCGCGTATTACGAGCGCATCGAGCGCATCAATCCGCATCTGAACGCATTCCTCAGCCTGACCAAAGAGCGCGCACTTGCGCAGGCCGATCGGATTGACGCTCTGGCAGCAAAGGGCGATCCACTGCCCCCGTTGGCCGGAATTCCGGTTGGCATCAAAGACGTGCTCGTGATGCAGGGCGCACCGGCTACCGCGGGATCGAAGATCCTTGAGGGCTATCAGCCTCCGTATGACGCGACCGTCGTAGCGAAACTCGATGCGGCCGGTGCGGTGCTCCTCGGCAAGATGAATTGCGATGAGTTCGCCATGGGCTCGTCGAATGAGAATTCGGCTTATGGGCCCGTGCGCAATCCGGCCGACATCGAGCGGGTGCCAGGCGGCTCGAGCGGAGGCTCGGCGGCGGCTGTGGCGGCCAACCTGGCGGTTGCTACGCTGGGCACCGACACCGGCGGCTCCATTCGCCAGCCGGCAAGTTTTTGTGGCGTGGTAGGCGTGTTACCCACCTGGAGCCGCGTTTCGCGTTACGGCCTCATCGCCTTTGCCTCATCGCTCGACCGCGTCGGGCCGTTCGCTGCACATGTGCGCGATGCCGCGACTCTGCTCAGCGTGATTGCGGGGTACGATCCTAAGGACGCAACCAGTTCCACCGCGCCCGTCCCCGATTTTGCTGTCGAGTCCGACAAGACCGTCGAAGGCCTGCGCATCGGCATTCCCGCGGAGTATTTCGCAGAGGGCCTCGACGCGGAAGTGCGGGCGCGCATCGAAGCCGGCATCGACGCGCTCAAGGCGGCTGGCTGCACGATCAAGCCGGTTTCTCTGCCGCACACGAAATACGCCATTCCGGCCTACTATCTCGTCGCCACGGCGGAAGCAAGTGCTAACCTGGCTCGCTTTGACGGCGTGCGCTATGGGCATCGCTCGCGCGAGTCGAACACGTTGTCTGACATGTACAGCCACTCGCGCGACGAGGGATTCGGCGCCGAGGTCAAGCGCCGCATCCTGCTCGGAACTTATGCGCTTTCGGCCGGCTATTACGACGCATACTACGGCAAGGCCCAACAGGTGCGGCGCTTGCTGGCTGAAGAATTTCTGCGGGGATTCACCGAGGTGGATGCAATTGTCACGCCCACTGCGCCCACGCCGGCATTCAAACTCGGTGAGAAAACAGGCGATCCGCTGGCCATGTACCTGGCCGACATTTACACGGTCACGGCAAGTCTTGCCGGTATTTGCGGCGTGACCGTGCCCTGCGGCGCCACGGCTGCGGGATTGCCCGTAGGCATGCAGGTGTTGGCCACGCATTTGAATGAAGGGATGGCGTTTCGCGTGGCCCGCGCCGTCGAGGCGGCGGAGACGAAAGCTTCTTGAAAGGCACAGCGGAAAAGTACGGCAGCGTCTTCACGACTGCGATTCGGTTCACTTGATTTGTTTCACGCGCGTGTTTCCTATGCGCGTTGCATTCCTTCTCACGATCTGCGCCGGTTCTTGAGGAACAGGCGTAATGAAATTTTCGTTTTCAATCCTCGTTTTTATGACGTTGCTGTTTGCCGCCCTGCCAAGCACTTTAGCCGCGCCGCGCAAGCCGCATGTGGTGGCGCTGGGTGGGGCACGCAAGGTGCCTTACAGCCGGGCCGGCGATCCGGCCGGAGCCCTGGCCGGCGAAGATTCGCTTAAGATTCGCGCGCTTCTGCTGGATGGCGCACAAAAAGAGTGGACCACCGGCGATGCCCACGACGTTACCGATCGCAGCTTCGTGGTGCGGCGCGCTGTGCGGCTGAATGATGCGTTGCCTGACGAAAAACCCGGCACGAAGTCCACTTCGGCTGCTGCGCGCTGGGTTTGGCAGCGCGGTCCGTGGTTGCTGGTCGATCGCGTCACCGGCCACGTCACGGCGCTCAAACTGCCAGACTACGATCCCGGTGTGAGCCAGGTGGTCTGGTTCCGCGACTACGCTGCGTATTGCGGCCTCACCGCCAGCGGCAAAAGCCTCTATGCCATCGTGACTCAGCTAGCAACGCGCAAGCCACTCCTTTCGCGTAAACTTGCGCTCTTCGATGCGGAGAGCCATCCCGAGGTCGTTTGTGCGGCGACGGAGTGGCAGCGCGAACCCATGCGCGTCACCTTTCATCCAGCAGCCAAAGACGCGGTTAGCTTCGACATCGTTCCCGGCTCAGCCGTTCTTGTGGAAGATGGCGGCGACGAGCCAGAGGCCGCTGCCGTCGAGGCCAAGCCAAACTGACGATCTGCCTGAGCATGTTCCCACATCCCGCTCTGCGCTTACGAAACATTTACAGAAGACCTAGCTCGCACTTATCGAGTGAGGTGTCTTCTGAGGGTGCACCGTTTTCCGTTGGATCTCCGGGCAGAAGCAACCTGCGCGACCCCGAAAAGCGCGCGCCGGAGTTCGCTTGTGCACAGCATTCTTGCTGAAATTGCCGTCGTCATTCCAACTGTTCTGGCCGTGGCCTTTCTGATCTGGGTGTTCTGGAACTTCTGTAAGGAGTTCGGCAATCGAAAAAGCAAGCTTTGATTGGCTTGCAGCGCAAAAACCTGATTCCGCTGACCTCTTTATTTCCATTGAAACCCTCATAATCTTCATCTTTTGGCATTTAAGCCATTTACTTTGAATAGCTTGTGAGAGATACATAGGGAGGGGTGGGGTATCTGAGCTCTGCCCCTGATCGAATTGCCGAGATTTTTTGAAGCAGTTCCGATCCTGTCCCATGTCTCCGATTGTGCTCCGAGACTGAGAAATGCTCTGCAAAATGGACGCGGCCACCGCGTGACTTTTTGGGCCCATCCTTGTAGCGGCGGCGACGTTCCGCGTGGCGTATAGATTTCGTTGGCTCGATTCAGGTCCGACGCCTCGCGAAGCACTGCTTGCGTGGTCCGCTTCCCAAGCATCGTGGAAGGCAGGCCCGTGCGTGGGGCGTGCGGTATCTTGGACTTCTGAAAATGCCCCACAAACAGCCACATGCCTTGACACACGCCTATCCGCGCGTTTCTTATCGTATCCAGGCATTCTTTTGGAATCCGAGCGGTGGAAGCACCGGGGGTTGGTGCGTGTCACGGAAGTCCGGCGTACCGGCTTGGATTGTAGGCGAAGGTCTTGTCGAACAGGAAGCAGACGGCAGTTGGGTCGAAGTCCGGTTGGCGGGGGCGAACAGGATTCCCGCCGGGGCAGCAGGAGCAACCGGAACCTCCATCTCTGAGTCTGGCCAGAGGCTAGGCCGGGCGGACTCGAACGGCCAGGGTGAAGCTACGGCCCATTCCCGGAGACAAATTTTGTTCAGGCGGCCGGTCTGGAACCGGTTTTGCCTGTGCCCTGAACGGTTGCGGAGTTTTGCGGCCAGGGGCGCTTAAAGGATTGATACGTGAGCATTGCAGTTTGCATGAGCTTGGCATTTTGGGCAGGGGCCCCGGGCGCAGCGGGAGGAAGTCTTCCCATGCTGCTTCCACTGTTGTTGATTCCCGTGCTCTATCTTGTGATGATTCGGCCGCAGCAAAAGAAGCAAAAGCAATGGCAGGAGATGTTGTCGGGGATCAAGGCCGGCGATCGCGTGACAACCGCAGGCGGCATCCGCGGCATCATCCTGTCGATCAAAGACGATGCGATTGTGATTCGGGTGGCGCCCGATAACCTGAAGATCGAGATCGCGAAGACCGCCATCGCCTCGGTGACCACGCAGGAATCGGTTTCGGCCTCGTAGCGCATTCGAAAGCTGCTTAAGTCATTAGCGACGGATCACCGATCACTTTATTTCGACCACTGGTTTTACAAGAGAAACGGGACGATGAACAAGAACCTCAATAAGAAGATTGCCCTGATCATTGCTGTGCTGCTGGTTTGTGTCTACGGCTTCGTCGGAGTCCCGCAAGGGGTGAGCGGCAAAGCCTGGTTGGACGCAATCGGCAAGCGCATTCACCTTGGATTGGACCTGCGCGGTGGCGCCCACCTGATTCTCGAAGTCGTGGTCGCAGAAGCGGTTGGTGCTGAAACTGACGACGCCATGGGCCGCGTGCAGCAGGACTTGAAAGCTGCCAACGTGACCTACACGCAGGTCTATAAGCCCGATCCGGCCAAGCAGCCCCAGGTGGTTCGTGTCGAAGGCGTTTCTGCTGCGGGTTCTGCCTCTGCCCGCTCGACCCTCGAAGACAAGTTCTCTACGCAGTACGACGTTTCGAGCGGCGGGTCGGATGGCGCCTTCACGCTGACCATGAAACCGAGCGTGCAGACCGCTCTCGAGCAGAAGACTGTCGACCAGGCCATTGAGACCATTACGGATCGCGTGAATGCTCTCGGCGTGAGCGAGCCGGTGGTTTCGCCTTACGGACTTGGCAAGAACGAGATTCTTGTGGAGTTGCCGGGCATCTCCGATCTTGACCAGGTGAAGAGCATTATCCAGTCGACAGCGCGGCTCGAGATTCACGCCGTTGTCGGTGGACCGTACAAGGACGAGCAGGAAGCACTGGCCAGCACCGGCGGCACGCTGCCGCCCGACGACATTGCGCTGCATGGCTCGGGCAACCTGGCCACGGGCTCCGATGCCGATGCTGTGTATGTTCTGAATCGCGTTCCCGTCGTCGCTGGAAACCAGTTCCGTTCCGCCGATCCGAGTTCCGACCAGAACGGGCGTCGAGCTGTACACTTCACGCTGACCAACGATGCCGGCGACAAGTTCTACGACTACACCAGCAAAAATGTTGGCCAGAGCATGGCCGTCGTGATGGAAAACCGCGTGAAAGAAGTGGCCACGATCCAAAGCGCGATCCGCGACACCGGCGAAATCACGGGCAGCTTCACGCCCACCGAAGTTGAAATCCTGTCGAAGATGCTGCGCACCGGCGCGCTGCCTGCGTCATTGAATCCTATCGAGGACCGAACCGTCGGCGCATCGCTCGGAGCGGACTCCATTCGCCAGGGCGTAACGGCCGCGATTGCCGGCGTTCTGGTAGTGATGGCGTTCATGCTGTTTTACTATCGCGGCTCAGGCATCAACGCCGACCTCGCTTTGTTTCTGAACCTTGTGATTCTGCTTGGCTTTATGGGTTACACCAGTTCGGTGCTCACGCTGCCGGGAATTGCCGGCGTGATTCTGACCATTGGTATGGGCGTCGATTCGAACGTGCTGATCTTCGAGCGAATTCGCGAAGAAGTGCGGTCGGGTAAGGCTCCCTCGGCGGCCATCGAACAAGGCTTCGGACACGCCTGGACAACAATCTTCGATACGCACGTGACGACGATCGTCTCCGCGGCCATCCTGTTCCTGTTCGGCAGCGGCCCGGTAAAGGGTTTTGCGGTCACGCTGACCTTTGGTCTCGCGGCCAACCTGTTCACAGCGGTGTATGTTTCGCGCGTTATCTTCGATTGGCATCTGGGCAGGTTGAAGCCCGGCGAAGCGATCTCGATTTAAGTGGTTGCAATTTCCGGGCCTGCATAGTGAGGTCTGGGGCACCCCGCAATTTGAACGATGGAGCCGAAGCGGCTTCAGTCCCAGGAAGGGTAGAGAACAAGTGGAACTGTTTCGCGGCGTAAATGTCGACTGGCTGAGGTTGAAGTGGTACTTCCTCGGCTTTTCTTTGATCTTCAGCGTTTCCGGGCTCATCTCCATGGGCTACCACTGGACGCACATCGGTTCGCCGGTTCCGTTGGGCGTAGACTTCCGCGGCGGCACCGAAGTAGAGGTGCACTTCACGCAGACTCCGGACATCGGTGTAATTCGTCAGGCCATGGACGCTTCCGGAATCAAGGACGCGACGGTGCAACGGTACGATCCGACGCGCCCGTCTCTTAACGCTGTGCTGATCAGCCTTCCTGAACAGCACAACGAAACGGAGCTTGAGGCTGGCCAGAAGACAGTTCTCGATGCCCTCAATGCGCACTATGCCAACCCCATCGTTCCGGCGAGCACCAAGGTTGATGTTGTGGGACCGACCGTGGGTCATCAGCTGGAGCGCCAGGCACTGCTGGCCACGCTCTATTCGCTTCTTGGCATGCTCGTCTATCTCTGGTTCCGCTTCCAGCTTATCTATGGCATAGCCGCAGTTGTGGCCGTCTTCCACGACACGCTGATCACCGTAGGGGCCTTCGCGCTGCTCGACAAGGAAATCAGTTTGACGGTGATTGCGGCCATTCTGACGCTGGTGGGCTACTCGATGAACGACACCATCGTTGTGTTCGATCGCATCCGTGAAAATCTGCGTCTAAGCCGTCGTGAGTCGCTGCCCGATGTGGTCAATCGCAGCATCAATCAAACGTTGAGCAGAACGGTGTTGACGTCGGGATTGACGTTCCTGACTGTACTTTCGCTTTACATTTTCGGCGGACAGGTATTGAATGGGTTTTCGTTTGCGCTGGTCATTGGCATCCTCATCGGAACGTATTCGTCAATCGCCGTAGCGGCGCCGATGCTGGTTGCGTGGCAGCAGTGGCGCGCGAGCAAAGGTCAGGCAGTGGTGTTGCCCGCGGCGCGGCGTGCCAAGGGTTGAAGCTTCAAGTTGCAGCATCGGTATTCGCGGTAAGCGTTGCAGGAAAAACGTGGTTCTGATACAAGGGGAACACCCTTCTGTGGTACCGTTTTGAAACCGGGAACATTTGAACTTCCGGCGGTGTCTAAATAGAAGTAAAAAACCACCGACTCGAGGCTGGCTATGTTTGAAGATTCCACATTCGAATCCGGCGGCAGAATCAAGAGCAAGAGCAAGTATTGGATGCTGGTGACCCTCATCACCAACGGATCAATTCTGGTTCTTCTGATCCTGATCCCGCTGATCTATCCTGAGGCGCTGCCCAGAGCGGCAATGCTCACTGTTCTGACGGCACCTCCGCCACCACCTCCACCGCCACCTCCACCGCCTCCCCCTGAGGTTGTGCACGTCGTTCACGTTCAGTCGGAGATGATGAACAATCAGCTCACGGCTCCCACCAAGATTCCGCACGACATCAAGATCGTTTCTGAGAAAGAAGCTCCTCCCAGCTCCGGCTTCGGCGTTGCCGGCATGGAAGGTTTGGGCGGCAGCAACAGCGGCGTGATCGGCAGCGTCTTCGGCAGCGGCAACGCTCCCAAGGTCAAGGCCGAAGCTCCCAAGAAAGTAAACATCTCGGGCGGCGTCGCAGCCGGCATGTTGCTTCAGAAAACGGTTCCTTTGTATCCGCCCATCGCCAAGGCGGCGCGCGTTTCCGGCACAGTGGTGCTGCAGGCAACTATTTCAAAGACGGGCACCATCGAGAACCTGCATGTGATCAGCGGGCCCGCCATGTTGCAGCAGTCGGCCATGGATGCCGTCAAATCCTGGCGCTATCGGCCTTACCTGCTCAATACCGAACCAGTCGAGGTTGAAACCACGGTCAACGTAGTTTTCACCCTCGGCGGGTAAACACATCCACTGGCCCCTTCCCGGATATCGGGCGGGGGCCGCGTTTTTTGACCTGAATGCGAATCCTGAAAGAGCCGCATTCCGCAGCAGCCGCAACACACCGCAGTTCACAAAAAACTCCTTAGGAGGAACGATTCAGTGATTCTCGCTCAGCTCGCACATTTCGCTTCGCATACGGTCAGCAGCCTTGCCTTTTTCCAGGAAGAGGGCGGGACAGTCAGTTTCAGCCCCATGGGGCTGTGGGAACACATGGGATGGCCGGCCCGCACCATCGCCATCATTCTCTTCATTGAGTCGATCTGGTCGCTGGCCGTGATGATCGACCGTTACCTGTACTTCTCGGCAGCCCGTAAACAATCGCGTGAGTTCGCTCCCAAGGTTGCCGGCGCCCTGAAGGACAGCAAGCTTGAAGAAGCCATCAAGATTGCCGACCGCAACAAGAAGTCGCATCTTGCCGAAGTTGTTACCGCCGGCCTGCAGGAATTCCGTTCCTCCGGCGGCGCAGCCACCGAAGAGACCATCGAGAGCTCGGGCCGCGCACTGGAGCGCGCCGAAGCAATCGTGCACGCCAAGCTGAAGAGAGGCCTTGCGGTTCTGGCCACCATCGGCTCCACGGCGCCCTTCGTCGGCCTTCTCGGCACCGTCATCGGTATCTTGAACGCCTTCCAACAGATCGCCACGCAGAAGACCTCCGGCATCGGCGCAGTCGCCGGTGGTATCTCTGAGGCCCTGGTCACCACGGCGTTCGGACTTCTCGTCGCCATCCCCGCCGTCATGGCCTTCAACTATTTCACGGGCCGTGTTGAAGCCTTCGACGTGGAGATGGACAACTCCTCGAGCGAACTGGTGGATTACTTCATTAAGCAAAGCCACAAGCGCTAAGCGAAGCGCCTGCGGGCACGAGCGGAATTTTAGGTGGGCAGTGGAACGCATTCCAACTGCCCGCCAATTTTAAGCGCGAACGCCCTGTGGTTTTGAACGACGCCGGAACCGATCCAACGAAGATCGCACCGGGAAAAATTCAAATGAAGACGGAGCCCTGACAATGGGAATCGCAGTTCGTAACGAAGGCGGCAATGTCAGCTCCAACATCAACGTCACTCCGATGGTCGACGTGATGCTGGTTCTGCTGATCATCTTCATGGTCATTACGCCCATGCTCCAAAATAAGGTGCAGGTGGATATGGCCAAGGTCGATAACCCGACCAATATGCCCGACGCTGACAAAGAAGACGCAATCGTGGTCGCCATTACGCGCGACGGCGGCGTGTTTCTGGGGCAGAACAAGGTGGCACTCAGCGAACTCGGGAACCAGGTTCGCGACAAGCTTTCTGACAAGCCGGGCAAAACCATTTACGTTCGAGCCGACGCGCGCGCGCAGTTCAAGGCGGTTGAAGACGCCATCGATGCCGTGCGGACCGCGGGTGTCGACGATGTCGGTTTGTTGACGCAAAAGAAGGAAGGCCCCGGTGGGGCTGGCGGCGAATAGTTCCTTCCTGCGCTTTTGTTAACGATTTTTAAGAACCAAGGAGTTTGATGCCATGGCATTTTCAATGGGTGGTGGCGGAGGTTACTCGTCCGACATCAACATGACGCCGATGATCGATATTCTTCTGGTGCTGCTGATCATCTTCATGGTCATCGTGCCGGTAACGCCCAAGGGCCTGGACGCGCTTGTTCCGCAGCCGCCCAAGGACCCGACCAAGACGCCGCCGCCGACAGACCGCACAATTGTGGTGCAGGTGATTTATCGTGCCGGAGCGGCCCCGTCGTACAAGATCAATGAGACCGACGTGGCCAAGACCGATCTTCTGGCCAGGTTGACCGAGATTTATGCCAACCGCGCCGAGCGTGTCATGTTCGTCCGCGGCGACGACGATGTGAATTTCTCGTACATCGCCGAAGTCATCGATATCGGTCGTGCAGCCAGCGTGGACCACATCGGTTTGATGACGCCCAAGATTCAGCAGGGCCAGTAAGCAGCCTGCGGGCACAAGTTTCCCGCCCCGCCTGCCGCGCTGTCTGCCCTCCATGCTGGAGAGTCCGGCAGCCAGGTAGTTTCGGTGGCGCAAACCGGACCGCAGGGCTCTGGGGCATTCAGCCGGGCGCCAAGGCTTTATAGGGATTTGCCCGCCCGGAGAGAGTGGTACCGGGCGCAAACAGGAGTACAATTTTTTCGACCTGGCTTCGGAGACTCCCGCCCGCCGCCAGCTTCAAGGGATTCCAGGAGCATCTTTCAAAAGAGGCCCTGAAGGAGAAGGATACGATCATGAATGGACCCGCACGTACTACGGTGCTGGCAGTTGCGATGGCCGGCATAGTGCTTTCCATGAGCGGGTGCAACCGCCTCGCCGCCCGGGATCAACTGAATAAGGGAGTGGAAGCGTACAAGAGCGCCCGCTATGAAGAGGCGATCGGTCACTTCCAGAAAGCCACGCAGCTCGATCCCAGCCTGCCCATGGCAAAAACCTATCTCGCTACGGCGCTGGCGATGAATGTGGTTCCGGGTCTCGACACGCCGGACAACATGAAGACTGCCCAGCAGTCGATCAGCATCTTTCAAGAAGTTCTCGCCAAGGATCCAACCGACGTCAATAGCATGAAGCAAATCGCGGGCATTTACTTCAGCATCAAGAAGTTCGACGATGCCCGGACCTGGCAGAAGAAGGTCCTGGCAGTCGACCCCAAGGATGCCGAGGCTGCTTATACGATCGGCGCCATCGACTGGACCCTGGCCCACGAGAATACTCTCAAGGCATTGGCCCCGGCCGGCATCAACGACGATGGTGAAGGCAACGTCAAGGCGCCCAAAAAGATCATGGACACCATTAAAGAGCAAAATGCTCCGCTGGTGGAAGAAGGCCTGCAGTATCTGAACCAGGCCGTCGCCAATCGGCCCAACTACGACGAGGCCATGGTCTATCTGAACCTGACATACCGGCGCAAGGCCGATGTCGACTACGGCAATGCCAGCGCAGTCGCCGCCGATATCGCCTCGGCCAAGGATTTCACGACCAAGGCCCTTGGTACCCGCAAGGCGAACGAAGAGAAGAAGAATGCTGGCCCTGGCGGTATCACAATGGACTCCAACGGAAACATGAAGTAGCTGACCGCTTCAGCTTTCGCAAAACGACGGCCTCCGCTTCGGCGGAGGCCGTCGTGCGTGCAGGCATTTCTGCTGTTTTGAGAAAAGACCCCATCCGCTGCATGTCGACGGCCCGCGAGCGACATGCAGGCGCGAGGCACGGGCCAACCTGCGTGTTCGAACCACCGCCCCGCGGCAGCAAGCTAGAACAAATCTGACCCAACCAGGCGAGGCAGGTATTCCGCAAGCCATCGAGGTTTTCATGGGATGAAGCGATCCGCGATCAGCGCTGGCCGCGATTCTCCTCAAGATTCAAGGAAGAAGAGTCAGCCAGGTTGGTTCCGGGGGCGGAATCTACTTCGCGCCGTCGCGCAGAATCTGGTCGGCGAGGTAGTTGTGGACCTTGGCGTCGTCCCGCAGCATCTCGCGATAAGCATTCGTGAGCAACTGCGCGTGCCCGTTGCGCAGGCTCTGACGAATCTCCTGCTGCACTTGCACATTGTTCAGGGTCCGCTGGCCGGCAGCCTCTTTCGACAGGAGCTTGTAGATGGCGTAACCGACGGGCTTGCTTTTCGGCGCCGGACCACCGTTGATGGGAAGGACCACCGTGAACTGTCCGGGCTTGAGCTTGCTGATGGCGTCGTACACCTCAGGGCTCGCGCTCTCATGAATCTGCGACTCGGTGACGAAGCCCATATCGCCGCCGTTTGCTCCCGTCTCCTTATCCTCGGAGAAGTTCATGGCCAGAGCGCCGAAGTCCTCGCCATTCTCCAACTTCTGATAAAGCGCCTGGATCTTGCCCTTGGCGTCCGTCGCGCTTGAAGCCTTGTTGTTCTGTAAATTGGCCGGCTGCGGGGAAGGGACATCTGTGACGGCAATCCGCGCCAGGTTATAGCGCGGCTCAATGTAGTTATATTCCGACTTGTGCTCTGTGTAGAAGTTGGTAATCTCCGCGTCGGTAATGTTGATCTTGGAGTCAATTTCTTTGTTGAGCAGTTTGCTCTCGGTCAATTCGCGCCGTAAATCGCTCTTCAGGTCGTCGAGGGTCTCATTGCGCGCCTTCAAGTTCTTGTCCCATTCTTCCTGGGTGGCCAGCGCCTTCATCTCCGTGACCTTGGCATTCACATCTTCGTCGGTGGCCACAACGTTCAGCCTCGCGGCGCGCTGTTGCAGGATTTCCGCATCGATGATTTGCCGGAGAAGCGCGAGGCGGGCCAGGTTGGCCTGTTCTGGCGACGGATCCTGCGGGCTGTCGCCCTGGCTGAACTTCAGAACCTGGTACTGGCGCTCCAACTCAGAACGAAGAATATCTTTGCCGTTGACGGTAGCCACAACATCGGGCGCGGGCGAGGGATGACAGGCGGTCATTGAGGCCAAAATGACCCCGACCAGCAAGAGGGTTGCTGTGGAACGATTTCGTGCAAAACAAAATGCTTCGACTTGCAACCTTGTTTCTCCTACGTGGCCACGTGCGGCGCCCCGGCTTTCAAGCATAAACCCCCGCGTGCTCAAAAAGATACCGGCTAGTTCCCGCTTCCGGTTGCGCCCGGGCTGGCTGGCGCTGCTGGCTTGGCGGGCGGCGGAGGAGGCTCGATGCCCTGCGCGCGCAGGGCGCGATCGATCACAGCCCACACTTGTTCTTCCGGAATGGCTCCGTCGAAGCGTTCGCCATTCACAAACACGGCCGGCGCCGAATCAATCTTCAATGCCGCTGCCTCATGCAACGACTCCTTTACCGCGCTCTCGTCCTGCTTAGACAAGCAGGCGTCGAGCTTGGGCGTGTCGAGCTTGCCCACGGTGGCTTCCTGACGCGCAATGCGGTCAAGCGCCTCAAAGCTCTTGGGCAAATTACGGTCTGGCCCGGTTACTTCCTGGCCATGGCTGTGCAAATAGTCAACATACTGCCAATACACGTCGGAGTTTTGGTCGGCGAGGCAGTTGGCATCCACGGCCGCATGCATGGCCCAGGGGTGCATCTCCGCGGGGAGGGGGTTGTCTTTATAGACAAAGCGGACGTTGCCTTTGTACCGCTCCAACGTATCGGGGAAGAGCGATTTATGCAGGCGCGCGCAGTAAGGGCATTCAAGATCGTCGAAATTGACAATCGTGACCTTGGCATCGGGGTTGCCACGCATTGGTCGGCCCGCAATGTTGATGGAGAAGACCGGGTCCTTGGCGAGGTCAAAGGTCTCCAGACGCGCCAGGGTTTTGTTGTCTGACGCAATGAGAAAATCGACCGTGGTCTTCTTCTCGCCGCGCGTCAGCGTCACCGGCAGCTCGTCATAACCGCCAATTTTGCCTGGTTTGCGCGTGCCGAGCTCCACTTTGTACTCCGGAGGCACGTTGTACTGGGCGCGCACCATCACCTCGATGCGGCGGTTCAGGTCAGCGGCGTCGTTCGCACCGCCCGGGGTTGAAGCTGGAATCTGGGCCCTGCAGCCCGCAGCCAGGCAAAGCGCGAGCAGCCCCGGCAAAAAATAGAAGCGGATCAATTGAGAATCCTCTATGAAAAGAATACCGCAGCGCCCCCGCGCCGCACGGGGAAGCGAACTGCCGCTCCTGTGCTATTGAGTGGACGCGCGGGAGTCGAAAAGGCGAGTCAGCCGGCAACGAGCGGGGCGCCCGGTCAATGGAGGTGGTACTCATATGGGCAAACTTCTCAAGCCAAAATTAGTTGTCGTTTCAGGGAAGGGCCCCATGAAAGGTAATCCCAAGGTCATCGATCAATTGAACCAGGCACTTCGGGACGAATTGACTGCAATTAACCAGTACTTTCTTCATGCAGAGATGTCGGAGAACTGGGGCTACAAGAAATACTCCAAGTACATCAAGAAGCAGTCCATCGACGAGATGAAGCATGCCGAGGCGCTGATGGAGCGCATTCTGTTCCTCGATGGAACGCCGTCGATGCAGCCATTGGAACTGGCCATCGGGAAGTCCGTGAAGGATATGGTCGAATCGGATCTGGCTCTCGAGCATGAGGCTGTCGCTTCGTACAACGAGTCCATTCGCGTTTGCGTAGAGAATGGCGACAACGGCTCGGGTGATCTGTTTGTGAGACTGCTTCGGGATGAAGAAGGCCATGTCGACTGGCTTGAAGCCCAGGTTCACCAGATCAAAGAGATCGGATACGAGCGGTATTTAATCACGCAAACCGACGAAGACTAAGTCTGCGCAGACGCCGGCTGGACTCTGTGGTGCGGCCCGCAATCAAACGTCGCGCATCCGAATCACCGCGCCCGCCGCTGCGAGCAGCCCGCAGGAAATGAGGATGCACGCCCCCATACCGGTCCAGGGGAGACTTCCGGCAAGTAATTGTGTCTGGGGGTCGATCGTTCCTGTTGCGCTCATCACATCGAACACATTCCAGCCGCCCAGAATATGAGCCCGATAGCTGAGGAAGACCGCAGTCAGAGTGCACAGTCCGACCACGGGAGCGGTGAACTCGCCTTCAAAAACTTCTGACAGCAACAAACCAAAAGCCAGGATTGCCATGCCGGCCACGCTCATCCACGCCCCGAAGGCCAGGGACTGAAGCAGGGGGTAGGATTCCCCAACAGCGGACGAGAGCACGGGAATGAGAAGAGCCGAAGCAAGTCCCAGCCCGATCGACTCTGCCCAGGCCACAGTAGCGCGAATCAGAAAAAGATGCAGACGCCGCACCGGCAGTCCCAGCGTATAAAGCGCCACGCCCGTAGCTTTCTCCCGGGCCAAGCCGCCCAGCGCAACGACAAACACCACCAGAACCCACAAGCCCTGCAACGCGTAGTGGAAGAGTCCGCTCCATACGTAAACCGAGTAGAGGAGCGGTTTGTCGGGAAAGCGAGCGTTGTAGCGGGCCAGGAACCCCGGACTGGTCAGGACTGCATACGAGACCAACGAGAGCAGAAGCACGAGCGCAGCGAAAAATCGCCCACGCGATTCGAGCCATGCTTTCCAGAGAACGGCTCGGCCGGCAGTCCCAAAGCCTTCGCGACGTCGAGACACATCAGTAGTCAATGCGATCTCCATGTACAACGGTCACCGCGAGCAACGCTGCCGTGAGTGTCCATGTCAGCAGCAGCGTCAACCACGGCGCCGAGCTCCAGTTCAGTTGCCAGGGTCCGGCCATGGCGTGGGCAAAATCGAAGTATCCGAGCCACGTGCTTCGTCCCAGGTAACGCATGTGCTGCATGTACGTCTGGAGCCAAAGGTAGGGCGCGCCGAGAAGCACGAGGGTCAGCACGAGGCTCAGGTAGTTGCCCGGAAACAGCGTGTAGCAGAGGTTTCCAAAAGCAATCAGGAAAACGCCGGCTGCGATCATCAGAGCTGTATGAAGCAGCATTTGCTGCAGCGAAAACGTCTGGTGGATGATGGCTGAACCAATCACGACCACAACGATCGCGAACATACTGAGTGCGATGCTTTCCAGCAAGGCCACGGCGAGCCTGCTAAATAGCCAGCGCCGCCTGCTCACCGGAAGGCCAAGACTGAACAGGACGGTACCACCGCTGCGCTCCCGAATCAACCCGCCAAACGCAAACAAAATGGCGAAGAGCGCCCACACCTGTTGCAGATAATTGTCGTAAAGATAATGCCAGAGATACCAGCCGTATTCGTGTATTCCCAGCGGCATCCACGAGAAATGGTACCCCTTCGGATCGGCCCATTCGCGAGCCCACATGGCAACCAGCCAGGCGTGCTGCTCGATCTGGAAAATGCACACGATGGCCACGGCAATCAGACCGGAGGCAAAGCGTACGCGCGTCTCAATCCATGCTTTGTAAAGAAGCATCCTCATCCCCGCGCTCTCACTTTCTCGAGAAAGATCTCCTTCAGCGAAACGGGCAGAACATCCACGCTGCGGGCGCGCAACATGCGCACATGCGCGACGATCGAGTCAACGTTGTGGCTGGCCGTCAACGAAACCGTGCGCCCCTCGGTTTGCACCTTTTCAACGCCGGGCAAGCGCAGGTCACGCTCCTCCACGGGTTCCGGAAAGACCGCATGAATGTGCCGGTATTCTTCTTTGACCTGGTCCATCGGCGCGTCCAGAACCAGTTGCCCGCGGTCGATCATCAGTACGTGATCAGCCACCTGCTCCACCTCTGCAATCTGGTGCGACGAAAAGAAGACCGTCGTTCCCTGGGCGGCGAGCGACACCACGATTTGCAACACATCTTCAATGGCGACAGGGTCGAGCCCTTCAGTCGGTTCATCCAGAATCAACAGCTCACACCCGCGCGCAAAACCCAGCAGCAGAGTGAGCTTGGTGCGCATGCCCTTGGACAGTTGCCGAACCTTCCGATCGAGAGGAAGCTCAAACTGCGCCAGCAGTCGTTGCTCGAGATCGCGCTTCCATCCGGGGAAAAACGATTTCGTAAAGCGAACGATCTGCGCGACCGTCATGTAGTCATAGAGCCGCTTGTCTTCTGCGACAAACGCAACGTTCTGCCGGATGAGCAGGCTCTCGCTTTCCTTGTCGATGCGGTGGCCGAGCACGCGCCCCGTGCCCGAAGTTGGATGGATCATGCCCAGCAGCATCTTGATTGTCGAGCTTTTTCCGGCGCCGTTCTGGCCGAGAAAGGCGCATACCGAGCCGGCCTCAACACACAGATTCAGGCCGCGCACCGCTTCGTGCTTGCCATAGGTCTTCTTCAGGGATTCGGTTTCGATGACTGCTGTCACAACTACCTCCGTTGAAGTTCTCCAGCGAGTTCGGCTTCAAACAGCCGCCGAATCGCGCCTTCGTCCAATCCCTCGTCCTTCAGCGTCTCCACCAGTTCGCGCACCAACTGTTGTGCATCGCGCATGCCTTCTGTCTTCGCGCGGCGATGGCGCGACAAAATGAAGGCGCCGAGGCCGTGGCGAATTTCGAGCAGGCCTTCCTGCTCCAGTTCGCGGTAGACCTTGATCAC
>Ga0182013_10002374_pt1 | contig 24662 bp, 16 predicted proteins | sample 612S2MmetaG_FD_120487 | JGI IMG/M metagenome (GOLD analysis project Ga0182013, IMG submission 120487) | Permafrost microbial communities from Stordalen Mire, Sweden - 612S2M metaG | ecosystem: Environmental > Terrestrial > Soil > Wetlands > Permafrost | place: Sweden: Stordalen | collected...
AATCGGAAAGTCGCGCGCGCTCGACAACCGGGCGATGGACCGCTAACTCGGCCGTGCCTTCGGAATGAAAAAAGGAGCCTGGCCGACGCCTCCGCTTCCCCGACCTACGCCGGCCCCGAACGCATCCTGTCCGGGGTGCAGACCTCCGGCGCGCTGCATTTGGGCAACTACCTGGGCGCCCTGGTCAAGTTCGTCCGGCTGCAGGACCAGGCCGAGTGCCTGTTCTTTCTGGCCGATCTGCATGCCATCACCGCGTGGCAGGACCCCGAATTGATGGTCCCGCAGATGCGCCAAATCGCGGCGGCTTATATCGCCTCAGGGGTCGATCCGAAAAAGGCGATCATATTTCCTCAGTCGGCCGTGCACGAGCACGCCGAGTTGGCTTGGATTTTCAATTGCGTGGCCCGTGTCGGCTGGCTTGAGCGCATGACCCAGTTCAAGGACAAGACCGGCAAGGACCGGGAAGGCGCCTCAGTGGGCCTGTACGACTATCCCGTGCTCCAAGCGGCCGACATCTTGCTGTATAAGGCCACCCACGTGCCCGTGGGCGAGGACCAGAAGCAGCATCTGGAGCTGACGCGCGATATCGCCCAGAAGTTCAACAACGACTTCTCCGCTCCGGGTTTCTTTCCCCTGGTCGAGCCGGTGATCGAGGGGCCGGGCGCGCGGGTCATGTCTTTGCGCGACGGCCTGTCCAAGATGTCCAAGTCAGACCCCTCGGACCAGTCGCGCATCAACCTGCTGGATGACGCCGACGCCATCGCCCAGAAGATCCGCCGGGCTAAGACCGATCCCGAGCCCCTGCCTGAAACCGTCGAGGACCTGAAGGGCCGGCCCGAGGCGAACAATCTCGTGGGTATCTACGCGGCCTTGGCAGGGACCGCCAAGGCGCAGGTGTTGGCCGAGTTCGGCGGCAAGGGCTTCGGCATTTTCAAGCCGGCCCTGGCGGAGCTCACCGTTCATAAGATCGCGCCGATTGGCGAGGAGATGCGCCGCCTGATGAATGAACCCGCGGAGATGGACCGAATATTGCTGGCTGGCGTGGAAAAGGCTCAGTCCATCGCCGCCCCGATCCTTGCCGAAACCAAGCGGCTGGTGGGATTCTGGTCGCCGAAGCGGAACGCCTGAACACCGCGAATCCTGCTCTAGGCCCGTTTCACCGCCGAGACGAACATATAGCCTTCGTTGCGCACCGTGCGCACGAGATCGCCCTCCACGCGGCGCCCCTCGGTGAGCTTCCGCCGCAGCCGGCTCACCTGAACGTCGACCGCTCGGTCGAAGGTGAAGGCCTCGCGCCCGCGCACCAGATGAAGCAGGTGGTCGCGGGTCAGCACCCGGCGAGGATGATCCAGGAAGGCGCGCAGCAGGGCGAACTCGCTGGTGCTGAGCGGGACAGGCGCGCCGTCCGGCGCCTTCAGTTCATGGGTCCAGACCGACAGGGTCCAGCCGGAGAATTCGTACCCCTCGTCCGTCGACGCTCGCGCCGGGTCGGTCGTATTCGGCGACGCCGACAGGCGACGCCGCAGGGCGCGAATACGAGCCAGCAATTCGCGCGGATTGGCCGGCTTGGACATGTAGTCGTCCGCGCCCAGCTCCAGCCCGACAATCCGGTCGGTGTCGTCGCCGGCGGCCGACAGGATCAGGATCGCCGGCCGGGCCCTATGGCGTCCGGCGAGCCGCTTGCAGATGCTCAACCCGTCCTCGCCGGGAAGCATCACGTCCAGCACAACGACGTCGACGGCGTTCCGATCGACGATCGCATCCACGCTCGCTCCATCGACCGCCCGGAACACCTTCAGGCCGTGTCGCTCGAGAAAATCGGCGATAAGGCCTTGCAAGGTCTCGTCATCGTCGACAATAAGGACCGTGGGCGCAGGGGATAGGTCTACGCCATCCGCCCCGCCGCCGGGCTTGGGGTGAGGCCTTTCATCGACGCCTGTCACGCTGCATTACCCCGCGCCGCCACAATTTACACAACATGCGTAAGCCAAGCTGATCCGAGCGCCTGATCACCCCAGACCTTGACCAAAACATGTCCTGGTGGCTTGGGTGTCGCGGATTGTCATACCGGGATTGAATTGGGACACGATGCCGAAAGCTGATCGACACGCCCTGGCGCCGCAGCGCGTTCTTGAACACAAGAGCGGGCGGAGCATACGGTTCCGACTGATGGCCGCTGCCGCCGTCACGCCCTTGTGTGTCTTCGGGCTGCATGGCGTGGCCCGCGCCCAAACGGACACCATCTCCAGCACGGCGACCACCGAGCAGTACACCGCCACCGCGGTCAATGGCGGGCCCGGCAACATCGACGTGGCGTCCGGCGGCGCGGTCAATCCGGACGGCGGCACGGCCATCCTGATGAACAGCAATAACAGCGTGAGCGTCGAAGGCGCCATCACGATCAAGAACGCCAACAATTCGGTTGGCATCCAGGCCCTCAACGGGACGCAAGGTTCGATCACCGTCACCGGCTCCATAACCGAGACGGAAAGCTACACGCCGGCGACCAACGCCGACGGCTATACCCAGGAGCCCTACGCTTCAGGCTCAGGCCGGTATGGAATCCAGACTCAGGGATCCTTCATCGGCAACGTCACGATGAACGGTTCGATCTCCGTTCAGGGCAACAATTCCTATGGTGTCTACATCGCCAATGGTCTGGGCAACCTCTCGAACGTCGGCACACTGACCCTGGGCGCCGTCGGCACCGCCGGCAGCATCAGCGTCACCGGCGACAACAGCGCGGGCGTCTATACCGCGGGCGCAATCTACGGCTCCGTGCAGATCATCGACAGCGTATCGGCCAAGGGCCAGAACTCGAACGCGGTCCAGATCACAGGCAATGTCAACGGGTCGCTGACGGTCTATTCGACCCTGTCGGCCACCGCCTACGCCTCGACCACGCGTCCCACCACCTCAACCCTGCTGAGCAAGGTCGAGGCTGTCCCGGCGCAAGTCGAACAGGGCGGATCGGCCCTGATCGTGGGCGGCAGTGTGACGGGCGGCATATTCCTGGGCGCGCCGCCGAGCGGCACCGCCACCGGCAGCACCGCCGACGTCGATGGCGACGGCATCGCCGACGGCTCGGAAGGCACCTCCTCGTTGGTCACTTACGGCTCCTCCCCGGCGCTTGTGATCGGCCAGAACACCAGTCCGATCACCATCGGTGAGTTCGGAGCGTGCAACGCCTCCAGCTCCGGTCCGGGCGACAACTGCTTCGGCCTGATCGTGGAAGGCACGATCTCGGGCAACGGAATCTACGACGGGGTGTCCGCCACGGCGGTGGACATCGGACAGGGCGGCGCCGGCGTGACCTTCGCGGGCGGCGTTCGCATTGCGCCGACCTCCACCATCAGCGCGACCTCCTACGAGGCCAACGCCACCGGCATCCTGATCGAGCCGAACGTCACCATCCCGCTGCTTCAGAACGAAGGCACCATCGAGGCGTCGGTCACGTCCACCGGCGCGACAAGCGCGAACGCCATTCTGATCGATGCGTGGACCTCATCGACGCCGTTGCCTTCGACGCTGACCAACTATGGCACGATCAACGCCACCTCGACCGGCACGGCGGGGTCGTCGTACGCGGTGGTCGATCACAGCGGATCGATCAGCACCGTCAACAACTACGGCACGATCGAGGCGACGATCGCGACGCAGAGCCTGGGGGCTACCGCCACCGGCAGCACCGTCGCCATCGACCTGAGCGCCAACACCACCGGCGTCAGACTTTACCAGGCCGTCTTCGGGACGGGCGCGTCTCCCGTGATCACCGGCGACGTGCTTTTGGGCAGTGGGACCAATTCGGTGGATTTGGAAGCCGGTTCCATCACCGGCCAACTGTCCATGGGATCAGGCGCCACGGAATCCGCCAGCAACACCAGCAACGGCGTCGGCGGCAGCAGCGGCAGCAGCATCAGCAGTCTGACCATCGACGGCGGCGCCTATGTCCACGGTGCGGTGACCTATGGCGGGTCGAGCATCAACATCTCTGTCAACGACGGGCAACTGCTGAATACCGCGCCGACGATCATCACGGGGACCAACCTGACCGTCGGCAGCGCCAGCACCGTGAGTTTCGCGCTCGATCCGGGCCGGGTTTACGTCGCCCCGACCGGCGCAGCGTCGAACGCTCAGTATACGACGAACACCACCTACAACATGTCCAAGGTGACGCTCGACAGCGGGGCTACCTTGGGCGTGACCTTCCTTTCGGTCCCGACCAGCATCGAGACCTTCACGGTTATCAAGGCGGGCGCGCTGTCGGCCGGGGCCACCAACTTTTCGGTCACGACCCCGTTCCTGTTCAGCGCCACCTCCCAGTCCAATCAGGCGGCGGGCACGGTCACCGTTACCGTCGCGCCCAGGTCGGCGACGGCCTTGGGTCTGAACAAGGCGGAGACCGCGGCTTTGCCGGCGATCTACGCCTCGCTTGGCCAGGACTCCGGCATCCTGAGCGCTCTGGCCAACGCCCCCACCAGCAGCAGCTTCCACCAGTCCTATCAGCAGATGCTGCCGGACTCGGCGGGCGACGTGTTCCAGGTGGTCACGTCCATGTCCAAGGCGGTGGCCCGCGCGTCTGTGGGTGCGGCCGGCTTTGACGGTTCCGGTTCGGTGGGCGTGCACGCCAATGCCGACGAAGCCGACGATGAGGAAGACGAAATCGCCGCGCCCGGCGGACTGTGGGCCAGCGAATATATCATCGGGCTGAATCAGAGCCGCCAGGACAACGAGGCCTACCGCGCGGTCGGTTTGGGCCTAGTCGCGGGGCTGGACCTGGGCGGCCTGGGGGCGGACGTCTCCTTCGGCAGCGCCAATGTGGTCAAGCCGCATGATCCGGGCGACAGCAATGTCTCGATCAGCCGGGTGGAGGCGGGTCTTTACGCGACGCCGCAGTTCGGCATCCTGCATACCGAAGCTCGCGTGGCGGGCGGCTACCTGAAGATCTCCGACCGGCGTGAATTCGCCGCCGACGTGCTCGAGGGCACCGACTCCGCCGTGACGGGGATCTCGCGCACGGCCAACTCGTCATGGAATGGCTACGACTTGAGCGCGCGCTTGGGCGCCAGCGCCCCCTTCGACATCACCAATCACTTCTTCCTGACGCCTCAGGCCCATGTGGACGTGTTTGACGTGAGCGAAAACGCCCATTCGGAGTCGGGCGGCGGCAGCGGTTTCGACCTCAACGTCAACGCCCGCAGCAGCAGCGAGAGCAGCGTGACCGCCAGCGTCATCGCGGGCTTGCGCTATGGGTCGTCGTTCGTGTTCAAGCCTCAGATCGAGCTGGGCTGGGACGACGTGGTCACCGGCGGGCCGGCGAACACCACGGCCCGTTTCGCCTACGGCGGCTCCAGTTTCACCCTCGCGCCGGATTCCGTTTCGGGCGGCGCGGGCGTAGCGCGCATCAGGCTGGATGGCGACGGCCAGTTCGTGCACTTCTCCTTGGAAGCTGGCGGCGAGTTCCGCAGCGACTACCAGAACGCCGACATCAAGGCCGTCTTCCGCATCAGCTATTGAGCCGGACGGTGCGGCGGGCCTGAGGCGGTCTTCCGCGCGATCAAGGTCACGGTGTCGCGCCGGACCAGGGCGCGAACCGGCAAGGCCGCCTCGAGCCGTCGCAGGATGCGGTCCTCACGATCGATCGGCAGAGTCCCGGTGAATAGCATCCGTTCGACGGAAGGCTCGGCAATGGCGATCGGACGATCCAGATAACGGTTGAGGTCCGCCGCCACGTCAGACAGGGGAGACTGGGCGTATACGAGCTTTCGCGTTTGCCAGGCGAAGGCGGCATTGGGATCGACCTCGCGGGTCGCCGATGCGGCTTGGCCGTCCGCCCACCTCATTTGTTCGCCGGCGTGCAGGATGCGCGCCGGGTCCCGTTGGCCGACCTGCCCCACCGCGACTTCGCCGCTGCGCACCGTCAGGACAGTGGTCAGGACGCCTTGGCGCGGATAGCGGGCGAGGTCCACATCGGCCGCCTGGGTGCGCATGAGCCGGTCCCCCGCGGTCAATTCGAACGCCCGCCCGCCCGGCGCCACCGTCAGCTCGGCCTCGCCGACCTCAAGCGTCGCCCGCCGCAGCCGATCATCGAACATGACGTGGACAAGGGTCGCCCCGCTCATCCACAGCAGGCTCGCGTCGGCCAGTTTAATCCGGCGGGTCTGACCTTTCATCGAGGCATAGGCCGTCGATGCGGGCGGAGGAGGTCGCAGCAGATTGGGACCCCACAGGCTCAACACAATCGCCCCGGCGAAGGCCGCTGGCGCCCACAGGCGTCGCAGGCGATCCGGCGGCCCGGCCCGCGGTTCACGCGGTGGTTCGTCACTCACGCTCGCAGCCCCGATCCTGTCCGATATGTAGAGCCTGATTCAGCGTTTCGGCGTTCCGCCTAAACCCATCGTGCTATAGGCGCTGCGCCTAAACCCGTCGCGCTATAGGGCGCCGACGCGCCGGTCGCTCGACACCTAGCACGCCCGGCGCCATCGGGTCATGTCACGTCTCCTCAGCCAGGAATCGGTAGCCGACGCCCGGTTCGGTGACGATCAGGCGCGGGCTCGAGGGATCGGCCTCGAGCTTTTGCCGCAGATGGCCGATAAACACGCGCAGGTATTGCACATCCTCGGCGTTGGCCGGGCCCCACACCGCCGTCAGCAGCTGGGTCTGGGTCAGCACCTTGCCCGCGCCTTCGGCCAGGCAGGTCAATAGATCGTATTCCCGGGGCGACAGGCGGACCGGCGATCCACCGCGGGTCACCAGGCGGCGCACAAGATCGATCTCCACATCGCCGGCCTTCAACACGCTCAAGGCCCCGATCCGGTTCAATCTGTGGCGCAGGGCCACCCGCAGCCGGGCCAGAAACTCACCGACGCCGAATGGCTTTTCCACATAGTCGTCGGCGCCTCGATCCAGGGCTTCGATCTTCTCGATCTCGCGATCCCGGGCTGACAGCACCACGATTGGCCCGTCATAAAAGGCGCGCGCCTTCACCAGGGCGTCCTTGCCGTCCATGTCGGGCAGGCCCAGGTCCAGCACCACCGCGTCCGGCGGACGGTGCGCAATGGCTTTCAATCCCTCCACGCCCGTATCGGCGCGCACGTGTTCATAGCCCGCCGCGTCCAGGGCCGGCCCCAGGAAACGATGGATCTGCGGCTCGTCATCGATCACCAGGATGCGCGGCCGATGGGCGCTGGAGTGAGTGCTCACAGCAGCATCGCCGGGGTGGGCGTGTCCTTGGGCAGGCTGATCAGGACCCGCGTGCCCCGGCCCTCGTGGATCGGGCTGGCGGCCGCGATACGCCCGCCCATGGCCTCGATGAACCCCTTGGCTATGGTCAGACCCAGGCCGGTGCCCTTCATCCGATCCGAGGCGTCCTCCATGCGGCGGAACTTCTCGAATACGCGCTCCAGTTCGGCGGTGGGAATGCCTTTGCCCTCGTCCTCGATGCTGATCACCACATTGCCCCGATCTTCGAACGCCGCCGTCTCGATGGTTGAACCGTCCGGACTATAGGCGATGGCGTTCTCCATGATGTTGACCAGCGATTGTTCGAGCAGGGCCGGGTCCGCCTTGATCATCGACAGTTGTTCGGGGAAGTCCTGCGCCAGCCGGCGGGCGCCCAGGCGCCGGCGCACACGGTCCGTGGCCAGGCCCAGCACGTCGCGCGCATCGATCAGGCTCTTGCGCGTAACCAGGGCCCCGCCTTCCAGCCGCGTGATGTCCAACAGATCGCCCACGTACCGGTTCAGCCGTTCGGCTTCCTCGCGGATGGACTGGAGCAGATCCGCCTGCACCTCCGGCTTGAGGGTCTCGTGGTAGTCGATCAGGGTGGTGGCCGCGCCCAGCACCGTGGACAGGGGCGTGCGCAGGTCGTGGCTGATGGAGTTGAGCAGGGCCGAGCGCAGCTTATCGGAGCGGCGCAGCGCCTCGTTCTCCACCGTCGCCGCCGCCAGCTCGGCGCGTTCCAGGGCCAGAGCGCCTTGATCGATCAGGGCGCTGACCAAGCGATCCTCGTCGCCTCCGGCGGCCAGCAGGATATCGATAGCCGCCACGCCGGCCGGCGCCCGCACGCCGATCAGGGGCCGGAAGGTCCAGCCGACCTGGGGTAGGGTGCCGGTGCCGGCGCCGGCCGCCTCGCGCTTTTCCCAGGCCCATCGTGCGGCGGTCATGGCCGCGGTGGAGAAGGTCTGCATCTCCGGCGCCGCCGCCGCTTGGGTCAGTTCGCCCTCGACGGGCAGGAACACCGCGGCCTGGCCCCCGGTCGCGGCGGACAGCTGCTCGGCCAGGGCCTGGGCGGTCGCCTCGATGCTGGGGGCGGACGACAAGCGCCGGCTCGCCGCCAAAAGAGCCGTGACCGCGGCGGCGCGGCGCGAGGACAGCAAGCCCTGGTCGCGCACGCGACCGGCCAGCCAGCCAGTCGCCGCGGCCACCGCCAGAAAGATGACGAAGGTCAGCACGTCATGGGCGTGTCCGATGACGAAGGAAAAGCGGGGCTCCAGGAAAAAGAAGTTGTAGGTGGCCATGGCCAGGCCGGCGGCGAACAGGGCCGGTCCCAGGCCGAAGGCCAGGCCGCTGATCAGCACGGCGGCCAGAAAGATCATGGCGAGGTTGGAGCCGGCGGACATCCGGTCCAGCGCCGAGGACACGGCGCTGGCGAACACAACCGAAACCGCCGCGCCGCCATAGCCGGTCCACGTCCGCAGGCCAATCGGCTTACGCACCGCCGGCGCCTCTGGCGCTTCGGGCGCCCCCTCGCTGACGAAGTGCACCGCCGCGCCGCCCGAGCGCAGCAGCAGCACATGTCCGAGAGACCGCCCCGCGAGCGTGCGCCAGAAGCGGCTCTTGGACTTGCCCAGCACGATCTGGGTCACATTGTTGCGGCGGGCGTAGTTCAGGACAGCGCCCGGCAGGTCGTCTTCGGTCAGCACCAGCGTCGCCCCGCCGAGCTGCTCGGCCAGCTTCAAGGCCTCCGACAGACGCGTGGCGGCCTTGCCGCCGGGCGTGGGTTTGCTTGGCCGCTCAACGTGGGCGGCCGTCCAGGGGGCGTCCATCAGGTCGGCCAGTCTGCGACCCGCGCGTACGAGGCCGGGCGCGGTGGCGTCCGCGGCGACCAGCACCAGGATGCGCTCCCCGGCGGCCCAGGGTCCCTCGATACCCGACCGGCGCATGGCGCCCACGAGCTGGTCGTCCACCGTCTGGGCGGCGCGGCGCAGAGCCATCTCGCGCAGGGCGGTGAGGTTTTCTGTTTTGAAGAACTTGTCCGAAGCCAGACGGGCGGTTTCGGGCACATAGACCTTGCCCTCAGACAGGCGCTTGCGCAGCTCCTCGGGCGTCAGATCGACCAACTCGATCTCGTCGGCGACGGTCAGCACGGAGTCTGGCACGGTCTCGCGCACGCGGACGCCGGTGATCTTCCACACCACGTCCACCAAGCTTTCCAGGTGCTGGACGTTCAAGGTGGTCCATACGTCGATGCCGGCGGCGACGATCTCCTCCACGTCCTGCCAGCGCTTCGGATGGCGCGAACCGGGCGCGTTGGAGTGGGCGTATTCGTCCACCAGCAGCAGGCCTGGCTTGCGGGCCAAGGCGGTATCCAGGTCGAATTCCAGATAGACGCGGCCCTGATATTCCATGGGGCGGCGGGGCAGCACCTCAAGGCCCTGCAGCAGGCCCTCGGTCTCGCGCCGTCCATGGGTCTCGACCACGCCGACCAGCACCTCGCCGCCCTCGTCCTTGCGGCGGGCGGCTTGGCTCAGCATCTCGTAGGTCTTCCCCACACCCGGCGCCATGCCGAGGAAAACCTTCAGCCGGCCACGCCCCGCCTTCGCTGCTTCGGCCAGAAGCGCGTCGGGATCGGGGCGGTGGGGCTCGTCCGGAGTCATGCCCGCTTAGGTTGGCCTTTCGGAAGCGCCAGGTCGAGGGCTCTGTTGGTCATCAGCACATTCACGCGCGGTTGGCCAATAAAGCCGAACAGGGGCGATTGGATATTGCGCTGGATCAGGGCGCGCACCTCGTCGGCTGCGGCGCCGCGGGCCTTGGCGATGCGATCGACCTGCAGCAAGGCGTATTGCGGCGAGATATCGGGGTCCAGCCCCGAGGCCGAGGTCGTGATGGCGTCGTCGGGGATTTGGACATGGCCGGTAGACTGGCGCAGGGCGGCGGCGTCGCCTTTGATGCGCTTGGCCAGGTCGGCCGATAACGGGCCGTAATTGGATCCGCCCGAGCTGGTGGGGTCGTAGCCGTTGCCGGCCGCCGACGGGCGCGGGTGCAGGTACTCGTCCTTGGCGAAGGGTTGGGCCAGGAGGGCCGAGCCCACCACATGGCCGGCGGAGTCGCGCACCAGGCTGCCTTCGGCCTGGTAGGGGAAGGCCAGCTTGGCCACGCCCGTGATGGCCAAGGGATAGACCAGCCCCAAGAGCACGGTGAACAGGATCGTCGAAACGATGGCGGGGCGAATGTCGGACAGCATGACGGTATCCTTCGCGCTTAGACCCAGGCCCTCAGGCCAGGCCGATGGCGGTGACGATGAGATCGATGATCTTGATGCCGATGAACGGCGCAATGATGCCGCCCAGGCCGTAGATCAACAGGTTTCGCTGCAGAAGCTTGGAAGCGCCGATCGGACGATAGCGCACGCCGCGCAGGGCCAGAGGCACCAGGGCGATGATGATCAGGGCGTTGAAGATCACCGCCGACAGGATCGCGCTCCTCGGGTTGTGCAGGTGCATGACGTTGAGCGCGCCCAGCGCCGGCAGCGAGACCACGAAGATCGCCGGGATGATGGCGAAGTACTTGGCCACGTCGTTGGCGATGGAGAAGGTGGTCAGCGCCCCGCGGGTGATGAGCATCTGCTTGCCCACCTCCACGATCTCGATGACCTTGGTGGGGTCGGAATCCAGATCGACCATGTTGCCGGCTTCGCGCGCGGCCTGGGTGCCGGTCTGCATGGCCACGCCCACGTCGGCTTGCGCCAGGGCGGGGGCGTCATTGGAGCCGTCGCCGCACATGGCCACCAGGCGTCCCTTGGCCTGCTCCTCGCGGATCAGGCGCAGCTTGTCCTCCGGCGTGGCCTCGGCCAGGAAATCGTCGACGCCAGCTTCCGAGGCGATGGCGGCGGCTGTGACCGGGTTGTCGCCGGTGATCATCACGGTGCGCAAGCCCATGCGCCTCAAGTCGGCGAAACGCTCCTTAACACCGGTCTTGACCACGTCCTTCAGGTGGATGACGCCGACAAGCACGCCGTTTTCGGTTACCGCCAGGGGCGTTCCGCCGGAGCGGGCGATGGTGTCCACGGCGCTGTTCAATTCGGCGGGGACCTGGGCGGCGGTCAGACCCAGGGTGCGCAGGATGGCGTCGACCGCGCCCTTGCGCCAGCTTTCGAAGCCGGCGTCCAGGCCGGAGATGCGCGTCGTGGCGCTGAAGGGCACCGGGACGGAGTCCTTCGGCGGCTCGCCCGTCAGGCCGTGTTCCAGGGCCAGATCGACGATGGAGCGGCCTTCGGGCGTCTCGTCCGCCAAGGAGGCCATCATGGCCGCGCGCATGGCCGTTTCAGGCCGCACGCCCGGCGCGGGGATCACCGCGGTGGCCATGCGGTTGCCGTGGGTGATGGTGCCGGTCTTGTCGAGCAGCAGCGTATCGCAGTCGCCTGAGGCCTCCACCGCCCGGCCCGAGGTGGCCAGGACGTTGACCTTGAGCAGCCGGTCCATGCCGGCGATGCCGATCGCCGAGAGCAGACCGCCGATGGTGGTCGGAATCAGGCAGATGAACAGGGCGCCCAGCACCAGCGGGTCGAGGGAGACGCCGGAATATTTGCCCAGGCCCAGCAGGGTCGCCGTGGCGATCAGAAACACGATGGTCAGTCCAGCCAGCAGCACGGTGAGCGCCATCTCGTTGGGCGTCTTGCGCCGTTCGGCGCCCTCGACCATGGCGATCATCCGGTCAAGGAAGGTGTTGCCCGGCTCAACCGTGATGCGCACCTTGATCCAGTCCGACACGACCGTGGTGCCGCCTGTCACCGCCGAACGGTCGCCGCCGCTTTCGCGGATAACCGGGGCGGATTCGCCGGTGATGGCCGCTTCGTTGACCGAGGCCACGCCTTCGATGATCTCGCCGTCCGACGGGACCATGTCGCCGGTCTCAACCAGGACGATGTCACCGGCGTTCAACTTGTAGGCGGCGGTGGGTACGATCGTCCCCTTGTCGTCGATCAGCAGCTTGGCCTTCACATCCACGCGCTGGGCGCGCAGGGCGTCGGCCGCGGCCTTGCCCCGTCCCTCAGCGATGCTCTCGGCGAAGTTGGCGAACAGCACGGTGAACCAGAGCCACAGGGCGATCTGGAACGCCCACCAGGGATAGATCCCAGAGCGGAACGCCTCGATGGTTGATGCTGTCGCCAGGAATGCGACCACCTCGGTGGCGAGGATCACCGGATTGCGCGACAGTTTGCGCGGATCCAGCTTGATGAAGGAGTCGACGATCGCTCGCGCCACCACGCTGGAGGACAGGGCGGTGGAGGAGACGGCTGAGCGGCGGTTTTCGCCGAAGTGGACGGAAGCGGCGGTCATGGAGGAAAGCTCCTGGGGTCAGTGCTGCGCGGCGACGGTTTGCAGCACTTGGAAGTGCTCGACGATGGGACCCAGCGCTTGGGCGGGGAAGAATTGCAGGCCGCCCAGGATCAGGATCACGCCTATCAACAGGCAGACGAACAGAGTCCCGTGCGCGGGGAGAGTGCCCTTGGTGGGCTCCAGCTTGGGCTTGGCGGCCAAGGATCCGGCCATGGCCATCACCGGCACCACATAGGCGAAGCGGCCCAGCAGCATGGCGACGCCCAAGGTGGTGTTCCAGTAGGGAACGTTGGCCGACAGGCCGGCGAAGGCCGAGCCGTTGTTCCCTGCCGCCGACGAATAGGCGTAGAGGATTTCCGACAGGCCGTGCGGACCGGTGTTCTCCAGCGCCTTGAGCGCCACGGGCAGGACCGCGGCGACGGCGGCAAAGCCGAGGATCGTCAGGGGCAGGATCAGCACCGCCAGCATGGCGAACTTCACCTCCCGCGCCTCGATCTTCTTGCCGAGATATTCGGGCGTGCGGCCCACCATCAGACCGGCGACGAACACTGCGATTAGGGCCATCACCACTATGCCGTAAAGGCCCGAGCCGACGCCGCCCGGCAGGATCTCGCCGAGTTGGATCATGAACATTGCGACCCCGCCGCCCAGCGGCATCAAGCTGTCGTGCATGGCGTTCACCCCGCCGTCGGAGGCGCCGGTGGTGGCTGCGGTCCATACCGCGGTTGAGGGGGCGCCGAAGCGAACCTCCTTGCCTTCCAAGTTGACCGCGGTGGCGGCATGGACAGCGTGCATGGCCGGCGCCGGCTGTGTCTCAGTCCAGTAGACGATCGCCGAGGCGGCGACGACGAACGCCGCCATCACGACGACCAGGGCGCGGGCCTCGCGGCGGGCCATGACGAGAACGCCGAAGGCCACTACGCAGGCGTAGCTCAGCACGTTCATCGAGACGATCTCGAGCAGGTTGGTGAGGGCGTTGGGATTTTCGTACGGGTGGGCCGAATTGGCGTTGAAAATGCCGCCGCCGTTGGTGCCGAGCTGCTTGATCGCTTCCTGGCTGGCGGTGGGATAAAGGATGATGGTCTGCTTGCCGCCTTCGATGCCGGCGGCGTCGATATGGCCGGTTAGGGTCTGGGGCATGCCTTGCGCGGCGTAGATCAGCGCCAGGATGATCGAGATGGGCAGCAGGACGTAGAGGCTGATGCGGGTCAGATCGACCCAGAAGTTGCCCAGTCCCTCGCCCCGGTTGGCCGCGAAGGCGCGGCTGACCGCCGCGGCCATGGCGATGCCCGCAGCGGCGGACAGGAAGTTATGGCTGGTCAGGCCCGCCATCTGGCTGAAGGCCGACGCGGCCTGCTCGGGCACATAGGACTGCCAGTTGGTGTTGGTGACGAAGCTGACGGAGGTGTTGAACGCCAAGTCGGGGCTCATGCCCTTGAAACCCTGCGGATTGAAGGGCAGCAGGTCCTGGAAGCGTAGGATCAGATAGAGCATGATGAAGCTGGCCGTGCTGAACGCCAGCATGGAGATGGTGTAGCCCAGCCAGTTCTGGCTTTTCTTGCTATCGACGCCGAAGGCCCAATAAAGGGCGCCTTCCACGGGCTTGAGCACCGGATCGAGCCAGGTGCTTTGGCCTTGCCAGACGCGCGCCATGAAGACGCCTAGCGGCAGGGCCAGCACAACGCTGACGGCGATAGTGAACAGGATTTCGGCCCAGCCTGAAGCGTTCATCGCTTGGGCTCCTTAGAATTTATCGGGACGGAGTAGGGCGGCGACCATGTAGCCGGCGATAATGATCGCGGCGGCGCCGTAAAGCAGGGAAATGATCACGGTCAGATCCTCTTGAGCGCGAGGGCGTACAGGCCGAATGCGATGAATATCGCGCAGCCCGAGACGAGGTAGATCAGGTCGAGCATGGCAGGCTCCCGTGTGAGTGCGCGGTCTTACGTCGGCCGACCGTAAAGGTTCGCCGCGCCATCGCAGCTTGCCGAATAAAGAAAACATAAAGGTCGACGCCGCGCCGCAGTCGCGGATTCACATTTGTGTTCCGTACCCCTTTGCGTCCGGCGCCATCTTGATACCGATCAAATCGCCGGCTTAGAGCGGGATCAGTTTACGCTGAATCAGCCCGAACCGTGAATCCTGCTCTAAATCAAAAATGCAAAACCTGATTCACGCCCCGAGCCATTCCGGTTCGAGGCGATCAGGCTCCAGCTTGATGGGCTCTTTATGGCGCCGCCCCGCGCTGCGGATGGAGCCTTTACGGTCCCTTTGCGCATAAGACCGCTCGCTGCGCTCGTCTTCGGCGGGTGCGGACAGATCGGAGAGTCTTTTGAACAAGTCCCCAGCTTCGCAAGCAGCCTGCGCCGAACCTCCTCAGTGTCCATCGCCCGAGGTCCAATCTTTCGAGGACGAACCTGCCCAGGTGTGGCGCCGGCTGGTGCGCCTGGCCGGCGGCAGGCCCGACATGGCTATCAGCGTGGCCGGGCCCAACAGTCTGGACGCCATGGTGGCCCTGTGTCGCGACGGGTTCGAGCGGGTGGAATGCGCCCGCCAGGCCACCTGCGCCTGCGCCGACGAGACGAGCGATGTGCTGCTGATCGACGGCGGGCGCGACCCAAAGAATCTCGCGGAACTGATCGGCCGAACCGTGCGGCTGCTGCGCGATGGGGGCGTGCTGGGCCTGAGGCTGGCGTCGGTGAAGGATCAGAGGGCGGCCACAGCGTCGCTGGCGGCGGCAGGGTTCCATATCGTCGGCTGCGCCCAAGGACAGGGCGGCGGCCTTGCGGCCTTCACGGTCAAGCGGGCGCAAGCTCTGCGCCTGGCGTCATAACCGTCGCAGGAATCCTGAAGCTGGCCACAACCGGCGCCTCGTGTCAGAAGGTTGCGGCCCGCACAGGAGTCCCCTCGTGAAAGTCGCTACCGCCTTGACCTTGTGCCGGATCGGCGCGGGCCTGACCACAGCAATGCTCGCCGTGGAGTTCTGCGCCTTCTATCTGCATCTTTTCGTGCTGCCGGTGGTGGGCATGCCCTTCACGATCGTCCTGACCTTGGCGCCGTCCTTGGCGGGCATATCCGTCTACCAGCGCGCCCTGAAGGCGGACGCGTCGCAGGCCGAAAAGACCAAGGGCGGCTAGCGCCTGCCGCAGACGCCGGCGAATTTCTAAATCGCCACGCAGCAGCGCGCCGAGGCCGTGTCCGAAAACCTTTGTTGCATCGCAAAAGCCGAGGCGATACCCAGGCGGCATCTCGTCTTGTGAAAGCTTTCCATGGACATTAACCGCATCCCTACCGGGGCCAACCCGCCCTATGACGTCAACGCCGTGATCGAGATTCCTCAGGGCGGCGAGCCTGTGAAGTACGAGATGGACAAGGCGTCCGGCGCCCTGTTTGTCGATCGTTTCCTGCACACCGCGATGTTCTATCCGGGCAATTACGGCTTCATCCCCCACACCCTGGCGGCCGACGGCGACCCTTGCGATATCCTGGTGGTCGGTCCGACCCGCGTGGTGCCTGGCGCGGTCATTCGATGCCGCCCCATCGGCGCCCTGCTGATGGAGGACGAGGCGGGCATGGACGAGAAGATCCTGGCCGTGCCCGTGGACAAGTTGCACCCCTTCCATTCGGGCATCAGCTCGTGGCGCCAATTGCCGTCGATCATGACTGAGCAGATCGCCCACTTCTTCCAGCACTACAAAGACCTGGAAAAGGGCAAGGTCACCCATATCACGGGCTGGGCCGAACCTGAGGAGACCGCCGAACTGATCCGCCGCGGCATGGAAGCGGCCAAGAACGCCGAGTAGCTGTGATTGGGCCAGCCGGGCGCCGTGGGGCGTCCGGCGCGCACGGGAACAGCGCAAGCCAGCAGGCTCTGGGAACCCCGTGGCCAAATACGGCTCGTTCGTAATGAATACGGCGCATGGGTTGCGCCACGCCTTCGCCGCCTTTTAAGCTGGGCGATCAACGAGAAACGCCGGATAGCGTGAGCTAGCCGACGTTTCTCGGGTGCGGTTCTGCTATTTCTTAGCGGCGGCGCGGGTGGCGCGCGGCTTCTTGGAGGTGCCGCCGCGGCCCAGACCCATGCTCTTGGCCAGGGCTGAACGGGAGGCCGCGTAGTTCGGCGCCACCATCGGATAGTCCTTTGGCAGCCCCCATTTGGCGCGATAGTCCTCGGGGCTCATATTGTACTGGGTGCGCAGGTGCCGCTTCAGCGACTTGTAGGACTTTCCGTCCTCAAGGCTGATCAGGTAATCGGGCGTGATCGACTTGCGGACGGGCACCGCCGGCTTGCGCGCTTCCGGCGCCGGCTGAAGATCCGCCTTACCGAGCGATCCCAAAGCTTTATAGATGGTTTGGATGACCGCGGGCACGTCGGAGGCCGCCACGCTGTTATTGGACACATAGGCCGCCGCTATATCGGCAGTCAGGCTAAGAATATCGTTGTTTTCGTCCATCGGCTTCCTCCGAGGTTCCATGCTTGGGCAGATGTCGTCACGCTTTGGCGTAATTCGCAACTAAAACCAAGCGCAAAATACGACTATTTACAAGAATAGAGCAAAAAGGGTCTCGGGTCTATCCTGGGTCCGCCAAGCGTGGCCGTCCAGCTGGGATATGCAATGTTATGGCGCCGTCCCTTTTCAAGGAGGTCCGAGCAGAGCGGTCAGCATCGGAAGATGCTTGAGTTTAAGGGATTCTGGCTGAACCGAAACGGCTGGAGCTCTGCGCCTAAGCCAACGATTCCAAGTTGGGGGTTCGCGGGCCAGTAATATTCGTCCTGACCTTTCTCGTCCATCGCGCGGCCGGTTCCAGATGAGATCGGTCGCCCTTGCCGGTGGAAGCGGGGCCTCAGAACTGCTTGGACAGGACGCCCCGTATGGTGGTCGGCTGTTCGGGCGTGATTTCCTGGGCTTGCCGGAAGTTGAAAGGGTTGCCGTAGGCGAAGGTGTTGCCACGGGCGTTGGTCGGATTGGACAGGAAGAAAGCCACGCGCCAGCTATCCTTCTGCAATTGCGCCGACAAGCGCGTCAGGACGTAGCCGCCTTGGGTTGGAGAGTTTAGACCAAAGGTCAGATGGGAGCGCCCGACGTACTGCGACTCGGCGAAGGCCAGCGCGGTCAAGTCTCCCCGGAGTCGCCAGCGATAGGCGGCGCGGGCGCCTAGAGACACGTCGGGCACGCCAGGCAGGCCGGCGCCGGCGGTGAAGCCGGGAGCGGGCCGGATCAGCTCGGGGTGGTCGACCAGGGCCGTGCCCTGTAAGGTGAAACCGGTTAGCGGACGCGCGATCAACTCCAACTCCGCCCCCACGTTGCGTCCATCGCCCGCATTGGCGGTGTAGGACAGACCCGAGCTCATGAACTGATCTGTCTGGATGTTGCTCCACAGGTCGTAGAACACGTCCGCGTTGACGCTGAGGCGTCCGTCAAAGGCCGACGCCTTCGCTCCGCCTTCGAAGTTCCACAGATGGTCGCCGCCGAAAAAGCGATGCACGCTTGGCGGGTTGGACGAGGTGAGGAACACCGTGCCGATTGGGCCTCCGGTGTTGACGCCGCGGGTGCGGCGACCTTCGGCAGCCGTTACATAGAGCGTTTGGGCCGGCGCCGGCTGGTAGGCCAGGGCGAATTTGGGCGTGAAGCCTGCGCCGCTTAATTGCCCCGAATAGAGGCGATCAGCGTTCTGCAGAGGCGCTGTCACATCTGATTTGGTCTCGGCATGGGACCAGTTCAGGCGCCCGCCCGCGGTGGCGGTCAGTCGGGCGGTGATGGCATAGGAGGCGTCCCCGTAGGCGGCCGCGCTGTCGCGTTGGTCGGTCCGGTTTTCGAGATAGACGGTCTGCGCCCGGACGGAGTTCGTCAGGGCCGCGGAGTCTCCGGCGCGGACAATCGACAAGGTGGTTTCATCGGTGGACGATGCGTTCAGACCCGTCAGCCACTGCAGGCGTCCCGTAGAGGCCGAGGAGAGCACCAAATCCTCCGCCAGCATGTTGATGTCTATCGGCTCCATGTAGGAGCCCGCGGCGGGTGAGCCCAGGCCGAACAGCGGCAGGGCGTTGGAGGCGTCCGAGCGACTGTCGTACTTGTGCTGAACGAAGGAGGTGGTGGACTTCAGATCGCCCCACAGCGCGTTGTGCTCGACATCCAGCGCGGTGGACGTGAAGTAGTTGGTGGAGCTTTCGAGAATCTGATTGGCGACGTGCAGGCGCCCGCCGCCCGGCGTGACATATTGGGCGTTCGTGGCATCGATCGACTGGACGGCGGTCGTGAGCGTGACCAGCCAGTCCTGACCCAAAGCCGCGCGCACGGCCGCGCGCCCGCCCTCGCGCACGGTCTGGTCGACATTGTTCAGGCGCAGGGCGCTTTCGTCGATATAGCCGCCATCGACCGTCTTATAGGCCACCGCCCGGACGCCGATCTGGTCCACGCTCAAGGGCGCGTTGACCATGGCCTCGTATTCCTGGCTCGGCGCGCCCGCGTTTGTCAGGCTGGCGCCCGCGCGCGCATAGCCCGACCAGGCGTCCAGCGAGGGCTTGTTCGTGATGATTCTGTAGATGCCGCTGATCGCCCCGCCGCCGTACAGGGCGCCCTGGGGGCCGCGCATGACCTCTATCGCCTCCACGTCCGCCAGCTGAAGGTCCGGGTCGGGGGCGTTGTAGGTGATCGGCGCGTCGTCCAGATAGATGCCGACCGTGGACTGGGTGCGGCCGGTGAACACGCCGTCGGACAGGCCGCGCAGGAGGATTTTGTCCCGGCCCAGGCCCAGATTGGTGGTGGATAGCCCCGGAATCTGCACAGCCACGTCCCCCACGTCCAGCGCCCCGGCTTCCTCCAGCTGGGATTGGTTCAGGGCGCTGACGGCATAGGGCAGCGAACCGATCATGGCGGCGCGCTTGGTGGTGGTCACCACCACCTCGGGCGTGTCCGGCAAGTCCACTGCCGGGGCCTGCCTGGACCCAGGTCCCGGCGCGGCGGGCGCTGGCGGCGCGGGGCGGGACAGGGCGAACACTCGCACCGTGTCCGGCGCCACCCGTCGAAAGCCACACCCGGTCTTGGCCAGCAAGCGGGTCAGCCCGTCTTCGACCGTGAATCGGCCGCTCAGGCCAGCTGTGGTCCCGCGGCAGGCATTGACGCCGCCGATCGATATATTGGCCTGTACGGCGAAGTCTATCAGGGCCTCGGACGCGCTCATGGGCCGGATCGAAAAGACCGATAGCCTGGCAGGCTGGGCCTGGGCCTGGGCGATTGCGATGGCCGTGCCGACGCAATGGGCCGTAAGCAAGCGGGCCGGCCAAGCCTTTGCCTTGAAACACCGCCCTATCGTCAACTCATCCGCCCTCGGGTCAGCGCTGGGGGGTGCGCTCCCGAAGGGTTATGACGCCATCTTCCGCGTTTGCCGAGACCGGAAGCAGCCCTGTCAGGCGGTTAACGACCGCAGATTCGCCGGCCATCGTCAGAACGCCTGAGAACCGCAGGGCGCTGGCGGCGCCCTCGGTTTTGATCGGCGCCGAATAGTAGCGGCTCAGGTCGGAGGCCACCTGGGTCAGCGAACGGTTTCGATAGATAAGGCGGCCCTCACGCCAGCTGAACGCGTCGTCGGCCGTGACCTCGGCCACCTGCGATGTCGGGCTGCCCTGACGGTGGTTGAGCTGACGTCCAGCCGAGAGCGCGACTGTCTGGCCCGCGGCGCCGGCAGTGGGAGCAACCTCGACCTGACCTTCGCGCACCGTGACATGGAGCATGTCGTTGGCGCGCAGGACATCGAACTGGGTCCCCACGTCGCGGATTGTACGGTCGCCGACCTGAACTACGAACGGACGGGCGGGGTCATGGACGACGGTGAACGCCGCCTCCGAGCCTTCGACAAGGTCGACCTCGCGCCGACGACCGTCGATCAGGACCGAGACCTTCGAGCCGCTGTTCAAATCGATCCGGGTGCCGTCAGCGAGGTTCAAGACGCGACGTTCGCCCTTGGCTGTGGCGTAGACAGTTGGCGGCGGGACGCGGAAAAGGCTGAATGGACCTACAAAAAGCAACAAGGAGGCGGCTGCGGCGGCTGCGGCGGCCCACCACGCCGGACCTGCGGATGGGCGGCGCGCCCGAAAAGAAAGGCTGATTGCGGAAGGGGCGACGCCCATCCGGCGCAACGTGGGCGATTGGCTGCCGATTTCGGTCCACAGCGCCTCAGCGGCGTCGAAGGCGGCCCGGTTGCCTTGGGCCGCCCTCAGCCAAGCTTCGAACGCCTGCCAATCCCGTTCCGCTTGCGAATCGGATACCGCCGCGTGCAGACGCACCACCCATTCGGCCGCAGCCTCATAGGTCGGATCCTGCCAATCAATGTCGTTATGCGACGGCATGTTTTGCTTGAGCGCCCAGCACGACCCTACCGGTACAGTTTGATTGACGCCACCGAGACAATATTTCCCCCATAACCACCCGCGCCGATTCATCATTCGGCGCCTCGCAGCTTTTTGAGCAGTTGTTTAAGCGCTGCGCCGACCTGCTTTTCCACCGTTTTGCGCGAGACGCCAAGAGTCGGCGCCGTCTTCTCTCGGCCCAGCCCTCCAATCTGTGCATTTCGAAGGTGCGGCGGGTGCGCGGCGGCAGGCTCCGGATGGCTTCCAGCGTCCGGCGCGCCCAGATGGGGGCGCATCAGCTCGGCTAACGGCCCCTCATCCGGCTGGCGACTATGTGAAACGCTATCCACGAGGGAGCTTCTTCACCGTTTCAATAGGGCCGATAGCGCGGAGCTCGGACACAGCCTAGACCTCTCGGGTTGGGTTCCCGGCTTTGAGGATGGGAACCTATGGGCCGTTGGCGCGATCCTTCAAGCCCAGCCGTTCGCCGCACCCCCGATAAATTTCCTTTGATGCGACGAGACGTTACATTCCGGTTATCTTGCTGGAACAGGGACCCCCTACATTGCGCTTGCCGCAGCAAGGCAGGAGACGCGGAATGCTCCGAATGATTTCGGTGACCCCGGCAGGCGACGGCTGGACGGTCAGCGCCGAGCCCTTTGATAACGAGATGCTGTTCTTCAGTGGGGCCAAGGCGGAATCCGCCGCGCGTCGCATGGGCCGAACCATCGCGAAAGGCGGGGAGACGGCTGAAATCAGCATTTTCCTGCGCGACGGCAGTCTGGCCGCTCGTTTTGTCTGTCCCGCCATCGATGGCGTTGCGGACGAACGAGCCATCTAGTGTGCTGAATCTCAAGTTCGCCTGCGCTTTGGGTAAGCCGTGGAGCGAACTTCAGATTCAAAAAAGCACATTAGAATCATATACTTCTGGCGTGGCTGTAGATTCAGAAACGCGCTCCGCGCTCTCCACAAGCCGGGCGCGAATTTCCGAATCGCCACACTAGGGCCTGATGGCTTTCCGGCGCCGGAGCCTGAACCTTGCCGCCGCTCGAATTCGGCGGTTAAATAACGGCTTGGTCGGCGCCAGGTGTCGTTCTTACGGAGCCAGCGGCGCGGCCGCAGACCTGCCTCAATCCCGCCAAGGATTTGATCCGACCCGGCCCTATAAAGTCCATTCAGATTCCGTTTTTTGCAAACCCATAGCGAGATCTCCAACGTGTCCCAGAACAAGAAAAGCTCTTTAACCGCCAGCGTAGCCATCGGCGCCCTGGCGGCGGTGCTGGTCGGCGCCGGCGGCTATTTCGCCGAGGCGGGCGCCCAGCCCGGACACCCGGTGAACGCGCCGCCTTCCGCAGCGACGGGCGCCTCCGTGGCCCCGCCCGGCGCGCCCGCTTCCTTCGCCGACATCATCGAGCGGGTCGCCCCCGCCGTGGTGTCGATCGATGTGGAGGGTAAGCTCGGCCCGGACCGCGCCGCGCTCGAAGGCGCTGCGCCCTTCGGCGGCGGCGATGATCAGGACGACCAGGGCGGCGGCGCGGCGCCATTCGACTTCCGCGCGGTTCCGCAACAACCCGCCAAGCCTGAGCCGACACAGGCCACGGGCTCGGGCTTCTTCATCTCGCCCGACGGCTACATCGTCACCAATAACCACGTGGTCGAGGGTGCGGACAAGATCACCGTGCGCACCAACGACAAGCGCACCTTGAAGGCGCATGTGGTGGGCCGCGATCCGGCCACCGATCTGGCGGTGATCAAGGTCGAGGCCGGCGAATATCCCTATGTCAGCTTTGAAGACCGCGCCAAGCCGCGCGTCGGCGACTGGGTGGTGGCGCTGGGCAATCCGTTCAATCTGGGCGGCACGGCCACCGCGGGCATTGTCTCGGCCTTGGCGCGCCAGAACGTGTCCGACAGCAGCTACGTCGACTACATGCAGATTGACGCCCCCATCAACCGGGGCAATTCCGGCGGTCCGACCTTCGACCTGTATGGCCGCGTGGTAGGCGTGAACACCGCCATCTTCTCGCCTTCAGGCGGGTCGGTGGGCATCGGTTTCGACATTCCCGCTGACGTCGCAGCGTCGATTTCCCGTCAGCTCATCGCAGACGGCAAGGTGACCCGGGGCTACATTGGCGCGTCTATCCAGGATGTAACGCCCGACATCGCTTCCAGCTTGGGCATGAAGGCGCGCGATGGCGCGCTGGTGGCGGATCTGACCCCCGGCGGGCCGGCTGAGCAGGCAGGCCTGAAGGCGGGCGACCTGGTGACGAAGGCCGATGGCCACGACATCACCTCGGCTTCGGACCTGACGCGCCAAGTGGGCCTGGCCCGCGGCGGAGACACTATCCATCTGCAGATCCTGCGTGACGGACAGGTGCGCGAGATCCCAATCAAGTCCGGCATCCGTCCCGAGGAAGCCTCTTTGCGCAAGGGCTTCCAGCAGAAGGACGGGCCCGACGCCTCCGGCGAGGTCGCGCACATCCTGGGCCTGCGCGTGGTTCCCAGCGATGGCGGCGGTCTGGCTATTCAGGGCGTGCAGCGCAATTCCGACGCCGCTCAAAAGGGCCTGCAATCGGGCGATGTGATCGTCCAGGCCAACGGGCGCGAGGTCGGAACGACCGGCGCTCTGTCCGCCGCCGTGGCGGAAGCCAAGAAAGCCGGGCGCAAGGACGTGCTCCTGCTGGTGGCCCGCAGCGGGCAGCATATCTTCGTGCCCGTGCAGATCGATCCGAACGCCGCCAGCGACGACAACGGCTGAGTTAGCCTGGCTATAGACGAAGGCCTGCGGCCCCGCCTCGGCGGGGCCGTTTGCTATAGAGGTCGGGTCCGTTGCATCGCCACGCCGGACTCGGTACGCCTCCAACACGGTCAAGGCGCCCTGGTGGAACATCCGGACCGCCCCACCCACAACCGCACCACCGCGGCGGACAAGAATCATGCGTTTGAGGGTTCCTGGACTCGACCCGTTCCTGCTGCTCTTGATCGGTACGGTCGCCGTGGCCAGCATCCTGCCCTGCCGGGGTCAGGGCGCTGTAGCGTTCGGCTGGATCACCAACGCCGCCATCGCCCTGCTGTTCTTTCTGCATGGGGCCAAGCTGTCGCGCGAGGCCATGCTGACGGGCATCGGCCATTGGCGGCTGCACCTGCTGGTGGCCGCTTCAACCTTCGTGCTGTTCCCAGTTCTGGGACTGGCCTTCCGCAGTGTGGGCGGCGGGCTGATGAACCCGGGCATGGTCGCGGGCGTGTTGTTCCTGTGCCTTCTGCCCTCCACCGTGCAGTCCTCCATCGCCTTTACGTCCATCGCCAAAGGCAATGTGCCGGCGGCGGTGTGCAGCGCCACCCTGTCCAATGTGGCCGGCATCTTCATCACGCCGGTGCTGGTCGGGTTGTTCATGGGCGCGCGGGTCAAGGGCGGCGGGATCTCGCTCCACTCCATCGAATCGATTGCCCTCCAACTGCTCCTGCCGTTCCTGGCTGGGCACCTGTCGCGCCCGCTTACCGCAACCTTTCTGGCCCGGCACAAGACCTTGATGGGACGGGTGGACCGCTCGTCGATCCTGCTGGTGGTCTACACCGCATTCAGCGCGGCGGTGGTGCAGGGCATCTGGCGCAAGGTGTCGGCGGCCGATCTGGCCATGGTGCTGGCGGTCGACGCCGTCCTGCTGGCCGCGGTCCTATGCGCCACGACCTGGGCGGCGCGGGCGTTTGGCTTCTCGCGCGAGGATGAGATCGCCATCGTCTTCTGCGGCTCCAAGAAG
>Ga0182013_10002375_pt1 | contig 24660 bp, 22 predicted proteins | sample 612S2MmetaG_FD_120487 | JGI IMG/M metagenome (GOLD analysis project Ga0182013, IMG submission 120487) | Permafrost microbial communities from Stordalen Mire, Sweden - 612S2M metaG | ecosystem: Environmental > Terrestrial > Soil > Wetlands > Permafrost | place: Sweden: Stordalen | collected...
TCCGGGTCGGTCATGATCGTTGCGGGGTTCGAGTTGACGAGGACGACCCGGTGGCCTTCGTCGCGCAAAGCGCGGCACGCCTGAACGCCGGCGTAGTCAAACTCAGCGGCTTGACCGATGACGATCGGACCAGAGCCGATGACGAGAATTGAGCGCCGGGACATCGCCCGCTAGATTGGGCGGCCGAATGACCGTTCCCCGCCCCGGCGCTTACCTTGGTTACATGGGGGTGCCGCCGCCTTTGCTCACGCTCACGAAGTCGAGCTTTTCGGGATCCCAGCGCATGATCAGCGCCGAGTCGACGCCGAGGCCGCGCTGGCTTCCGTCGCGGAAGTCGTACGTGCCGGTAATGCCGACGTAGCCGTGCAGGTTTTCAATGTACTCGCGAAGTTGCGCGGCGGTCGCGTCGGGTCCGAGTTGGCGCAGGGCGTCGATCACGATCTTTGCCGGATCCCAAGCCATGCCGGTTTGGAAATCTTGCGGCATGCCGTTCTCTTTCATCCCGGTCGCGTACAGCGCCATTGCCGGCGAGTCTTTGTGTACGGCACCGGCGACGTACTGAACGCCCTGGAAGAGCACGGTTTTGGGAACGAACGCCGCGTAGGTCTTCATCTGCGCGATGATCATGTTGGCGCTCGTCGTTGCGATCGGCACGTCCAGGCCGAGGTCGCTGACGGCGTGCAGCGCCGTGCCGAACGCGGTACCGGGCGCCCAGATGATCATGGCTTGCGGGTTGAGCGCCTTGATCTTCGAGACTTGGGCGGTAACGCTCGTGTCGGCCGCGCTGAAATGCTCGGTCGCGAGCAGCGACATATCCTTGAATTCCGGCATTGCCAGAACGGAGGCGATGTCGCGGTCGCCGATTTGGCCCGACGCGTCGGTTGTATTGAGGGTCGCGATCTTCTTCCAGCCCTTGCCGTGGAAGTAGCGGATCGTCGCCAAGATCAGATCGCGTCCGCCGACGCTCGCCGAGAAGACGTAGCTGCCCTTGGTCGTCGGGATCACCGGCGAGAAGCAGTAGTTCACCGGGCCATTGTTCAGGTAGAGCGGCGTCGTTGCTTGGCACAGCGCGCCGAGCGATGAGCCGAGCACGACTGCGGGATGCTTCGCCAGGATCTGGTTGTGGATCTGCAGCGAGATCTCGGGGTTGCTCGTGTCGTCGTGAAAGACGAAGTGCACGGGCCGGCCTTTGATGCCGCCCTGCTTGTTCACGATGCCCTCGAGCACGGTGAGTTCGCGTTGATGGGTCGTCCCGACGAACGCGAACGTTCCGGTGATCGGGAGCACGACGTCGATGTTGTACGGGTCGGCCGCGGACGTCGCCAGTGCGGGGAAGAGACACATTGCGACAACTGCCCCAATGGAAGCAAGTCGGCGTGCAAACATGAACGGACCCTTTCTGAAAATGGCGGAATTTCTCGGGCGTCCTACACTTGGTGAGCGCTTGAAATTGCCCTGCGGCAGCTCAGAGGTCGGCCGGAAGATTCCGTCAAAAGCGCGCGGCCTGGAGGGACCGCCCATGGCCTGCATTCGACTCCTCGCGGCAATGCTGGCGGTTGCGACGCTCGTTACGCTGCCGCTTGCCGCCCAGCAACCGCCGTATACGATCAGCGCGGTCCTCTCGCTCACCGGCGGCGCCGCGTCGATCGGGGCAGACGAAGCGGCGGCGCTGCGCGTGTACGAAACGGTCGTCAATCGGCAGGGCGGCATCAACGGCTCGCAAGTGCACTTCAACGTGCTCGACGACCAGTCGAGTCCGCAAGTCGCCGTCCAGCTCGCCACGACGGTCCTCGCCGCGCACCCGCCGATCATGCTCGGCTCGTCACTGGCCGGCACCACCCAAGCGATGGCCGCGCTCTTCAAGAACGGACCGGTGCTCTACGCCTCGACGCCGGTGATCTATCCGGACAAGGGCGGCTACGTGTTTGCCGCCGGCGTCTCATCGCGCCATACGACTGCGGCGGCGATGCGGTACTTCCGCCTGAAAGGCCTCACGCGGTTCGCGCTCGTCACCACCAACGACGCCTCGGGTCAAGATTATCTCCGCACGACCGACCTCGCGCTCGCGCTGCCCGAAAACAAAACCGTCAGCGTGGTCGACCGCGAATCGTTCACGCCCACCGACATCAGCATCGCGCCGCAAGTCGCCAAGATCAAAGCATCGGGTGCGCAAGCGCTGCTGATCTACGCGACGGGCGCGCCGTTCGGCACCGTGCTGCGCGGTCTGTTCGATGCCGGCGTCAGTTTGCCGATCGATACGACCGGTCCGAACTTCAATCCGGTGCTGCTCGACCGATTCAAGACCTTCATGCCCAAGAGCGAGATGATCATCGGCGGCGCGAGCTTCTTCAAACGCGACCGCAAGGCGGGCGATCCGCTCAAGGCGCCGATCGATGAGTTCTATGACGCGCTCGGCGCCGCGGGCATCAAGCCGACGGCATCGCACGTGTTCACCTGGGATCCGGCCCACATCGCCGTCGCCGCGCTGCGGAAGTTCGGCACCGGTATGACCGCCGCACAACTGCGCGATTACGTGAACGGCTTGCACGACTTCGCCGGCGTCGCCGGTCTCTACGACTTCCGCAACAGCGACGGCCACGGCCTCACCCAAGATAGCGTGGTCGTGATTCGCTACAATCCGAACGGCATCAACGGCGAGGGCATCGTGGTGAGCGAGCAAGGCGGCGCGCCGCTGCCCGGCATCTAGCGCGCACTACGACGGCAGCCGGAAACCCGCGTGCCAGCCGAGCGCATCCCGCGCTCGCACGGTCGTGACGTAGCCGCGCTCTTCCGCGACGTTGAAGACGCCGGCGGCCGAACGTTGGATCGCGAGCAGCGTGGCCCACGCGGCGGCGTCAACGTGCAGCGGCAGGTTGCCGGCCGGCTCGTTCGCCCAGGTACCGGGACCGTAGAAGCTGCCGAAGCGCAGCACCGTGCCGATCAGCGGCGGTGATTCGAGCACCAGCCGTTCCAGCTCGATGACTGAGGCGCGCGTTTGCGCATCGAGCGGATCGCTCTCCGCATGCGGCTCGAGTCCGGCCGCGTAGGCGAAGGCGATGCTCTGGGCGATGATGCGCTTTGCGCCGCTGCGCAACGCCGCGCCGACGAGATGCGCCGTTCCCTCGATGCGCACGCGGGCGTTCCGCTCGAGCGCCTTCGGGTCGGCCCGGTCTTCACGCGACTGCGGCAAATCGGTGAGCTGGTGCACGACGATTTCGGGATTTGCTGCAGCGACTGCCGCGCACAGCGCCGCCGCGTCGTAGACGTCGCCGACGGCCGCACGAATGCCGCCGCGTTCGAGTTCGCGCGCCCGTGCCGGGTTACGCGTCAGGCCCGTGACGGTGAAACCGGCATCGAGCAACAGCGGCGTGAGGCGCCGGCCGATCGCACCGGTTGCACCGGCGAGAAAAACGTTCGTTCCCATGCCGCCCCGTTCGTTGCGCATTTCCGCACCGACCTTGGCGGTATGGGAAGTCGGGTCCGGCGCACCGAACGGCGCGCGCTGCATGGTACGCGCAGTGATCACGGCCGGGGGCCGCGTCGACGACGCCTTCGCGGCGGCCATCGGCACCCAGGTCAAGGCGCTGGCGCCGCTCGATACGGGTGTTTTGCTCGACCGCATTCTCGCCGCGATCGGCGCAGCCGGCATCGACGAGCTTGCGGTCGTCGGCGATCCCACCGCCGGCTTCCGATTACCCGAAAACGTACGGCTGATCCCGGCGGCGCCGGCCGGTGCGGCGAACGTGGCGCTTGCGCTCGACGCCTGGCCCGATGGCGATCTGCTCTTTGCCGCAAGCGATCTTCCGTTCGTTACCGCGTCCGAACTCGGCGCGTTCTTGGCCGCCAGCGCACCGTACGACCTCACGATGCCGCTTGCCGCGGCAGCGGACTACGAGGCGGCGTTTCCCGGCGCGCCGCCGCACATCATGACCCTCGGCGGTGAACGCATCGCCGGCGGCAGTGTCTTCTTCATCGGGCAGCATGCGCGAGCGCAGGTGCGCGCGATCGCCGGACGTTTCTTCGATGCGCGCAAGAGCGCGGTCGGCATGGCGCGCTTGCTCGGACCCACGCTGCTGCTGCGCTATCTTGTGCGCGGTTTGCGCATCGCTCACGTGGAGCAGCGTGCGGCCAGCGTCTTCGGCGTGCGCGCGGCGGCGATTCGTGATTCCGGTCCGGGCTTGAGCTACGACGTCGACACGCTTGCCGAATATCGTTACGCATGCGCGCGGACGTAACCGCACAGCCCGCGCGCATCAGCGCGCTGTGGTTCGGCATCCAAGCCGTGTGGAGCGCGATTCTCGGCGTCTTTCTGCAGAGCCGCGTCTCCGAGTTTGCCGGCGCCGGTGACGTGCGCGCGTATGCATGGATTGCGGCCGGCGGCGCACTCGTGGCCGCCATCGTACAAGTCGTGGCCGGTTTCTGGTCGGATCGCCACCTCGCGGTGCGCGGGCATCGCCGGTTCTTTTATATCGCCGGCATCGCGGCCGGAGCCGCTGCGCTGCCCGCGTTCTTTGCGACGCCGTCGCTGTTTGGACTGATCGCGGCGTTCGTCGCGCTGCAGATCGGCTTGAACGTCGCGGGCGGTCCCTACCAAGCGGCAATACCGGATGCCGTCGGCGAGGAACACAGCGGGAGTGCTTCGGGCTGGATGAGCGTGTCATCGTTCGCCGGCAGCGTGACCGGACTCATCGTCGCAGCGACGCTGCACGGACTGTGGGCGGCGGCCGCGCTCGTCGCGGCGCTGCTCGGCGGCGCCGTCGTCGCACTGAACCATCTGCGCACGCTGCCCGCGACGCCGGCGCGCAATGCGCCGCTCCGCGTGACGCGCCCGATGCTGACGATCATGATCTCGCGCGCCGCGATTAACGTCGGCTTCTACACGCTGCTCGGTTTCTTGTTCTTCTTCGTGCGCGAGTCGCTGCACGTGTCCGACGCCCGCACGATGACGGGCTTGTTGTTCCTCGCCTTCACGCTGGCCGGCGTCAGCGGCGCGATGCTCGCCGGACGTGCGGCGGATCGCTACGACAAGCGCATCGTCATCAGCATCGCCGCGGTCGCGATCGGCGTGGCCGTCGGAGCCTTCGCGCTCGCGCCGAACGAACCGGTCGCGTTCGCGGCGGCAATCGCATCCGGCTGCGCGTGGGGTGCGTTCTTCACCGCCGATTGGGCGATCGCATATGCCGTGCTGCCGCGCGGCGCGATGGCCGCGGCGATGGGCATCTGGAATCTCGCCGCTGCGCTGCCGCAGATCGTCGCGCCCGCGATCACTGCGCCGCTCGTGACGGCCGTCGACGCGATGCATGCGGGCGCCGGACCGCGCGTCGCGTTCGCGCTCGTCATCGTCGAGTTCATCGCCGGCGCAGCGCTCCTCTGGACGTTACGGCGCGAGGCGTTCGCGCAGCCAGAGGGCGCCGGTGCGGCGGTATGACAGACGGTCGTGGACACGATCGGGGCGGCCTTGCCAAAACTCGATGCGGTCGGGGGTGACGCGATACCCGCCCCAGTGCGGCGGACGCGGCGGCGTTGCGGTGCCGGGGAAGCGCCGATCGGCTTCTTCCATGCGCGCCTCGAGCGCGGCGCGATCGGGAACGACGCGGCTTTGATCCGAGGCCCACGCGCTCAATCCGTTTCCGCGCGGACGGCTCGCAAAGTACGCATCGGACTCCGCCGCCGGCAGCATGGCGACGCTGCCCTCGATGCGCACCTGACGCTCCAGCTTATCCCAATAGAACAACAGCGCGGCATACGGATCGAACGCAAGCTCGCGGCCCTTGCGCGATTCGTAGTTCGTGTGAAACACGAAGCCGCGTTCGTCCCAACCGCGCAAGAGCACGATGCGCGCCGAAGGACGGCCGCGCTCGTCGGCGGTCGCGAGGCTCATCGCGTTTGCCTCGAGGTGCTCTGCAGCGAGCGCATCACCGAACCACAGGCGAAATTGGGCGAACGGCTCCGCCGCGGCGCGCGCTTCGTCGAGCGTACCGCGGTCGTAGGTGCGCCGCAAGCCGGCGACTGGATCGCTCACGGAAATCTCCCCAGCGCAAGGCCGCCGAGTGCGGCCGCGAAGGCGAGCACGCCGGCGGCGACGCCGTACTGCATGGTGAGGTCGACGCGCCGGCGCTCGTTGATGCTCGTGCGCGCCAAACTGCCGAGCCGGTCGCGTAACGCCCCGGCGTCACCAACCCGCGCGTAGGTACCATTGCCCGAAGCGGCGATCGAGCGCAGCGCATCTTCATCTAACGCAGCATCGTCGTTCGTTCCCGGAATCACGAGACCGCTGCCGTTCGTGCCGATGCCGACCGTGAAGATCGAGATACCTTGAGCGCCGAGCGTCGCGGCAACTTCCAGCGGATCGCTACCGGCGTTGTTCACGCCGTCGGTGACCAGCACGATCGCGCGCCGTCCGCCGGACGGCAGCATTTGTGCGGCGACGGTGAGCGCATCGCCGATCGCCGTGCCGCCGTTCGGTTCGGGCAGGCGGCTCAAGGCCTCGCGCGCGGCATCGTGATCGTCGCTCAGCGCGCCGAGTGGAAACGCCGACGCGCTGAACGCAACGAGCCCGATGCGCGTGCCGTCCGGCACGCCGTTGATGAAGGTCAACGCCGCCTCGCGCGAAGCGAGCGAGCGCGTCGGCGCAACGTCGGTCGACGACATCGATCCCGAGGTATCGATGCACAGCACGATCGCCGCATCGTGCACCGCAACGTTCGCAACCAGACTAGGGCGCGCGAGGGCGACGCCCGCACTGAGGATCGCAAGTACCCAGACGGCGGCGAAGATCGCACTCCACGGCGGCGCGCGGCCGATCGCGCGCTCGAGAAACGCCAGGTCCGAGTAAGCGAGGGCCGCCCCGCGCGATCGCCGCGCGCTCACGAGCGCAAGGCCGGCGAATACCAGCGCGACCACCAGCGCAATGCCCAGGTAGAGCGGATGTGCGAAGGTCATCGCAGACCGAACGTGCGCTCGAGCGAGGCCGCTCCGTCGGCTTCCTCGAGCGTGCCGATCCGCCAGCGCGCGACGCGAAACCGCCCCTCGATGGCAGCGTCGCGTTCGGCGCTCGCGCGGCGATAGCGTTCGCGCGAGCGCGGCCCGATGAAGACGCGCTTGGTGCGCGCGCTCTCGGCATCGCGGATGCGCACGAACCCGCGCAACGGCAAACCGTCGATCCACGGATCGCGCGCCAGCAGCACGGTCGCATCGAAGCGGCGTCCGATGCGTAGCAGCACGTCGTCGAACGCGCCGCTGGCGCCCAGATCGAGACCGTCGGTGATCAGCAGAAACGAACTGCCTTGCGGCAGAACGCGCACGGAAAGTTCGAGCGAACGGCGCAGATCGAACGGACCGGCGGCTTGCACTTCCACCGTTGCGCGCCGGTCGCCGACGAGCCGGTCGTCCACGATGCGCCCGGCCCGGTCGGTGGATTCCGCCGCGCCGAACCACGCCCGCACGGCTTCGCCCGCCGCCACGCTCAGCGCGCGTTTCCGCCCGAGTCGCATCGACGGCGACTCATCCACCAGCGCACCGAGCACGAGCACCGTCTCTTCGAGATAGACGCGCGTTTGCAGCGAGCCGATGCGCGCGGTCGCCGACCAGTCGATGCGCCGCGGATCGTCGCCCTCGGCGTAGCCGCGCAAACGGTCGAAGACGTAGCCGTCACCCGGCCGCGCCCCGCGCGCGACCGTTCCGCCGGCGTGGACGTGGCGCGCGCCGCGCACGATTGCCGCGCGCAGCGGGTTCACGGCGCCGGTACGCTCGCGATGATTTCGGCGAGCACGGCGTCGCCGTCCCCGCCGTCGATCGCGAGCCGGTAATCGAAGGCCACGCGGTGACGCAGCACGCCCGGTGCGAGTTCGCGCACGTCGTCCGGGACGGCAAACGAACGGCCGTCGAGGTACGCGCGCGCACGCGCAAGGATCGTCAGCGCCAAGGCTGCGCGCGGGCTGGCGCCCGAGGCGACATACTTCGCGCCGCGCGTCGCCCGCACGAGATCGACGGCGTAGTCGCGCACGCGTTCGTTGAGGTGCACCGCGCGCACGTCGGCCTGCCAGCGCTCGACGTCGGCGAGCGTCGCCACGTCGCGCTCGGGCTCCGCCGTGGCTGCCGAAAAACGGTCGACGATCGTGCGCTCGTCTTCGCGCGACGGATAGCCGACGCGCACGTTGAGGAGAAACCGGTCCAGTTGCGCCAGCGGCAACGCGTAGGTACCGTCGGCATCGAACGGGTTCATCGTTGCCAGCACGGCGAACGGACGCGGCAGCGCGAGCGTGTCCGGGCCGATCGTTGCCCGCCGCTCTTGCATCCCTTCGAGCAGCGCGGACTGGACTTTCGCCGGCGCGCGGTTGATCTCGTCGGCGAGTACGATGTTGGCGAAGAGCGGACCGCGCACCGTAACGAACTCGCCGCTGCGCTGATCGAAGATGCGCGTGCCGACGATGTCGCTGGGCAGCAGATCGGGCGTGAACTGCACGCGCTTGAAGATGCCGCCGACCGCGGCCGCAAGCGCCCGGCAGGCGAGCGTCTTGGCGACGCCCGGCATCCCTTCGAGCAGCACGTGGCCGTCGGCGAGCAGCGCCATGACGAGCGCATCGACCACCTCGGTTTGGCCGACGATCGTGCGCGAGAGCGCTTCGCGAACGGCTTCGGGTTTGATCATGCGCCGGTCTCCCCGCCGACGTAGGCGTCGAGCGCAACGAGCAGGTCGCGTGCCGCGGGCGCACGTTCGTGCACCGGTCCGAAACGCGCCCGTTCCGCGACGGCCATCACGCGTGCGAGCTGCGGATCGCGGGAACCAAGCGCCCGCAACGCATCCGCAAAGGTCGCGCCCGATCCCGCGCCCGCCCGCGCGAAGAGGACGTTGCGCAGCGCATCGAGCGATGCGTCGTCGCCGCGCGCACGATAGAGCGCCAGCGCCGCGCGCACCGGGTCGCCCGCCGGCCGCGTCGCGCGTGCAGGCAACGGCGGCGCGGAGCTCGGTGTGGGGCGTGGCCGCGGGCGGCGCAGCCGCACGATCGCCACGATCGCCGCCGCGAGCACGATGAGCACCGTGACGATCGCGAGCACGGCGGTGCGCAAGAGCCGCATCAACGCACCCGAATCCGCATCGTGCACCGTCGTGCCCGTGGCCACCCGAACGCTGAGCGGCTGCGAGGAGTACCGCATTCCGCGGCCGGTCGCCGGGTCGATCGCATCGATGTAGGCCGGCGTGAACGTCGCCGTGCCGACCGTATTCGCCGCGACCGTCAGCGTTTCGTAGAAGTCCGTACCGTCGGCGGCCGGCACACGCTTACGCTCGTCGCCCAGATCCACCGCGTTCGTGAGCGCCGGCAACACCAGTTCGTCGAGACGCTCGCGCTTCTCGCGCACGTGAACGTGCACGGTCACGTGGAACGACTCACCGGGCCGCACGACGCTTTGATCCGCGTGCAAGCCCAGCGCCGTGATGTGCAACCGCGGCAACGCTTGCGCGGAGACGATGAGCGGCGCGAGCGCAAGCAGCGCGGCGCACACCCGCGCTGCGCGTTCAGCGCAGCGAATCCAGCCAACCCCGGAACAGGCCGCGCGCATCGAAGGGACCGGGCGACGCTTCGGGATGAAATTGCACCGCCGCGATCGGCAGCGTACGATGGCGGAAGCCTTCGTTCGTGCCGTCGTTCAGGTTGACCATCGTCGCTTCAAGGTGGTCCGGCAGCGTCGCGCCGTCGACCGCGTAGCCGTGATTGTGCGCGGTGATCAGCACTTCGTCGTTGAGCAGATCCTTCACCGGCTGGTTGCCGCCGCGATGACCGTACGGCAGCTTGAACGTTTGCGCCCCGCAGGCCAGGGCCAGCAGCTGGTGCCCCAGGCACACGCCGAAGAGCGGCACTTCGCCGACCAGCCCGCGCAGCGTCTCGACCGTGGCGGGCAAATCGCGCGGATCGCCGGGGCCGGGTGAAATCACGATCGCATCGGGATGGTGGACGTCGATCTCGTCGCGCGTCGCACCGAAGGGCAGCACGGTCACGCGCGCGTCGAGCGCTTCGAGTTCGCGAATGATCGCGCGCTTAACGCCGCAGTCGAGCAACACGATATGCGTATCGCCGTGGCCGATCGTCTCGCCGATTTGGTAGGCGTCCGAGACGCTGGCCACGAGACCGTTCGTGGTCATCGTCCGCACGAACTCAGCCAGCGTTGCATCGACGCCCGCGACGGCTTTGTCGCCGATGGCCAGGGCCGCGCCGATCGTTCCGTGTTCGCGCAAGGCGATCGTCAGGGCACGCGTGTCCACACCGATAATCGTCGGGATCGCTTGTTCTTCGAGCCACGAACCGAGATCGATCACGTTCTCGAAGTGCGAGGGCCGGCGCGCGAGGTGCTTCATCACGCACCCGGCGACGGTGCCGCGCGGATGCTGCGAGACCGAACGCGAGACGCCGTAGTTTCCGATGAGCGGATAGGTGAACGTGAGAATTTGCCCGGCGTACGACGGGTCGGTCAGCGCTTCTTCGTAACCGGTCATGCCGGTATAAAAAACCGCCTCGCCGAGCGCGGTCGCATCGGGACCGATCCCGTCACCCTCGAAACGGGTTCCGTCGGCGAGTAAGAGGACGGCGCGCTTGGTTTGGTACTTCTTCCCGGGATTCACGAGTGTACGGCTTCGTCACGCGGGAGGACGCGTCCGTGTTCGTAGACGACGGCGCCGGCGACAATTGTCGCCAGCGCCCGGCGCGGGAACGTCGCGCCGTCGAACGGCGTGTTCTTCCCCTTAGAATGAAAGAGCCGCGCATCGACGGTCCACGCGCGTTCGATGAACACCGTGACGTCGCCGACGCTGCCCACCGCCAGCGTGCCGCCGGGCACGCCCAAGATACGCGCGGGGTTGACGCTGTGAAGTTCGATCATCCGCGCGAGCGGCACGTCGGGCAGCGCCGCGGCGTAGGCGCCGAGCGCGATCTCGAGGCCGCTGAAGCCGACCGGAGCGGCGCTCAGCAGTTGCGCTTTCTCATCGAGCCCGTGCGGCGCATGATCGGTCGCAAACACGTCGATCGTGCCGTCGCGAACGCCTTCGAGCAAGGCTTGGCGGTCGCGCTCGGCACGCAGCGGCGGATTGACCTTGGCATCGGCGCGATACTGATCGAAACGGTCGTCGAGCAAGAGCAAATGGTGCGGCGTGACCTCGCAGGTCGCGCGCACGCCGCGGCTGCGTGCCCAACGCATCAGATCGAGCGACGTCGCGGTCGACACGTGCGCGATGTGCCACGGCTTGCCCGTATCCTCGGCAATGAGCAGATCGCGCGCGACGATCACGTCCTCGGCGAGCCCCGGGCTGCCGTCGAGCCCAAGCCGCGCCGACGGCGCGCCTTCGTTCATCACCGCATCGCCCTTGAGGCTGGCGTCTTCGCAGTGCGAAACGAAGATCGCGTTCAGGTCGCTTGCATAGCGCGCGGCGTTCCGCAGCACGAGCGCGTTCGCGACCGTCGTTCCGTCATCGCTGAACGCAACGCAGCCCGCATCGACGAGCAAGTGGTACGGCGCCAGCTCGACGCCGGCGCGCGCCTTCGTAAGCGCGCCGATCGGATACACGCGCGCGAGGCCCGCCGCTTCCGCACGCCGCAGCACGTCGGCCACGATCGTGGCGGAGTCGAGCGCCGGTTCGGTATTCGGCATGCACGCGACCGCGGTGAAGCCGCCGGCAACCGCCGCCGCCGCGCCGGTGGCAATCGTTTCCTTGTGCGTGAGGCCCGGCTCGCGCAGATGCACGTGCATGTCGATGAAGCCGGGCGACACGATGGCCCCGGTTGCATCGACGACGCGCGCGTAGGCCGTGTCGGCGTGCTCGACGATCTCGCTGATGAAGCCGTTTTCGATGACGACGTCACGCAGCGCATCGAGCCCGAGCCCGGGGTCGATCACGCGGCCGCCGCGGATCACGGTCTTCATGCGGGCACCTGCGCGCTGTTGATGAGAAACTCGAGCACCGCCATGCGTACGAACACGCCGTTGTGCACCTGCATGACGTAGCGCGAACGCGGATCGTCGAGCACTTCGTCGGTCAACTCGACGCCGCGGTTATACGGGCCCGGATGCAAGATCACCGCGTCGCGCGAGAGCCGCGCCAAGCGCGTGCGGTTGAGCTGGAAGCGGCGCGTGTAGTCGTCGAGCGAGGGCAAGAGACCCGAGACGATCCGCTCGCGCTGAATGCGCAGCATCATGATCGCGTCGATGTGCGGCAAGACTTCGTCGAGGTCGCGTTCGATCCGCACGCCCTCGCGTTCGAACGAATCGGGCAAGAGCGTGCGCGGGCCGACCAGCGTTACCTCGACGCCCAGCATGCGCATCCCGACGATGTTCGAACGCGCGACGCGCGAGTGCAAGATGTCGCCGACGATGGCCACGCGCAAGCCCTCGAGCCGGCCGGCGTGATCGCGCAGCGTCATCAGATCGAGCAGGGCTTGGGTCGGGTGCGCGTGCGTGCCGTCGCCCGCGTTGATCACGTGGCCGTCGAACGCTTCGGCCAGCCGGCGCGGAAAACCGGATTCGGGATGGCGCACGACGATCACGCGCACACCGATCGCGCGCAGGGTGATCGCGGTATCCGCGATCGTTTCACCCTTACCGAGCGACGATGCACCGGGCGCAAACGAAATGACATCGGCCCCGACGCGCTGCTCGGCCAGCGTGAACGACGTCGCCGTGCGCGTGCTCGACTCGAAAAAGAGATTGAGAACGGGCACGCCGGCGAGGAGGTCGCGTCGCGGGGCGGTTTGATTGAACGCCGTGGCCCGATCGAGCAGTTCGATCAATTCAGACGGCGAGACGTCATCGACGTCGATCAAGTTACGTGGCGGCACGTTCCTCGTCGATGACCAGCGCGACGGAATCGTCATCCGAACGCTGCGGCGCGAGCACCACGTCGATGTGCTCGCGGCGGCTGGTCGGGATCAGCTTTCCAACGTAGTCGGCTTGCACCGGCAGCTCGCGCAAGCCGCGGTCGATCAGCACGGCCAAACGAATCGCGCGCGGACGCCCGAGATCGGTCACCGCGTCGAGTGCCGCGCGCACCGTGCGGCCCGTGTAGAGCACGTCATCGACGATCACGACCGTCTTGCCCGTAATTTCGCTGCGAATCTCCGACTCCGGCAATTCCCGGGCCACATCGTCGTCGCGATAGAGATTGATGTTGAGAAACCCAAGACCGGGCGCCTCATGGCTGATCGATGCGATTTCGGTAACGAGCCGGCGGGCGAGCGATTCCCCGCCGCGGCGGATGCCGATGACGACCAGGCCGCTCTGCGCTTCTTCCGGTTCGATGATCTGATGCGCCATGCGAGAAACCGCCCGCTCGATCGAAGCGGGATTCATGAGAACGCGACGGCGAGCAAGCGCGGGCATCGAACGGCGGTTCGGGCGCATCGGATTCCGGCCCTTTGTGCGCTGCGTCCTCGGGAGCTCCTAGGCGGCCCGTCGAAGTGCCACTGGATGGCCGTTTCTATTGCAGGCCGCGCCTGCCGCCTTCGGCAGTGGTTCGGCAGCGATGCCGAGGCACTCGTTCCCCTCGCCAACGATCCCTATATTGCCCGCTATCTCTCGCACGTCTTCCCACAGCCGTACACGCGCGCAGATGCCGACCGCTGGATTCGCGCACAAGGATTGGCCGAGACCGTCGGGCAGTTTGCGATCGAAGTCGGCGGCGAACTCGCCGGCGGCGTCGGCTTTCACATCGGCAGCGGCGAGCGCGTGGGCACGGCAAGCATCGGCTATTGGCTGGGCCGCCGCTTCTGGGGCAAGGGCGTCATGACGGAAGCGGTTCAAATTGCGACGCAATGGGCGTTCGACACGCTGCGCGTCCGCCGCGTGTGGGCCAACGTGATGGGACCGAACATCGGTTCCTCACGTGTCTTGGAAAAGGCCGGCTACGCGCTCGAGGGGCGGATGAACGCCGCGATCTGCGATCGGCGCGGCATGATCCACGACGAATTTATCTACGGACGGATGCGCCCGAACTAAGCCGCCTTGGCGGCACCTTTTGCGCCGAGCAAATTCCACGACGTTCCGAGCGCATACGCGTAGAGGCCGAGTACGAAGTAGACGAGCTTATCGGGCGACACCGCTCGCGTGACCACGCCCTGCGCCGCGATGAGCTCAAAGACGTAGATGCCGAGCGATATGAGGCCTAGGTGCTGCCAGTTTTTCAAGCCGCCGTCGGAACGCACGCGCATGAAGATCGCGCGGGCAATTTGCACGATAGCGAGCAAGGCGACCACCTCCATGACGCGCACCGCCGAGTGCGGCATCAGCGCCGCGAGCGAGACGAAGAACACGTTCACGAGCGCGGTGAACGCGCGCTGCGCATCGGCCCGCCGGTCCGCATCCGCCTGATCGCCGAAGACTTTCTCGGGCGCGATGCTGATCGCCACGAACAGCAGCCCGATCAGTGCCGCCGCCGCACCGACGCTGGCGGCAAAGAACTCGTGCAGCTCGCCGAGTTCGTTCAAACGAGCGCGCCCAGGGCCGCGCGCGCCACGTCGCGCTGACGGCCGTAATCGGCCAGCTTGTCGCGCTCGGCGGCAACGACGTCGGGTTTGGCATTGCTGACGAACTTCGCGTTGGAGAGCTTCTTCTCGAGCCGTTCGACCTCGAGGTCGAGTTTCGCGATTTCGCGCTCGTAACGTTCGCGCAGCATCGCCGGATCGGCATGGAGACGCAGCGCGTCGAGCCGTTGCGCAAACGTCTCGCCGGCGATCGTGTCGTCGCTGCGGAACTCCACGCCGGCGAGCAGCCGCAATTGTTCGGCGATCGCCGCATCGAGTTCAGGGCCGGTCACGGCGACGCGCGCGCGCGGCGCGATACCGAGTTCCGAGCGCGCGTTGCGCAACCGTTCGACGGCCGTCATGAAGTGATCGTAATCGGCCTCGGCCACGGCGTCGACCGGAATATCGCGTGCATCGGGCCACGCGGAGACCACGATCGACGAACCGCCCGGACGAAGCACCGAGAAGATCTCCTCGGTGACGAACGGGGCGATCGGGTGCATCAAGCGCACGAACGTGTCGAGCACGTACGTCAACACGCTCATCCGCGTCGCGCGCTGCGCATCGGCTTTGGCCGACTCGAGGTACCAGTCGCAGAAGGTGTACCAGCCGAACTGCACGAGCACGTCGGCCGCCACGCCCATCTCGAAGCGATCGTAGGCCTGCGTTACCGCTGCGACCGCCGCGTGCAATTTGGCGAGGATCCAGCAATCCGCCAGCGTGAGCGTGTCGGCCGGCGGCAGTTCGATGCGCTCCGGCAACCCTTCGTCGAGCGAGGCGATGAAGCGCAGCGCGTTCCAAAGCTTGTTGTTGAAGCGGCGCGCCTCGTCGCATTTTTCTTCATCGAAGCGCAGCTCTTGCGACTCGAGGCGCATCTGCCGCAGCATGCCGAAACGAAAGCCGTCGGCGCCGTACTTCTCGACGAGGTCGAGCGGATCGATCGCGTTGCCGAGGCTCTTGCTCATCTTGCGGCCCTGCAGATCGAACACCAGCGGCGTGATGAACACGGTGGTGAACGGCAAGCGACCGACGCAACGCAATCCGAGCATCATCATGCGCGTGACCCAGAGAAAGATGATCTCGCGGCCGGTGATCATCACCTGATTGGGATACCAGGCATCGAGTTCGGGCGTCGCCGCCGGCCAGCCGAGAATCGTGAACGGCCACAAACCGCTCGAAAACCACGTGTCGAGCGTGTCGGGATCGCGGCGCAGTTCGATCGTGTTGAATTTCTCGCGGCCGATGTCGCGGGCTTCTTCCGCGTCGTTCGCCACGATCGCGTCGCCGTCCGGCGTGTACCATACCGGCAGCTGATGGCCCCACCACACTTGGCGCGAGATGTTCCAGTCGCGCAGGTTCTCGAGCCCGTGTTCGTAGGTGCGCCCAAAACGCTCCGGCACGAACGTCACCTCGCCGTGGTGATAGGCATCGAGCGCCGGCTTCGCGAGCGTTTCCATCGCCATGAACCATTGCAGCGAGAGCAGCGGTTCGATGATCTCGCCCGAACGCGACGACACGGGCACCGTCGTTTCGTACGGTTCCACCCGCTCGAGTGCGCCCGCGGCTTCCAAATCGGCGACCAGCACTTTGCGCGCGGCGAAGCGATCCATGCCCACGTACTTCGCGAGCGCCTCGCGGCCCACGTCGAAACGTGCGCGCGTTGCGGCATCGGGTTCGACGCGCCACACCGGCGCGATGACCCGTCCGTCGTAGTCGATGACCGTCGGCATCGGCAAACCGTGGCGTTCACCGATCTCGTAGTCGGTCGCGTCGTGCGCCGGCGTCACTTTGACCGCGCCGGTGCCGAATTCGCGCAGTACCGCCGCGTCCGCGATCACCGGAACCGGACGATTCACCAGCGGCAGAACCACGTTCTTGCCGATCAGCGCGGCGTAGCGTTCGTCCTCGGGATGCACCGCCACCGCAACGTCGGCCAGGAACGTTTCGGGCCGCGTCGTCGCGATGACCACACCCGGACCGCCGTCTTCTGCACGGTAGCGCAGGTGCCAGAGCGATCCGCTGTGCGGTTCGTTTTCCACCTCGGCGTCCGACAGTGTCGAGCCGCTTTTCGGATCCCAGTTCACGAGCCGCGTGCCGCGATAGATCAGCCCGTCGTTGTAGAGGTCGATGAAGACGCGCGTGACGGCGGCCGAGAGTTCCGGATCCATCGTGAAGCGCTCGCGCTGCCAATCCGCGCCGAAGCCGAGGCGCCGGAACTGCTCGTTGATCCGGTTACCGTACTGCTCGCGCCACTTCCAAGCGCGCGCGAGAAATGCATCGCGTCCGAGACCGTCGCGCGAGAGTCCCTCTTTCGCCAGCTCGCGCACCAGCACGGCTTCCGTCGCGATCGCGGCGTGGTCTTGGCCCGGCAGCCAGTCGGCGTTGTCCCCGCGCATCCGATGGTAGCGCGTCAGGACGTCCATCGGCGTGTAGGTCGAACCGTGACCGAGGTGCGCCGCGCCGGTGATGTTCGGCGGCGGCATCGAGATGATGAACGGCGGCCGCGAACGGTCGACTTCGGCATGGAAGGCGCCGGCGGCGAGGTCGCGCGCGATTAGGCGCGGTTCGACATCGGCGGGGTCGTAGGATTTGGCGAGGTCCGGACGCGCGTGCAGCACGCTACGGGGTACGGCGCTGCGCTGCGCACGCCCTAGGTAGGCGGCTAACGGGTACGGACGTTCAGTTCGGTGACGCCGCGGATGACGAAGCCTGCGCCGTATGCCAGCGGCGCCGCTTCGTCGACGAGGTGGAGGCCGGGAAATCGGCGAGCGAGTGCCGGTAAGGCGATCTGCAGTTCGAGCCGAGCGAGCGGCGCACCAAGACAAAAGTGGATGCCCAGGCCGAACGAGACGTGGGGATTCGGGTCGCGCGCGAGATCGAGCGCGTCGGGCGAATCGAATTTGCGCGGATCGCGGTTCGCGCTGGCATAGAGCAGTGCGAGTTTTGCGCCACGTTCGACCGTGGTGCCGCCGAGTTCGGTATCCTCGAGGACCCAGCGCTCGAAGCACGGCAGCGGCGTATCGTAGCGCAGCAGTTCTTCGACGGCGGTTTTGATGAACGCACTCGACGGACCGCCCTCGGCCGCGGCAACGAACGCATCCCAGTGGGCCCGCTGCCGCATGAACGTGATGATCGCACTGCTGGTGCCGTTGACCGTGGCCTCGTGTCCGGCATTGAGCAGCAGAATGCACGTTCCGATCAGCTCGTCCTCGGTCAGCATTTCGCCGCCTTCTTCGACCTCGACCAGGGCCGTGATCAAGTCGTCGGCCGGCCGCGCCCGGCGTTCCGCCACGATGCCGCGCACGAACGCGCTGAACGCAACCACCGCATCGTTCGCTGCCCGTTGCTGTTCTGCCGTGTGCTCCATTTCGTAGAGCTTCACAATGGCCGCCGACCATGCGCGCAAGTCGGCCCGGTGCTCGGCGTCGACGCCCAGCAATTCGCAAATCACAATAACCGGCAGCGGTTCCGCGAAGTCGTGCACGAGATCGAACGTCTCGCGAGCGGCGAGTTCTTCGAGCGTTGCATCGACGATTTGGGTAACGCGGTCACGCAAGTTCTCGACACGCTTCGGGGTGAACGCTTTGCCGACCAGCCCGCGCAAGCGCGTGTGCACCGGCGGTTCGTTCGAGAGCAGATGGTTGTGTTCGAAGCGGTCGAAATCGGCCTGGCGCGGATCGGGCGGCGGCCACCCGAGTTCGTCACGCGATAGCACGTGCCGGATCGAGGTGCCGAAGCGCCGCGAGCGCAGCACCGTCGAGACGTCCTCGTAGCGGGTGAGAAAGATCTTGTCGAGCACCGGCTCGTAGAAGATCGGAGTCGTCTCACGCAGCTCGGCCAGCCGCGGGTACGGATCGCGAATGAAGGCCGGATCGCTAAGATCCAGCCTTACCTGCGGCAGCGCGGCGCTAATGGGCGGTGCGGTTACGCCGGAGCGGAGGTCGATCGGCGCGCTTCACCCGCCCGATAACGGTAGATGATGCGGCCCTTGGTGAGGTCGTACGGCGAGATTTCGAGCTCGACGCGATCGCCCAAGAGCAATTTGATGTGATGGCGGCGCAAGCGTCCCGCGATGTGTGCGAGAACTTCGTGGCCGTTCTCGAGTTCGACGCCGAACGTCGTGCTCGGGTAGACCTGCTTGATCGTGCCGAACATCTCGATCATCGGCTGCTTCGCCGATTCGTCGACCCGCTCGACGCGTTGCGCCGCCGGTTTACGGCGCTTGGCCGGACGTCTGGCCGGACGCGCTATGATTGCACCAAATTATCGAACTTCATCGCGATTTGTAACCGGGGCCGGTCCCCAAGGTTTGCAGCCGCCGGAAATTTCATTCGGGGGCCGGCACGACCCAGGGTTCGGGGATCGTCGCACAGAGCGAGCGGACCCACTCCTCCACCGCGTCCGGCTCGCTCGGCAGCGCGGCCGAGAGGTTCTCGTAGCCGCCGGCCGTGATCACGACGTCGTCCTCGATCCGCACCCCGATCCCACGGTACCGCTCGGGCACCGTGAGGTCGTCGAGCTGGAAGTAGAGCCCCGGCTCGACCGTGAGGACCATACCCGCTTCGAGGCGGCCGAACTTGTACGTCTCGGCCCGCGCCTTCGCGCAGTCGTGGACGTCGAGGCCCAGCATGTGGCTGACGTTGTGCAGCGAGTAGCGTTTATAGAAGAGTTTGTCGTCGCGCAGCGCTTCTTCGGCGGAGCTGAGGATGCCGAGCCGCTCGAGGCCGTGGGCGAGCACGCGCATGGCCGCGGCGTTGGGGTCGAGGAAATCGTTGCCGGGCTTGCACGCATCGAACGCGGCGCGCTGCGCTTCCCAGACCAGCGTGTAGACCTCGCGCTGCGCCGGCGTGAACGTGCCGCTCACCGGAATCGTGCGCGTGACGTCGGCCGTGTAGAGCGAGACGGCTTCCACGCCGGCGTCGAGCAAGAGCAAATCGTCGGAGCCGATGCGGCGATCGTTGCGCACCCAATGCAGAATGCACGCATCGGGTCCGGAGGCGGCGATGGTGGAATACCCGACGTCGTTGCCTTCAACGCGCGCCCGCAGGTTGAAGATGCCTTCCACCACGCGTTCGGTAACGGCGTTCGGCAGCGCGCGCACCACGTCGTCGAAGCCGCGCTTCGTTGCGGCGATGGCGGCGCGCAGCTCGGCGACTTCCAGTTCGTCCTTGATCAGGCGCAATTCAGAGAGCGCGGCGGCCAGCGCGTTATCGTTATCGAGGCTCGACACGACGATGGTCGCCGCGTCATCGTCGAGACCGCGCAACAGCCGCGCCGGTAGCGCGCCGAGCGTGACGTTGATGAACGTCGAGAGATCGTCGATCGGCTGCGATTCAACGCCGAAACGCGCGGCCGTTGCAGCGACGCCTAAACGCGGACCGACCCACAATTCGCCCTTGACGCGATCGGTGAAAAATGTGGAGTTGCTCTTGCCGGGATTGGGTTCGGTGAAGACGATCGCGCGATGGGCGTCGCCGTCGGGCACGAGCACGAGCACGCAATCGGGCTCGTGAATCCCGGTGAGATAATAGAAGTCGGTGCCCGGCCGGAAGCGGTAATTCGTATCGTTGGCGCGGATTTTTTCGTGCCCGGTCGGGATGACGAGCACATCGCCCGGAAAGAGCTTGCCGAGCGCCTGGCGCCGGGCAGCGAAGCGTTCGCGGCCGGCGAGCGTCGGAACCGAGCCCGTCGGCACGGCCCACGACTGCGTCATGAAGGTCAGCAGATCGGCCGGCGTCCCGCTGTCGTGCGAGGCTTCCTTGGGCGGTTCGTATGTCTTCACGCTCTAATCTTCTCCGCGAAAAATCGGAAGGCCCGGCACGGGCGGCGTGCGCTTATAAACGAGGCGCTCGAGAAAGCGCAGCACGCGCGTGAGCGGGAAATCGTGCGCCACCAGCGGCTCCGTGAGAACGGTCCGCAGCCCGAGCAGTTTCCCGCCGAGGACGTCCGTGAAGACCTGGTCGCCGATGACGACCGTCGCGCGCCGCGGCGTGCCGAGCAGCCGGAGCGCGCGTAGGAAGCCGAACGGCAGCGGCTTGAGCGCGTTCGGGACCGTCGCGACGCCGAGCTGCGCGCCGGCCGCGGCCACGCGTTCGCTGAAATTATTGGAGACCATCACGATGCGAAAGCCCCGGTCGCGCGCAGTAGCGACCCAAGCGGCCACCCCGTCGGCGAGTTCCGGCTGGTGGTACGCGCAGCACGTGTTGTCCAGATCGAGCACGATTCCGCGCCAGCCGCGGTCCCAGAGACGGTCGCTGGCGACGTCGATGAGCGACGCCGCATGCCCGTCCGGCCGCAGCATATCCACGCTATCCCCGGTTCCGTCCACACCCCGCCCACTCCGCCCGGCGGTACATTCGCCGCCTAGGCCCTTCCATGAACAAGAAAATGCACTTGTGCGCCACTGGTCCACAAGGAACCGGGTTGTATATCTAGTAGGTGGATTGCCCGGTCAGACACAATATGTTGTGCCCCCCGGTTTTCGAAGCTCCAGAGCATTGACTTTTATCGAACATCTGTTCGATACTCTTCTTCCCCTGTCTCGCCCCCCTGCATCGACGCTCGACGAGGACCGCCCAGCATGAAATTCTCCCGCACCTATTCGGCTCCCGGTGAACCCTACGCCGGTGTAACGTTTGAGCCGCGTACCTCGAAAATCGTCAACCCGAACGGGTCGATGATTTTTGAAGCCAAGGATATCCAGATCCCCGAGAGCTGGAGTCAGGTCGCGACGGACATCATCGCGCAGAAGTATTTCCGGAAAGCCGGCGTCCCGAGCGCCCTCAAAGGCGTCGAGGAACCGGACATTCCGCAGTGGCTGTGGCGCTCTGAGCCGACCGACGATGCGACCTTCGGCCCGGAAACCGACGCCCGTCAAGTGTTCCATCGGCTGGCCGGCACGTGGACGTACTGGGGCTATAAGTACGGCTATTTCGATACCGAGAGCGATGCGCGAGCGTATTACGATGAGATGTGCGGGATGCTGGCACGCCAGATCGGCGCGCCCAATTCGCCGCAGTGGTTCAACACGGGGCTGCACTGGGCGTACGGGATTGCGGGCCCGGCGCAAGGCCACCATTTTGTCGACCCCAAGACAGGCGAACTGACCGTTGCCACGAGTGCGTACGAGCATCCAGCTCCCCATGCTTGCTTTATCCAGTCGGTAAGCGACGATTTGGTGAACGAAGGCGGCATCATGGACCTGTGGGTTCGTGAAGCGCGCATCTTCAAGTACGGCAGCGGCACGGGTTCGAATTTCTCGCATCTGCGGGGTGAGGGCGAGAAGCTCTCCGGCGGCGGCACCAGCTCTGGTCTAATGTCGTTCTTGCGTGTTGGCGATCGCGCTGCGGGCGCAATTAAGTCCGGCGGCACCACGCGTCGCGCTGCGAAGATGGTCGTCCTCGATCTCGATCATCCGGACATTGAAGAGTTCATCGGATGGAAGGTTAGCGAAGAACAGAAAGTCGCCGATCTCGTCACCGGTTCGATCGTTAGCGAGAAGCATCTCAACGCGATCATGAAAGCGGCGAACAACGAAGCGCTGCCCGAAGCGGCGCGCCTCGATCCCGCGCTCAATCCCGCCTTGAAGACCACGATGCGCCAGGCGCTTGCGATGGGCATTCCGCAAGGCAGCGTGCAGTACGCGCTCGATTTCGCGCGTCAGGGCTATAAAGAACTCTTCGTCGAGACGTACGACACGAATTGGGATTCCAAAGCGTACGGCACCGTTTCCGGACAGAACTCGAACAACTCGGTTCGCATTCCAAACGAGTTTTTTGCGCGCCTTGATGCCGGTCAAAGTTGGGACACCGTCCGGCGCACCGACGGCCGCGTCGCTAAATCGATTCCGGCTGCGGACATTTGGGAAAAGATCGCGATCGCCGCATGGCAAGTCGCAGATCCCGGCCTGCAATTCGACACGACGATCAACGAATGGCACACGTGCCCGAGCGACGGTCGAATCAATGCAAGTAATCCATGCTCCGAGTACATTTTTTTAGATGACACCGCATGCAATCTCGCATCTCTGAATCTCGTCAACTTTCTTGACGCGTCGGGACATTTCGAAGCGAAACGGTTCGCGGATGCATGCCGCGTTTGGACGACCACACTCGAGATCAGCGTGACGATGGCGCAGTTCCCCTCGCCCGTTATCGCGCAGAAGTCGTATGATTATCGGACGCTCGGCTTGGGCTATGCCAACATGGGCACGATGCTCATGCGCATGGGCCTGCCGTACGATTCCGAGGAAGGATTCGGCTGGTGCGCGGCTATCTCGTCGCTGATGACGGCATCGTCGTATAAGACGTCGGCCGAAATGGCGCGCGAGCTCGGGTCGTTCCCGCGATACGCGCATAACGGTGAAGCGATGGAGCGCGTGCTGCGCAATCATCGCCGCGCCGCCTATGCCGTGCCCAAGAACGAATACGAAGGCCTCACGATTACGCCGATCACGCACGCGCCGTCGCTCTTCACGCAAGAGACGTGGGCGCTGGCGCGCGTCATGTGGGATAATGCGCTCGCCATCGGCGAAGTCGCCGGCTACCGCAACGCACAAGTGACCTGCATCGCTCCGACCGGTACGATCGGTCTCGTGATGGACTGCGACACCACGGGCATCGAGCCCGACTTCGCACTGGTGAAGTTCAAGAAGCTCGCCGGCGGCGGATACTTCAAAATCGTCAATCAATCGGTCGAACCGGCACTGCGACGGCTAGGCTACAACTCGGAACAAATTGCCGCGATCGAATCGTTTGCCAAAGGCACGAACACGCTCGAGGGCACGCCGCACATCAACCGTGCGACGCTCAAAGCGAAAGGCTTCGACGACGAAACGCTCGCGAAGATCGAGTCGCAACTCGTCGGCGCGTTCGAGATCGGCTTCGTCTTCAACCACTTCGTGCTCGGCGATGAGTTCTGCACGACCAAACTCGGCATGACGCCCGATCAGTTGGCGGATTGGAACATCTCCATCCTACGCGACGTCCTCGGCTTCACGGGACAGCAGATCGATGAAGCCTCCGACGTGATCTGCGGCCGGATGACGCTCGAAGGCGCGCCGTTCCTCAAAGACGAGCATCTGCCGATCTTCGATTGCGCGACGCCGTGCGGCAAACACGGTTCGCGCTACATCCGTCCTCTAGCGCACGTCGACATGATGGCGGCCGCTCAGCCGTTCATCAGCGGCGCGATCTCGAAGACGATCAACCTGCCGCAAGACGCGACGATCGGCGACGTCAAAGATGCCTACCGCTACTCGTGGGAGCGCATGACCAAAGCGGTCGCACTCTATCGCGACGGCTCGAAGCTCTCGCAACCGCTAGCCGCATCGTACGATGTCGGCTCACCGGACGAGTCCGAAGACGGCATGCCGGCCGCGGGTTACGCCACGCCGGTGCAAATCGCCGAGAAGATCGTCTACCGCTACATCGCCAAGCGCCGGCGCATGCCGGATCGCCGCGGCGGTTACACGCAGAAGGCGATCGTCGGCGGCCACAAGGTCTACTTGCGGACCGGTCAATACGACGACGGCACGATCGGCGAAATCTTCGTCGACATGCACAAAGAAGGCGCGGCGTTCCGCTCCTTGATGAACAACTTCGCGATCGCAGTCTCGCTGGGTCTCCAGCACGGCGTGCCGCTCGAAGAATACGTGGACGCGTTTACGTTCACGCGCTTCGAGCCCAACGGCCCGGTCGTCGGTCACGAAAACATCAAGATGGCGACGTCGATCCTCGACTACATCTTCCGCGAACTCGCCGTGAGCTATCTCGGCCGCTACGATCTCGCGCAAGTGCAGCCGTCGCAACAGATCGATGCGATGGGTCCCGACCCGGAATACACTGGCGAGGAAGACGGCGCGACGACCTACAGCACGACCGACACGATCCGTCCGGTTACGGCAGCACTGCCGAAACCCGCACCCGTGCAGCCCCCGGCACCTGTGCCGGTCATGGCCGGCGTCGCGTCCGCTTCTTCAGCCGCACCGCTGCAGCGCGGATCGGCGACGATCCAACCGGTAGCGGAACGCGTCCGCGAAGCACTCGCTAAGGGCTACAGCGGCGATGCGTGTGGTACGTGCGGCCAGTTCGCACTCGTGCGGAACGGCACATGTCTCAAGTGCGATTCGTGCGGATCCACAAGCGGGTGCAGTTAA
>Ga0182013_10002377_pt1 | contig 24652 bp, 21 predicted proteins | sample 612S2MmetaG_FD_120487 | JGI IMG/M metagenome (GOLD analysis project Ga0182013, IMG submission 120487) | Permafrost microbial communities from Stordalen Mire, Sweden - 612S2M metaG | ecosystem: Environmental > Terrestrial > Soil > Wetlands > Permafrost | place: Sweden: Stordalen | collected...
CCGACCAGCACGACCCGCAACCAGCACCGCGTGCCCGACCACGACACGCCCCAGCCCGCTCAACCCCCAGCGACCCGCCGAAACGCTCACATCAAACGCCTTGCTGCAAGATCCGGGCTAGAGCTCACCCGCAGCACGCGAATGCTCCCAGGCCGCCCAGTCCTGGGGGCATTCGCACGCCTCGTGTCAGACACGCGCGGAGCACGGCGACCACAGGGGTGTGGGATGCACGGTCGCAAAGCTGCCCGGAGCGGCGGCAGACATCGCAGAGGCCGAGTGGCCCGCGCGCCTGGATGACCTGGCGGCGCGCTGCAAGGGGATGCCGACGGCCATTCATGTGCTCGGCACGCCCCGACGGGCGAGGCTGACGTATCGACCGCTGGACGCCGTCGCCTACGACCCCGTGCGGGGTCTGCTGTCCCTGGAGCTCGGCGGCCGCGGCATGCTCGCACCGGTCCGGTGCTACATCGAGCGCCCGATAGCGGTTGCTATTGCGTGGGACGCTGCCAGAATTGGCGTAGTGGTAGCCGACGGGGGGCGGATACAGACGTTGATATCGGTGCAGCGGCGAGGCCCGGTCCCGGCACGCGGGCGGCCGCGCTGCCATGCGAGGCGTGGGGGGCGCAGTGCCCTTTAGGAACCGGCAGCTCGAGTACTTCGTGACGGTCGCCGAGGAGGGCCAGATCACTCGTGCCGCGTCGAAGCTGCACATCGCCCAGCCCGCGCTCTCCCAGGCGATCGCGCAGCTCGAGGCGGAGATGGGGGTGAAACTCCTCGAGCGCCAGCCGCGGGGCGTCACGCTCACCGCCGCCGGCGAGATCTTCTACCCGAAGGCGCGCGCCGTGCTCGAACGCGAGCGGGAGGCCGCCGACGCCGCGCGTTCACTGCAGCGAGCCGCGCGCGGGACGCTCACGATCGGTTTCGTCGGCCCGCCGCCGACGCTCAGCGTGCCCGCGCTGCTCGACACGTTCGCCGCCGCCCACCCCGAAGTGGGGATATCGCTGAAAGACATGGTCTTCCCCTGCGGAACGACCGCGGCGTGGCTCGAGAACGTCGACGTCGCGATCTGCCACCCACCGGCGATGGAAGACTCCGTTCGCGTGCAGTCCGTGCGCGTCGAGCCCCGCGCGGTGGTCGTCCACGGAGAGCACCGCCTTGCAGGGCTCGAACAGGTGGGCGTCGCCGACGTCCTCGACGAGACGTTCGTCAGCTACCACCCCGACGTCCAGCCGCAGTGGGCGGGCTTTCACAGCCTCGACGACGAGCGGGGAGGACCGCCGACGCAGCTGACTGACGATCGCGTCATCAGCTCGATGCAGATGTTCAGCGCGATGTCCCACTCGCGCGCCGTGACAACCGTCCCGGAGTGCGACGCGCGGCTCGTCGAGCAGGTGCTTCCCATGCTCGCGATCATCCCCCTGAGGGATGTCCCCCCGGCCGTGCTCTCGCTCGCGTGGAACGCCGGCAACACGCATCCCGCTCTGCCCGCCCTGATCGCGGCGGCGGCGCACATGTACTCCGTGAACGGCTCCGCGGGCAGGGGCGGGCCCTCGCCGGTCCCCTGATCAGATCACGAGCTGGGTGCAGCCAAAGTTCGCGGCCAGACGCTCGCCGCGAAAGACCCGGACCTGCCACACCTGGGTGCGCGGGCCGATGTGCAGCGGCTCGCCGAGCGCCGTCAGCACGTCGCCCTCGGAGGCTGACGCGAGGACGTTGATCTTCAGCTCGACCGTCGTGAAACCACGCCCCTCGGGCAGGTGGCGCATCGTGCCCCACGCCGCGACCGTGTCGGCGAACGCGACCCACGCACCCCCGTGCACTTCGCCCATCGGGTGCAGCTGGCGGCGGTCGATGAGCATCCGGCCCCGCACGTGCTCGTCGGTGATCTCCGTCAGCTGCACGCCCAGATTTCCGGGGAACGTCCCCTCGAGCGCCCGCGCGCTCAGGGCGGGCGTGATCGCCTGGTTCGTCGTGCGTCCGGGTGTCGCGGACACGCTGGCTCTCGGTGGTGCGCGCCCGCCTACAGCTCGAGCGCGCGCTCCAGGATCGCTGGTCCGTCCACGCCGCGCGGCAGGTCGCCGAAGGCGAGGCCGCGCTCGCCCAGACGCCCCGCGCAGAACGCGTCCGCGACGGCGGGCGGCGAGTTCTGCGCCAGCAGGCTGCCCTGCAGCGCGAGCGCCATGTCCTCGACCACCCGGCGGGCGCCCCACTGAGCGGACGCGGTGTCGGCAGCGAGCGCCGCAAGCCCCTCACGCACGCGCCCGAGGTGCGCATCCAGGCGCGGGTCCGATCCCGCGGCGAGCTCGCACTCCGCCAGGAACGCCGGCACGGCATCGGGCTCGCGCGCCAGGGCACGCAGCACGTCGAGCGCGATCACGTTCCCCGATCCCTCCCAGACCGTGCCGAGCTGGATGTCGCGGTAGAACTGAGCCATCGGTGCCTCCTCGACGTAGCCGTTGCCGCCGAGGCACTCCAGCGCCTCGGCCGCGAGCGGGGCGCCGCGCTTGCAGACCCAGTACTTCATGACCGCGAGCGCGAGCCTGCGGAAGGACATCTCCTGCGGGTCCTGCGAGTCGAAGGCGCGCGCGATCCTCATCGCGGCCACGGTCGCCGCCTCGGACTCGACGGCGAGGTCGGCGAGGACGTTGACCATCGCCGGCTGCTGCGCGAGCGGCGCCCCGAACGCCGAGCGGTGGCGTGCGTGCCAGATCGCCTCCGCCAGGACCCGGCGCATCATGCCCGTGACAGCCATCATCGTGTCGTAGCGGGTCCATACGAGCTGCTCGACGATCGATGCGGTACCGCGGCCCGGCTCGCCGAGCATGCGGGCCGGCAGATGGTCGTACTCGACCTCCGAGGAGGCCAGGCACCGGCCGCCGAGCTTGTCCTTCAGTCGCTGGATCCGAAAGCCGGGGTGGGGGCGCTCGGCGACGAAGCAGGTGATCCCGGCGTCGGTCTGGGCGAGCGTGAAGAACACGTCGAAGACGGGGTGCGTGCAGAACCACTTGTGGCCCGTCAGCTCGAACCAGCCGTCGCCGGCGGGCTCGGCGACCGTCGAGTTGGCTCGCAGATCGGAGCCGCCCTGCTTCTCGGTGAAGACCATCCCCGCCTGCGCGAACGAGTCATAGTCCGGCAGCGTCAGGCGCTCCTCCCACTCAGCAGCCAGCACCGGGTCCTGGCGCATCGTCGGGACGGCCGCGTAATTGATCGAGAACGGGCAGCACGGGCCCGTGTCGAGCTGGTTGAAGAGATGGAACATCCCGGCGCGCACGACATGCGCCCCGGGGCGCGGGTCGCGCCACGGAAGCGTGTTGACTTCCCGCTCGACGCCGAGCCTGAGCATCCAGTGCATCGACGGGTCGTAGTCGATCTCGTCCACGCGGTTGCCGTAACGGTCGTGGGTCCTGAGCACCGGGATGTTCCGCTGGGCGCGCCCGGCATGCTCCAGCGCCTCCTCGGAGGCGACGATCGAGCCGAGGTCCCTGACGCGGTCGACTCCCCACGCTCCGCCCTCTCGCGTGAGCGCCTCGCGCAGCGCCGGGTCGGCGTCGAACGAGTTGTGTCCCGCGAGCGGCGGTGTCTGGTTGCGGACCTCATGGGTCTCAACGGGTCGGGTACGGCCAACGGTCGACATGAGCGCCCCCTCTCGACTGAATCTCCTGCCGGCAGCTTACTCCCGCGATGCGCCCGCAAACCCGCGGACGGCGCCGGCACGGTCGCGGCGGAGCCGTCACGGCCGGCGGGCCTGGGCGCACTCGCGAGTGCGAGACCCATACGCTCTACTCATGCAGACAATCGAGAAGCTGCGCGAGCGGCTGGCCGAGCTGTCCGATCTCGGCTCGGTCGCGATGCTCGTCGAATGGGATCAGCTCGTCATGATGCCCGCCCGAGGAGGACCCGCGAGGGCCCAGCAGCTCGGCGCGCTCGCACGCCTCACGCACGAGCGAGGCGCCGCGCAGGAGATCGGGCAATGGCTCGCGGAGCTCGACGGCGGGGAGCTCGACGCCGTCGACAGGGACATCGTCCGTCTCGCCCGCCGCGACTGGGAGCGCATCAGCCGTGTGCCGCAGGAGCTCGCGGTCGAGCTCGCCCGTGCGAGCACCGACGGGCAGGAGAGTTGGCAGGTGGCCCGCGCCAACGACGACTTCGCCGGTTATGCGCCCGCGCTCGAGCGCAACGTCAGGCTCGCCGCCGAGCGCGCCCGCTGCGTCGCGCTGGAGGGACAGAGCCCCTACGAGGCCCTCCTCAGCGACTACGACTTCGGGCTGCGCGCCGGCGACCTGCGCGCGCTGTTCGGCTCGCTCGAGCAGGAGCTCGCACCGATGGTCGGCCCTGCGAGCAAGCACTCGCCGCGCCGGCGGCTCGCGGTTCCCGTCCCCGCCCAGCAGGCGGCCGTGGCGGGAACGCTCGCCCGCCTCGGGGTCGAGCCGTCGAGCTGGAGGGTGGATGTCTCGGCGCACCCGTTCAGCACATGGATCGGCGTGGACGACACGCGGATCACGACCCGCTACGGCGACGGCGACGTCGAGTCGCTGCTCAGCTCGCTGCACGAGTACGGCCACTCCCTGTATGAGCGCCAGGTGGACCCCGCGCTCGCGCGGACGAGCCTCGCGGGCGGCACGTCGATGTCCATACACGAGTCCCAGAGCAAGCTGTGGGAGAACCATGTGGCGCGCAGCCCGGCGTTCGCGCACGTGCTCGCGCAGGAGCTCGGGCAGGGGGGGTTCTCGGTGCCTGCTGAGGAGCTCCACGCCAGCCTTGTCGGCGTCGAACCGTCCCCGGTCCGTGTCTCAGCCGATCCCCTCACGTATCCGCTGCACATCATCCTGCGCTTCGAACTCGAGCTCGCGCTGATCGAGGGCGACCTCGCCGTGAGCGACCTCCCCGCCGCCTGGCGCGAGGGCATGCGCAGGCTCCTGGGGATCGACGTGCCCACCGACGCACTCGGCTGCCTGCAGGACGTCCACTGGGCGGCGGGCTCCTTCGGCTACTTCCCGAGCTACGCGCTGGGCTGCCTGATAGCGGCGCAGCTGTGGGAGAAGCTGGAGGCCGACACGGGCTCCCGCGAGGATGATCTGCGCACCGGCGAGGTCGCCGTCATGCAGCGGTGGCTGGCCGAGAACGTCCACCGTTACGGCAGGCGCCTTGACACGAACGAGCTGATCGAGACCGCGACGGGCCGCGCGCTCGAGGCGGGCCCCTTCCTGCGCTACCTCGCGCCGCTCGCCGGCCGGGGCAGCTGACCGGGCCCCGGGCGGTGCTCAGCCGTGCCCGAGGACCGGGTGCGGGCGGTAGGGCTCCTGCAGCCGCTCGATCTCGCTGTCGCTCAATGTCAGCTTCTCGGCGGCGAGCGCGTCGAGCAGATGCGACTCCTTCGTCGCGCCGACGATCGGCGCGGTGACCCCGGGCCGCTGCAGCAGCCACGCGAGCGCCACCTGCGCGCTCGGCACGCCGCGCTCCGCGGCGATGTCGGCGACGCGCTCCACGACATCGAAGTCCGTCGGCTGGTCGTAGAGGTAGTCGGTGAACTGGTCGGTGCTGGAGCGGGTCGTAAGGCGGCCACCCTCACGCGTGCGGTTGCCGGCCAGGACGCCTCGCGCGAGCGGGCTCCACGGGATCACGCCCACGCCCTGGTCGATGCACTGGGGGATCATCTCGCGCTCCTCCTCGCGGTAGACGAGGTTGTAGTGGTTCTGCATCGAGACGAACCGCGTCAGGCCATGTGTGTCGGCGACGTGCTGGGCCTTCGCGAACTGCCAGGCGAACATGCTGCTCGCCCCGATGTAGCGGGCCTTGCCGGCCTGGACGACGTCGTGCAGAGCCTGCATCGTCTCCTCGATCGGCGTCCGGTTGTCCCATCGGTGGATCTGGTAGAGGTCGACGTAGTCCATGTTCAGGCGCGAGAGCGAGGCGTCGATCGCGCTGAGGATGTGCTTGCGCGAGAGCCCTCCGCCGTTCTCACCCGGCGTCATCGGCATGAACACCTTCGTGGCCACGACGAGCTCGTCGCGCGTCAGCAGCCGCGAGAGGATCCGGCCCGTGGCGACCTCGCTCGCGCCGGCCGAGTAGGTATCGGCGGTGTCGAAGAACGTGACCCCGCCCTCGACGGCGGCCCGCACGATCGGCTCGGCCGCGTCCTCGTCGAGCACCCACTCTTTGTCGCTGGCGCTGCCGAAGCTCATCATGCCGAGGCACACGCGCGAGACGCGCAGACCCGTCGAGCCGAGGTTCACGTACTCCATCTCATCCTCCCGTGGTTGACCTGCACGTCGCCGGAGCCCGACGAGCTGATCATAGGAGCACCGGGCCCGGCGCCCGATCCTCGCGAGGTTGGTGTTTCACGCGGCGCGCCGGCGGCTAATAGACGGATCACCGTGACGCACCTGACATGCCCCAGCTGCGGCCTTCACATCACCCTCTCGGGCCCCGGAGCCGAGATGGAGTACTGCCCGCGCTGTCTCGCCCGCGCGAGGCGGGTCGTGAGGATCTCCCGCAGCCAGAGCTCGCCGGGTGCTGGCCGATCAGCGGCGCGCGAACACGAACGCGGCGGGCACGCGGCATGAGCGTGCGCCCGACACCGCTCGGGGCGATCATGCGCGGCGCCATCTCGGGGGCGCTCGGGACCGCCGCCGTGACGAGGGCGCAGAGGGCGCAGCAGACCGGCGGCGGGGGACCCACCACGACCACGCGCATCGCAACGCGGGTCGCGGCCGGCGTGCTCGAGAGACCCGTGGCGGACGAACGGAGCGCAGAACAGATCGGCAACGCCGTTCGCTGGGCGTGCGGTACTGGCCTCGGCGCCCTCTACGGCGCGGCGCAGGGGACGCTGCGCCGCTCGCACACCCGCAACAGCGTGATCTTCGCCGGCGGGCTCTGGGGCGCCGGGCTGCTCGCGCTGCCCGCGCTCGACCTCGCCCCGCCCGTGAAGCGCACCAGGGCGCCCGAGCTCGCGGCGGGCGGTGCGCTGCACCTGCTCTACGGGGTCAGCGTGGGCCTCTCATATGCGCTCCTGAGCGTCTCGAGGCCGCGGCCGCTGAAGCGCGCAGGCGGCGCCCGGCGAAGGATCGCCGGGGAGCTCGTCGCGATCCCCCGCCGCGTCCTACCCGCCGGGAGACGGGAAAAATCGCTGAAAAGTCCTGTTTGGGCGGATCTTTCCCGGGTAACGCCTTGGAACCGCTGAATGCGTAGTTTATCCTGACGCCCAGCGGTCGACATCCAAGACAAGGAGTCACCCCACATGTCTTCAGCGACCTACAGCCCCGCCGCATCGGGCACGCAGCCCGCGACGCCGGTGTTCGCAGCCGAGGGCGAGGCAGCGCTCTTCAATCGCTGGCAGGGCCACGCGGACACCGCCGCCCGCGAGGCACTCGTGAGCCGCTACATGCCGCTGGCGCGCAGCCTCGCACGCCGCTACGGCCGTTCCTCCGAGCCGTTCGAAGACCTCCTTCAGGTCGCCTCGCTCGGCCTGCTGAAGGCGATCGACCGCTTCGACGCCTCGCGCGGGTTCCCGTTCAGGGCGTTCGCGGTGCCGACGATCCTCGGCGAGATGCGCCGCTACTTCCGAGACAGCGGCTGGGCGGTGCACGTCCCTCGAAGCGTGCAGGAGCGTGCTCTGAAGGTCCGCGGCGCCCAGGAGGGCCTGACCAACCAGGCCGGACGGGCTCCCACCGTCGGGCAGATCGCCCAGTTCCTCGAGCTAGACACCGAGGAGGTCATCGACGCCCTGCAGGCGATCCAGTCCTACGAGACGGTCTCGCTCGACGCCCAGGCCCCTGGAGCCGAAGAGGACGGCGCCTCCTACGGGGATTCGCTCGGCGAGGAGGACGGCCGCTATGAACTCGTCGAGCTCGGCGCGACCGTCGCCTCCGTGATGAGCCACCTTCCCGAGCGTGAGCGCCGGATACTGCACATGCGCTTCGTCGAGGACCTGACGCAGTCGGAGATCGCCGAGCGCATCGGCGTGTCCCAGATGCAGGTCTCGCGTCTGCTCAGGCGCTCGCTCGAGCAGCTGCGAACCCTCACCGGCGGGGCCGCGGAGGGCAGCTGAGCCGGCACGGAGGGCCTACGATGCCGCGGCCCAGCACCGGCAGCCGGGACGCCGGAGGGGTGATCGGGCAGCCGTGCGAGATACCGTTCCTCGCACAGAGATGGCCGAGAATCCCAACGTCTGCCTGAGCCTCGAGAGCAGGCCGGAGAATGTCCTGATCGTGCGGCAGGTGCTCAGCGGAGTCGCCGAGGCCGCCGGCATAAACGCGCTCGAGCTGAATGACATCAGCACCGCGGTCAGCGAGGCGTGCAACAACGTCGTGCAGCACGCCTACGGCGACGCGCACGGCCCGATGGAGGTCGAGCTGTATCTCCAGCCGGGCACCCTGTGCGCGATAGTGCGCGACCACGGCGCCGGCATAAGGCCGCTCATAGACGGCGCCGGCGAGGAGGGCGCCGTCGGCATCGGCCTGCCGCTGATCCTCGCGCTCGCCACCCGCGTCGAGTTCGTCGACCCGCCCGGGGGCGGCCTGGAGGTCCACCTGGAGTTCAAGGTCACCGCCGAGCACACCCTGACGGTGCCCGCGGGCAGCATCCCTGCCTGGAGCAGGCACAGCACCTCGGATCTCGCCGACGGCACGGTAAGGCTCGACATAGCGCCCGCCGAGATCGTCCGCGCCGTGATGGGGCGCGTCGTCTGCGCCCTGGCGGCCCGCGCGGCGTTCTCCACCGACGGGATCGCGCACGCACAGGAGCTCGCAGACTCGCTCGCGGCGCACACCGCAAACCCGCCGGGCACCGGTCACCTCAGGGTGGGGATCATTCCCGCCCCCGGCGCCAGGGCACTGGAGATGCGCGTCGGCCCGCTGCGCTCCGGTGCAGAACTCGGAGACCTCGAGCACGTGCTCAGTCGCCTCGCCGAGGACTACAGCGTCACGAGGGACGGCCCCTCAGAGGTCCTCGCGGTGCGCCTGACAGAGACCCGCTGAGCGCCCGCCCGGACCCCTGAAGAGACGGCGTGCCGGCCGGCCCACGTGCGCAGGACCGACCGGCACACCGAGTGCGTCAACCCCGCGGGCGACACTGGGGGGGCAGTTGCATCGCCGCGCGGGAACGACACCCGCCAGGTCAATGTGCCCCGAACCGGCCGGCTCTAAACACATCCGCCGCTGGCGAGCGGTTGGGTTTCCGAAACCTTCGCGCGGGGAAACCGTGAGCCAGGATGGAGCCCGCAACCCACACCGCAGCGCGACCGGGTCAGCAGGAGGCCGCGCGCGGCCTCGAAACGATCGAGACGGACATCCCCGCCCGCCTTGACCGGCTGCCGTGGTCGGCGTTCCACTGGAAAGTGATCATCGGCCTCGGGACCGTTTGGATCCTCGACGGCCTGGAGGTGACGATCGTCGGCGCGATCGCCTCCCGCGTCTCGGAAAAGGGCGCGGGCGTCGGCATCTCCGCAGCCGATGTCTCAGGTCTCGCCGCGACGCTGTACGTGACGGGTGCGTGTTTCGGCGCGATCATCTTCGGCCAGCTCACCGATCGCTTCGGCCGGCGCAAGCTGTTCATGCTCACGCTCGGCATGTATCTCGCGGCGACAGTCCTCACGGCGCTCTCCTTCTCTGCACTGTGGTTCTTCGTCTTCCGCTTCCTCACCGGCATGGGCATCGGCGGTGAGTACAGCGCGATCAACTCCGCGATCGACGAGCTGATCCCCGCCAAACAGCGAGGCCGCGCCGACGTATCGATCAACGGCTCCTACTGGGGCGGGGCGATTGGCGGCTCGCTGCTGGCGATCGTGGCTCTGAACACGGCGATCTTCCCGATCGACGTGGGCTGGCGCCTGTGCTTCGCGCTCGGCGCGCTGCTCGGCGTCGGAATCCTGATCGTCAGGCGCCACGTCCCGGAGAGCCCGCGCTGGCTGTTCGTCCACGGCCGCGACGAGGAGGCCGAGCAGGTCGTATCGAAAATCGAAGAGGAAGTCCGCAGGCAGACGGGGAAGGACCTCCCGGAGCCCGAGGGAACGATCACGATCCACCAGCGCAAGACGATCCCCCTGCGGATGATCGTGCGATCGGTCCTCACGTTGTATCCCCGCCGCACGGTGCTAGGCCTCGCGCTCTTCATCGGCCAGGCGTTCCTGTACAACGCCATCCTCTTCAGCCTCGGCTACCTGCTGAAAACCTTCTTCCACGTATCCAGCGGGGATGTTCCCTATTACATCGCGGTGTTCGCGGTCGGCAACCTGCTCGGCCCGCTCACGCTCGGGCGCCTGTTCGACACCGTCGGCCGGCGCAAGATGATCGCGGGCTGCTACATCCTCTCCGGCTCGCTGCTCGTGCTCACCGCGTTCCTGTTCCGCTCGGGCTCGCTGAACGCGACCACCCTGGTCGTCGCGCTGATGGTGATCTTCTTCTTCGCCTCGGCGGGTGTCAGCGCCGCCTACCTCACCGTCTCCGAGATCTTCCCGCTCGAGACCCGCGCACTGTGCATCGCCGTCTTCTACGCCGTCGGCACGGGCGCCGGCGGGATCGTCGGGCCGCTGCTGTTCGCGCACCTGATCGAATCCGGCAAGACCAGCCAGGTCTTCATCGGCTTCATGATCGGCGCCGTCGCGATGGTGCTCGGCGGCATCGCGGAGGTCTTCTTCGGCGTGGACGCCGAGGGGAAGAGCCTTGAGAGCATCGCGCAGCCGCTCACGGCGGCGCCACAGGACTCCAGGGGCGCACGCCAGCCGCGCCCCCACGAGCAGGCGGCGGGACAGACCGCCTGAGATCGCGTACCGGGGGGCGGGGTTCACGCGGGGAGTGATCCCGCCCCCGGTGCGCGAGATGCTCGGATCAGCTGCGGGAGCCGGATGTGGCGCCCGTGCGCGCCACGTCGTGCCGGCCCTCGGCGAACTCCTCGACGATCTTCGCGCAGAACGCGGGAAGGTCGTCGGGCTTGCGGCTCGAGACCAGGCCCTGGTCGACGACGACCTCCTCGTCGACCCACTCGCCGCCCGCGTTGCGGATATCCGTCCGCAGCGACGGCCACGAGGTGATCCGGCGCCCGCGGACGAGGTCCGCCTCGACGAGGGTCCACGGCCCGTGGCAGATCACTCCGACCGGCTTGCCCTCGGAGAAGAACGCCTGCAGGAAGCTGATCGCCGGCTGCTGCGTGCGCAGCTGGTCGGGGTTCGCGACGCCGCCCGGAAGCACCGCGCCGTCGTAGTCGCCGGCCCTGGCGTCCTCGAGCGTGGTGTCGACGTCGAACGTCGAGCCCTTGTCGAGGTGGTTGAACGCCTGCACCTTGCCGGCTTCGGGTGCTATCAGCTCAGGGCTGCCTCCGGCCTGCTGCACCGCCTTCCACGGCTCGGTGAGCTCGACCTCCTCGACGCCCTCCTGGGCCACGAGGAACGCGATCCTCTTGCCATCCAGAGCGGATGTCATACGAATCCTCCTTCTCGATCGGGGTTTGCTGTCAGGGATTCGCCTACCCACCCTGCCCCGGCGGAAACGAGCGATGGGCCGAGGGGTGGCCGCGACGGAGAGTTTGACCGCGGTGGGCTTCGGGCAACTACATGCCACGCCCTGCCGTTCAGCGGGGGAAACCCAATCGAAAGAGGCGATCGAGAAAAAATGGTGGCATTGCTAGCGCTGGTGCTGATACTTGCGATATTCGGGGGCCTCGGATTCGCGGCCCACGTGCTGTGGTACATCCTGATCATCGCCCTGCTGCTGTGGCTCATCGGCTTCTTCGTTGGAGGACTCCCCGAGGCCGGAGGCCGCAGGCGCTGGTACGGGCGCTGGTAGCCTGCAGCGCGCATTTCGCGCCGCGGGGCCGTGCGTCATGAGCCGGAGGAGAGTCTTTGCACCCGAACGGTTTTCGTCACGAGATCCTTCCCTATGCGGGAGGCCGCGACGGGTTCGTGCGGAGTGTCTCGCCACTCCTCCGGCGGGCGCTGGATGCCGGTTCACCGGTGCTCGTGGCGGTCCGGCCGGAGCTGATCGACCCCCTCAGGGAGGACCTCGGAGATGACGCCGGCCGCGTGCAGTTCCGCAACATGCGCGAGCTCGCAGGCAACCCCGCGCGGATCATCCCGTTGTGGGAGAGCTTCCTGGATGGGCAGGAGGCTCACGGGAGCCGGGGAGCACTCGGCGTCGGCGAGCCCGCGCTCGGCATCGGCGAACCGGTGTGGCCCGGCAGGCGCGCCGTGGAGATCGAGGAGTGCGCGATACACGAGCAGCTCCTCGACCACGCGTTTTCAGGGCGCGCGTCGTGGAGCCTGGTGTGCCCCTATGACCTCGACGGGCTGGAGGACGAGGTGATCGAGACCGCACAGCGCAGTCACGCATTCGCCTACGCCGACGGCGTGAGCTCGGCGAACTCGAGGTTCGTCGAAGGCACCGGCAGGCCGGCGCTCTCAGGCACGCTGCCCCCGCCCGCCTGCGGTCCCGTGTACACGATGGACTTCCGCGAAGCAGACCTCGCTCGGGTCCGGCGCTTCGTTGCCGCCTGCGCCGAGCGGGGCCACCTCGGGGAGGACGCGAGGGGCGACCTGGTGCTCGCGGTCAGCGAGCTCGCGGCGAACAGCGTGCAGTACGGCGGCGGCGGCGGGAGATGCAGGGTCTGGAGCGAGGGCGACATGCTGCTCTGCGAGGTGAGCGACTCGGGCCACATCACCTCGCCGCTGGTCGGAAGGCTCGGGCCCACGCCGGAGCAGATCGGCGGACGCGGCCTGTGGGTCGTGAACCAGCTCTGCGAGCTCGTGCAGATCCGCTCCGGCGAGGACGGCACCGTCGTGCGGATCCATGCGCACGCCGGCTGAGCGGACACCGGAACCAAAGATAAAGATTTCCTAAGGGCGCGCTCCGACGGGCGGCGCCGTGTTAGTGCTCTCAGTGATGGACGCTCGCATAGCCCCACCGCGCGGGGAGGGGAGCCTGTGAGCAACCCGCAGCCCGCAATGGGAGACCTCCGGCGTGAGGGACACTCGGACCTGCTCCTGCACGCGGGCATCGCCCTCGCCGAGTCGCTCGACATGTCCGAGACGCTCCTGCGCGTCGCGCGCCTGACAATGGGCGGGCTCGCTGACCTCTGCACGATCGACCTGCTCCAGGACGACGGCTCGATTCGCCTGATGGCCCACGCCGCCGCGGATCCGCGCCTGGAGCGCGAGCTGCAGGACCTCCGTGAACGCCACCGCCTGGACCCCGACGGGGAGCACCCGGTGGCGCGGGTCATCGCGAGCGGGGAGCCGGCCCTGCTGCACAACGAGCGAGGCTTCGGGATGCGGCAGTTCGCGCTCGGCAGCGCGCACGCGAGGTTCATGGGAAGCGCCGGATACAACTCCGCGATCATCGCGCCCCTGCAGGCACGGGAGCGGACGCTCGGGAGCCTGTCTGTGCTGAGGGTCGGAGACGGCTCCCCCTACGACGAGCACGAGGTCGCCGTGGTCTGCGAGCTCGCGAGGCGGGCGGCGCTCGCGATCGACAACTCGCGTCTGTTCTCCGAGGTGCGCGCCGTCGAGCGGCGCCTGGAGGCGATCCTTTCCACGATGGCGGAGGCCATCACGCTCGTCGATGAGCACGGCGCCGTCGTTTTCGCAAACCAGGCGGCGGCGGAACTGGCGGACGTCTCGTGCCCCGAGGAGCTCATGGGGATGAGCCCGGAGCAGGTCACGGACGCGTTCATCCTGCTCGACGAGCATGGCAACGAGGTCGGCGCCCGCGAGGTGCCCCGCGCCCCGCTCGGGCAGGACGTTCGCCGCCCCGAGCCGCGGACGCTGCGGGCCGTCTCGCGGGCGACGGGCCAGGAGCGCTGGCTGATGGCGAGGCCCGCACGGGTCACCGACCCCGAGAGCGGCCGGCTGATCTACACGGTCAACGTCTACGAGGACATCACCGAGGTCAAGCGGGCACAGCTCGCGGAGAGCTTCATGGCGGAGGCCAGCCGTGTGCTCGCCTCATCGATGGACTACGGCGAGACGCTCGCCCGTGTTGCGCGCCTGGCTGTCCCGCGGATCGCGGACTGGTGCGCGATCGACGTGCTGTCCGAGGCCGGCGAGCTCCAGCGCGTCGCGGTCCACCACTCCAGCCCGGAGCGCGTCAGGGTCGCGATGCAGATGGACTCGGGTTACCCGATCAGCCGCCACGAGCGCGTCGGCGTCGCCGAGGTGGTGCGCACGGGGCGCGCGATCATCTACGAGAGCATCACACCCGGGATGCTCGCCGCCTACGCACGCGACGGCGAGCATCTGAAGCTCCTGCAGGCCCTGGGCGGCAGCTCGATGCTGATCGTCCCGCTCGCCGCGCCCACCGGTCCCGTCGGGGCGATCACGCTCGTCTCCGCTGAGTCCGGGCGCAGGCTCGGCCAGGTCGACGCCGCGCTCGCGGAGAGGCTCGGGCGCCGCGCCGGGACAGCCGTCGAGAGCGCGCGGCTCTACACCGAGCGCGCGCGGATCGCCGACACACTGCAGGCCGCGCTGCTGCCCGAGTCGCTTCCGCAGATACCGGGGGTGCAGATCCACGCGCTCTACCGCGCCGCAGGAGAGCTCAACGACGTCGGAGGCGACTTCTACGACGTGTTCGAGCTCGGGCCCGGCCGCTGGCTGATGGCGATCGGCGACGTCTGCGGCAAGGGCCCGAGGGCGGCAGGCGTGACCGCGCTCGCCCGCCACACACTGCGGACCGCGGCGATGCTCGGAGCGAGCACGAGCGGCATGCTCGCGACGCTCCACGAGGCGCTCAGGCGCCAGCCACAGGGCGCCGACCTGTGCACCGTATGCCTGGTGACGCTCGAGGCCCGCGGCGAGCATGCCGACCTCACCGTCGCCCTCGCCGGACACCCCAACCCGCTGATCATCGGGGAGGGCGGCGAACTGACCCCGATCGGCACCCCCGGGACACTGCTCGGCGTGCTCGACCCGATCAGCATCAGCGAGGTGGGCGCCACGCTGAAGTCAGGGCAGACGCTGCTGCTCTACACCGACGGTGTTCCGGAGGCCGGGAGGGACCCTGACCGGCCGGGTCTTGAGAGCATGCTCGACAGGGAGCCGCGCGTGCACGCGCTCGACCTCCCCGCGCTGCTCGGGACGATCGAGGAGCGCGCGCTCGCGCAGGCCGGGGGCGGGCTGCGCGATGACATCGCGATGCTCGCGCTGCGCCTGGCCGCCCCCGCCGGCGGGCCGGCATGAGCGCGACGCCGCAGGGCACGGCACCCGCTGCAGACCGGCGGACGTCCGATCCCCGCTTGGAAGTCGGGCCGACCACGCTTAGAATTGCGCAGATGGGTGAGAACGGCCAGCTCGGGATCGAGATCCGGCGCGAAGAGGACCGCGCGGTAGTGGTGCTCGGGGGCGAACTGGACATGGCGAGCGCCCCCGTGCTGCAGCGAGCACTCGCGGATGGGCAGATGGCGCACGTCACAGCGATCGTGCTCGATCTGCGCGAGCTGGCGTTCATCGACTCGACCGGGCTGCGTGTCGTGCTCGCGGCGTTCGAGAGCTCCCGCGATCGCGGCCAGGACTTCGCCGTCACGCGCGGGTCCCCTCAGGTCGAGCGCCTGCTGTCCATCACCGGCGTCGCCGAGCACCTGCGAACCATCGCCGCGCCCGACGGGGCTCTGGCAGGCGAGCAGGGTCAGTCGGCCGCCTGAGCCTCCCGCCGGCCTACGCCGGCGAGAGCGCCCCCTGGTTCTCCCGCAGGCTCTCCATCAGCGAGTCGAACGAGTCTGCGAACTTGCGCACGCCCTCGCGCTCCAGCGCGTCGGTCAGCTCGTCGTAGTCCACGCCGACGAAAGCGAGCTCATCGAGCAGGCGGCGCGCTTCGGGCAGGCCGCTGCGCAGACCCGGCCGCGGGCGGCCGTGGTCCTGGAACGCGCGGATCAGGTCCTCGGGCATCGTGCTGACGGTGTCGGGGCCGATCAGCTCTTCGACATACATGGTGTCCGGGTACGCGGGGTCCTTCGTGGCCGTCGACGCCCACAGCAGCCGCTGGGGGCTCGCCCCGGCATCCGCCAGCGTCTCCCAGCGTGGCCCGGAGAAGGTCCGCGTGTAGTGCTCGTATGCGAGCTTGGCGTTCGCGACCCCCAGCCGGCCACGAAGCCGCTCGTCGGCACCGAGGGCCTGCAGGCGCTCGTCTGCGGCGGCGTCGATGCGCGAGATGAAGAAGCTCGCGACCGAGGCGACGGACGACGGGTCGCCGCCGTCGGCGACGAGCCTCTCGAGTCCCCGCAGGTAGGACTCGGCTGTGTCGGCGTAGCGCCGCAGCGAGAACACGAGCGTGACGTTCACCGAGCGGCCCGCCACGATCAGGTCCTCGACCGCCGCAAGGCCTGGCGTGGTCGCGGGGACCTTGACCATCAGGTTCGGCCGGTCGACGGCGGCATGGATGCGCATTGCCTCGGTATACGTCGCGAGCGTGTCGTAGGCGTGGCGGGGGTCCACCTCGAGGGAGACGTAGCCGTCCCGTCCGCCGCTCGCGCGCCAGGTGGGCGCGAACAGATCGCAGGCCGCGGCCATGTCGCGCTCGGCGAGCCGCCAGAAGATCGTGCGGGGGTCGCTGACGCCGTCTGCGGCGAGCGCCAGGCGCTGCTCGCCGTACCCGCCGGCGCGCGACATCGCCTGCTGGAAGATCGTCGGGTTGGACGTCGCCCCCACGACGGAGTCCTGCGCGATCAGTCGTGCGATCTCCCCGCCGCAGAGGGCCTCGCGGGAGAGGAAGTCGACCCATACGCTCTGGCCGAGGGCGGACAGGCGGGCGAGCGGCCGCGCGAGCGCCGGTGCGGGCAGCTCGCTCCTGCGTGGGTCGTCCGCGGTCGCGGGGTTCCGGGGTTCCAGCTGACTCATCTGCTCGCTCCTTCTGGGGTTGTGATGAAGCTGTGGGCGCCGTGCCCGTTGGGCGCCGGCTCCTCGGGCGCCCGCGTGCGGGCGAGCAGAGCGCGGGCCCGCCCGGCGATCCCGTTCGCGTCGAAGCCGAACTCGCTGAGCACGCGCGTCCCGGGGGCGGAGGCGCCGAACCTGTCCAGGCCGAGCACGTCGCCGCCGGTGCCAACCCACCGCCACCAGCTGACACTCGCGCCGGGCTCGACGGCCAGACGCGTCGTCGCGCGGCCGGGCAGGACGCGCTCGCGGTAGTCCTCGCCCTGTTCTTCGAAGATCTCGATGCACGGCATCGAGACGACGCGGACGCGGACGCCGTCCTGTGCGATCGACCGTCCGGCCTGCAGGGCCGGCCCCACCTCAGCGCCGGTCGCGATCAGCACGAGCTCGGGGGGCCCGTCGTCCTGCGGGCAGGAGTCCCACAGCACGTATCCGCCGCGCTTGAGCCCGTCCGCGGAGCCGATGTCCCCGCCGCGGTCGATCGTGGGCACCTTCTGGCGGGAGAGGAGCAGCGCCACCGGCCCGTCGGTGCGCTCGAGCGCGGCACGCCACGCGAACGCCGTCTCGTTCGCGTCCGCCGGGCGGATCACCCAGAGCCCGGGGATCGTCCTCAGCGACGCGCACTGCTCGACGGGCTGGTGCGTGGGCCCGTCCTCGCCGAGGCCGACCGAGTCGTGGGTCCAGACCCACACGACGTTCAGCCCCATCAGCGCCGACAGCCGCACGCTCGGGCGCATGTAGTCGGAGAAGATCAGGAACGTCGAGCCATATGGCTTCACGATGCCGCCGTGAGCGGCCGCGCCGTTCACGATCGCTCCCATCGCGTGCTCGCGGATCCCGAACGGGACGTTGCGGCCCGCGTGGACGGGCGAGAACAGGCCCGCACCCTCGAACGTCGTCCTGGTCGACTCGACGAGGTCGGCGGCGCCCCCGAGCATGGTCGGCGCATCAGCGGCGAACGCCGCCATCGTCCTGCTGCCCGCTTCGCGGGTCGCGAGCTCCTCGCCCGCCTCGAACTCCGGCAGCGCCCGCTGCCAGTTCTCGCGCAGCAGTCCCGCCCATGCGAGATCCCAGTCGCGGGCCATGTCCGCGAACGCCTCGCGCCAGCGGCCGAGGCCCTCCTCCCAGCGCTGCTGGGCACGCCGTCCCGCCGCACGCAGGTCCATCCGCTCGTAGACGCCATCATCCACCCAGAAGCTCCGCTCCGGGTCAAAGCCCATCGCCTGCTTCGTGGCGGCGACCTCCTGCTCGCCGAGCGCGGAGCCGTGTGCGGCCGCTGTGTCCTGCGCGTGCGGCGCCGGGTACGCGATGTGCGAGCGGATCGAGATGAAGGACGGCCGCTCCACCTCCTCGCGGGCGCCGTGCAGGGCCGCGGCGATCGCCTCGACGTCCTCCGAGTCATCGACCTTCTGCACGTGCCATCCGCTCGCGCGCATCCGCTCGCGGTGGATGCTCGAGTCGTCGGAGATCCTGGTGGTCCCGTCGATCGTGATCCGGTTGTCGTCGTAGCAGACGATCAGCTTGCCGAGCGCGAGGTGCCCGGCGATCGACGCGGCTTCGTGGCTGATGCCCTCCATCATGTCCCCGTCCGAGCAGATCACCCACGTGCGGTGGTCCACAGGGCTCCACCCGGGCCGGCCGAAGCGCTCCGCCAGGAACCGCTCGGCCATCGCCATCCCGACGGCGTTCGCGAACCCCTGCCCGAGCGGGCCGGTCGTGACCTCCACGCCCGGGGTGTGTCCGCGCTCGGGGTGCCCCGGTGTGCGCGAGCCCCACTGACGGAACCCGCGCAGGTCATCAAGGGACAGATCGAACCCGGTGAGGTGCAGCAGCGAGTACTGCAGCACGCATGCGTGGCCCGCGCTGAGCACGAAGCGATCGCGGTCCGGCCACAGCGGGTCCGCCGGGTTCACCTTCAGGAAGCGGGTGAAGAGCGTGTGGGCGAGCGGCGCGAGAGCCATCGCCGTGCCGGGGTGCCCGACGCCGGCCCTCTGCACGCTGTCCATCGACAGCGCCCTGATCGTGTCTATGTCGAGCTGCACCTCGCGGTCTGTCATGTGACCTCCGTTTCCCCTCGGGTGACCGGCCCCAACGCCAGGGGAGGACGCGGCGGCCCCGGAGCCAGGGTCGCCGCGCCTCTCCGGCGAGGAAGCCGCTACGCGTTCGCCGTCTCGCGCTCGGCCGCATCAAGGACGCCGGCGCGATTCTTGTGCGCCCGCTCGTAGGAGCGGACCGCCCGCGCGCGGTCATCGTCGCCCGCGCCGAGGCGTTCGCGGACCTCGGCGACGGTCAGCTCGTCATACCCGGGCCACGGCTCCTGCGAGCGCAGCGCGGCGATCCTCGACAGGATCGTGGTGCGGTTCTCCTCGCGGCGCTCGTATGCGTCGATCTTCGCCAGGTCGACCTGTGAGAGGCCGGGCAGCCGCTTGGTGATCTCCTCCGCGTTCAGGTCTGCGTAGCCGGAGATCGGCAGGTCCGCCTCGGAGGCGAATGCGCCCTTGACCTCGCCCTCGGCGCGTGCCACACCCGGCACCCTGCGTGCGGTGCGGGCCGCACGGCGGCCGCGGGCCTGGGCGGCAGACGCGGTCTCCTTCGCCCCGTCCGCGAGGTCCCGTACCCGGTCGGCGGCGCCCGTTTCGCTGAGGTCATAGGACGGGTTGCCTTCGACCTGCGCCTCGACCACGGCGTCCGTGAGCCTCGGGATCTCGCGCAGCAGCCGCTGCAGGGCCTTCTCCTCCTCCTGGCGGATGGACACGGCGAGCCTCGCGGTCTGATCGTCGCCGAGCGTGCGCGCCATCTGCTCGAGGGCGGTGTAGGTCGCGATCTCCAGTGCCTCGGCGCTGCATGCGTCCTTCGCGTCCTTGAGCACCTTCTCCTCGCCGCCGCTGCCGCGGACCAGCTCGAGCGGCACCTTGCCGAGCGCCAGCACCTGCGAGACGGCGCTCTCGGCCAGGCCGACGATCAACTGCACGGGGTCAGCGCCGCGGCCGAGCGCCCGCATGCGGTCACGCAGGCGGGCGGCGTGATCATGGGTCTGTGTGAGGTGGGATTCCAGGGTGCGCCTGTAGGCGCCACGGGGCGCCAGCAGGATCTGGCTCTGCAGGGTGCGCGTCATGCCGATCTCGGCGGCCTGAGCCTCGGCGAGATACTCGATCAGCTTGCGGTCGGAGTCATTCATCTGGGTGCCTTCCGGTGGTGGTTTTGTCTGTGATCGCGCCGCGCCGTGGCCGCGTCAGGACGCCGGCGCAGGACGCCGCGGCGCGAGCATCACGCGGCGCGCGGCGATCCAGGCGGCGACGGCCGCCGCGAGGATGAGGCAGAACGCGATGCCGGCAACGGTCTCGTCGCGGGCTGCCGCTGACTCGCTCGGCCCCATGTCTCGGCTGTACCCGAGGCTGCTCGCGCCCAAACGGGCGTTCGCCCACGGATTCGCCCGCCGCCGTTCCGGGTAGCGAGGCATCATGGAACCCACACCCACACCCACACCCCAAGACACCACGCACCGGGGGGTCCGGCCGTGACATCGGGGATCTCCATCTTCCTCATCGCGGCCGGGGCGATCCTGCGCTACGCCGTGACCGCGACCGTCTCGGGCCTGTCACTCTCGACGGTCGGCCTGATCCTCATGCTCGCGGGCGTCCTCGGCCTGCTGATAGTGCTGCTCCGAGCCGCCGCTTGGGCCCCGCGCAGCCGTCGCGAGGTCGTGGAACGCCGGCCGTATGATCCGCCGGGCCTCTAGCGGTGCCCGCAGCCGTTTCACGGCCGCCGCGGTCGGGTAGCTGCGGATTGTCGGCGTCCGCCCGCTTCGTCCTTTCAGGGCGCCCGCCGGCAAGGGGCGAGCAATGGCGCCCCGGCACGGCCGCGCCCCAGGGGGCTCCCGAGCATGCGCCTAGGGGTGCCGCCGTGCCATTCCTCGCCCGCCACGGGAACTCGTGATGGAGCACCGCTTCGCCGGGCCGCGCTACACGGTCGGCGTGGAGGAGGAGCTGATGATCCTCGACGCCGGCACCCTCGACCTCGCGAACGAGATCGACGCGATCATGGGACAGGACCCCGCGTCGGGAATGATCCAGCGCGAGCTGATCGCCTCGGTGCTCGAGGTTGCGACGTCCCCCTGCGGGGACATCGCGCAGGCCGGCGCGGAGCTCACGGGCCTGCGCGCTCTCGCGAGCGGCCGCGCACGCGAGCGCGGCCTGCGGATCGGCGCGTCCGGGACCCACCCCTTCGCGCACTGGGAGGACCAGCGCATCGTCGGCGACGACCGCTACCGCGGGCTCGTGCAGTCGCTCGGGTTCATCGCCCGCCAGGAGGTGGTCTTCGGCATGCACGTGCACGTCGGGATGGCCGACGCGCAGGAGACGATCGCCGTCGCCAACGCGCTGCGCCCGCATGTGCCGCTGCTGATAGCGCTCGGGGCCAACTCGCCGATGTACAGGGGGGAGCCGACCGGGCTGACGTCCAGCCGCGTGCCGATCTTCAGGGCGTTCCCGCGCGTGGGGCTGCCGCCGCACTTCGAGGACTGGGAGGATTTCGTGAGGCGCATCGGGACGATGACCGAGAGCGGGATGATCGAGGACTACACCTACCTGTGGTACGACGTGCGCCCCCACCCCAACCTGGGGACGATCGAGATCCGCGCGATGGACTCCCAGACCAGGGTCGAGCACACCACCGCGCTGAGCGCCCTCGTGCTATCGCTCGTCAAGCAGCTCACCGAGCGCCACCAGGACGGCGACATCACGCGGGAGGTTCCCGGGGAGCTGCTCGACGAGAACCGCTGGATCGCTGCAAGGCACGGTCTCGACGCCGAGCTGCTCGACGTCGCCGCCGGCCGCCGCCGGCCGGCGCGGGAGATCGCCGTCGAACTGCTCGAATCCCTGCAGGGGCACGCCGGCGACCTCGGCTGCGCACAGGAGCTCGCCGGCGTCGGGGACCTCCTGGCGAACGGGAACGGCGCGCAGCGCCAGCTGATGGTCTACGAGGCGAACCGCGATACGCGCGAGCTGACAGCGGAGATCGTCGCGCGGACATGCGAGGGCGCCCCGGCGGCGCCGGGCGCGGCGAACGAGACCCGGTAGGAGCCCGCCAGCGTTCATGCAGAGCACGTGGAAAACACCTACAGGTGGTATTAACGGGTAATGGCCCGCGCGATCTGGACAGGCGCGATCAGCTTCGGCATGGTCACGGTCCCCGTCAAGCTCTACAGCGCGATCGAGCGCAAGACGGTCAAATTCCACCAGCTCTCAGGCAAGAGCGGCGCCCGCGTGGTCCAGAAGCGCGTCGACCCGCAGTCCGGCGAGGAGGTCGCATACGCCGACCTCGTCAAAGGGTTCGAGCTCGGGCCTGAGCGCTACGTCGTGATTGAGCCCGCAGAGCTCGAAGCGCTCGCGCCGAAGAAGACCAAGACGATCGAGATCGAAGATTTCGTGGAGCTCTCGCAGATCGACCCCGTCTACTACGACCACCCGTATTACCTCGCGCCAGCGGTCGGGGGAGCCAAGCCCTACCGTCTGCTGCTCGAGGCGATGCGCGACACCGGCAAGGTCGCGATCGCGCGCGTCGTCATACGCTCGAAGGAGCAGCTCGTGGCGCTGCGGCCGATGGGCGATGTGCTCGGGATGGCGACGATGATCTTCGCCGACGAAGTCCTTCCGCCGGACCGCCTGGACGAGCTCGCGGACGTCGCGGAGGTCAAGACCACCAAGCGCGAGCTCGACATCGCAAAGCAGCTCGTCGAGTCGCTCGCCGGCGACTTCGAACCCGAGCGCTACTCCGACGCCTACCGCCAGGAAGTTCTCTCGATGATCGAGCGCAAGGCCGAGGGCAAGGAGATCATTACCCCGCCCGCCGCCCAGGAGGCCGCCCCTGCAGCACCTGACCTCATGAGCGCGCTGAAGGCGAGCCTCGACGCCGTACGCGAAAGGGAGGGCGCCTCGGCCCGCAAACGCAAACCCGCCGCGAAGGCGAAACCCGCCGGCCGCGCGCCCGCGAAGAAACCCGGCTCCCCGCGCGGCGCAGGCGCCAAGCGGTAGGTGCCCCCGAGCCGGGGAGCCCGCGGCGCCGGTGAGGAGCGCCTCGGGCGTTACCGCGCCAAACGCGACTTCTCCGCGACGCCCGAGCCGGCACCCGCCGGCGCGCGGCCTTCGGGCGGCAGGTTCGTGATCCACGAGCATCACGCGCGCCGGCTGCACTGGGATCTGCGCCTCGAGCGTGACGGGGTGCTCGCCTCATGGGCGGTGCCGAAGGGCCTGCCCGCCGCGCCCGGCGAGAACCGGTTCGCCGCCGCGACCGAGGATCACCCGCTCGAGTACCTGGACTTCCAGGGCGAGATCCCAGCCGGCGAGTACGGCGCCGGGTCGATCACGATCTGGGACTCGGGCACCTACGAGACGCTGAAGTGGGAGCCGCGCAAGGTCGAGGTGGCTCTTCACGGGAAGAGGCTCCACGCGCGCTACGCGCTGTTCCCGATCGACACCGCCGAGCCCCCGAAGGACTGGATGATCCACCGCATGGACCCCGCCGAGGACACCGGCGCCCAGCCGATGCCGACCCACATCGTGCCGATGCTCGCGCGGGCAGGCGAGCTGCCGGGGGACGAGAGCGGCTGGGCGTTCGAGCTGAAGTGGGACGGCGTGCGCGCGATCGCATACAGCACCCCGGGCTCATTCAGGGTGCAGAGCCGCAACCTCAACGACATCACCGACACCTACCCGGAGCTCGCGCGCGCCGGCCGTGCGCTCGGCTCGCACTCCGCGATCCTCGACGGGGAGATCGTCGTGTTCGATGAGGCCGGGCTGCCGAGCTTCGCCGCCCTCTCCCACCGCATGCACGCCTCCTCCCGCGCCCAGGCCACGCGCCTGTCCGGGCAGACACCCGTCACGTATGTGATCTTCGACCTGCTGTGGCTGGACGGGCACCCGCTGATGGACCTCCCGTACACCGAGCGCCGGGAACGCCTTGCCGCTCTGAAGCTCGACGGGGACGGGTTCCAGACACCCGAGAACGTCATCGGCCAGGGAGCGCAGCTGCTGGCGATGTGCGCCGAACGCGGCCTTGAGGGCGTCGTCGCGAAGGCGCTTGACTCCGCCTACCAGCCGGGCCTGCGCCCGCGCAGCTGGGTCAAGGTCAAGACGTATGCGCGCCAGGAGTTCGTCATCGGAGGATGGGTGCCCGGCAACGGTCGCCGGCGCGAGCACATCGGCTCGCTCCTGCTCGGCGTGAGCGCCGAGGATGGCCTGCGCTACGTCGGGCGCGTGGGGAGCGGACTCGGCGAGGAGGAGGTGGACCGCCTCGAGCGGCTGCTGACGCCGCTCGCGCGTCAGGGCTCCCCGTTCGCTTCGGGGGCGAATCCCCCGAAGCAATCCGTCTTCTGCGAGCCGCGGCTCGTGGTGGAGGTGCGCTTCGCCCACTGGACGCGCGCCGGGAGCCTTCGCCACCCCACATACCTCGGCCTGCGCGAGGACAGGGATCCGAAGGACGTGGTGCGCGAGGACACCGCGGCCGCGCCGGCACAGAAGAGCGGAGCCCGGGATGCCCTGAAGGCCGCCGACCTCGCAGGCAACAGCGCGGATGTGAACGTCGAAGGGCGCGAGCTGAAACTCTCGAACCTCCCGAAGGTCCTGTACCCGGGAAGCTCGTTCACCAAGCGCGACCTGATCGGCTACTACGCGCAGATCGCCCCCGCGATCCTGCCGCATCTCGCCGGCCGCGCGATCACGCTCACCCGCTGGCCCGACGGGGTGGACGGCAAGTCGTTCTTCCAGAAGCAGGCACCAGCGCACCGGCCGTCCTGGGTCCAGACCGCGC
>Ga0182013_10002388_pt1 | contig 24563 bp, 18 predicted proteins | sample 612S2MmetaG_FD_120487 | JGI IMG/M metagenome (GOLD analysis project Ga0182013, IMG submission 120487) | Permafrost microbial communities from Stordalen Mire, Sweden - 612S2M metaG | ecosystem: Environmental > Terrestrial > Soil > Wetlands > Permafrost | place: Sweden: Stordalen | collected...
AATTCGGCGCATCTGCGCCTCGGAGAGAAGAAACAAATCAGTCATCGCGACGCCTCCCTGCATCGCCAATGAATCAGCGGATCACCTGATCCGCAAGATATTTAATGGGTCCTGAGCCTAAGTGTCTTTCATCCTTTATTTTTCTGCAGGCGTATCCGCTGCCGTATATGCCGATTTTGTAGCCTGCTTTTCGCAACTGAGTCCCGATAACCTCGAAATATCTGGTTATTCGACCTATCCCGCGCTCACGTTCGCCGCGATCCGCGAATCTCTCGTCCGCCCCGTCCACGCCAAAATAAATCGCCGAGCCTGGTGGCTGAGACAAAGAGCGCGCGAGTTCGAGCGCTCGCGCGGCATCATAGGAGGCTCGCTTTGCGTCCAGCCACGTTTCAAGGCACTCATTAAAGTGCTGAAAAACAATAACTATATTGAAGCCATGAGACAAAATGAGGTTACGTTCCGGAAGGGTGAGCGTCTTCGTGCACCGCTCGGATGACAATCTACCCCGCTCCTCAGGGGTTAGCGCGCCTCCGCAGCGCTTCGAAGTGTAGATTTTTTGACACAGCGACTCGCTTTGCTCCCATTTGCCGGGCGCCAACGATTCCGGCTCCTGGCCAGGGCGGTGGGCCCAGTCGTAATAACGTATTATTGTCTTTATTCCCGTGGCCTTGGCCGCCTCCAGGAAGCGAATTGCCTCCGGGTTCGACGCGTCGAAGCCATAGCCGGTGTCAATCGCGGTAGCTTTTTGCGAAGGATCCGGCTTGTCCGGGCACCCGGCCCATTGCGCCAGAGAGTCCGTCGCCACGGCCAGCAGCGACGCCGCCAACGCCGCGCGGGCGAATTTCATCATCGAATGCCTGTTCCGTTATCGTCACGGTTTTTGTGTGTGTCACTTGCTTTTAGCGCGCTCCGACGCGAGACATTCGCACCGCTTAGTCCGGCTCCAATAACGCAAAAAGCTTGCAGGAGATCACACCCGAAAGGGCCCAATTCTCCAACGTCATTGCCTAATCAAATCCCTCTGTCCCGGACGCTCTCATGCCACCGCCGCAAGGCGAAATAGGACAGCAGGGACAGCGCGCCATAGATCGCGACTCCGCTGAATGACAATAAGGCCAACGCGGCGAACATGCGCGGAATGTCGAGCCTGAACCCTGCCTCCACGATACGAAATGCGAGACCCGAACCTTGCCCCGAGGCGCCGGCCGCCAACTCCGCCACTATAGCCCCGATCAGGGCGAGACCCCCGGCGATCCGCAGACCTGCAAGAAACTGCGGCAAAGCCGCTGGCGCGCGCAAATAGATCAACCTCTTCCAGGCAGAGGCTCGATAGAGATCAAAGAGGTCGAGCAAGCCGTGATCGACGGAGGCGAGCCCCAACGCCGTATTGGAAAGAATCGGGAAGAACGCTACAAGGAACGCGCAGACAAGCACTGCCTGCTGCGGCGAAAGATAGATGAGGAGAAGCGGCGCAATTGCGACAATTGGCGTCACCTGCAGCATGATGGCGTAAGGCGTCAAGACACGCGCAAGCCATTTGGATTGCGCCATGGCCAGCGCGAGCAAAACGCCGCAGACAGTCGCCACAATGAAGGCTTCGACCGTGATCGAGAGCGTGATTTCGAGCGACGAAAACAGCAGCGCTCGATCCTCGATCAATTTTTGCGCGATGACGCTCGGCGCCGGCAATTTATATGGAGGTAACCGCCAGCGCCAAACGACCCACTCCCAAAGTCCGAGAAAGGCCGCGAAGGTCAACAGCGGCGGCGCGGCGACAGTCAGAACATGGCCCAAGCTCCATCGCGGCGCGGTCATGGTGCGACCTCCGCCATGGCATGGCGCAGAGCGTCGGAGGCGCGGCGGGAAAATTGCGAAAAACTCGGGGCGAGCCGGTATTCGTCGTCGCGCGGAATTCTGGGATCAATCTGGATTTCGTCGACAATGTCTCCCCCCCTCGCCGCCAGCACGACGATGCGGGTTGAGAGATAGACGCTCTCGCTGACCGAGTGGGTCACAAACACGATCGTCGTTCCAGTTTTGGACTTCAACTCCAGCAGTTCATTGTTGAGCTTCATGCGCGTCACCTCGTCAAGCGCCGCGAAGGGCTCGTCCATCAGCAGCAGGGCGGGGCGCGTCACCAATGCGCGGGCGATGGCGCAGCGCATTTTCATGCCGCCCGAAAGCTCCCGGGGCATAGCGCGTCGAAACATTGAGAGCCCGACAAGCGCCAGCGCCTCCTCCACCCGCGGCGCGGCATGCGCGCGCGAAACGCCCGCAAGCTTCAACGGTAGAAAGACATTGTCGAAAACATCCAGCCACGGCAGCAGCGTGGCGTCCTGGAAGACGAAGCCGATCTGGTCGCGCCGGGTTGGGTCCTCCCATAGGATTTCGCCATGGCTTGGCGCCGACAGCCCGGCGAGGAGACGCAATGCAGTCGATTTTCCGCATCCCGACGGTCCCAGCAGCGTCAATGTCTCGCCTGGAAAGACTTCAAGATCGAGCGCACGCAATACCGTGAAATCGCCTTGAAAGCTTTTGCCCACGCCGCGCATTGAAACAAGCGCCGTCATTTGGAGTTCTGCTCCAGACCAACTCTCTTGCCTATAAATTGTAGAGTATAGCCATTTCGATAAGGGAGGTCGGGCGGAACGACTGCCGCCTTCGCCATCTTGTCGAAGAAGCTTTTTATCCGGGCGTCGGTCATCACGCCGATGCCCTGCTTCCGCGCGTCGCCTGAGTCGACGATGCCGCGCTCCTTGAGCATCGCGAGCGAGAATGCGAGTTGACCGTCGGTCATTTCCGGGTTGTCTCGCTTGATGGCGGCGTTGGCGGCGCTGTTGTCGGCGTAAAGATAGTTGCGCCAGCCGATAATCGAGGCGTCGACGAAACGCTGAACAAGATCGGGTTGATTGGCGATGGTTTCGGCGCGAGCTTCTATTGTCGTCGAGTAACTGTCGTATCCATAATCCGCCAGCAAAAAGACGTTGGGCCTGAAACCGCCCACGCGTTCCACCTGATAGGGCTCAGATGTCAGGAAACCCTGTTCGATCGATTGAGGATCGGCAATGAAGGGCGCCGGGTTGAAGCCATAGGGTTTGACCTTCTCCTCCCGAAAGCCATAGGCCTGTTTCAACCACTGATAGACGGAAACAAGCATGTCGCTCGCGATGAAAGCGGTCGCCTTCGGCAGATCTTCAAACCGGTCGAGTCCGACGCCAGGATGCGAGATGAAGATCACCGGGTCGATCTGGAACATACTGGCGACGACGATCACCGGAATTTTTTGCCGAACTGCCTCGAAGGTCTGGATGAAATTCGCGCCCATGGCGAAGTCGACTCTGCCTGCCGCCAGCAGCAGCCGCGCGTTGGTCTGCGGGCCGCCCTGCTGAATCCTCACGTCGAGCCCGTAGCGGGCGTAGGTTCCGTCGGCGACCGCCTGATAAAAGCCGCCGTGCTCAGCTTGGGCGCGCCAGTTGGTCGCAAAGGTCACCTTGTCGAGGGCGAGCGCCGCGTGGCAGACGGTCAGCGCGAAAAACACAACAGCGAAGGCGAGGCGGGACATCCTTGTCTCTCCAGGAAAAGCCATTTTGTCGCCGCTTCCGCCAAGGCAGGCAAGGGGTTATTTTTGGCGGTCATCGCAAAGCGCGGTTGTTGCAGTTGGTTTCCGTCACCCTCGACAGCATTCCCCCACGCGCCTTGACAAAAAGACGGGCGCGCTTATGGTGCGCGCAAATTCGGACCTTGCCCGACGCATATTGCGGCGGCGGGGCCGTTTTCCCTTTTTTTGCAGGACTGGAACGACCCGATGGCAAAATCCGCCATGATCAAGATCAAGCTGCTGTCGACCGCCGACACCGGCTTTTTCTATGTGACCAAGAAAAACGCTCGCACCAAGACTGAGAAACTTGTGTTCAAGAAATACGATCCGGTCGTCAAGAAGCACGTCGAATTCAAGGAAACCAAGATCAAGTGATCTTGAAGCCTTCGGGGCGCCGCGACTAATTCGGCTCTGGCGCGATTGCGCGCCCGCCCAAAATGATTGCTGTCGCGAGCTTTGCGCCGCGTTCTTGACGCAGGCATAACATCGGCCCGGGGCGGGAATGGCGCTTAGGGTTTGGGGATTTCATGCCGGAAAGGCGGCCGACTGGCGAGGGCTTCAAGGAGGCCACTCCAACCCTGCACCAGCCGGCCAACCCCACGGACCCAGGAGATGCGGCGGACCTGAGCACTCCGTAGGGTATTCAAAAGTTCTGCCGATACGCATCGAACACTCAACGGACGTTCGGGTCTTGAATGCCCTTGGACGCCGCCAGACGCGCAACTCATTTGGCTTTTTTAGAATACATCTGCTGCACAGAATTGCAACTATCTGATATGAAATTCCACAAACCTTGCATAGCAGAGGTAAAAAACATCGACTAACCGCCTAATGACGAGGCACGACGGGTCTCTTTCAAGTCGGGGTTCGTTATACAGCCCTTGCGCGACAATCGTTGCGCCGAAACACCGCGGCGCGGAGGAAAACGAATGAATAAGCCAATGATAAAAATTGCGGGGGCGATAATGACGACCCTGCTGCTGACGGCCTGCGGAGGAGATCGCGAACCCAACGACGCCATCGGCGCCAAAGTGTTGCGAAACATGTTCGAACGCGCCAGCGTTCCGGCCAAGATCGTATCCTTCAAAAAGACCCAGGGGCGCGCCGCGCATATCGGCGACAGCGACGTCTATGAATATTGGTACGAATCCGAAATTCAGTTCCCGGAGGGCTATGAGGCCAAATGCGCCTATGAAAAGGAGCGTGGAGCCTGCGCGCTCCTGGGACTGGCGGCGGACCAAGCGTTCCAAAAGAACGAAATCCTAAGAAGCGAGGGGTCGCTGCACTTCTCCAAGAGCGAAAAGGGCTGGACGGGCGAAGACAAGAACACCTATTGAGCTGTTCCAATGGCGCGACGTAAGCCGCGCTGCCGCGAGGTGCTCGTCGCCGTGACTCCCATCGTCATGATTCCGGCCCGGTTGGGTTCGACGCGCCTGCCCGGAAAGGCCCTTGCCAACATCGCGGGCGCGCCGATGATCTCGCATGTGCTGGAGCGGGGACGGGAGGCGAATTTGGGGCGGGTCGTCGTCGCCACCGACGCCCCCGAGATCGCCAGCGTGGTTGCGGCGGCCGGCGGCGAGGCGGAGATCACGACAGGGTCGCATGCATGCGGGCTTGACCGCATTGGCGAGGCGTTACGCCGCATCGACCCCGAACGCAAATATGATGTTGTCGTGGACTTGCAGGGCGATCAGCCGTTCTTGCCCAAAGGCGCGCTGAAGGCCGCCTTGGATTTGCTACAAGATCCCAGCGTCGACATGGCGACGCTGGCGACAACGGCGCTGCCTGGGGAAGAGGACGACCCCAACGTCGTAAAACTCATCGGAAGCGCGATCTCGCCGAAGCGAATGCGCGCGCTGTATTTCACCCGCGCCCGCGCCCCATGGGGAGAAGGCCCGCTTTATCATCATCTTGGCGTCTATGCCTTCAGGCGGCCAGAATTTGAAAGATTCATCGACTTGCCGGTTTCGACGCTCGAAAAGCGAGAGCGTCTGGAGCAACTGCGCGCTCTGGAAGCTGGAATGCGTATCGACGTCGCGCTGCTGGACAAAGCCGGTCCTTCGGTAGATACGGAGCGCGACCTTGAGGCGGCGAGGCGGTCGGCAGGCGAAGAACGGAACTGAGTGTGACTGAATTCATAGCCTATCAGGGTGAACCCGGCGCGAACTCCGACATCGCCTGTCGTGACGCATATCCCCATCTGACGCCGCTGCCCTGCGCCAGTTTCGAGGACGCCTTCGCCGCCGTCAAGGAAGGCGCGGCGTCGCTAGCGATGATCCCGATTGAGAACTCCATCGCTGGCAGGGTCGCGGACATCCATCATTTCCTGCCCAATTCCGGATTGCATATTGTGGGAGAATATTTTCTTCCCATCCATTTTCAGCTTATGGCCCCGCTCGGCGCAACCCTGACGGGGCTGAAGAATGTCTACAGCCATGTGCATGCGTTGGGGCAATGCCGTAAGATCATCCATGATATGCGTCTTTCGGCGTTCACCGCAGGCGATACCGCAGGGGCAGCGCGTGAGGTTTCCGAATGGAACGATCCAGCCAAAGCGGCGCTGGCTCCAAGGCTCGCCGCCGACATCTATGGTCTCGACATTCTGGCCGAGAATGTCGAGGATGAAGCGCACAACACCACCCGTTTCGTCGTCCTGTCCAAAACCCGTCATTGGGCGCCGGCTGACACACCCTCGACAATCACGACTTTCATCTTTCGCGTGCGCAACGTTCCGGCGGCGCTGTTCAAGGCGCTGGGCGGTTTCGCCACGAACGGCGTCAACATGACCAAGCTGGAAAGTTACATGGTCGATGGCGAATTCGCTGCAACGCGTTTTCTTGCCGATGTGGACGGACATCCCGAGCAACCTGCGCTTTCGCGGGCGCTGGAGGAGCTGGGATTCTTTTCTCGCGAAGTCGAAATTCTGGGAGTCTACCCGGCGAACCCATTCCGGGAAACCAATATACGCGCTTTCGAATTTGGGGATTGAAGGCGCCCAGGGAGGATATCATGGCCGTCGCTTATGATCCGCAGAACATCTTCGGGAAAATCCTGCGCGGCGATATTCCGGCGCATAAGGTCTTTGAGGACGAGGTGGCGTTGGCGATCATGGACATCATGCCACGGGCCGAAGGCCACGTTCTGGTCATCCCCAAGAAGCCGGCGCGCGGCATAATGGACATCGACCCAGAAAATCTCGCGGAATTGATCAAGCGCGTCCAGCTCGTGGCGAAAGCTACAAAGACCGCGTTTGATGCCGATGGCCTGACCCTGCAGCAGTTCAATGAAAGTGCGGGCGGACAGGTGATTTTTCACCTGCATTTTCACATTCTGCCGCGTTGGGACGGCGTCGCGCTGCGGCCTCCAGGAACGATGGCCGATAATGACAAGCTGAAGGCGCAGTCCGAGAAGATCCGGGCCGCGCTGGAAACAGTCGCTCGCTGACTCGCCGAGCCGCGCTACTCTTCCCCGACCTTGGCGGGCTTGAGCACGACCGGGCGCAACAAAAACGACGGAACGTGATCGCCCATTCCGATTACTGGCGGCCCGTCATCTTCCTGAGGGCGCGGACGGCGGTCACGACGTTCGCCATAGGCCGGCGGACGCGCGGAGCGCGTCGGCGGCTCGACTTCAGCGTGACGCCGAACTGGTGTCCGCACAGGCGCAGGCGCGGCATCGCGCTCGGGGGCGGGAGAAGGCCGGCCTCGTCCGCCACTATTCCGCTCCCCACCGCCGCGTCGCGCGCCGCGCTCTCCGCCTCGGCGCTCGTGCGAGCGAGGCGCTTCCAGCGGAGGCGGCAATTCGGAGAGCTTCGGTCCTTCCCATTCGACTTCCTTGCCGATCAGAGCTTCAATCTGGTCGACATATTTTTTGTCTTCCGGCGTCACCAGCGTTATCGCCGTGCCGGAGCGGCCGGCGCGGCCGGTGCGGCCAATGCGGTGAACGTAATCCTCGCTGTGCGTCGGAACGTCAAAATTGAACACGTGACTGACATCAGGGATATCGAGTCCGCGCGCCGCCACGTCTGAACAGACCAGAAGCGCGACGTCGCCATTCTTGAACGCGTCGAGCGAGGCCGTGCGGGCCGACTGATCCATGTCGCCATGCAAGGCGCCGGCCGAAAAGCCGTGCTTTTCCAAAGAGCGATGCAAGATCGCCACATCACGCTTGCGGTTGCAGAATATGATGGCGTTCTTGAAATTATCCGCCGAGCGGATCAAATTGCGCAATGTGTCGCGCTTTTCTGCGTGGCCATGCGACGCGACCATCGCCTGGCGAATAGTCGCGGCGGTGGAGGAGGCTCTCGCGACCTCGACCCTGACAGGATTGTGAAGGAAAGCTTCGGTCAACCGGGTTATTTCCGGTGGCATGGTGGCCGAGAAGAACAGAGTCTGGCGCGTGAATGGCACCAGCTTGCAGACGCGCTCGATGTCCGGAATGAATCCCATGTCAAGCATGCGATCCGCTTCGTCGATAACCAGAATCTCAATTCCAGTCAGCAGAAGCTTGCCACGGTCGAAAAAGTCCAGCAGACGACCGGGAGTTGCGATCAGCACGTCGGCGCCGCGCATGATCTTGGCTTCCTGGTCGCCGAAGGAAACCCCACCGATCAGCAGCGCAACATTAAGCTTATGGTTGGCGCCATATTTTACGAAAGCTTCCTCGACTTGAGCAGCGAGTTCTCTCGTCGGCTCGAGTATCAGCGTGCGCGGCATGCGCGCCCGCGCCCGACCCTGTTCGAGTCTGCATAACATGGGCAGCGTGAAGGCTGCTGTTTTCCCGGTGCCCGTCTGGGCGATGCCCAGAATGTCGCGGCCTTGCAGCGCCGGCGGAATTGCCTGAGCCTGAATAGGCGTCGGATCGGTGTAGCCGGAAGCCTCCACGGCCGTGAGGACCTTTTGCGAAAGGCCGAGTTCGTCGAATTTCATTAATTTTCCTGATCACGGCGGCGGTCTAATATGGACCCGGCCCGCGCGCCTGCCGTGTAAAACGCGCGTCATTGTTGGGGGCGGCTGACTTCTGACCAGCGGAGGATGCCGGCGAGCGCCTTGGCCCGCACCTCGTCTCCCAGCTCATTATGCAATAATGCAGCCTAAAACGAAACCCGCCATATGCTTGGAGGGCGGGAGCGAGAATGTCAATTGAATTACGTTCAAATCTGGCATTTGCCGCTGCTTTCCTGAAAACATGCTTACAAAATGACCGCGCCGCCGGCTCCTTCTGGAATGAGAGCCAATAGGCAAGCTCTGCTCGATCTTTTCACTCCGCGCAGGGGGGCAACCCCGCCGGATTCTGAAACGCCTTGGGAGTTGTGGTCGTATTCGTGACAACTTCGCCGTCTGCGCCGATTGTACTATAAGTTGTTGTAATTTTCGGAACATTTAGGCACGTGGTTGAATTGACGCCCTTTCGCGCCGTTTTCGGTATGGCTGCGGTGGCGGTTCCGTCGACGCCTGGGCGAAAATGCCCCCCTGTCGTCGATCCCGGCACTGGAACGGGGGCATTTGAACTGGCCAACCGTCGCATTTCCGCGTCGGATCGGGATTGAGCGACTCGCGACAAACCTCCCCGCTCCGTGAGGTTCGACAATATCTCCGCGGACAGAATGCTGACAACGGCCAGCGCGCCGCAAATTCCGGCCGCCTTCTGCGCCATCGAACCGTTTTGATCGCGTTGGAAACGTCTGAAATCTAACATTGGCGGCCCCACAACTCCTACCATCCAGATTAACGGAACAAGGTAAACGCAACATTTACGAAATTTTGATTGCGCGACGCTGGAGACCCTTAAACAAGGGCTCCAGCAAAGCGAGCAGCATGCCCGCAGGAAAATAAATAAATTTAATATCAGTAACTTCCGATATAGAAGCAAAATTGGCGGCAGGCTTGTGAACGGCCCTTGAGCACAAGGACGCCGGGGTCACGCCGTGTTGGGAACGAGCCGATGAGAACTTTTTTAGCAATAGGACCGCTTTGGCGCTTGCCAACACCGGCGCTTGGAAGAACACTCAAGCAGAGTTGCGAGTCCCGTCCCACACCTGAAAACCAGCGGCAAGCGTGGCGCGGCATGAAAAATGTTTAGGTCCTTACAGGCCAAACATTGGCGACCTATATTGAGAAGGCAGGCGGAACCCCAAATAGAAAGGCGTAGGCAGGAAGGCTCAATGTCAAATTGGCTCGGTCGGAAAGAAGGGCTGGAGGTTTCCTACCCCCGCTGCAATGCGGAGGGGGATGAGAGTGGCGCGCGCGCATCCAAGGAGCCTCGAAAGGGGGGCGGTGAAGGCGGCCAAGGCGCGGGCACAGCGCTTGTGACCCGCACTCAGACGCAGACTCGCCGCCCACATATGTATCGAGTTTTGTTGCTGAATGATGATTATACCACACAGGAATTCGTTATCGTTGTCTTACGCAAGTACTTTAACAAGTCTGTCGAAGAAGCAACGCGCATAATGCTCCATGTACATAATCATGGCGTCGGTGAGTGTGGAGTTTATACCTATGAAGTTGCGGAAACGAAAGTAACGCAAGTTATGGATTTCGCCCGCAAACACCAGCATCCGCTTCAATGCATCATGGAAAAGAAATAGGGGTGTAAAGAATGCCCGCATTCTCGCGCAATCTTAAGCAGACCCTTGACAGGGCCTTGGCCTCGGCGCGGGAGCGTCGCCACGAATACGCAACGCTTGAGCACCTGTTGTTGAGCTTGATCGATGACAGTGATGCAAGCGCGGTTCTTCGAGCCTGCACTGTAGATCTGGAGTTGCTGACCAAAAACTTGCGAGACTATATCGACCGCGAATTGACCAATCTGATCAATGACGACGCTGAGGAATGCAAACCGACGGCCGGCTTTCAGCGAGTCGTGCAGCGAGCCATCATCAGCGTGCAATCCTCAGGGCGAGAGGATGTCAGCGGCGCCAATGTCCTGGTGGCTCTTTTCGCAGAACGGGAAAGCCACGCCGTCTATTTTCTGCAAGAACAGGACATGACCCGCTATGACGCGGTCAACTATATCAGCCATGGGATCGCGAAGCGGGTCGGGCTTTCCGACTCATCGCGCAGCCCGCGCGGAGCGGAGGAGGATGCCGACCGCACGGAAGGACGCGATTCACGGGATGGCGACGCCCGCAAGAAGGAGGGCGCGCTCGAAGCTTACTGCATAAATCTCAACAAAAAAGCGCGCGACGGCGGCATCGACCCCTTGATTGGGCGAGAGGCCGAGGTGCTAAGGACGATCCAGGTTCTATGCCGGAGGCAAAAGAACAACCCGCTGCTGGTCGGCGATCCCGGGGTCGGCAAGACAGCCATTGCCGAGGGGCTGGCGCGCAAGATCATACAGGGTGAGGTTCCCGAAGTGCTTTCTGGCGCCACGGTGTTCGCGCTGGACATGGGAACGCTTCTGGCGGGAACGCGGTACCGCGGCGATTTCGAGGAGCGCCTGAAGCAGGTCGTCAAGGAGATTGAGCTTCACAAGAACGCCATTCTGTTCATCGACGAAATTCACACGGTGATTGGAGCGGGAGCCACGTCCGGCGGGGCGATGGACGCCTCCAACCTGCTCAAACCGGCGCTGGCGCAAGGCGCCCTTCGCTGCATCGGTTCAACGACCTACAAGGAATATCGGCAGTATTTCGAGAAGGACCGAGCCCTTGTCAGGCGCTTCCAGAAGATCGACGTCAACGAACCTTCGATCCCCGACGCCATCGAGATCATCAAGGGACTGAAGCCTTACTTCGAAGAGTTCCACAAGATCCGCTACACAAGCGAAGCGATCAAGGCCGCCGTGGAATTGTCGGCCCGCTACATTCATGATCGCAAGCTGCCCGACAAAGCGATCGACGTCATTGACGAAAGCGGCGCGGCGCAGATGCTTCTGACTGAATCAAAGCGCAAGAAAACCATTGGGCTCAAGGAAATCGAAGCGACGATCGCGACGATGGCTAGGATTCCGCCGAAGACTGTTTCGAAGGACGACACCGAGGTTCTGGCTCACCTCGATGAAACATTGAAGCGTGTCGTCTATGGGCAGGACAAGGCGGTTAACGCGTTGACCTCGGCGATCAAGCTGGCTCGTGCGGGCTTGCGGGATCCGGAAAAGCCGATCGGCTGCTACTTGTTCTCTGGACCGACCGGCGTCGGCAAGACCGAGGCGGCTCGCCAGCTTGCTGTTTCCCTTGGAATCGAACTCGTACGGTTCGACATGTCGGAGTATATGGAGCGCCACACCGTGAGCCGGCTGATCGGCGCGCCACCCGGCTACGTCGGGTTCGACCAAGGTGGCCTCCTGACGGACGCCATCGACCAGCACCCACATTGCGTGCTGTTGCTGGATGAAATCGAGAAGGCGCATCCGGAACTCTACAACATATTGCTGCAGGTGATGGATCACGGCAAGCTGACGGACCACAACGGCAAGACTATCGACTTCCGTAACGTCATTCTGATCATGACCACCAATGCCGGCGCATCCGATCTGGCGCGCACTCCGATCGGCTTCACGCGCTCCAAACACGATCGGGACGACAGCGAAGCGATCAATCGTCTATTCGCGCCGGAATTCCGTAACCGCCTTGATGCGGTAGTGGCTTTTGGCCACCTGCCGCAGGATGTGATCGCCCGGGTCGTCGACAAGTTCATTTTGCAGCTGGAGTCGCAGCTGGCTGACCGCAACGTGACCATCGACCTTTCCGACGAAGCGCGCGCCTGGCTGGTTGAGCATGGCTATGATGAGGCCATGGGCGCGCGGCCGATGTCGAGGGTAATCCACACTCACATCAAGACGCCGCTGGCCGATGAGGTATTGTTTGGACGACTAAGGAACGGCGGCGCTGTGCATGTCGTCGTTGTCGGTGGCGACAAAGGAGAGAAAAAGCTGGGCTTCGTCTATCCTGAAGGTCCAGTGCTGCCGCGGCCTGAGCGCGACATTATCGAAGCTGGAAAAAAGCGGGCTCCGCAAGACGGTGAACCGCGACCGGAGCGCAAGGAAGCAGCAGCGAATGAAGAGTCGACTCAGGAGGCTGACAGCGCGAGCGCTTCGGTTGCGCCGCGAAGCGTGCCGGATACGCCTCTGCAAAACTGAGCATGCCATGCCCGCTTTCGATCCCGCGCCCTGCATTCCGGGCGCGGGTGGGCATGCGCGGCTACATCGCGGTGGCATAGTCATCCAAAATTAACCATAGCGATTTTAAGCTTCTCTCGCGCACGTTCCTTGGGCAGGCGCGCGCGGGGCGGCCGTGTCTTGGCGCCGGCGCCTCCCGAAGAAGAAAGGCGCCGGGCGAATGACTGAATGCAGTGCAGACGAAGCCTTTGTTCCCCCAGCGATTTCCGATGCAAAGCCTCTTCGTATCGTGCATGTCCTGCGCGCGCCAGTCGGCGGCCTTTTTCGTCATGTGAAAGATCTCACGAGAGAGCAAATCGCCCGTGGGCATCAGGTCGGATTGATAACCGATTCGCTGACCGGCGGCGCGCGCGGAGCGCAGCAACTCGCCGAGCTTGAGCCCCAACTGAAACTCGGCTTGCTGCGCCTTCCCATTCGCCGCCTGCCGCATGTTAGCGATCTTACGGTGCTGCAAACGGTTGGTCGCCATATTGCAGCACTCAACCCTGACGTCATACACGGACACGGATCGAAAGGCGGTCTTTTCGCAAGGCTCGCCGGATTCCCCGCGAAGCAGCCGAATCCGATTCGCGCCTATACCCCGCACGGAGGCAGTCTCAATTATCATCCAGGCTCGTTAAGCCACCGTCTTTTTATGGCGATGGAAGCGTTACTTGCCTGGCGCACGGACCTTCTGCTGTTCGAGAGCGCCTATATCGCCGAACGGTTCGAAACATTCGTCGGCAGGCCGCGTCATTTTTCTCGTGTCGTACGCAATGGCATCTCGCCTTCTGAACTTGAGCCAGTGACGCCGATGCCTGGCGCAGCCGACTTCCTATATGTCGGCGAGTTTCGTTCAGTCAAAGGGCTGGACACTTTGATAGATGCGCTGGGCCTTCTGAGCAGGATGACAAACCGCCGTCCAAATCTTGTGCTCGTCGGCGATGGTTCGGAAAAGGATGCGTTGAACAAGAGAGCCAGGGGAGTGGGCGTAGCCGCCCAACTGGATTTTCGGGCGCCAATGGCGGCGCGCGAGGCCTTTGCGCAAGGCCGCATCATGATTGTTCCAAGCCGCTCGGAGTCTCTACCCTATATCGTGCTGGAGGCGGCAGGCGCGCATAAGCCGATCATCGCCACGCGTGTCGGCGGCATGGCTGAAATTTTTGGGCCCTATAGCGATCGGCTGATCCCTTCCGACAACCCCGCCATTCTTTGTGGCGCCTTGCAACAAGCGCTGGACGAGAATCCGGAAGATCAGGACAGAAAGTCCCTTCAGCTCGGGGACTATATCGCGACGCGTTTCTCTCTTTCCCGCATGGTGGACGGCGTGATCGACGGCTATCGCATGGTTTTGGCGGCGAGAGTCCAGTCATGAGCTATTCGGGCGCGACCTCCGCCAACTCGCCGACGTGGCTTTCATTCAACTTTCAAAATCTTGTCAGCGCCTGCGTGTGGATTTTCGTTGCTAGCGGCTCCATAGCGCTCATCGAACCCTCGCCGTACGACTTCGCCTCGCTGGTTGCGATACCCTTGTGGTTCCTCGGCGGGTTCACGCTGCATCGCAGTTTTCTGCTTTTCGCCTTTTTGATCGTCTCGTACACCATTGTTGGCTTTCTGGCGTTGATTCCTTATTGGCATGTCGCCGAATCCGCGATGTACCAGTATCAGTCCGCCTATCTCACGCTAACAGCCTTGTTTTTCGCGCTCTTCGTCGCAAACCGCACGCGCGTCCGCGCGGAGATTATCCTCTCCGGATTTACGGCTGGCGCGCTGATCGCTTCTACCGCTGGCATTCTCGGTTATTTTAACGTCGCGGGTCTCGGCGCGACTTTCGCCACCTGGGGACGCGCCGCTGGAACCTTCAAAGACCCGAACGTGCTCGGCTCCTTCCTGATCCTCGCGGTGTTGTATCTTGCTCAAAATCTGATGTTCGCTCGCACACGCCATGTAGTCGCGACCGTCGTCATGCTGTCCACGATTGTCGCCGCCATCTTCCTGTCGTTCTCGCGCGGTTCCTGGGGAGCGGCAATCTTTTCCCTCATCCTGATGGCCGCCACGGCTTTCGCGACCACCAAGGATGCGCGACTGAAACGGCGCATCTCCATCGCCGCGCTGGTCGCGATCGCCGTCGCTTCAATGGTCGTTCTGGCGCTGCTCTCGACCGAATCCACCCGCGCCCTGTTCTTGCAACGCGCATCCGTTACTCAAGATTACGACGAGGGCGCCACGGGGCGCTTCGGCAACCAGTTGCGCTCGCTGCCGATGCTGGTTGAGAGATTCTGGGGCTTTGGTCCGCTTCGCTTTCGTGCGATTTTCGATCTCGAACCACATAATTCATATATCGGCGCCTTTGCGAACGACGGCTGGATCGGCGGCTTCCTGTTCATTCTTATCGTGGGCGTCACTAGCTTCATTGGCCTCCGGCTGATGTTCAGCGCGTCTCCGTTTCAGCGTCAGGCGCAGGTGTTCGTTCCGACCTTGCTGGCCTTCTTTCTGCAGGCTTTCCAGATTGACATCGATCACTGGCGCCACGTGCTCATGATGCTGGGCGTCGTGTGGGGACTGGAAGCCGCGCGCCAAAAATGGGAAGCGCGCCAACTGCCGGAAGTGACGCCGGAAACCTGCGCCGCCGGTTAGGCGTTCTTGGCCTTTCGCTGTGCGATCCTAGGCTCGGCGGTTTCCTTGGCCGGCCTGCGCGCCATGGCCTCCGCGAGATAGCGCCCCGTATGGCTGCGCTTTTCCTTGACGATCTCCGAGGGCGGTCCAGCCGCGACAACTTCGCCACCGCCATCTCCGCCCTCCGGACCAAGATCAATGACCCAATCCGCAGTCTTTATGACTTCGAGATTGTGCTCGATGACGACAACGCTATTGCCCTGCGCAACCAATTCGTGGAGCACTTCAAGCAGCTTGGCGACATCGTGGAAGTGCAGCCCCGTCGTTGGTTCGTCCAGTATATAAAGCGTACGTCCCGTAGAGCGGCGCGCCAGCTCCTTCGCCAGTTTCACGCGCTGGGCTTCGCCGCCCGAAAGCGTCGTCGCCTGTTGGCCGACGCTCACATATTCGAGCCCGACACGCTTCAATGTCTCCAGCTTGTCGCGGATCGCTGGCGCGGCCTTGAATAGTTGCGCGGCTTCCTCGACCGTCATGTCGAGCACGTCGGCGATGGATTTTTCGCGATATTTGACCTCCAGCGTTTCGCGGTCGTAACGCTTGCCCTTGCAGACGTCGCAAGTAACATAGACGTCCGGCAGAAAATGCATTTCGATCTTTATCACGCCATCGCCCTGGCAGGCTTCGCAGCGACCGCCCTTCACATTGAAGGAGAAGCGGCCGGGCGCATAGCCGCGCGCCTTCGCCTCCGGCAATCCGGCGAACCATTCCCGGATCGGCGTGAAGGCGCCCGTATAGGTCGCCGGATTGGATCGCGGCGTCCTGCCGATCGGGGACTGGTCGATGTCGATGATCTTGTCGATATGCTCCAGCCCCTCCAGCCTGTCGAAGGGCTCTGGATGCTCATGCGCGCCATTGAGCTTTTTCGCCACCGCCTTGTAAAGCGTCTCGATGATCAGCGTCGACTTTCCGCCGCCGGAGACGCCTGTGATGCAGGTGAAAAGGCCAAGCGGAATCTGCGCGTCGACATTCTTCAGATTATTGCCACGTGCGCCGAATAGCTTCAGCCAGCGTCCGGCCTCCGGCTTTCGCAGCTTGTGCGCGAGCTTCACCTGGCGTTCGCCAGTCAGATACTGGCCCGTGAGTGATTTTGGATTCGCCATGATTTCCGCCGGCGTTCCCTGCGCGACGATCTTCCCGCCGTGGATGCCCGCGCCGGGACCGACATCGACGACATAGTCGGCGGCGAGTATGGCGTCCTCGTCATGCTCGACGACGATGACGCTATTGCCGAGATCCCGCAGCCGCCGCAACGTATCGAGCAGGCGATCATTGTCGCGCTGATGCAGGCCGATGGAGGGTTCGTCGAGCACGTAAAGCACGCCCGTCAACCCCGAGCCAATCTGGGAGGCGAGACGGATACGCTGGCTTTCGCCGCCCGATAGCGAACCCGAGTTGCGCGACAGCGTAAGATAATCCAGCCCCACGTCGACGAGAAAGGTCAGACGGTCGCGGATCTCCTTCAAAATGCGAAAGGCGATCTCGTTCTGCTTGGCGCTCAGCGTCGCGGGCAGCGCCGAGAACCAGTCCAGCGCGGCGCGCACCGACAGCTCCGAGACTTCGCCAACGTGCTTTTGCGCGATCTTCACCGCCAGGGCCTCGGGCTTCAGGCGAAAGCCGCCGCAGGCGCGACAGGGCGTCGCCGACATGTAGCGTCCGATTTCCTCGCGCGACCAGTCGCTGTCCGTCTCCAGATAGCGCCGTTCCAGATTGGGCACGACCCCCTCGAACGGCTTCTTCACGTCGTAAGCGCGGAAACTGTCATCGTAGGAGAAGCGGATTTCCTCGTCGCCGGAACCATAGAGAATGATGCGTTGCGCGCTCGTCGGCAACGCCTGGAACGGCGTGTCCAGTCGAAACTTGTAGTGCCGCCCCAGCGCCTCCAATGTTTGCATATAGTACGGGCTAGAGGATTTCGCCCAGGGCGCGATGGCGCCCTTGCGCAATGTGAGCTTGGGATCGGGCACGACAAGATCGGCGTCGATTTTCTGCTCATGGCCGATGCCGCCGCATTTGGGACAGGCGCCGAAAGGATTGTTGAAGGAGAAGAGGCGTGGCTCGATCTCGGGGATCGTGAAGCCTGAAACCGGACAGGCGAATTTCGATGAAAACAATATGTGCGCCGGAGCGTAGTGTGACGCCACCCGCAAGCTCGCCACTGTGACGGGCGCTTCCGCGCCTCCCTCCAGGGCCGCGCCGCCATCGGCGAATTCGGTCACGGCAAGTCCGTTGGACAGTTCAAGCGCGGTCTCGAAGCTGTCGGCGAGGCGCGTCGCCATGTCGGGACGCACGACGATGCGATCCACGACAACGTCAATGTCGTGCTTGAGCTTCTTGTCGAGAGGCGGCGCCTCCGCGATTTCGTAATAGGATCCGTCGATCTTGAGGCGCTGGAATCCGCGCCGCGTATATTCCGCGATCTCCTTTTTATATTCGCCCTTCCGGCCGCGCACGACAGGCGCCAGCAGGTAGAGTCTTGTCGTCTGCGGCAGAGAAAGAACCCGGTCCACCATCTGCGAGACGGTCTGGCTCTCGATCGGCAAGCCGGTGGCCGGCGAATAGGGCACGCCGACGCGCGCCCAGAGCAGTCTCATGTAGTCGTAGATTTCGGTGACGGTGCCGACCGTGGAGCGCGGGTTTTTTGACGTGGTTTTTTGTTCGATGGAGATGGCTGGCGAAAGCCCGTCGATCTGGTCGACGTCGGGCTTTTGCATCATTTCGAGAAATTGCCGCGCATAGGCTGACAAGGACTCGACGTAGCGCCGCTGTCCTTCGGCGTAGATCGTGTCGAAGGCCAGTGACGATTTGCCGGAGCCGGACAGCCCGGTGAAAACCACCAGCTTGTCGCGTGGAATTGTGAGGTCAACATTCTTGAGGTTGTGCTCACGGGCGCCACGAATGGCGATCGTCTTGGCGTCGCCATGCGAGGCCTTCGAGGCTTCTTCAGGCACAGTCAAGGCGCTTTTTGCAGCGGATTTCTTTGCAGCGGTGTTCGCCATGGAAGGGTCGAACCTTTTGGGGGGATGCGCCGATGGACGGCCTCAGCGTTTTCCATGCCACGACGCCGCGTGCTAATCCACTGGCTCGAGACAGCGCTAGGCCTCATTTGGCGGCAGGAGGCCGGGGCTTGATTAGGGGAGACGAGGTTGCTAGAACATAGATAGAACGCTTTCGGATGATTGTCCAAACCATCTGTGGACAAGCCTTCCTCATGACCGCGCTTGCGTCCCCTTTGGGCTAGAGTGCGGCACGCAATTTATCGGAGTGGAGAGTGAAATGGCGGGTAGCGTCAACAAGGTGATCCTCGTCGGCAATCTGGGCCGCGACCCCGAGGTGCGCACCCTGCCTTCCGGCGACCGTGTCGTGTCCTTTTCGCTCGCGACCACGGAATCCTGGCGCGACAAGAACAGCGGCGAGCGCAAGGATCGCACGGAATGGCATAACATATCTATTTTCAACGAAAACCTCGGACGGATCGCGGAGCAATATTGCCGGAAGGGATCGAAGATCTATCTCGAAGGGCAGCTTTCGACACGCGAATATACCGACAAGGACGGCAATCAGCGGAAGGCGACTGATGTCGTATTGCAGCGCTTTCGCGGCGAACTGACTTTGCTTGACAGCAAAGGCGGGCGTGGAGAGGGTGACTACGATTCCCAGAGCGCTGGCGGTCGGGAAAGCGGGGGCAGCTTTGGACGCTCCTCGCCGATGGAACGCTCCGGCGCCGAGAGGCGGCCTGCTCCGGCGGGCGGCGGGCGGCTGTCCGATCAGCTGGACGACGACATCCCGTTTTAGATATTGCTTATAAATGGACTGGCGAGCGTCGGCGATGCAGGCGGAAACCCGCGCGGGAATTGGAGCGGGCCATTGATGTTTTTCAAGCTGGAAGCGTGGAGCAATCCGATACGCCTCCTTTGCGCAATTGCCTTCGCATGCCTGCTGCTTGCTGGACCAAAGCCAGCAATGGCCGAGAGAGGCGCGGCGGTCGCGCCGCCCTCCTTCTGGGATCCGGCGCACAGGCTGCAAAAGCCGGATCTTCATGGCGTCAGACAATTGCGCTTTGTCACGGAAGATGATTACCCCCCTTTCAACTTTGCTTTGCCTGACGGGCAAGTGGCGGGGTTCAATGTGGATCTCGCGCGCGCCATCTGCGAAGAGCTTGAGTTGGCGTGCACAATCCAGCGGCGCCGCTGGGATCTGCTCATCCCCGCTCTCAACGACAACAGCGCCGACGCAGCCATCGCTTCCCTGGCCATAAACGCCGAAAATCGGGCGCTGGTCGATTTTACGGCGCCCTACTACATGACCCCTGGACGCTTTGTGATGCGGAGAGACACCACGCTCGGCGCCGCCACGCCGGAGGCGCTGGAGGACCGGCTGATCGCCGTGGTGTCGGATTCGGCCCATGAGGCCTATCTGAAGGCCTTTTTCCCCAAGTCTCGTCTCGCGCCGTTCGAGAATGCGGCGTTGGCTCGACTAGCCCTCAAGACGGGGCGGGTCAACGCGTTGTTTGGCGACGCGATTTCGTCATCTTTTTGGCTGAATGGGGCCGACTCGGAAGGATGCTGCGCGTTCAAGGGAGGGCCCTACGTCGATGCGCGCTTTTTTGGCGAAGGGGCGGCCATCGCCGTGAAGAAGGGCTCCAAAGCGTTGCGCCTCGCGCTCGATTACGCTCTCGCTCGACTCGCTCGCCGCGGAACTTACGCGGAGCTCTACCTGAAATATTTTCCGATCAGCCCATTCTGAGCTCTCGAAGCGTTATCCACACGATTTATCACGGTCGGTCCGGTTTAACTTGTCTGTCCTAGGGGCATGTTCAAGCGGGAGCCCTCCCGGGTCGGGCGGCTCGTGCGTATCGTATCACAACAGGCCCGCGATTTCTCCGCGAGCGCGGTCTATTGCCGCCGCCAACCGTCGCCAGGCCAACTCCGCTTCTGGACTCTCGGCGCGCGCGGCGGTTTCATAGGCGGCAGCCGCATCCGCAACCATAAAGGCGCCCACCGCGCTCGCCGATCCTTTAAGCGTGTGCGCTAGGTCGCCTCGCCACTTCCCCTCTCCTGCAGCCATGGATGCGCCGAGACGCGTCGAGAATTGTAACGCCTGACGATCAAACAAGGTCAGAAGCTCGCCCTCCAAGGCGCTGTCTCCAAGCGTCTGGCGGGATAAATGAACCAGATCAATCACGGGACCGCTGAAATGTTCCGCAGGCTCCGCGTCCCTGGCCTCGTTGTCTAATTGTTGTGCGGTGGCGTATTTTGCCATGGGTGTCTCCGGGCGAAGGCCTTCTGCGAAACCAACTGGGTCAACCTTGAAGCGCGCCCGTCAAGAAGAACCGGCGGAGCCGGGCGGCGAGCAATAACTTCAAGAGAATCAGTGTTCTTTATCCTGCTCAACCCTTTTCCTGGCGCTTCTGGAACCTTGATTCTATAGCTACATTCGAAAGCGTGAATCGCAAGGGTGAAGACCGCGTTAACGACGTTTATTGTTCGCCGTGGCGCGCAGGTTTCAATTATGACTGAAGGGTTGTAATATTTGGTTAATGTTATTTGACGTCGCGGTGTTGCGACGGGTGTGGGGCAGAGTGCTTGAAGAACTCCGCTCGGAGAGAATGCAATGGCGATAACGGGCAAGATCCAGGATGCGGCCGCCGCGGCTTTGTCCGCGATCGAAGAGGCGTTGGATCTGAACACCGAGGACAGCGCCGCGAAAGCGGCGGACGCTGCAAAGCGCCGCGATGCAGAGAACGCTGGCGCGACGAATATGACCGCCGCGATGAGTGGGGCCGGCTCCGAGAGCAAGCCGCAAAAGCCAGGCGCAGACTCAAGCGCCCCCAAGGACGCTGCAGCCAACCCGACACTAAATCTGCAGCTGCCCCAGCGCGTAAAGCCAGGTGACAAAGAGCCTCGCGAGCAAATTGCGGCGACACGAGCTTTCGAACCTTCCACACAAGCGCCAACGCCCAAGCCCCCCCCGGCGGCCGCGACGCCAAAGCCCGCGCCATCCACCGCGCCTTTGTCCACGCCCGCGCCGGCTTCGCAAAAGCTTCCGCCATTAGAACCCAACACACAGCCAGCCAATGATGATCGTCGAACAATCGGCGAGTTGCGGCAAGCGCTACAAATCGCCCCGAACCGCGCGATCATGGGACTTACCTTCCTGTCTATCGCGGCCTGGGCGGCATTATGGACGCTGTTCATTTATTTCCATCAGGGCGAAATCATCGGCGAAGACCGCTCGTTCCTTGCGCCGAAGCCCATTCTGACGCTTTTGGCGCTTTTCGCGCCAATCGTATTTATATTCGTTACCGGCGTAATGGCGCGCCGCGCGCACGAAATGCGCCTTATCGCGAATGCGATGACTGAAGTCGCCATCAGGCTGATCGAGCCGGAAACCATCGCCACGGAACAGGTTGTCGCGCTCTCGCAGGCAATTCGCCGCGAAGCAGCCTCCATGGGCGACGGAATCGAGCGCGCCTTGTCCCGAGCGGGCGAGCTGGAAGTCATCGTGCGCACCGAGGTCACAAATCTGGAACGCTCCTATTCGGATAATGAACGGCGCATCCGATTGCTTATCGACGAGTTGGCGCGTGAACGCGAAGCCATCATCGTCAATGCCGACAATGCTCGGACCGCGCTGTTTGGCGCCCGCGATTCGTTGTCTCAGGATCTCTCCGCCACTTCCACGCAGATTGCCGAACAGGTCAGTGAAGCGGGGAATCGCGTCGCCACCGCCCTCGGCGCCAAAAGCGAGGAAGTCAAAATCGCGCTGGAGCGCGCTAGCGACGGCATAGAAAAGACATTTGCGGACCAGAGCGCGCAAGTTATCGGAAAATTGACGCTGACTGGCGAGGAGGTCACCCAAAAGATTGGGGCGGCGACGCAGGATGTCGCGGACCGCTTCACCGCCGGCGTCACGGAGGTCGACAGGAAACTGCAGGCGACGAGCGAAACGCTGACCCACGATCTTGGCGTTCGCAGCTCCAATATTCTCGAACGCTTCGATGCGCTGGGAACCCAGCTCACGCAAGGCATAAGCGGCGAAAGCGAGAAGCTTGCCTCCCGGCTCGCCGAGGCCGGCGAACATCTGCATCAGAGCATTGGCGGCGAGAGCGAAACATTTGCGACCCGCATCGCCGAAGCCACTGAACGCCTGGAGCAGACAATCGTCTCCCGCGGTGATGCAATCCAAACATCCCTTACCGATTCGTCGGAGCGTCTATCCGCCCATGTTGCAGCCCATGTAGATGGCGCCAAGGCCATCTTCGAGACTGCGGAAACTCAGCTTGTCAGTTTGCTCGACAACGTCCACCACGCCGCGCGTGAGGAGTTCGAAGCGCGTGGACAAGCCATGCACGAACAATTGGCTGCGGGCCTGACGGAAAGCGCGACCGCTCTGAGCGAACATGCCAGCGCTGTGCAGGAGCGGTTCGCCGCGGTAGCGGGAGAGGCGGTCGCAGCCATAGGAACCCATGGCGATCGGATCACGGAAACATTGGCGGATCGGCTCCGCGAATTCGAGCAGATAGTGCTGGTGGACGGAGCCGACATAGCCAACCGGATCTCCAATCATGGAGCCGTTGTGCAATCGGCGCTTACCGACGGACTCTCGGCTTTCGAAGATACGGTCTTGCGGGCCAGCGGGGATACCGTGACCCGGATCGTCGAACATGGCGATCGTGTCGCCTCGGCTCTGACAGAGGGGCTGAGCGCGTTCGAGGAAGGCTTCGGTCGTCGTGGCGAGGATATCGTGGCGCGCGTTACAGAGCAGGCCGAGCGGGCGGGCGCGCTGATGACGGAGCGAGTAGCGGCTTTCGAGAACATTGTGCTGGAGAAGACCAGTCAAGCGGCCGACCGCCTCGTGGACCATGGCGATCACGTCACTTCAGCTCTCACAGACGGTCTCGTGGCTTTCGAGGATAGTTTCGGCCGCAATGGCGAAGCGATCATTGCACGCGTCGCCGAGCAAAGCGACCGCACGGCGGCTGCGCTCACGGAGCGGCTCGCCGCGTTTGAGGCTACTCTGGCGGAACGGACCGGAGAGGTGTCAAGCGCCGTCACCGAACACGGCGAGCGCGTCGCCTCGACGCTGGCGGAAGGGCTGGCGGCTTTCGAAGAGAACTTTGGACGCCACGGCGAAGAAATCGCTCTACGGGTCTTGCAACGCGGCGACCAGGCCAGCGCGCTGCTGACAGAACGTCTAACCGCGTTCGAGGAGACGGTGACGCATCAAAGCGGGGCGGCGGCCAAGCTTCTCGCCGAGCGCGGTGAACATGTCGCCAGCGCCATATCTCAGGGTTTTGCCAGTGTTGAAGAACATGTCGCCCATCGGAGCGACGAAATAGCCGCCAAGGTCGCCGAGCATAGCCAGCGCGCCAGCGCCGCACTGATCGATGGACTGGCAGCCTTTGAAACAAGCGTGGCGCAACATGGCGAAGGGTTCACGTCCCGGGTTGTTGACCAGAGCGCCAAGATACAGGCGACGCTCGCAGATCAGCTGGCTACCTTCGAGGAAACGGTGGTGCGGGCTAGCAGCGACGCCGCCACGAAGGTGGCGGAGCATGCCGACCAGGTGAGCCTCGCTCTGACAGAGGGACTGGCCGCTTTCGAGGATGGCTTTGGTCGTCACGGCGAGGCTATTGTCTCTCGAGTCGCGGCGTCGGGGGAGCGCGCCACCACCTCCGTTACGGAACGGCTCACGTCATTTGAACAAGCCGTCACCAAGCAAAGCGATGCGATTGCAACCACGTTGCTGGAACGGGAAGAAAGCTCCCGCACTCTGATTGCCGCCCGCCTTTCCGATTTCGAGCAGAAATTGACGCAGGCGTCGGAAGCGGCCGCAAGCAGTGTAAGCGGGCAGGGCGAGCGCGTGAGCGCCGCGCTTGCGGAAGGCCTGACGGCGTTCGAAGACACCGTGCGTCGCCATGGGGATGAAGTGGCGACAAAGGTTGCCGAACACACGATCCGGATCGACGGACTGCTGTCCGAGCGCGTGGCCGCGTTGGGACAAACCGGAGAAAAGCTCTCGGATCTTCTGGAAACGCAACGCAACGACGTTAAGGAGGAACTCGCTTCTCACGGCGAGTCGTTGCGCAGTTCCCTGCAACAGACGGTCACAGAAGCGACAACTGCGCTTGCGGATCATTCCGCGGCAATTCAGGATCGCTTCGCGACAACAGTCGGAGACGCCGTTGTAGCCA
>Ga0182013_10002392_pt1 | contig 24546 bp, 17 predicted proteins | sample 612S2MmetaG_FD_120487 | JGI IMG/M metagenome (GOLD analysis project Ga0182013, IMG submission 120487) | Permafrost microbial communities from Stordalen Mire, Sweden - 612S2M metaG | ecosystem: Environmental > Terrestrial > Soil > Wetlands > Permafrost | place: Sweden: Stordalen | collected...
AATAAGACCCGCCTTTCCAGCCGAGTATCCTGCCTGGCCCGGATTGCCGTCTGTGGCGGCGATCGAAGTGATATTCACCACTTTCCGCATCACCAATTGCGACGCCGCAATCTCTTTCTTCGCAGTTTCGCGGATGTATCCGGAGGCTGCACGGAGAATGCGAAATGGCGTTACGAGATGGATTTCAAGCATCGCCTGGAATTGTTCGTCTGTCGTCTTTTGAATGACATTGTCCCAACTGTATCCGGCATTGTTCACAATGATGTCGATCGCGCCGAATTCAGCCAGCGTCGCCTGCACGATCATCTCGGGAACCGAAGGATCGGTCAAATCTCCGGTTACGTGGCTCAGTTGATCGGATCGACCCAGCTCTTCTTCCGATTCCAGCAGCATGTTCTCATCCAGGTCGTTGATCATCACGGTAGCTCCGGCGCCGACCAGGCGCTTGGCGATCGCTCTGCCGATGCCTCGTCCGGCCCCCGTCACGAGCGCTGTCTTTCCTTCCAAAGTGAACGGCATTGCGGGCATCATTTCGGTCCCACTCGCACTTCCCGCGAACTCCATTTGAAGACCTCCTATCGCAACTTACTGTCGCATTGCAGCATGATAATGCTGCAGTGCACAAAAGTACAGATGGACTTGCCATTAAATTTGTTGCCTTCCGAGGGCTCGGAAGAAACCCGGGCGTGGAGGCATTACCACACGCATGTGTCGTGGCCCTCCTCATGCGGTTCGTTCCTCTTCAAATGTAGTCTTGCTCGAACAGCCTCAATCAAGAATGAAAGATCCCCATAGAAGCAGAAGTCGGGATCGGGTGGAGTGTTTGTTTCCAGCGACTTTGTCACTGCACCGTGTGACCGGTTGGCGACTCACGAGCGAAAGGAGTTCATGTTATGACGAACCGTGAAGTTGTCGTTCTGAGCGCTGTCCGAACGCCGATTGGTAAGTTTGGGGGCGCCCTCAAGGATATTCCTCCCAGCGATCTTGCAGCGGGCGTTGTGCGCGAAGGTGTGAAGCGCTCCGGATTGACTCCTGCCGATATCGGCAACGTCGTATTCGGAAATGTAATCCACACCGAGGCAAAAGACATGTATATCTCCCGCGTTGCCGCGATGATGGGAGGATTGCCCGCGGAGACTCCGGCGCTGAGTCTGAACCGCCTGTGCGGCAGCGGACTGCAGGCAATCGTGACAGCAGCCGGGATGATTCTGCATGGAGATGCCGACACCGCAATTGCCGGAGGCGTGGAATCCATGAGCAGAGCCCCCTATTGGATGAGTTCCCTGCGGTGGGGGGCGCGGATGAACAATGCGATGGCGGTTGATGTGCTCGTGGCCGCGCTGACCGACCCTTTCGACGAAGTCCACATGGGAGTGACGGCGGAGAACGTTGCACGCAAATGGGGTATAACCCGTGAGGACCAGGATGAACTGGCCGTAGAAAGTCACCATCGCGCTTTGTGCGCCATCGAGGCGGGCCGATTCAAGGAACAGATTGTGCCCGTTGAACTCAAGAGCAAGAAAGGTACCACCATTTTCGATACCGATGAATCGCCACGCGCCGACGCGACGATGGAAAACCTGGCCAAACTCAAGCCTGCTTTCGACAAGGACGGCACAATAACGGCTGGCAACGCGTCCAGCGTCAATGACGGCGCCGCCGCGGTAGTTCTGATGGAGAAGCAAGCCGCAGAGGACCGGGGCCTGAAGCCGGTTGCAAAGCTCATTGACTATGCCGTGACGGGAGTCGAACCAGGGATCATGGGAATCGGACCTGTGTCGGCGGTCAGGAGGCTTTACGAGCGAACCGGCCTGAGCAACGACGACATCGACGTTTTTGAAGCCAACGAAGCTTTCGCCGCGCAGGTTCTGGCGGTTCGACGCGAACTGGATCTTCCGCCGGAGAAGACCAACCCGAACGGCAGCGGAATCTCTCTGGGCCACCCGCTCGGAGCAACCGGAACAATCTTGGCGGTGAAGGCCTTGCATGAATTGCACCGGATCGGCGGTAAATACGCGCTCGTAACGATGTGCATTGGCGGCGGACAAGGCATCGCAGCCATTTTTCAATCGATGAACTAGCGAGGAAGTGAGGAAAGGAGCATTCATATGGCAACAGCAGTTCTAGTTGACGTGCTAGTACCGGCTCCTAAGTCCCTGGCCGGTAAAGTCGCTTTCGTAACGGGTGGATCGCGGGGCATAGGTCGCGCGATCGCAATGGAACTCGCCAGCCGCGGCGCTAAGGTCGCCATCAATTGCCGCTCGAGCATTCTCGGAGCCGAGGAAGTGAGAGATGAAATTGAACACAACGGCGGCTCCAGTGAAATCTTTCAAGGCGACATTTCAAGCAGCGTCGGAGCTCGAAGCGTGGTTCGCGAAGTGCTCGACGCTTACCAGAAGATCGACATCCTCGTAAATAACGCGGGCATCACTCGCGATAGAAGCATCCGCAAAATGACCGATGACGACTGGACCGAAGTGATCGACACCAATCTCAATGGCGCTTTCTACTGCACCAGCGCGGCGATCCCGTCAATGATCGAACAAAAGTACGGCCGCATAGTCAGCGTGGCTTCCTATGTCGGTCAGGCCGGCAACTTCGGCCAGGCAAACTATGCGGCCAGTAAGGGAGGCCTTATCGCGTTCACCAAGGTCCTCGCCCTGGAGTTAGCAAAGTTCAACATCACTGCAAACGTCGTGTCCCCGGGCTTTACCGCCACGGAAATGACAAACCTCATACCGATGGACCGCCTGGAACAGATCAAGGAAAAAATCCCCCTGCGCCGCCTGGCACTGACGGATGAGGTCGCTAAGGCGGTCGCGTTTCTTATCTGCGATGGCGACTACATCACCGGTCAACAGATCAATGTCAACGGTGGTGCCTACATGTAGGCGCCCGGGACCGATCACTGGGAGCGGGACGCAAGCCAACCGTCGATGTGGGGCCACGTTTGCTTATGTGCGCCGCTCCCAGCCATGATCCCGATATGGCCGCCGGGCACGCGGTAGATCTCCTTGTCGGCGCTGCTGATTTTACCCAGGATCGCTTCAGACTGGCAGGGCGGCGTAATGTGATCGCCTTCGGCAATGACCGTGAGCAAGTTTGCCTTGAGACGTTTGAGATCGACAAGTTCTCCGCGAATCGTCAATTCGCCCTTCATCAGGCGGTTGTTTCGGTAGAAATCCACGATGAGTTGCCGGTAAGCGCCGCCGGCCATAGGAAAGATGTCCGTAACCCACGTGTTCATAGCGTGCCACGACTCCACAGCACGTGGATTGTCAAGGTTGTCCCATAGCTTGTAATAGTTAGTAAAGTAGTTTTCGATCGGCTTCAGTGCCTTTGCTCCGTAGTCGATCATCTCGCCCGGCATATTGCCGAATGTGTCGAGCACCCTGTCGATGTTGAAATACTTCTCATCGGTCCACCGCGCGAACGTCAACCCCTGCTTGTTCGAGAAGTCGAGCGGTGCGGTGAGCAGCAGCAGGTTACGCAATCCATCGTCAGGCCGCAGCGATGCGTAAATGGTGGTCAGAATCGCCCCGATGCACCAACCCAACATGCTGAACTCCTTCGATCCCGAAATGGCCTTCACCTTGCGAACTGCCCTTGGGATGTAGTCCAGCGTATAGTCATCGAATTTGAGATTCTTGTCTTCAGGGCCCGGGATCCCCCAATCGAGAAGATAGACATCGTAGCCCTTGTTCACCATGAATTCAACGAAGCTGTGGCCGGGACGAAGATCCATAATTGTCGGTCGATTCATTAGGGCGAAGATCAGCAGCAAAGGTACCCGGTGACGTCGCTCGGCTGGAACGACAGGGACATAACGATAAAGCTTTGCTTTGTTAAGAGTCCATACGACGTCCTTTGGCGTTTGGGCGATTGCCGCCTTGGTCGTCATCAATCTGCTCAATGTTTTCAGTTTCTGGTCGACGACCGACCAGCGGACAGGAGATTCTGCCTCCTGAATCATAATCGACCTCTAGATCTTTCTTGTGTCCGCCTGATGCGTCGATTTCGCTTCGACCGCGATGTGCCTTTTGGCGGCAGCAGAGACCGAAACAGCCGCCGGCTGGCTTGATGACAATTCAATGAGCCTATCCAGCTTGGCGTCAAGATCATCCAACCTCATTTCGAGGTTGGTGAAGCGCTCGGCCAACCCGGCCACCTGTTGTCTCGATGGCATCGAGGACTGCTCGAGGGCCATCGCCATCACCTTGTCAAAAGCTTCGCGGAAGGGGGCCGAAAGCGTAAGACAACTATCAAGCATCGCTCCGGTTGCCTGCGCATACTCTTCGCTATTTACCGCCTTAATCATTACCTTTGACATGCCGTCGAGATAGGCGTCCCGCATCTCCCGAAACGATTCGAACGGATCCACCGTGGTGTCGGTTTCTTTTGCTGCAGCCATGTTCAAACCCCCAATTGCCGTGCACAAAAAGGATAAACCTCAGCGGGGCGGAAATGTTCTTCAGCGCAACTCGCCATGCACCCTGAGAGCGCCCTCCGCCCCGCCCGTGGCCGTCACATCTCAAATCAGTGCAGGGTCGGTCCCTTGAGTACGTCGAGGAGTTCCTTTTGCGCGTCCACAACAACATCAATTCCCCGCTGCATCGTATCAGCTGCCTTCCCAACAGGAGTGCCGGCAATGCCCAGCTGCTGCTTGGCGGCTTCGAAAGCTACCTTTGCCTGCTTTGCGGAATAGTCGATCGCTGTCTTCTGCGCCGCGATTGAATGCTCAACGGCTTCCTGGACGCGGGTCTTGCCCTCTTCCATGGCGTCTGTCGCTTTTCCTTTGCGTTCTTTAACCAGGCCGGCAAGCGCGTGCGTCTGCTCAACCACCAGATCGATCGCGCCTTTCTGTGTGTCTGCATAGCGCTCGAATGCCGTTGTCGCCAAGTCGAGCATCAGAACGCCCGGCGCAGCCACGATATGTTTCTTCCAGGTATTCACCATGTCAGCATTGTGCTGTACGGCAAATTCCAACCCCTTTTTCTGGATCTCCGCCAACCGTTCAATACCGCTGGTGTAGAGTTGGGTCATCGACTCCATGACGTCGAGCTGTTCGCCTGCGGCAGCATTCACCTGTCCACCAGGCCCTTTTTCCTGAGTGTCCATAATCTTTCTCCATCCTGCGCCTGTGCGCTGCGTTTTGTGCTGCACTGCAGCATGGTTCTATGCTGCGCCTGTTCTTGCAGCGTGTCAAGGGGTAAAATCAGAAAATTATGGCGATGAAGACGGTGGTGATTAAAAAATACGAGAACCGCCGCCTCTACGACACCACGAACAGCCGTTATGTGAATCTCGAAGAGGTGGCACAGCTCCTCCAGCAGGGGAATGACATTCAAGTGCTTGATGCGGCCACTGGCGAGGACATCACAAGGCTCATCCTTACGCAAATCATTGTTGAAGACGCAAAGACGCCGGACTCCAGCTTTCCTCTCGACCTCCTGAGACAGATGGTGATTACGACCGGGCGCGCCAGCCAGGAAAGCGCGCTGAAGTACATGAAGTCGATGCTCGATATCTATCAGGACACCTATCGAGCGATGCCGAATCCTCTCAATCCCTTCGACTTCATACAGGCTCCTCGCGCCAGCCAGAAGAACCCTGACGATCCAAGGCGCTCTCCAGCTGAAAACGCTGCCCCGAAAACCCGCGGAAAAGTCGACGAACCCGGGGAAACTGAAGAAGTGAAAGACCTCAAGGGCAGGCTGTCGGAGCTGGAAAAGCTGGTTTCAACACTGCTCGATGAAAAACCTGCTCAAGCCAGGGGCAAGACAACCCCGCGACGGAGATCGTCCCCGCCGAAATAACTGAATCGGTTACGTGTTAGTTTCGCGAAAGGTAATGCCAATCGGTCGTCGCTTGGGTTCTTGATTTTCCCAATTCTATGCATGGGCACTCCACGCGGTCCCGGCTCCTCGTTTATGATCTCTGGCCACCAGCCTCTCTTCCCGCAGCACTGCGACTGAAAATGTGCCCTCCAGACACTGGAAGACGAGGCGCTCCCTGATCCCTGCCCTGCAGACCCGCAGATTGTGGTCGGCTCCGTGCACGACAGAGGGCATGGACAACCTGAGCCCGCCCGCCAGGACACACTTTAGATTGCCCCCGATCATGTTGGCCAGTTCGCCAAGCACATCCCGCACGACTTCATCCACAATCTCTGACTTCTTCATCGAAAGAAAGCGGGCTGCGAAAGCACATGCCTGCTTGTGGCCGCACTCCAGCGCAAGCACTCCGGGCCATTTGCCAGCCAATTGGATAGTCGCTCTCAACTGATCCTGGCTGGGGAACCAGGGACGCTTGCATTCACTCACTTCCAGGCACATCATGGTCTTGAACACGGACTCCACGATTTGTGCCAGTTCGCCAAGATGTATTTCAATGGTCGATTCGGTCGGCATGGGTGTCCTCTCACCGTGCGGCGTACACAGTTGCATTTCCCACTGTCAGTTTTTCGAAACACTCCTCGACTCCGAATGCAGTCTCAGTGCCTCCCAGCAGCAGCCAGCCGCCTCGGAACATGGTGCCGTGGAGCTCTTTCAAGATGTTCTTCTTTGTTTTTGCGTCAAAATAGATCATGACATTACGACAGAAAACCAGATCGAAGGGTCCAAGGGCGCGCATGCTTTTGCGTAAGTCGATGGTTTCAAAATGTACCATTTGGCGTACCCGGTCGCTCAACTGCCATTCGGTGCCGGAGCGGCCAAAATACTTGACGAGGAGGGTTGCCGGCAGACCCCTGTTCACATCGATCTGCTGGTACTTGCCGGATTGGGCGCGTTCGACAACCGGAGAGGAAAAGTCGGTACCGAGAATCTGAATGTTCCAATCGCCCAACCCAGCCTCTATGAGAAGCATGGCCAGGCTGTACGCTTCCTGTCCAGTCGAGGACGCAGCCGACCAGAACCGCAACTTCCTGGTGTCTCGTCGATCTTCGATCAGCCGCGGCAATAGAACAGTCCGTATAGCATCGTAGTGGGAAGGATCGCGGAAGAAGTAGGTCTCGTTCGTCGTCATGGCTTCCGCCACCCGGTGACAAACCTCCGGCTGGGTAGAGGACTGGATGAATGCGCACAAAGCGTCGATGGATTCCAAGCCGAGTTCCCTGACAATTGGTGAGAGGCGGCTTTCGAAGAGGTAGTGCTTATCCCCTTCAAGCACGATACCCGCATGAGTGTAGACGTGCTCCTGGAGAAACTTGTAATTCTTCGGATTGATCATCGCAGTTGAGGCTTGGCTAGACATCCGTCTTCTCCCTCAAATCCGATCCACTCTGCGCATGATCTCCTGTACGATCTCGTCGAGTGGCAGCACACGGTCGGCAAGGCCGGCATTCACCACGGCGCCAGGCATCCCCCATACAACACTTGAAGCCTCGTCCTGCGCGAGGATGCTTGCCCCATGTGCCTTGAGGATCTCCACCCCGCGCAACCCATCGTGTCCCATGCCAGTCAATATGACGGCGAGGACTGCACCGCCATACACCTCGGCGACCGACGAAAAAAGCGCATCTACGGCGGGACGGCAAAAGTTCTGCAGCGGTGATTGATCCAACTGGACGTACACTTCGCCACCGTCGCCAGCCACCTTCATATGAAAGTCTCCGGCGGCAATTAAAATCTTGCCGGCATCCACTCGGTCGCCTTGGCTCGCCTCTTTGACTGGCAACAGGCATGAGGAGTTAAGACGCTCGGCGAGGAACCGCGTGAAGAGAGGCGGCATGTGCTGAACGACCAGAATCGGCAATGAAAACCCGGCCGTTAACTTCGGCAAGATCGCGCCCAGAGCGGTCGGCCCCCCCGTGGAGACGCCAATCGCTACGACTCTAGGCCGCACTTTCGTGCCCAGCGGGATTGGCTTGCTGCGCCAGAGCGGCGCGGCCACCTGAACCCGGGCCGGTTCCGGTTTCTCCGCGGCGCGGCCTCGTCCCGGCAGAACGAAGAACTGTTTAATCTTCGGAATAAGTTCTTCCCGCAGACGCGCCATGGAGTGGTCAAGCGACCCTTCGTTGGAAACTTTGGTCACATAGTCGCCGGCGCCGAGAGTTAACGCTTCCAGGGTAGTCGCCGCTCCGCGCTCGGTGAGCGTGCTGAACATAATGACCCGGAGATGCGAATAGTCGCGCCGGACACGCCGCAACGTTTCCAGACCATCCATCTCCGGCATCTCGATATCCAGCGTGAGAACGTCGGGATTGTACTGCGGTATCCGTTGCAATGCGATCGAGCCGTTGGCTGCCACCCCCACAACCTCTATCTCCGGATCCTGCTCAAGGGCAAGGGTGATTAGACGGCGGATCACCACCGAGTCGTCCACCACAAGCACGCGAATCCGCTCTCCCGGTTGAAGTGTTCGCCTGTTCACTGTGGGCACGTCGCTATCCTCACGGATGGATTCCCGCAAGTTGAAGTTTCTCAACGAGAATGTCTTGAGTAAACGGCTTCATCACATACTCGTTGGCGCCAGCCTCCATGGCTTCCGCGATCTGTTCGATTTCGGTCTCGGTAGTCACCATGACCACCGCCAGCGAAGAGAGTGCGGGATTCCGACGCAACCTCTTCAGCAGATCCAGGCCGCTGATCTCCGGCATGTTCCAATCCGCCAGGACCAGCTTTACCCCGCTGTTCTCGGCTTCGACCGCTTCCAGAGCCTCTCTGCCGTTGGCGGCCTCCTGGACCTCATACCCGAGTTGCTTCAGGGTCCTCACAAGGATCATCCGAACGGCTCTCGAGTCGTCCGCCACAAGTGCTTTAGTCACCGTCCCTCCCCGCAATCGTTTGTTGAAAAGTCGGGCGCGGCCTGGCGCATGGAATGCATCGAACAGGCCGCCTCCGTGAGAGTCGATTCGATCAGAATGTGAACCTCGAAATGACTTTTTGCAGCTCGGCCGCCATGCGGCTCAACTCTTGCGAAGCCTTCTGCGTATCGCTTGCCCCCTGCGTGGTGTTCTTTGCCGCCAGGGCCACGCCACCAATGTTCTTGGCAATGTCGCCTACCCCTGTGGCTGCTTCGGTTACGCTGTGGCCTATCTCATTGGTCGTCGCCGTCTGCTCCTCGACTGCCGAAGCGATGCTATTGGAGATGTCGTTGATCTGGTTAATGATCGTGCTAATCTCCTCGATCGCCGTGACTGCCCCCTTCGTGTCGCCCTGGATCGCCTCGATCTTCCGGCCGATATCTTCGGTTGCCTTCGCTGTTTGCTTGGCAAGTTCCTTAACCTCGTTGGCCACAACCGCGAAGCCTTTGCCTGCTTCGCCCGCGCGCGCGGCTTCAATGGTGGCATTGAGCGCCAGCAGATTGGTTTGCTGCGCGATCGAAGTAATCACCTTGATCACGTTGCCGATCTCCTGGCTGGACTCGCCCAGCTTCTTGACCGTCACATTGGTGGAGTGCGCCACGTTGACCGCGTTCTTGGCCACCCTGGCCGATTCATTGGCGTTCTTGGCAATCTCGCGGATCGAGGCCTGCATCTCCTCAGAGGCAGAAGCCACCGAGGCGACATTCGCCGAGACCTGCTCGCTGGCTGCCGACACCACGTTGGCCTGCGTCGCGGTTTCCTCCGCATTGGCCGCCATCTGCTGGCTGACAGCGGTCAGCTCCTCCGACGAGGATGCCAACGTCGCGGCGCTCTGCGCGGTGACCTTGAGGGGCTCAACAACCATCTCGAGGGTCTTGTTGATCCCCTCGACGATTTTGCGGTAATCGCCCTTGTGCCTGGCGGCGTCGGCGCGAGTGCCAAGCTTGCCTCCGGCTGCTGCTTTCACCAACTCCTCGGTGTCGGCAATCAGAGCCACGATGTTGGCCTTCAGCAGAAGCAGCCACTCATGAATCTGGTCCTGATCGGAGGCCTTAACCATCGTGCTCGACATGTCGCCATTGGCGACCTTGGTGATATAGGCAATCAGGTCGGTCAACCAGCCATGTACGCCGTTGATGGAGTCCTTCATCTTGGCGTGGTCACCCTTGCACGCGATCTCGACCTTCTCACGCAGGTTGCCTCCGCGGATCATCGTGAGCACGCGGTTGCCTTCCCCGATGGGCAGCAGGATGGCGTCCAGCATTTCGTTCACGCCCTTCACGATGCCCGCGTAGGCGCCCTGGAACTGGTCGGACTTGCCGCGTTCCGAGAGTTGCCCTTCGCGCGATGCCTGCGTCAGCCTTCCCAACTCCTTCGCCAGTCCTTGCAGCACTGCGGTCACGTCGACCAGGCTGTCGTTGATCTGAGCGAACTGAGTCTTCACTTCGGCGGTGTATTTGTCGGCGTCCGCCTGCTTGAGATTCACATTCAGGTCGCCATTGGCAATCTGAACCAGGTTGGAGGCCAGTCGGGCTACTTCGGTATTGGTGTAGTTCTTCGCCCGCACGATGGAGGTGAGGTCCTGGACCACTTCTACGAAGCCGATGTGCTCGCCTTTGATGTTCATCAGCTTTGAGGATTGCTGTTTGCAGTTTTGTCCATTCCAGTCGAAATAGGTTTCCCCGTTTCCCTTTGCCAGCTGCACGAGACCGCAATTCTCCGTCTTACAGATACTGGCATTTGCCGAGGAGCATGGCATGCCCGGCGCGTCCTTCCGGCTGCGGATCGTCCCGTTGTCGACCATCAGCTTTTCGAACGCCTTGTTTAGAAAGACCCACTTCATATCCTTGTCAAGCACGTGAATTGGGAACGGAACGGCATCGAGAATCGACTCGTACCAGTTGACCTTGTCGACCACAATATCCAGCGTAGCGTTGAAGTCTTCGATGACTTTGCGGTACTCGCCTTGGTGCTTGCTGGCGTCGGCGCGTGTTGCGAGCTTGTCTTCGATTGCCGCCTTGGACAGGAGGGCGGCGTCTGCCAGCATGGCATTTAACGCCTGCTTCTGCAGTGTGATATCAGTGCAGTAGTTGATGACCTTGAAAGGCTTGCCGTTCGCGTCGAGAATCGGGTTATAGGTAGCTTCAATCCAGAACTCCTTACCGTTTTTGCCGAGGCGCCGCGTCTCCGCCGTCTGACACTCGCCGCGGTTCAAGGCCGCCCAGAACTCTCTATACTCGCTGCTCTGCCTGTAGGACTCATCGACAAACATACTGTGGTGCCGGCCTTTGATTTCATCGAGAGTGCACGCCAGGATTCTAAGGGCATTTTCGTTGGCATCGAGGACTCTTCCCTCCATGGAGTACTCGACGACAGCCTCCGATTTGCGGATGGCGGCAACCTGCCCGGCGTAATCGGCAAACAACTCCTTGGCCACTGCGCCACGCTGGGCGCCGTCTCCATTCCGGGTTGAGATTATTTCATGATCCGGGCGATCCAACACGGCAGCGCCAGTGAACGAGTTGCGGCCCGAGCGCCCTCCCCGGCTTGAACTCGAATGTTTTTCCATTGTCCTTGCTCCTTTGCATTCTTGCGTTGTTATTTCGCCGCCACCGGCGATTGATTCGCTATCGGCTCCCGCCTTTTTCCTGACAGGTTCGAGCTTTGCCAGCGCTACGCCGTCCCTCCGACGGCGAGATCCACCGTTCGCTCCGTATCGAGCACGAGCAACAGCCGGTCCTTCAGCTTGTAGACTCCACGGATGATGTCCCGCGCCGCTGGATCGAGGTTCTCCGGGGGCCGCTCGTAGGTGGCCGCATCCACATCCAGCACGTCTCCGATCTCATCGACCAGCAAACTCACGGCGCCCTCATCGGTGCGGATCACAACGTTCGTCGGCATCTGGTCACCGGCGCGAGGCGGCAATCGGAGCCGCCGCCGCAGATCGATTGCGGTAACAATCTGTCCACGCAGGTTGATCAGCCCCTCGATGACCTCCGGAGCTTTCGGTACATGGGTCATCTGCTGGAAACGCAATACTTCCTGAACGCGAAGAACGTCCACGCCGAAGAACAGGTCAGCTACAAAGAATGTTGAAAGCTGTCCACTGGTCTGGGCAAGGTCGGATTTCAGGGTCGCGATTTCGCTCGTCATTGGTTATCTCTCCTCTGCCGCGCAGGCCAGTTCCGTCTCGGCGAAAGCCGCTGCCGCCGCAGGAGCGGCCTGCGCCGATGCCAGCCGCGCCACCGCTTCCAGCAGGGCCTCTCGGTCGAACTTATCCTGACAGCCCTGGAAAGTAGCCGCCTGGGCGGCGAATGACTTGATTTGTCCAACCGAATCAGCCAGCGCCAGGACCGGAATTCGTTGCAACTCCGGCCGCATTCGCATGGCAGCGCAAAGAGACGCAGCACCTTTGGGTGGAAGATCCAGCGCCGCAACCACGACATCTGCCGGCTGCTGCTCCATCCCGCGAATCGCCTCGTCCAAATTAGCGGCCTCCAAGACCCGGTAACCAGCCGTGTCCAGTGAACTGCGGATGAGGCCTCGCGAGAACGCCGATGCTTCAGCGACGAGGATGGTCTTGCCAATCCCCGACCCGCCTCCACCCTGGAACCAGCCCTCGGTGGCCGTGTGAATGACTTCGTTGAGATCCAGAAAATCCGTGACTCGCTTGCTGATCACCGCCGAACCGAGCAGGCCCTTACGGCTCGATCTTTGACGCACCGCGACGGCCTCTTCGGCCACATCCAATATCTGGTCAACCACCACTCCCACACTACGGTCGCCGTCTTTGAAGACCACCACCTGGACCGGATCGAACGTCTGCTCCTGGTCAGGCGCGTTCGGCTCGAGCAGCTTCCGCAGAGAGACCAGGGGAAGAATACGATTCCGGTACTGGACCACCTGGCTTCCACCCGCGAACTCGATGCTGTCGCGGGGAAACTCCTCGAGCCTGGCGACGAGAGAGAGTGGAACGGCCAGACGCTCGAAGGAACCGGCCCGGAACAGGAGCAGACGCTGGTGGTCAACGCTCGCCTGTGACTTCTGTTCCGCAACCGCGCGCGCCGGCTCTCGGGATTCGGCCAGCACCCCGGAGCGCTGACCGATGCCGAGCACATCGAGGATAAGGGCCACCCGGCCGTCGCCCATGATGGTCGCGCCGGCGTATTCTGTAAGCCCTTTCAACTGCTTTCCCAGAGGCTTGACCACGATCTCTTGGGTGTCATTGATGCCGTCTACCACCAGTCCAAATTGCCGATCCTCTGCTTGGAGAACCACAATGCTGACCGCGTCGGCCCGTTCGGCCGATTTCAGATCCAAAACCTGATTCAGATAAGCAATGGGCAGCAGACTGCCGCGCCGGCGATAAACCGGTGTTCCGTGCACCTGCTCGATGTGCTTTTCCGTGCAATCTCCCTCCAGGCGAATCAGCTCAAGCAAACTAACTTGGGGAATGACGAACCGCTCCCCTCCGCTTGTAATCACTAAGCCGGGAATGATCGCCAAAGTAAGGGGGATTTTTAACTTGACCGTTGAGCCCTCGCCCGGTCGGCTAAAAACGTCGACGACGCCGCCGATCTTCTCGATATTGGACTTCACCACATCCATGCCGACGCCGCGTCCTGAAACATTTGTCACCGTTTTCGCCGTCGAGAAGCCGGGCAGGAAAACCAGGTTCAGCGCCTCGCGATCGCTCAGTTTTTCCGCCTGTTCGGGCCGCAGAAGTCCCTTTTCCACTGCCTTTTGTTTGACACGCGCGACGTCAATCCCCGCCCCGTCATCGCCAATCTCGATGTTGACTTGCCCGCCTTCGTGATAGGCGCGAAGTGTAAGTCTGCCCTCTGGCGATTTGCCGGCGCGCGCCCTCGCCTCCGGAGGTTCGACGCCGTGATCGCACGAGTTGCGAACCAGGTGCACGAGCGGATCTTTGATCGCCTCGATGATGGTCCGGTCTAGTTCAGTGTCGGCACCGTCCATCTCCAGCCGGATCTGCTTCCCAAGGGACACTGCCATGTCGCGTACAACGCGCGGTAGCTTGTTCCAGACCATACCGATGGGTTGCATACGAGTCTTCATGACGCCCTCTTGCAGTTCGGTCGTGATCAGGTTCAGGCGCTGCGAAGTAGTGTTCAGCGCAGCATCTTCCCGCTCGGTGTTGAATTGGAGAATCTGGTTACGGGTAAGCACGAGTTCCCCGACCAGGTCCATCAGCTTGTCCAAGAGCCCCACACCCACCCGGATATTTGCATCGGCCACGGCGGACGACTTCACGGCGTTTTCTTCGGGTTTCGGCCCCTCGGGAATCTCGGAGGAGCCATTCACGCCTTGCGGTTCCTTTGCCAGAGCGGACGCCGAAGCAGTGCCGCGCGGGTTCTCGACATCCGTCGGCGACTGCGCCGCGAGGCGGAGGCGTTCAGCGATATCTTCAAAGCGGTCCGTCCCTTCTTCCCCGCTCGCCTCGATGGAGGCCAACACCTTCCGCGTGGCGTCGACGGTTTCAAGGACCAGCGATATGAGCGATGGCGTGAGTTTTCGCCTGCCATCGCGTAACTGGCTTAGAAGAGTTTCGGCCTCATGGGTAATCCGCTCCAGAGTCGAAAACGCAAAGAAGCCGCAAGTGCCTTTGATGGTGTGAATGGTGCGGAAGATACTGGCCAGCAATGCAATGTCCTGCGGGCGTTTCTCCAGTTCAACGAGTTCCTGATCCAGGCGCGAGAGATTCTCATGACTCTCGACTAGGAATTCACGAATCACATCCTGATCTTGCATGCGGGTATACTCCACGGAGTCGAATGCGGGTTCTTGGCAGATTTCTTGGCCGGTTAATGCACAGCTTCTGCATACCGGTCGGCATTATCCAGCCTTGGAAGAGTTGACACACTGGACGTGATCACTTTATCGGCCACGGGATGAGAGCTTTAGATTATTGTTCTTTAATCTTCAAAGTCATTGCATTGAGCGCTCGCCGCTGTTCATCAGTTTTCGGTGTGTCTGTCGCGTGGGTAAGCCATGGGGAGACGGAATTTCAGAAAAGACAGTCTGCCATGTTGTCAAGAAGACCACCGCGAGCATGAACATTCCGCAACTCGAGCCACATGACCTCCAGAGGTCATGCGCCCGCCTCTGCCATGATTCCGGAGGCGAGCTCGACCAGATTCAGTTTCTCCTCGGGCATGTCTCTGTGCAAACCACCGAACGCTACATGGGCAGCAGGCAGCGTTTGAAAGCGGCGGTAAACGACAGACTTGGTATCGGACCCGGGTGAGTTGGCGATTCAGCACCAGTACGTGCAGCCGACTGCACGGCCAGTTAACAAGAAGGGGTTTTTCAGGACCGATATAGTCGTCGTCATGCAAAGTGCGCTGATGCGTGCTTTGGCCCTGTGCGCAACAGTTGACATTTTCGGGTCAGGGCAGTACGCTCGCCCGTGATTGAGTGAATGGCGGTCCGCCCATTGCGATCAGGCAGCATTGGAAAAGCTGAATCATGCGTTGAGACGATCCAGCTTCTCCGAGAAATAGCTCCGCCAACTGTCGGGCAATGCTTCCGATTCCATAGCGCGTCGAACCTGACGAATATCTTCGGGGCGATATTCCTTCGCTACGTACAGCCGGGTGATCTCGGAGATGGGGACAGAATCTGGCTCATGGCTGAGCAGGATCAGGTCGTCCCCCGCGCCAACGTCGCCTTCGCGGGTGACGGCCAGATAAAAACCTGTGCGCCCGCTCTTGAGAAAGCGCTTGACCATATCGTCCAACCCGAATCGGATTCCGAGTTTGTAACATGGAAGCCTTGGTTGAGTGACCATGACTTCCGCAGAGCCCACTGAAAAACGGTCGCCAACATGGATTGATTCCTCAGCCAGACCTTCCCTAATCAAGCCGTCGACCGAGAAGTTCTCTCCAAAGGAACCATATGGCATCGAATGGCCTGACAGTTCTGTTTGCCAATAGCCGTAGTACTCGATGGGGTAGCAGTAGACAGCCTTATATTTCCCGCCATGCACGGTGAGATCCGATTGCCGGTCACCGTCGAGATTCAGTGTTCGCAGGGCGACTCGAACCTCAACGGGTTCCTTATATATCGATGTCGTGACGCTTTGTCCATGCCAACGGACTTCTCGAGGCAACCCGCAGTTCAATGAGACGAGTTTCATGACCCTCCTTCGCTTGCTCAGGCAGCACCTCGTACAGCCGGTACCTGTAATTCCAAGCTATCAGCTGGCTGGCGCTTCCGCTCGGAACGCAAAGAGCGCGAGGGCACCAACTCCGAGTTCGGCACACGCGAAGACGGTTATGACAATACCAAAGCCACGGACCGTCAACCGGCGAAATACCGGTGCGCCGATTGCCATTCCAGAAAATTGGCAAAGGTCGAGACGGTCATCTCGGCACCCATTGAGGATGGCTGCCAAAGAGTCCTCCAAGAAAGCCAAGCTGATAAACCAGGAACGAGCCGAAGCACAGGCTGGCCATGCCTGAGACTGCGCCAAGATACTGGCCCAGGTTAGCGAAGCGATTCCCGGCGTAGGTAAGCGGAATGGCCATCGCGGTAGTCATGCACATCATTCCGATCATGGTTCCAGCCCCAAAAATGAGCAGATAGCCGGTCGCCCAGACAGGGTTGTGAATGGTGGAGAGGACCAGGAGCGCGACGGCCGCGGAGCCGGCGAGCCCGTGAATAAGACCGATGACCAAGGGTCTCAGACATTGATACCAGCCGAATCGGCCAATCGAGTTGTCGATCCATCTCTCCGTTCTCGTTCTGCAGTTGTTTGGCTCTGCGGGGATGGTCAAGTCAGCTCGCGCGGGAATTACCGGTGTGAAGTAGCTTGTCATCTTCTGCATGACGCCAGTTAGGTTGAGAACGCCGAGCAGAACGAGCATGATGGCCACACTGAACTCCATGGATAGGCCCAGGCGAGGTGGAATCTCGACCCCGAACAGGATGATCAACGAGCCAACGATGAAGATTGTGATGGTGTGGCCCAATCCCCACACGGATCCGATGAATGCGGCGCTGCGAATGCTCTTCTGCTTGCTGACAATCGTGGAAACAGCAACCACGTGATCGGCGTCGGTAGAATGCCGCATTCCAAGGATCAGCCCCAGAGTGGTTACGAACAGGATCGGGCCAAGTCTTTCCTTGGAGACCAGGTTCACATCGAGGTGCATGGAGGAGAAGGCTTGCACTGTGAGGATCAGTCCAAGCACGGTGATGAATGCGGCCGACGCGACAGGGAGCCAGCGCCTGGTGAGCGGGCCATCGATCTGAAGGTGAGTCATGAATCTCCGCGCGTAAACCATCGCCAGGCCAAATCCAATTAAAACGCCGGCAAGTCCCATGCTGAAAGTCACGATCAGGAAGAAGCCCAGACCGATTCTGTGCAGCGCGAATGCACTCAACAAAACGATCAGCGCAGCCGGGCATGGAATGATTCCTCCAGTGATTCCCAACGTAAACAACTGCATCATGCTGACCGATTGTGCCGGGGCTGCTTTGCTTCGGGCCGCATCGCTTATCTTGGGCGCGTCCGCTGGAGACTTCCAGAACGTCCAGTGACCGTGGGATTCGCCGGGGGCATGAGAGTGATCCGTTGCCGTTCCGCTCAGGCGGCGTAGGAACATATAGCAGCCAAGCCCCGCGATAGTGACCCCGGAGAGAGCACCAATCCAGGGATAGAGTTGCTCGGGCACAATGTAGCGTGAAGCGTAGAGTGTCACCGCTCCCAGAGCGAAGACGCCGGCAGTATGCGACGCGGTTACGATCATTCCAAGCATGACCGCATGACGCGCTGTTCCCCGGGAACCCACAAGGTAGGCGGCAACAATGGTCTTGCCATGGCCAGGCTCCAACGCATGCAGCCCGCCCAGGCCGATGGCAATGAGCGCGGCAGTGAATAGGAACCATAGGCTCAGATGTTCAGACTGAATCAGCTCGGTGAATCTGCTCCGCGGCGTCTGCTGGTGATTGGCTTGGAGATGCACAATGCTCGAGGTTGCGGATTCCGCTTGCGGAGATCCAAGGGGAGCTGGGGCGGGTCGAGTGACAGCGTGCGTACGCGCAGCGCCAGCGTTCCCTCTGGTGCGACTCGGCGTGGCCGCTCGCTCAAGCGATGATGCCTTTGCCCCATCCGAAAAGCCCATGGGCTGACTGACTGCGATTGTGGAAGGCAAAGGCGGCAGCGCGACTGCAAGGGATGCCGCAAGAACCTGCGGCGGGCTGGTCAACAGATCGACTGGATAGTTACTCAATTCGCCGCTGCGATCTGTGGCCGGGACCGAGCTGCGCAGCAACGCCCCGGCAGATGCACGCGCAACGATCTCTTTCCATCCCGTGTGCCCTGGATAATTGTTGTCCTCATATTGGAGGCTGACATTCCGCCGCTCCGTAGTCGATGAGGCCGATGGGTACGATGCTTCGTATACAAAGCCCATCTTCATGGTGGGAAGACCGCCCGCGCCTGGAGGAAAAATAACTCCACTGGAGATGAGGCGAAGCGTAGCCGCCTTGCCATCCAAATCGAGAACAAGTCCATGTCCAAGTTCCGCGCCCCGCGCAGCCACGTAACCAATCACCGCTGCGGAGTTGGGATCGATGGCAGTGGCGGGAATGTTCGCCTGCTGCAGCTCCTGGTAGGTGGGAATTTCGGCCAGGTCGATGAAGTAATCAATGTGAATCCGGTCACTCTCGAGAGTGATTTTGGAATAGTGATTCACGCTGAAGTTACCCATGGGATGAGCCGAAACGACGCGGCACAAGCCGAGCAGCAGAAGGAGCGGAAAAAGCCTGCACAGCCTTTCACCGAGGATGTTCATTGGAGCCCTCCTTCATTTCGGCTTGGGCATTGATCGAGTCAAGTTGCTGCTTTGCGGTGTTCGCGTAGATAAGATGGAAATGGGAGTTGATCTGGAGCGCTTCTTTCAATTCCGTTTGTGCCAGTTCTTGTTGTCCAAGTCCATGGGCAATCATTCCTGCGTGAAACAAAATCAGGGAGTCCCGCGTTCCAAACCGCGTGGCTTTCTCGCTGGCCTTTGCAGCTTCGGCAAGTTTGCCGTTCTTGTAGAAAGCCCATGCAAGCGCATCCCATGTGTAAATGTCATGCCGGACTTCAAGCTCCTTCTGCGCCAGATCGAGTGCCTCCGGGAGCTTCATATCGTGGTCGGCATAGAAGAGTGCCAGATCGCGGTTATGCAGCACTTGATTGATGTGCCCCAGCAGTCCAATGTATTCAACCAGCGCATATTGCTTCTGCGCGTCCAACCGGTCTCCGGACTTTGCATAGAGGTCCCCAAGCTCGGCAATGAAGATCGGCATGGGCACAACGGCAATTGCTTTTTGATAGAGCACGATAGCCTCGGCAAACCTGCCATGATTGGCTCTCAACCTTGCCAGGGCTGCCAAGGCGCGGTAATCGCCCGGATGCGCACGCAGTGCGGCAAGGTAAGCCGCGTCGGCTGCGGCTGCGTAGCCTGCCTGCGTTTCGTATTCACCCAACTCGTAATACAGCCAGGAGAGATTTTCGCTGGGGAGCTGGGCCTCAACTCCTTCGGTTACGGCGGTTTTCATGAGGCCGATGGCCGCCGGTGTGTCACCGGCAATGAACTTGAGATAGGAGAGCCGGCTGTCACGCGCGTAGGCTGCCCGCGGAGCCAACGACATATCTTGCGGCGTCAGCCGGCTGTAGGCCGCTGCGGCTTTGTCGTACTCGCCCATATCCGCGTAGGCGTCGCCAACAATGGCAAAGGGGGTGACATCGCCGGTCCCCAGCGATAGCGCTTTCTGCGCGTAACTCAGCGCCTCGGCGAATCGATGCTCTCCCATGCACACCTCGGAGATAGTACCCAACGCTGCATCTGCCGAGAAGTCTGCGGAATCCAGGTCCAGCGAGCGTGTGAGGGACTCTTCGGCCAGTTGATAGTCGGCGACGTCGCCCGTTTCCCGCGCAAGCTGGAAATAGGCTGCGCCCAGGCCGGCATAGGCCGCGGCGTCTTTCGGATTACGGGCAACGGCCGCTTGCGCGGCGTGGATTGCGCGGCTCGTGCCGGTTGGTTGGGGCGCCAGGAGATCCTCAGGTACGGCGCCGAATGCGGGAGCAATGCCGGTTGGTTGAACATTGGTCGGCGCCACCTTGCGAAGGGGCTCGTCCGCCGCAGCCAGAGATGATTGCGGCACTGGCGCATGCAACGAGTCTGCCGGAGACGCGACAGCGGAAGTGGCCGGCTCGCGGCCTTTTGTATCCACTGCGAGGGTTGCGGACCTTAGAGCGTCAGCGGCGAACTCCGACGCGGGGTTCGACTGCACTGAAAATTTGAAGTACCTGGTAGCGTCTGCGCCGCGGTTCAGCTTCTGTGCGATGTGGCCCGCATGATCGAAGATCTGCGCGTTCCGGATTCCAACCGCCATGGCTTTCTGTTCTGCGGCGTCCGCTTCCTGGAACCTCGCATTGGCATAGAGAGCCCAGGCATAGGCATCCAAGGTCCATACATCCTGGCGTTCTGCGATCTCCTTTTCAGCAAGTCTCAAGGCCTCGGGTGCAGTGACAGGGTCTGCGGCATACATCAGAATAAGGTCGAGCCTTGAACCATCGGTTTCGCTGCCTGGCTCACCGGCCCGGCGCGCAAACTCCGCATATGTTCCCCGTGAATCCGGCGAGTGTCCCGCAGCCTCCTGTGCTTTTGCGAGCTCATAAAGCATGCTTGGATCGCGATCAGTCAGCACGACCTCCTTCCAGAGCCGAACCGCATCCTCGGCGCGATTCTCTTCCATGCAAAGACGCGCCAGATTTTCGACAGTATAGGGATAACGAGGGAACAGCTGCTCAGCCTGGCGCAGAGTCTGTTCCGCGGCGATTGCCTCGCCCGAATCAATTTGAATCGAAGCAATCTGATTGGCAATCCACGCCAGGTCTTCCACCTCAGTGGGCGACGTCTGCGAGTATGCCCGGTTGAGAAACTCAATGGCTCCATGCGCATCGCCGAAGAGCATTCGCAACCTGGCCCCGAGCATTAGCGCAGGAGTATTGTTGGGGCGCATATTCATCATCCATTGCGCATTTGTCTCCGCCTCCGCATAGTTGCCCAGCGCGAGGTTTGCCTCGGCCATGTATCCATAGGTCATCACATCGTCGGGAGTGCGCCGATTGAGAGCCTTCGCCAGGTTCCTGGCCTGAACAAACTCATGACGGCTCAGCCTCAGGGCTACCTGGGTCTTCTGCAATTGAAAGTCTTCTGCATCCAATTTGAAGCCCTGAGCGAGAGCCGTGCCGGCGTCTTTCAAGTAATTGGGATCTGCAGTCTCGCGGGCACAGCGCAAAAAGCCGATCGCCAGTTCGTTGTAGGCCTGCACCTTTTGAGGATTCGCCTTGATCTGAAGCTGAGCGGACGCGATTCGCTGCTGCGCGGGACTGTCATCCTGCAAGACCGTCTCCTCGTGCTGCCCATGCAGATCGGCAACAGGTCCAGGCGCTTGCTCACCGAACGCCGAGCCGGACAGGAAGACACCCATAATTGATAGCGCAATGTGGAGTAACTTCATGACGATCTCACCCTCCATAGGAGTTCGTGACCGGCTCTTTGCGAGGAGTTGGGCTCCGCGCAAAGAACCGGTTATGTTGAAGCGGACCTGCCGGTCATTCCTCAGTCTTGACGAGAGTTAATCGACGGGGCAGGGTGAAGGGCCGCCCTGGTTTGCCGGCGCTGCATCCGAGTTCTGAGAGCTGAGGGAGTTCGGCTGGTCTCCGCAGCCGGTTGGATCGCCGGGGCTGATGTGACGGCTGTCGCGTCCACTGTACGCGTAGTGCACATACGGGAAGGTCTCCTGCGGGGGAACATCGGGTGCGTTGACGCCGTCACCGAGCAGGTTGTTCGGGGCCACATCGAACCCTGTGGTAAGAATCCCGCCAATCGCAACCCGTTCCGTAATATCGACCACATCGTCCGTGAGACGGCGGCCATTAGGATACCCGGCTGGGTCGCCGGCTATAAGACCCAGCCGCTTGCGCTTCGCCATCGGGGTAGGAGGTACCCCGGTGTTAAGCCGCATCAGGTCGGCGATCGGCCCTGCCGGTGTGCCCGTGGGTGCAATCGGCGCTGCATATGTCACCAGCGGCAGCAGGTCGGTGCGGGGTGGAGTGGGTATTTTGAACCCATAAACGGCGTTGAACACTCTGGCAATTAAAGGATCAAGATCGAACGAGGCGAACTGAGCGTCGTGCACCGGTTCCGACATGCTCCAGTAATCCTTGCTGCCGGTACCAATGACCAGTTCGTTGATCAACGGATTGCCAAAGCGCTGTATCTGGGCCAGACGGCCAAATTCGTGGTCGGAGTCATGGGATTGGCGAATGGTAATCTCCGGCCTGGAAGTAGTGGCCCAGACTCCGATGGTTCCCTTCGGATCGGTGGCGGGATGGATGGCGCCATCGCTGGTCAACAGTTTAATCGGGACCTCGATGGCAATCGTATTCACGTTGAATCCGGCCACCGAGTCCGGGGCTGAATTGAGCTGATCGTCACCGTCCTGCGCGGCGGTGAGAGCTTCAACGCCAGTGCCTGCGCGGTAGTTGAGGCTATCGAAGGTGGCGCCCAGGTCGATGAAGAAGGGGTCAGCGACGGTTCCGGCAAAGACACGGATATCGGAAGCGCCGTCCCGCCCTTCCAGGCTGTAAATGCCCTGCGCGGCCAAGGCATCATAGTCCGGCATGGTGCGCGGACCCACGTTGCTGGGCACTGCGATCAGCGGGCCACCAGCGGTATTCTTCAGAGCGATGCGGCGATCGCCCTTGATCATATCCACTGAGAACGTCTGTTGCAGACTCAGACCCGCAGCTCCCGGACCAGTGAGAGAAGTGATGGCGGGGGGCACTATCGGTGTACCAGGCGCGACCGGAGCCGGCGAGTTTGCGGGGGCGTCAATTCCGTTTCCCGCTCCCGCAAATCCAACCGGCAGGCCGGCATCGAGAATGTGCGTCTGGAAGCGGAACTGGAAGGTGACGTCAGCACGCGCATCGTGATCGTTGTCGATCTTGATCTCATACACGACCGACGGGTCGAAGGGGAAGTAGTTCGGTCCGTTGCTGGGCTGCAGAAACGGATCCACATTCAGAATGAGGGTGACGCGATCCGGATGGTCATAGCTGACAAACGCGTAGAAGTCGGTGATGTCGGCGGCGTGATCGAGGGCCGTAATAGGTGCTTCCCGGTGACTCGATGCAGATGCGCCCGGCGGAAGGGCAAGCAGCAGACTCAATGTGAGTCCCACTGTGGACTTGATTTTTGACATAGGGATCTCCTGATTGATTTGGGTGAGTTGGGGAACGGGACAAACCCGGCCAAGGGGGCAGATAGAGACACTCAGGGAATCGCCCGCTCGTTACAGCCAGTACGCTGCAAATTTCCTTTTGGATTGCCTTTGCGGGGAAATTATCAAAATTTCAGGTTCCGCAATCCGAACTCATGGGCTCGTACGTAACAAATGAAGCGGAGCGAAGCAGCGGGCGGAGTGAGTTGAGACGGGGAAGCGATGGACTGCGACGCTAACCGCCGGCGGGCATCGACTGCGACGCGTCGGGTCACGCGGGTGAGAAATGCCAGCTTATTGCTTACATCTACCCTTCCCGACCGGATACGCATGGAAGCCGCCAGGAGCCCTGAACTGAACTAAAAGTGACTCAGCGCTTCTTGGTCTGCCCATGATCCTCTTGGATTTTCTCGCGATCAATTCTGTAAGAAGGCGGCATCAATCTATAAACGCCGGTGCGCAGCGTCTCGTGGAGAAGCCTGCCCAGTCCTGCATCATGTAGGTCCGGGGAACCAGATATTTCGCATAATCGCAGGCGCCGCTCACTTTGTCTTTCTTGAGGTGCGCCCTCTGCGTCTCAATAATCATCGTGTAAGTAACCGTACGTATGACTTATGCAGAATCGAGCCCGGCGCCATCGTTTAGCCGGTACTCTTTGTCGCGCGGTTGGGCCGAATTTACTTGCTTGTCATTAACTTTATTGATCTCCGCGGCTTACGCTTCAATCAGATACCTCTGTTTTTTTGGCGACGTCAATCAGAGTGCCCGCTCATACCCGCGGTCATCTCCGGATACACGTTGAGTGCAACGGACAGGTGCGGGAGGAGTCCCAATATTATCAGAGGATTACGCTCATAGAGCGGACTCCAACGGACAAAAATTGACACGTAAGGCAGGATGCTGGCGGAGAGGGAGGGATTCGAACCCCCGGTACCCTTGCGAGTACGTCTGATTTCGAGTCAGGTGCATTCAACCGGGCTCTGCCACCTCTCCGCTTTGTTTACAACGAGTTGCGAGATGCACTTAGGGCTTTGCTTCTGCCGATGGCAGTTTCAGTAGCACATTCTAATGTGGAATTGCGCTCCACTGTTGCCTGCGTGTGATTTACTGAGATGCGCATACCGTTTGGTCATGTGTGCTGTCGGGTGACCCAGGAGTTCTCCGACGGTGTGAAAATCCCACACCGGCCATGACCAGTCTAATGGCGAAGGTATGGCGATTGCAATGCTGAGCGCAAGCTTTCACCCCGGTCATTCGAGTGTGCAGGGCGAAACATTGAGCAGGAACTGTTTTTCACGGGTGAATTGCTTGAATAATTCTTCCATGGAAGCGGTAAATCGCCTGGTTGAGATTACCATTCACAATGCCCAAGCTACTGATTTGAAGGGATTTGGTGGACCTGGTCGGGATCGAACCGACGACCTCTTCCATGCCATGGA
>Ga0182013_10002393_pt1 | contig 24542 bp, 18 predicted proteins | sample 612S2MmetaG_FD_120487 | JGI IMG/M metagenome (GOLD analysis project Ga0182013, IMG submission 120487) | Permafrost microbial communities from Stordalen Mire, Sweden - 612S2M metaG | ecosystem: Environmental > Terrestrial > Soil > Wetlands > Permafrost | place: Sweden: Stordalen | collected...
GAGAAACGCATCGGGGCCTATGTTACCCCAGACCGCCTCGCTACCAGGAAGCCGAGGCGCCCGCGCCGTCGATTACCGGAGTAATCGGGATCGCTGCCGTCCTGCACAAATCATACGAAAAGCAACGCCATCGTAGCCGAGCTCCTCGGCCTCAAGGAAAACACCGTCAAGGTGTACATGGGAAAAATCTTCGCCCGCCTCCGTTGCGACAGCCGCGTCACCCTGGCCATCCGCTACGAACGCGAACACCACGCCAACCCAAAGTAGTGTGGAGCGGACACCGGAGCCCGCTGCCCGCAAAACCCACGGAGCCCGCGCCCCGCTGCATCGTCGTCGTTCCCGGCAAAAAGTGGAGCGGACACCGGAGCCCGCTGCCCGCAAAACCCACGGAGCCCGCGCCCCGCTGCATCGTCGTCGTTCCCGGCAAAAAGAGGAGCGGACACCGGAGCCCGCTGCCCGCAAAACCCACGGAGCCCGCGCCCCGCTGCATCGTCGTCGTTCCCGGCAAAAAGAGGAGCGGCCCGCAAAAAACGCGGGCCGGTTGTCTGGGGGGCTCTGCCCCCGCGGCGCAACCCGTGCGCCACTCCCCCGTGCCGGCCGCTGGTGGCGCAAAGTCCGCGCCACCAGTCACCGCCAGCTCAGTACGCTGGCGTGCCTTTTGCGACGGCCGCAAAGAACGCGGCCGTAGCAAAAGCGGCCGTCGTCATTTGCAGCGGTCAAAGCAAAGCAACCCCAACCCCACATCCAGCCGGTGACGTGGGCGGTTACCCGTAGCCGGGTCGCAAAGAGCGCGACCCGTCTACGGGCACCCACCGCCCCGACAGGCGGGCGCAAAAACCGCGCCCGCAAAACAGGCAAAGCAACCCCAACCCCGCCGCGCTCGCTCCGATGGGACCCTGCGAGATGAAATCGGGGGGAAGGGGCGCGAAGAACGCGCACGATTTCCTCTCGCACCCATCGCATCGAGCGCGGCAGACCTAGCCAGGTGAACAGCGAACAGCGAACGCCGCGCAGCCAAAAAAGACCACCCCCCCATCCCCCAACGTTCCACGCGGAACACGGCCGCCAGGGGACCCCCGAAACACCAAACTGAGCAAAACAGACCAACCAGAAAACAACGACCATGCCATCATCGAACCCAGAAACAAGGGAACGCGCAGAAAGACCATCCGGGAGCCGGGCCGCGATCCGGCTCCCGAGTCCCACCCGCCGGACACCCACCCAGGACACCGCCGACCGAGCGCCAAACTGCCAGCCGAACCCCCGCCAACGATCCGGCACAAAGCACCTAACCCAGGACACCACAGTGTCCAAAAGCGCTGGACACCATCACATTTCTGGGATAAATTGCAGGAGGAAGAAAGCCCGACCGGACACTTCCACAGACACCAACCCGTTGCAAACACTGCAACGACCGAACCGCAGGCAAAGGGCGCATAACTCAGCGGTAGAGTGCCATCCTCACACGGTGGAAGTCGTAGGTTCAAATCCTACTGCGCCCACCAAAGTTTCGACTGCTTGCCGCGTTGCGGGGGCCATGTGATCCAGCACGGCATTCCTCTCGTCCATTGGCGTTTCGTCTTTGCGATGCGTGGCGCGATCGCATCGAAGTTACGGAAGTAAGCCCAGACACAAATTCGATATCTGCTCGATCGCGGGACACGGTTTCTTCATTTCTCGGGTTTGAAAATCCTTAAAATTGGGGTACCGCATTGTGGCCCGTGTCAGGGTTGCGCGAGGTCGCGTTCGTGCTTCAGTGCTTCGCGAGCAAGCGTTGTTGTCTGTACCACTTTTGGCTCGCGAATTCCCAATGAAGTCAGTGATCTGAATGTAGTCACGACGAATCGCTATTCGTGAATTGGACGGGTGTAGTAAAAGCGGACACGAGACACTGGCCACCTGCCCAGACACTTGCCCCCAACTCCGAACTCACTGGATCTCGAAAATCGATGACATGGGCAGAAACTCAGTCGCGAGCGAGTTCATGGGAATTCTGTCGCAAACCCACGCGCGCGTAACCATCTCACGAGACAAATGGATTGGGAAGTGCTGTGCACTTCACGGACGTAACTTCGCAATTAATGTCTGCCTAATGAATGATTGAGGAGAAGCAATGAAATTCGCCGTGCGCCCGTTATTCCGTTGTACCGCAACGTTGGTACTGATCACCAGTTTCTTGAGTAGTGCGCAAACTATATCTGGCAAACCACCAGCTGCGCCACAGAACCCCGTCCTGAGCCGTCAAGCCCAGGCGAATTACGGCAAGCTTCCGCTAACCTTCGAAGCGAACCAGGGGCAAACGAATTCGCAAGTAAAGTTTATGGCCCACGGCAGCGGCTATTCCGTTTACCTGACCGCTGGACAGATGGTGCTCGACCTCCGGCCCTCATCCGTGACGCTGGGTACAGCCTCGGGAACAACCTCGGGAGCAGCAAAGTATGCCTCGGCGCAGATCGCGAATCAGGCCCCCCACAACACAGTCCTGCAACTCAATCTGACCGGCGCCAAAGCTAACCCCACCATCGTCGGTGAGCAGCCTCAGCCCGGCAAGGTGAACTACTTTATCGGCAAAGATCCAAAGAAGTGGCAGACCAACGTTCCCACCTACAAGCAAGTGCGTTACAAAGAGATCTATCCCGGCATCGATCTCGTCTACTACGGCAACCAGTCCCGAGTGGAGCACGACTTTGTGTTGGCGCCGGGGGCCGACCCCAGCCAGATTCAAATGGATGTAAAAGGAGCCGATCACCTGAGCCTCGCAGCCAATGGCGACCTGATCCTTCAAAAAAGCGGAGACGAAGTCCGCTTGCTGGCTCCCATCGTCTATCAGGAATTTAACGGGATGCAAGTACCGGTTACCGGCCAATACACGTTGAAGAATTCCACGCACCTGTCTTTTGCTCTCGGCCCCTATGACAAGACGATGCCGCTGGTCATTGATCCGGTGCTGGTCTACGGCACGTTCCTCGGCGGTTTGGCCAACGACCAGGCTGTGGGCATAGCGGTCGACAGCAATGGCAGCGCCTACGTTGCCGGCTGGACGCAGTCGACGAACTTCCCGCTGGCGGGGCAGAATGGTCCGCCCCCGGGCGGACAGTGCGCCTTCGTCGCCAAACTCGATGTGAGTGGATCCAGTCTTCTTTATGCAGACTACGTCGGCGGCAGCTCGGAAAACTATCCCACAGCCATGACGATGGATAGCTCGAACGACGTATATATCGTTGGGTATACCTATGCGAACGACTTCCCGACGGTGAATGCTTATCAGGCCAGCCAGCCGGGATATCTTAATGGTTTCATCACCGAGATCTCTCCGGACGGATCGTCCCTCCTGTATTCCACGTACCTGGGCGGCAACAACGAGGATTATCCCTACGGCATCGCGCTCGACGGCAACGGCTACCTGTACGTTGCGGGCGGCACCTGGTCGCAGAATTTTCCGGTGGTCAACGCATATCAACCAACCACGGCAGCCAACCAAAACGGATATTGGGGCGAGTACGGGTTCGTGACTAAGATTGCCCCGGACGGCACGGCGCCAGTGTACTCCACCTTCTACGGCGGCAGCAGCAACGTCGTCCAGAGTTGCTACTCGGGCCCTTGCTGGCCTTCACCGTATAGTTCGATTGTGGGCGTAGCCGCGGACGCCAGCGGGAATGCCTATGTTGCCGGCAACACGAACACCTACGATTTCCCGACGACTGAAGGCGCTTATCAAACCTCCAACGTAACGAACAGCGATCAACAGGTCGGTTTTATCGGCAAGTTCAGTTCCTCGGGTAACCTTCTCTACTCGACTTACCTCGGAGCGGTTGCGAGCAATCAGTATTACCTGAGTCTGAACGCGGTCGCCTTTGACTCTCTGGGCGCCGCTTACGTAGCGGGAACGACTTACTCGTGGCAGCAGAACGTCATTCCGATCACCACTCCAAACCTGTGCGACCCCTCGGAGGATGGTTGCTCCAGCGGTTTCATCACCAAGGTTGATCCGACCTGGGCATCGATCGATTACTCCACTTTTTTGTCGGGTTCGGTTGACGTCAACCCGCAGTCCCTACTGGTGGACGCCAACGGCGACGCCTACATATTCAGCGAGTCGGGAGGCGGGGACCCAAGTTCTCTGGTCAATCCCATCGAAGTCTTCACCAGCGGACAGGACCTTTTTTTGCAGGAACTCGATCCAACCGGCGCCACCCAGTTGTTCAGCACGTTCCTCGGCGGCTATGGAAACGATTACCCCGGCGGAATTGCCGTGGACTCGGCTGGCGCTATCTACCTGACCGGATACACGAACTCCTCGGACTATCCCGTGACAGCCGCCGCACTCCAGAACACACTGGGCGGGAACAACGACGCTTTCGTGACCAAGATCGGTACCGCGGCCGCGCCGGCTGTATCGATCAGCCCTTCACTGATTCAATTCTCGATTCGTCCCGTGGGTTCGGTCAGCCAGCCGAATACTTCACTGCTGCGCAACATGGGCAGCGCCCCGCTGACGATTTCGAACTTGACCGTCACCGGTGATTTTTCCGTCACTAACAATTGCGACGCCAGCATAGCCGCCGCCGCTAACTGCACGTTCACCGTAACGTTTACGCCGACGGCACCCGGACCGCGCTTTGGTTCCATCATGATCGAAGACGATGCCGCCGGTTCTCCGCATTTCATCAACCTGGTTGGCAGCGGAGCCACGGCGGTTGCGGACCTCGCGCCCGCCACCCTCACTTTCCCCAGTCTGCAGATCAACCAGACCAGCCCGGTGCAAACCGCGACCTTAACCAACAACGGCAATGCCACGCTGATCATCAACAGCATCCAGGTGACTGGGGACTATGCTCAAACCAATAATTGCCCCGCATCCCTGGGCATTGGCTCGAGCTGCACCTTCCAGTTGACCTTCACGCCTACTGCGGGCGGCGCGCGCAATGGCACGCTGAGTATCACAGACAACGCGCCGGGCAGTCCGCACACGGTCGCGCTTACGGGAAGCGGATACGTGACCACCGCCACCGTTACGCCGGCCTCGCTGACCTTCGGCAACCAAGCGGTCGGTACGACTAGCGCCGCTCAGTCGATCGTCGTTGCCAATACCGGTGCCAACCCGATTGCGGTTTCGGCCGTAACCCCGACTGGGGATTTCGCCGAGACGGATACCTGTACGGCTGCCCCGGTTCCGGTCTCAGGGTCGTGCACCATCAACGTGACCTTCACTCCAACCGCGGGAGCCAGTCGCAGCGGTACAGTGACGATCAGCGACAATGCCCAGGGTAATCCGCACATTGTGACGCTCAGCGGCACAGGCCTTGCTGCTACGGCCCAACTCAGCCTCTCCAGTCTCAACTTTACTGCGGCAACAGTCGGGACGACGAGCAGCGCCCAGACCATCACCATCACTAATTCCGGCAATGGCGCGCTTACCGTCGCCAGCATTCAGGCTACGGGCGACTATGCCCAAACCAACAATTGCGCGACGGTCGCGGCCAGTGGCGGAACCTGCGCCATCCAAGTGACCTTTACGCCCACTTCGTCGGGGAGTCGCACGGGAACGCTCACCATCACCGACTCGGCTCCCAATAGTCCGCAGTTAGTGACGCTGGTCGGTTCGGGAATTGACTTCAGCATGCCCTCCACCGGTGGTACCGATACGATCAAAGCGGGAGCCACTGCAACTTACCAACTGTCCATCAGTCCAATTGGAGGAAGCTTCTCCAGCGCGGTCGGCCTGGTTTGTGCAGGCGTCCCCGCGTATTCAACCTGCACCGTCAATCCCACGTCAGTGACGCCAGGCGCGTCGGCTGCGCCGGTTACCGTCTCCATCAAGACGACGGGGACAACTGCGCAACTGGCCCCCGGTGGATCTGCGCCAAGGCCAACCCTGGGCCTGTGGATGATGACCATGGGCTTCGGACTGTTCGGCATGTTCCTGATGGGCGCCGGACGAGGACGCAAGCGCGCCAGCATTCTGCTGCTGGTCGTGGTGATGGCGGGGATTATGTTGTGGGCCGGATGCGGATCGAGTAACACGACGACGACCGTTACTCCGCCTGGGAACTCCACTCCTACAGGTACCTACACGGTACTGGTCATTGGAACTTCGGGCGGAGTGCAGCACTTCACTTCACTCACCCTGACCGTGCAATAAACGGTTCTCATTCTGTCCGTGGCTCGGGGCGCTTCGAAAGAAGCGCCCTTTTTCATTGTTGAATCCGTCAAGCGCCTGGCGACGTGGATCTTCAACGACGGGGAAACTGCGTTACCCCATCTTCGACTCGGCCGCCGGTGGCGAGTGGAGCGCCTGAGGACACGAGAGCAGAAAGAATCCATCGAGCATCGAACCTGACGATCATTGCGAGGACATGTTCAGAACCCAGCCGATGATCTAACTGACCGGGACAAGGTCATTCATCGCAGCCAGGCCGGCTTGAAGTTCTCCCGACTTTCTGTAGTCCTCATCGTTCTCGGTAATGAACTCTAGGCCGTAACAATTGCCGTCTCGGTTGCGGACAAAGCACCGGAAGGTCATCGGCTCGGCGGAATACGGCGGGGTGAATTCGACTCCGACCTATGCTCCGACAGGCAAGTCGATGTCGGCGTTGACTGCTAGTCCTCCGCCGCTGATGTCCGTGCCTTGTCCTTCGCAGGCTAGGACTTTAGTGGGACCCTGCGTCCTTAATCGAACGTGAACCACAAAGTCCGCAGCGAATCTTGGGCATCGCCTTATTGTTGCAAAATCCAAATCCAGACCCATTGGCGCCTCCGCATTTTCCAACATCAGGACTATCTCGCAGCTGCCATACAAGAATATGTGATCTGGAACAGCGGCGGGAGCACGCGGGTAATAGCAATACGGATTACTCTTGGGCAATCTGGGGCGAACCGGGAATGGGTGATCTCACCAACGACGGGAATTGTCTTCGCGACTGGCCGTGATGAGGCGGCGAGAAGCAACAGTGCTTAAAGCGACGAGACTTCAGCCTTGCACGAAAGCTCGCTCGCTTTCATTACGGGAGTCTGTGAACGCTGGTTCGGCCTTCCGCTGCGGCGGAGGAACTGCAAGCAATTCCTGCAGCCGTCTCCTGATCTGATCGCCCTCTTCACAAGCTTGCTGAGCGGAGCGACGCCGGCGTTCGGTAATCGATGCGAACAATTGTCCTAATGACATGGGGAGGGCTTTCCTTTAGCTTATTTTTTTGCTGTGACACAGCGCGTAGCCGTCGCTCGTGACAGCCGCTCGTTAAAGCCTAGTTCTTCAAGGGTACTTTCGTCAAACTCACAAGTTCATCAGGCATGACAGGGCAAGCGGTTGGTGGACGAGAGCCAAGAAATCCCCCATTTCAAGGAGGATTGGCTTGACTTTGGGGGGCCGCCCGAGATATTACCCCGGAGCCAACCGGCTGCCGACTTCGCCCAGCAACTTCTCAGCGGCTTCTCCCGGATCCTGGGCGGCAAAGTTTTCGTCCAAAATCAGCAGCGAGACGGTAGGATCGATTTCCTCCAGCGCCTTGCGAGTGGGTTTGCCGTGTATGGATTGCATGCGGGAAGAGACTACCACCAGTTTCGCCTTGGTCGCTTTGAGCAAGGTGCGAGCGTCGTCGATGGAGAGCGTAGTCAGGGCGTTGTATCCGGCGCTGCAGAGCACCTCACGCAGGAAAGTGCAGACATCGGTGGACTCGTAAACGCAGAGCATGCGGGGTCTGGCGTCTCCGGTTTTACCTCGAGAATAGCGCGAGCCGAGGTAAGCGGCGGTAATTGCTTCCTCGACCGAGTCGTAGATTTCAAACTGCGAGAGGAGGTTGGTCATCTCCAGCGTTTTGCGCACCCGAGGAGGAACGCCGCAGAGTTTGAGGTCTCCACCCTTGGAGCGGGCTGATTGGGTGAGGCGCACCATCGCTCCCAGACCGCTGCTGTCGATGAACTCCACCGGGTCGAGCTGCAGCACCACGTCACCGTACTTGACGATCGCGTCTCCCACAAAAGAGTGCAGAGTGAAAACTTCATTTCCGGCCACGATGCGCCCGTGACACTGAATGACCAGGACATCGCCGACCGGGCGGCTCTCCAGGCGCAGTTGCATTACGCCTCCTTAGTTTTTGAAGTTGGCAGGTATGAACATGATTGGACCGATCATTTCTGGCGAATCTTACTTGGGCGAAACCGGCAAGTCAATGAACCTCGGCTCGGGTCGCTCCGGGATGCTAAGATTTCCGGCATGCCACTGGACAGCAAGGTCAAGAAGGTCACGCAGGCGGCGGGGAAAGTCCGTGGACGTAAAGGCGAATCGCACGCCGCAGAACTGGTCATCATTACCGGGATGAGCGGGTCGGGGAAGGCTTCGGCGCTGAAGGCCTTCGAAGACCTCGGCTACTACTGCGTGGACAATCTGCCGGTGGAACTGATTCCGCGCTTTGCGGAACTGGCGCTGCAGTCGGGAGAAATTCCGCGCACGGCGCTGGTCGTCGATGTGCGCGAGGGATCGCAACTGGAGAAATTGCCGGCGATTCTGAAGTCGGTAAAGCGGGCAATCCCGACGCGGGTGATTTATCTGGAGGCGAGCGATGCGGCACTGCTGCGACGCTTCAGCGAGACCCGGCGTCCGCATCCGCTGGGAACAGGTAAGACGGTGCGGGCGTCGCTTGGGGCCGAGCGGCGGCATCTCAAAGCGATTCGTAAGATCGCCGACCTGGTTATCGACACTACAAGGTTCAACGTTCATGAACTGCGGGCGCACCTGACCGACCGTTTCACGCAGGAGTCGGGGAGCCAGCAGACGATTCTGGTCTCGTGTGTGAGTTTCGGGTATAAGCACGGCTTGCCCGACGATGCCGACCTAGTGTTCGATGTTCGCTTTTTGCCGAACCCCCATTTTGTGCCGGAGTTTCGGGCACTGACGGGACGCGACCCGCGAGTTGCCAAATACATTCGATCGTTTCCACAGACGCGGGAGTTCATCAACCGCATCTCGGAATTGCTCATTTATCTACTGCCCCACTATATTCGCGAAGGCAAGAGTTACTTGACCATCAGTTTCGGATGCACCGGCGGACAGCATCGCTCGGTGATGATCGCCGAGGACGTAAACAAGCGGCTGCGGAAGGCTGGATACAAAGTGAAAGTCGTGCATCGGGACAGTCCGAGGTAGCGGGCATGCGGTTCGTCGTTCGCCCTGCGCTGATTGCTTGGGGAAGAAGTTCAGAGGAAGAGATTCAGGGAAAGCTGGCATTCCGTCGCGCATGTAGAATTGGCATTCAGGCATGGCAACCTCTACCGTGGCGGGCGCGAAGAGCGAAGGCACACCGGCGAAGCCCCGGCCGAACCGTCCGCCTCGTCCGTTGATCCGGTTAATGCGCTACGTTGTGCCATACGGGTGGCCGCTTCTGGCTTCGGTCGGACTGATGGCGATGGTAGGACTGCTCGACGCCGGCCGAGTGCTGCTGATCCGGCCGATTTTTGACCGGGTATTGAATCCGGGATCGCAGGAAAAAACGATCCAGTTGTTCAAACTGCCGGGCAGTGGTCGCGTTCTCAATCTCGAGCAACTGGTGCCGTCGCACTTTCACAATCCATGGACGATTGTGGCCTTTGCGCTGGTGGCCGCCACGGTGCTGAAGGGGATCTTCGACTATGTTGGAACCTACCTCGTAAACTACGCCGGTTTTGGCATGATCACCGATCTGCGGGACGACCTTTATAACGCCATCCTGCGGAGTTCGTCGGCGTTTTTCGTAAGCCACACCACCGGAACGCTGCTGTCGACCATTGTCAGCGATGTCGAGAGGGTGCAGTACGCCATGTCGAGCGTGCTGGCGGAATTCCTGCAGCAGTTCTTTACTCTGGTTTTCACCGCGGCGGTGGTAATTCTGGTGGGAGGAAAGCTGGCGTGGGTGCTGCTGTTATTCGCGCCCGTGATTCTTTACTCGTCGAGAAAAATCGGGCGGCAGGTTCGCAGTACAACCCGCGGTGGGCAGGACAAACTGGCCGAGATCCAGAACATTCTGCACGAGACCATCACCGGGAACCGCATTGTGAAGGCGTTTGGCATGGAGAACTGGGAAGTAGCGCGCTTCCGAACCGCGGCGCGACGGCTGTTCCGGGCGAATCTCAGGTCGGTGGCGGCGTTTGCGATCAGTTCTCCGCTGATGGATATTCTGGGCGCGATTGCAATCGCGCTGCTGCTCCTGCTGGGACGCGACCAGATCAACCACCGCGGGCTTACGGAGGGAGCTTTCTTCACATTTATTATTGCCGTGTTTAAGCTCTACGATCCGGTGCGCAAGTTCGCGATGTTCAACAACAATTTTCAGCAGGCCGTGGGCGCATCTTCGGAAATTTTCCGTTTCATGGATGTCGAAGACGAAGTGCGGGAGAAGCCTGGGGCGAAGCGCATGGGCAAATTTATCGGGGCGATCCGCTTCGAGAACGTGTCCTTTTCTTATTCCAGTTCGCATGGCAATATCGACGATTCGCCGCTGGTGCTGCACGACATCAATCTGGAAGTGAAGGCGGGTGAAGTGTTGGCAGTGGTGGGATCGAGCGGCGCGGGCAAAAGCACGCTGGTGCATCTGATCCCGCGCTTCTTTGACATCAGCAACGGGCGCATTCTGATTGACGACAGCGACGTGCGCGATGTGACTTTGGAGTCGTTGCGATCGCAGATCGGGATTGTCACCCAGGAGACAGTGTTGTTCAACGACACGGTGAGGAACAACATCGCCTACGGGCAGCCGCACGTGTCACAGAAGCAGGTGGAGGATGCGGCGCGGGCGGCGCGCGCCTGTGAATTCATCCGCAGCCTTCCAGAAGGATACAACACCATGATCGGGGAGCGTGGAGTGCGGCTTTCCGGCGGGGAAAGGCAGCGCATTGCCATTGCGCGGGCGATCCTTAAGAATGCGCCCATCCTGATTCTCGATGAAGCGACGTCGGCGCTGGACAGTGAATCCGAGTCGCTGGTGCAATCGGCACTGCAAAATCTGATGCATGGGCGTACTGTGTTTGTAATTGCGCATCGGCTCTCGACCGTCCGGCGCGCGGATCGGATTGTTGTGTTGGAGAACGGCACCATCAGTGACATCGGCGCGCATGAGGAGCTGATGCAAAAATTGGGCACTTATCGTCGGCTCTACGAATTGCAGTTTGCCCAGGCGGATGCGTCCAAGGCGGTGCCCACGTAGGCGCAGTCTAGGCGGCTGACCACGCGGGTTTCGAGATGAACTTTATGTCACTTCGGTCCATGACGGGATTCGCGCAGGTCAGAGGGCAAGTCAATGCCCAATTGGCGTTTGCGCTCTCGCTGAAATCGGTGAACCATCGGTTTCTGGATATTCACTTCCGCTTGCCGTCCGATACCGACGGGCTGGAAATGAAGCTGCGCCGAGTTTTGAAGGAGAAACTGGCTCGCGGCCACCTGGAAGTGATCCTCAATCTGGATCGTTCGGGCGGCAGCAGTGTCGCCCTGAACCGGCAGTTGATTGCCGGCTACGTGGAGGCGTTCCGAGTGGCGGCCGACGAATTTGGGGTCGAGGGAGAGCCCGATCTGAATGTGGTCCTGCGCATGCCTGGCGCGATGGAGGCGGGTGCCGAAAAGTCAGGCGACGAATTGGAGGCGGCGGTGATGGCGCACCTGGAAGACGCGCTTTCCCGCCTCAATGCGATGCGCGAAGAAGAGGGCCGCAGCATCAGTGCGGAACTGCAGGCTCGCATGGCCAATCTGGAAAAAGCAGCGGCCGGCGTGGAAGCTCATCGCAGCACCATTCTGCGCAGCTATTCGGAACGTCTGCAGTCGCGCATGATGGAATTACTCGGCGCGCAAGTCGACAAGGAACGGGTTCTGCAGGAAGTGGCCGTGCTGGTCGACCGCAGCGACATCCAGGAAGAACTCGTGCGGCTCAACGCGCACGTGAAGCACTTTCTTGGTTTGCTCGACCAGGGCGGCGAGGTGGGCAAGAAGATGGACTTCCTGCTGCAGGAGATGAACCGCGAGGCCAACACCTTGCTTTCGAAGACTTCCGGTCTGGCAGGCGAGGCCTTGAAGATCACGGAGATGGGCCTGCTCATGAAGTCGGAGATCGAAAAATCCCGGGAGCAGGTACAGAATCTGGAGTGAGCTACGCTTAAATGAGTATCGTTTACATCGTGTCCGCCCCTTCGGGGTCGGGGAAGTCCACACTGGTTGCCGAACTGCTCAAGATGGTTCGCAACCTGGACTTTTCCATCTCGTACACCACGCGGCCGCCGCGCGGACGCGAACAGAACCGCAAGGAATATTTCTTCGTTTCCCGGGACGAATTCGAAGCCATGATCGCGGCGGGTGAGTTTCTGGAGCATGCCGATGTTTTTGGAAACTATTACGGCACGGCACGGCGGTTCCTGCGGGAGGCTGAAGCTCGCGGCCACGACCTGTTGCTGGATATCGACGTGCAGGGCGCGAGCCAGATCATGCAAGCCATCCCCGACGCGGTGAGCATTTTTATTCTCCCTCCCGACTGGGAGACGCTGGAACGCCGACTACGGAGTCGCGGGCTGGATTCGGAGGCGGTCATCCGTCGCCGGTTGGACACGGCCCGACGAGAGATTGAGAATTACTCGAAATACGACTACATTTTAGTTAACAACCTGCTGGAGCAGTCCACGGACGAACTGAAGGACATAGTTCTGGCGGAGAGACTGCGGCGAAGCGGGACGGAACCTTCGGTGGAAGAAGCGCAGCGAATGGCAACCGCGCAGGCTTGCCGGTTGGACCGGGCGCGCGAGCGAGTGCAGCCGATTCTGGCCTCCTTCCGCAGAAAAGAAAGCGTCAAAGAAGTTTCAGGGGAGAGAGTATGAAACTGATTGAGGGGTTCGATAGCAACTACCGCTACATTCTGGTAGCAGCGCGGCGGGCGCGGCAACTGCAAGGCGGTGCGCCGCCGGTGATCGATACCGGTTCGCGCAAACCCTGCCGCATCGCGCAAGATGAAATCAAGGCCGGGAAAGTGAAATGGCTGATTCCGGAACTTCCGAAACTGCCCGTGGTGGCCGCTGACGAGGCGCTCAGCAAAGTCTTCCCGGAAGACGCATAAACATAGACGCCTTCGGATTGAGACGGGCTTGCCCCGTCTCCGCTGTCCGCCCGATGTACGGAGCGCGCCTTCTGAAGACATTTGATCGCATTCGGCGAATGCGTTTTGAATCTCGATCCGGGCGGCGGCATCAATTCTCGTGGCGGGACCGGATCTTGAATCCGTGACCGCCGCCTTCCTCCTATGAAAATTGCGCTGGGCGTGTCCGGTGGCATCGCGGCTTATAAGGCGGCGGAGATTGTGCGCCTCTTACAAGACCGCGGCATTCGTGTGCAAGTGGTCATGACACGCGCGGCTCAGGAATTTGTTCGTCCTCTGACCTTCGCGGCGCTCTCCGGAGAAAAAGTTATTACCGATCTGTTTGGCTCAGACGAGTCGCAGGCGAATGTCGAATCGGCGATCGAGCACATTGCGATTGCGCAGGCGATCGATGCGCTGGTAGTGGTTCCGGCGACGGCCGACGTGCTGGCACGCTTCGCGCAGGGAATTGCCAACGATTTTCTGAGCACGCTTTATCTAGCAACTACTGCTCCGGTGGTGCTGGCTCCTGCCATGAACGTCAATATGTGGAATCACGTCGCGACGCAGGCAAATCTGGAAATTTTGCGGAAGCGCGGCGTTCGCATTGTCGAACCGGGCAGCGGCTATCTGGCTTGCGGAATGACGGGCGCGGGACGACTGGCGGAGAACGAAGCGATTGTTGCGGCCGTGATGGAAACGCTCGGTGCGCTTCAGGATCTGGCGGGTGAAACCGTGCTGGTAACCGCCGGGCCGACGCGGGAGAAGATTGATCCGGTTCGATATTTGACCAACCGGTCGAGCGGGCGCATGGGATATGCCATTGCGGAAGCAGCGCTGCGCCGCGGAGCGCGCGTGCTGCTGGTGAGCGGGCCGGTTGCGATTGCGTCTCCCGGCGCGGCGGAACTGACGCAAGTGGAGACAGCGGAAGAGATGCTGGCGGCGGTTTTGAAACTCCTCCCCGAATCCACGGTTGTGATCAAGACGGCGGCGGTGGCCGATTTCCGGCCGAAATCGGCAGCGGAGCAGAAGATCAAGCGCAAGGGCGCGATGACGCTCGACCTCGAACCGACCGCCGACATTCTCGCTGAGGTCACTCGGCGGAAGACCACGCAGGTCGTCGTGGGATTTGCCGCCGAGACGGAGAACGTGCTGGAAAATGCGCGCCAGAAGCTGGCGTCGAAATCGCTGGACGCGATCGTCGTCAATGACGTTTCGCGCCATGGCATTGGGTTTGATTCCGACCGCAACGCGGTCACCATCATCTCTCAGAACGAAGTGGTCGAGGTTGCCGAGACCTCGAAGAGGGAAGTCGCGCACCACGTGCTCGACCAGGTGGTGAAGCTGCGCAAACGGAGCGGCGTCGTCTCCCGCTAGCAAAACCTAATTCACCACGGAGTCACAGGAGCACGGAGAAAAGCAAAGGCTTTTCTCTCTTATTTCTCTGTGACTCCGTGTCTCCGTGGTGAAAAGTTGTTATTCTTATCCGCAATGCCCCGCACCCTCGATCCTGAGCTTCGCCGCGCTCTGGCCGCGCGGATTCGCTACTACAACGAGATGGGAATTTACGATTTCTACCGTCAACCCCTATCGGACCGAAAGGGTGAAGATGCGGCGCCTGTTGTTGTGGCGGAACAGGAAAGCAAAGTTGCGGAGCGTGCGGGTGATCCAGGAGACGAGATGAGTCCACGGAAGTCCGCGGCGGTCGCGATGCCAATAGTCGAAGGTGACATCTTCGAGGTGATTGCACTGCAGCCCGAGCAGAGTGTGAGCGATCCGCTAAAAGCGCTGAAGATCATCCGCGAAGATCTCGGCGATTGCACGCGCTGCGTGCTCCATAAGCAGGGACGGAAGCAGATCGTGTTTGGCGTGGGCGATCCCAAGGCGGAGTTGATGTTCGTAGGCGAAGGACCCGGCGCCGATGAAGACGAGAAGGGTGAGCCGTTCGTGGGGCGCGCCGGGCAACTGCTCAACAACATGATCAAAGCGATGGGGATCGAGCGCGAGCAGGTGTACATTGCGAATATCGTGAAGTGCCGTCCACCGGGCAATCGCACACCGGAGCGCGACGAGTGTGCGACCTGCTCGCCGTTTCTGATGCGGCAGATCGCGGTGATTAAGCCGAAGGTGATCGTGGCGCTCGGCGCAGTCGCGGCGAAAACGCTGCTGGCGATGAGTGCTTCAATGATGCAACTGCGCGGACGCTTCTACGATTTCAGGCCGGCGGGAATTCGCAGTAACGACCCCGCCTGGGATGGATGTAAGTTGGCAGTCACCTACCATCCCGCGTTTCTGCTGCGCGATCCGCGGCAGAAGGGCGAGGCTTGGAAGGACCTACAGATGGTGATGAGGGAGTTGGGGATGAAGGCGCCGAGCGGTCGTTAGTCGTTGGTCGTTTGTCGTTGGAGGTCCGCTGTTCGTCTTTCGCTATTCGCTGTTCGCCGACCTATGAATCGTCAGGAAATCAGACCGATCAGCAAAGAAACCGCCGAGCACTACATCTGGGGCAGCCACTGCGATGGCTGGCACCTGGTAAAGAATCCGCGGCTGAGCGTAATTCAGGAGCGCATGCCGGCGGGGACGGCAGAGGTTCGCCACTTCCACCATCGCGCGCAACAGTTTTTCTACGTGCTCACGGGCACGGCCGTCATGGAAGTGGGTGGCCGTCTGGTCGAGTTGAATGCTGGTGAGGGGATTTGGATTCCCGCCGGGACACCGCACCAGATGAAAAATGAATCGGGCGACGAGGTTCATTTCCTGGTTATATCGCAACCGCCGTCACATGGGGATCGGGAGAACACGTAGGGAAGGACGTACTCGTTGGCGGCGCTCGGGTTAGGCACCCTGTTGCCGCTTATACGTCCAGCGGTCGATCAGCCAGCCGGCAGCGTAGTACCACGCGGCTACAAGCACGGGCATTACCGCCATGAAGGTTAAACCCTCGTTGACACCATGATGGCCAAGAGCGCGAACGAGCGGGATTCCAACTAGGAACGTCGGGAAAGCCGACAATAGCGATACCCTCGTCAGCCAGCCAGGGTCCTCAATTGCGAGGGCTCCCAACTGACACAGTCATCCTGCGCCTCGCTGCAAGGGGTGGTGACGGGTCCCTGGTCGACGTGATGAGTATCAAGACGGATAGACGCCCACCAGAAATACTGATCGTGAGTCTTCTCATATTGGCGTCGCACCAGAGATTCGTGCGTCACACCTCCAAAGAGCATCAACCCGATTGCAGGCAAAATCAGTTGCCAGCGTCGTCGCATACTTCATTAGACACCGCGGGGGTGTCGCGGCGGATAGGAATTGTGGTGAGAATTCCCTGACGCGACGTGGTGATGAAAAAAGTGTAGGGGTCCTTCGACTCCGCAGAACGATTCGCTTCGCGAGTCGTTCTGCTACGCTCAGGATGACAAATTGTAGAATCTTTTCACCACATGCCCCTCTTCTGCGACGTCGCTCTTGCCGTGCCGCTTGACATGGTGTTCACCTATGCCATTCCTCCGGGGATGGAGCCGGTGGTGGGCGGGCGGGTGCTGGTGCCCTTCCGGCAGCAGCGGCTCTCGGGCATTGTGGTTGAGCTGCATGACCGTCCGCCGCAGGTCAAGACGAAAAAAGTTATCGAAGCGCTCGATCTCGCGCCGGTTCTCGATGAACAACTCTTGAAATTGGGGAAGTGGATTGCCGATTACTATCTCGCGCCGCTGGGCGAAGTTTTTCGCACCATGCTGCCGCTCTCCGCCGAGTTTAAACGCTCGGTCGCGTACCGCATCACCGATGAGGGGCGGATGGCGCTGCATCTGGCGGGGATGACGGGGTCTCCGGCGCGATCAAAGCGATCGCCAGAACAGCAATTGGTCGAATTTCGCGTGCTCGATTATCTGGCGGAACGCGAGAGCGTGCGCGAAGAGAGATTGCGCGGGGCGGCGCGGGTGGCAAGGGCGCTGTTGTCGGGGATGGCGAGAAAAAAGTGGATTGCGCGGGAGGATGTGTCTGGGGCGCGGGATGCGGCGCGGATAGTGAAGGTTGCGGTGCTGCTTGCGGCGGAAGAGGATAGCGAACTGCGCTCGCCTTGGACGGACGAGGGCGCCTGTCCCCACACTGGTTCTGCTAAAAAGCTTAATGAGAATCAGCGCACTTTGATTGAGACGCTCGCCGCTTCTGGTGGGCGCTTGCCGGTCGAGGCGCTGCGCGGAGTGGATGTGCCTCGCACTACCCTCTCCACGCTGGTGCGGCGCGGGCTGGTTAGGCTTGTTGACGAGGCTGAGAAGTTCACTGCTTCAAAGCTCAAGCCTCGGCAGTCTCCGTTTGAGTTCGAGTTCAGCGCAGCGCAGAAAGAAGCGCTCGCGAAGATTGGCGAGGCTGTGGCGTCGCGCAAATTTGGCGGCCTGCTGGTACACGGCATCACGGGATCGGGAAAGACGGCGGTGTATCTGGCCTGTATGCGGCAGGTGTTGGAGCAAGGGCGGTCGTCGATCCTACTGGTTCCTGAGATTGGGCTGACTCCGGCGGTGGCGGCGGACTTGCACCAGGTGTTCGGCGATGAAGTTGCGATCCTACATTCGGGGCTGTCCGATGCGGAGCGGGCGGAACAGTGGCATCGCATACGGCGCGGCGAGGCGCGAGTGGTGGCGGGGACGCGCTCGGCGGTGTTCGCACCAGTCGGCGATCTGGCGCTCGTCATTGTCGACGAGGAGCAGGATTCGTCTTACAAGCAGGAAGAGACGCCGCGCTATCACGCGCGCGATGTCGCGGTGATGCGGGCAAAAATGGCGGGTGCTGTTGTCGTGCTCGGATCGGCTACGCCATCGCTCGAGTCGTACTACAACGCTAAGAAAAACAAATATGCGCTGGTGGAGTTGCCGGATCGGGTCGAGATGCGTCCGCTGCCCGAAGTCGAAATTGTCGACATGCGGCAGGAGTTTCAGGAGACGGGGCAGGAGCAGGTGATCTCGCGCAAATTAGCAGAGGAGATCCGGGAGCGGATGGAAAAAAAAGAACAGGTGATGGTGCTGCTCAACCGGCGTGGATATTCTCCGGTGGTGTTGTGCCGCGCTTGCGGCAAGACGTTGCAGTGCAAGAACTGCGCGGTTTCGATGACGCACCACAAACGCGAGCGCAAGATGGAATGCCATTATTGCGGGCACGTCGAGCACATCCCCGACAAGTGTGCGCATTGCGGCAGCGAGTATGTGTACTTTGTTGGGACGGGATCGGAGAAGCTTGAGGAATTGCTGCACGGCATGTTTCCTCAAGCAAGAATCGGGCGGCTCGATCGCGATACGGTCCGCGGGCGTGAAGATTTCGAGCGCGCGCTGAACGCGCTGAATGAAGGCGCGCTCGACATGCTGGTTGGAACGCAGATGATCGCCAAGGGTCACGACATTCACGGCGTGACACTGGTTGGCGTGGTGGGAGCGGACATGGCGCTGGGGTTGCCGGATTTCCGCGCAGCGGAGAGAACGTTTCAGTTGTTGACGCAAGTGGCAGGGCGAGCGGGACGTGGACAGTCTCCGGGGAAAGTTGTGTTGCAGACGTATTTTCAGGGGCACTACGCGGTGCAGTTTGCGGCGCGGCATGACTTTGCCGGGTTCTACGATAAAGAGCTGCAATTTCGCGCCTGGATGCACTATCCGCCGTACAGCGCGATTGCGAATGTGCTCATCCGCAGCGAAAAGTTGGATGAGGCGCTGACCTGGTCGGGCGAACTCGGACGCTGGTTTGAGAAGACGCGGCACGAAGGCATTCGCGTGCTGGGACCGGCGGCGGCTCCGATCACGCGGCTGAAGCGCGATTACCGCTATCACTTTATTCTGAAGTCTCCCAGCCGCGAGAAAATGAACGCGCTTTTGCGGGCGATGCTGGCGGAGGCGGCGGCGCGAAAAATTCCGCGGACGCAGGTGATTGTGGACGTGGATGCGGTGTGGCTGATGTAGGGCGTCGTTGGTCGTTCGTCGTTCGCGGATCGCTCCAGGAGCAGAGGCCGTGCGGCCCGCCAAAAGAGCCGGCGGCGGTTACTTGCGATGCAACAAATGGCGAACACCGTCGCGGAGGTCGTGCAGCGTGTCGCGGCTTCCGTCGCGGATTTCGGGCCAGACGTCTCGACCGGAACTGTGCGTGAAGGGCGCAGGAGTGAAGCTTAAAATCAGAATCAGCAGTCCGCACAACGCAAGTAAACGACGGCCACCTGAAACTTCTGGGTAGCGAGGAACCCGTGGATGGCGAATCGTCAACGCCAGGAGCACAGCCCAAATAAACCATCCTGTCCACATATATTTTCCGAGTGGCACGAGCGCGATTACTGTGAGCAGAGATACGGAGCGATGCATCCTTGGCGAGATGGAGAATATGATGTGGCCGCCGTCGAGTTGCCCGCCGGGTAACAGATTGAGCGCGGTGGCGAACATTCCGACCCACGCGGCCGCGGCGATGGGATGGAGCGAAAGCGTGGAGAGCGGCGCCTTGATACGCAACAAATGTCGAGCAAACTCGAAAGCGAGGGGATATCCCAGTTGGATCTCCGATGCCGTCGAACTGGCAATGCGATGCGAGAGTGAGAGGCCATAGAGCAAAGCAGCGCTGGCCGGGATAAATCCGGCGATCGGCCCGGCGATTCCGATGTCGAAAAGCGCGGCGCGTGACGGGATCGAGCTCTTGATCCGGATGAAGGCTCCGAGCGTGCCGATGAGGCTGGGGAACGGCACGAAGAACGGGGGCGTCGCGTAAACGCGGTAATGGCGGGCGTAGAGATAGTGTCCCATCTCATGCGCGAAGAGGATGAACATCAGCGTGAGCGAGAAGGGAAGACCCATCAGCAGGCGAGCCGGATTCTCCGCGATCCAGAGGATGGGGAACAGGGAGAGGGAGTCGTCGTTTAGCGTGAACACAGACTGGTGATGCTGGAAGTAGAACTGCATCCGTGCGCCGACGACCATGGTGCTGAAGAGCGTCAGCAAAAAAAAGAGCCCATACAGCCACCAGCGCGGGCGCGGCGGGGGGATGACCCAGACGCCGGGCTGGACCTGAGATTCCCGTTCGACGGCAGTTGGGAAAGGCGATCTGGGTTCGGACATAAGACCTGAGGTCAGAGGTTAGAGGGCAGACTGCAGGGGTGAAGAGCTTCATTGCAGTGGTTACCGCTGCAATCTGGCCCTCTACACTCTGCAATCGCGGGAGCAGCTAATCAATCGACTGCAGTTCCTTGCCGGGCTTGAAGCGGACGGCTTTGCCGGGCGGGATGGAAACTTCGGCGCCGGTGCGCGGGTTGCGTCCGATGCCGGTTTTGCGCGGACGCACGTTGAACACGCCGAAACCGCGCAGCTCAATGCGGTCGCCGTTGGAGAGCGCCTTCTTCATGCTCTCGAAGACGGTTTCGACAGCCAGCTCCGCCTTGGTCTTGGTGATCCCGGTGCGGTTGACCACTTCGTTGATGATATCGAGCTTGATCACGGCTATCCCCTGTCTCCCCGAGGATTAGTATTCCTCAAGTTATTGATGCTAAGGGAGATAGAGCGGATTGTCAACCGGGGCTGTTGTCTCGTAAGATGACTCCACCAGCCTGAGCAATTTGAAATTGGTAATTTGTAATTTGGGATTGAAAGCCGTGCCCATCCGGCTTTCGATTTCGACGCAAAATTGCCAATCACAAATTATCAATTACATATTCAGAAGGGGATTCATGAGTATTAAGTCTGACCGCTGGATCCGGCGCATGGCGCAGGAGCACGACATGATTAATCCGTACTCGGAAAAGCAGGTGAGCGCGGGAGTGATTTCCTACGGCGTGTCGAGTTACGGATACGACTTGCGCGTGGCCGACGAGTTCAAGATTTTTACCAACGTCAACAGCACGATCGTCGACCCCAAGCATTTCGATGAGCGGTCGTTTGTGACTGTGAACGCCGATGTAGCGATTGTGCCGCCGAATTCGTTTGCCCTCGCGCGATCGGTCGAATACTTCAAAATTCCGCGCGATGTGCTGACCATCTGCGTGGGCAAGTCGACCTATGCGCGCTGCGGCATCATCGTGAATGTGACCCCGTTCGAGCCGGAGTGGGAAGGTTTCGTCACCCTCGAGATCTCAAACACCACGCCGCTGCCGGCCAAGATCTACGCCAATGAAGGACTGTGCCAGATTCTCTTCTTCCAGTCGGACGAGGTGTGCGAGGTAAGCTACAAGGATCGCAAAGGGAAGTACCAGGCGCAGAAGGGGATCGTGCTGCCGAAGCTGTAGATCGCCGTCAGCTCTCAGCCATCAGTTTGCAGGGCCAGCCTGAGGTGACGCTGCAGGCCGTTACGGACGACGAAATGCGGGCGAAGCATGCCGACTTGCAATGCGAAGGACGGAGTTTACGCTTCGACCATCCGAAAGCGAAAACGATCTACGTCGACCTGCGGGTTAAGCAACCGCACCAACTAATTTATCTTGCTCGATGAGCTGCGCACCTGCGCTATGAAGAGATCCATTTCGGTGGTGCCTCGCTCTGGTTAACGCAGTGGGGCGTTTGGAACGATCTGGTCGAAGCTGTGGGTGTCAAGGCGGTGGAGCGCATCCGCCAAGGTTATGGCGAAAATCGTTCGCTCAACGCCGCACCGGGCCACTTTTTCCGACACTGGGAGTTCGTGGAATCGGTAGCGTGTCTGGTTCAACCGATGCTCGTTGGGTGGGACGCGTACTATGTGCCCCAGTGGGCGTGGGGTTCGTTGGATTATTCTCTGTTTGTAAGTCACGATGGCTTATTGGATATCCAAACCAGGACGGAAGAAATGCACGATCAAGCGCTTGAGATTTTGAAATCTCACGATTGGCTGACCAGTGCCGTGCGGTCAAGAGCCTAAGGAACCCGAAAATGAGGTTTTCTAACCGTGCAAACGTGAGGCTTCACGGACTCTGGGCGCCGGTCTTGTTAGCGCTTGCGGTGAGCCTGAGGATTTTTGCTCAATCGCCAGCTAGTTCGACCATTTTATCCGCCGATCTTTCCCGCTACTACTTCAAGACTCCTGCGGACGAAGTTGCGGCGCGCGCCGAGTTGAATGCGACGATCGCTGAGATGAGCCGGTTCAAAGGTCAACTCAACTCCGCGCACCTCCTACTTGGCGCTTTGCGACAGTATGACACTGTTCAGAAGCTTTTCGCCAAACACGAAAACTACCTGCACTTGCGCTGCTCTCTCAATCGTAAAGACTCCGCGTGCGACGACCAGCAGGCGCTTGAATCTGAAGCAGACGCCAAGACTGCATTTCTCGATCCACAAATCCTCGCCATCCCCGAGGATCGTCTGCGTGCGTTCTTGAACGAAGAACCGGCGCTGGCGGAATATCGCTTTGCGCTCTCCGGCATTCGGCGCGACAGTCCGCATCTGCTGCCGGAAGCCGAGCAGACGTTGCTCGACCAGTTTCAACCGCAAATTGGAGACTGGCAATACGATCTATACGAACAGGTCGTGGCGGGTATTTCGTTCGGCACGGTGCAGACCCGCTCGGGCGCGCTCGACGTTGTCCGCCAGCGAAATTTGATTGCCGCAGACGCGGATGGGCGGGTGCGCGAAGAAGGATTCAAGCGGCGGTATGCGGGATTCGCCAGTCAACGCGATCTGCTCGCTTTTGCTTTGCTGCACACCGTCCAGGCGCAGAACCTGCTCGCGAAAGCGCATCATTATGCGGATGCGCCTGCGCGCAAATACGAGAGCCTCTATTTCAAACCGGAAGAAACACGCACCCTGCTCGCCGCCATGGCGCAACACGGCGACATCGCTAAGCGCTACGAGAAAATTCGCTCGCAGGAGATTGAACGGGGCTATCATCAGCCGGCGCATGAGTGGGACATGTCGGCTCCCGTGCTTGGAGTCACCCCTCCTATAACTTCGCTGGCAGAAGCTCGCAGTACCTTCCATGAAGCGTTTTCCGGGCTGGGCAGCGAGTATCAATCCGCATTTGATGCGCTGCTCGACCCCGCCAACGGACGCGCCGATATATTGCCGGGAGGTTCCCCCAACCGCTACGGTGGAGGGTTTTCCATCGGCTCTCCGGGGAGCACGAGCCTTCTGTTTTTCGGCCGCTATGACGGAACTTTCAAAGATCTCTCAGTCATTGCGCACGAAGGCGGACATGCGGTCCATCGCCAGCTTATGAGTGAAAACGGCGTGTCGCGGTCTTATGGGAATGGCCCGCACTTCCTCTTTGAGTCATTCGCCGCTTTCAATGAGTTGCTGCTGGCTGACTTTATGGCAGAGCACGCCAGCACTCCCGAACTGAAGCGCTACTATCGCGAGCGTTGGATGAGTATCAAGGGTCTAGACGAGTTCTACGGCGCGCAGGACGCATTGCTGGAACAGGCCGCCTACGACGGCGTGGCGGCCGGCACAGTTCGGAACGCTGATGATCTCGACAATTTAACGGTGAGGATTGATGGCCAGTTCTCGCAGTTCCCCGCTTCAACGCCGGAGTTGCGCGCTCGTTGGGCCACGCTCTCCCTGATGTATGAGGACCCGCTCTACGATGTGAACTATGTCTACGGTGGACTGCTGGCTCTGAAGTACTATGATCTCTACGCGACTAGGCGAGAATGGTTCGTACCGCGTTACATCGCGCTGCTCAAGAATGGGTTCAACCAACCGCCCGCACAATTGCTCGATCAGTTCCTGGGCATCGATCTTTCCGGGCCGGCGCTCTTGAACGGCGACTTGGAGTTGTTAAGTCGTCGACTGGATCAACTAGACGTGAACCGCACCGGAAAATGATCGCCTTGGAGGGGCATCGCGAACATCGCGCCCTTACTTCTTGCCGTTCTCGCCTTCCTTGAACATGTACTTGATGGCGGGCTTGTAGATCATCAGGTTCGCGGCGCCGTTGCGGTTCAGCTTGATGCAGTTCTTGTCGTACCACTCGATATAGCCGTGGACTTCCTCGCCATCGCGCAGGACGATGACCATGGGAGTCTTGGACTGCATCTGCTTCTGGTAATAAAAATTTTCGGCGTTGGTCTGCTCGGTGGGCGCGGTCTTCCTGGCTGGCGCGCTGGAACGGTCGCGGTCCCTATCCCGGTCTCTGCGTTCGGGGGGCGTGTGGTTGGGCCCGTGGTTGTTGTGGGCGTGGTCGGCGGCAACGCGATTGAGGGTTGGCCGGATCAGCTTGCGGTTGGCAAAGCTTTCCTGATCCGCGGATTGTTCGGTTGGCATGGAGTCGAGCGTATCTTTCAAATCGCACCACCTGCGCGCTGGGCGGGCAGAATATGCCACAACACTTGAGCCTGTGCTAGTGGGTCCAGAGGTGTGAACTGAGGGTTACGGTATCACAGCGGGCAGGGGATGACAATGATTTGTGCAGTGCCTTTGTGTGGCCCGCCAAGAGACAACCCGATTTCAGGAGACCCGTTCGAGCGCGGTGGCGAAGGCATCGAGTGAGAGGGAACGCAACAGGATGCGGCGCAGGCCGCGTTCAACTTCACCGAGACCTTCCGCGGCATGC